>Ga0116226_10005021_pt1 | contig 11772 bp, 9 predicted proteins | sample S1TSphfallax_FD_89692 | JGI IMG/M metagenome (GOLD analysis project Ga0116226, IMG submission 89692) | Host-associated microbial communities from peat moss isolated from Minnesota, USA - S1T2_Fa - Sphagnum fallax MG | ecosystem: Host-associated > Plants > Peat moss > Unclassified | place: USA... | reverse complement strand
TTGAAAAAGGCCAGAGCGGCGCTTCCGAGCGGTCACTTCAGGCATGCTCAACCTTCACCGAGCTTCCATCAGTCGCTCCGGGGGCATTCTCGAGCGACGAGTTTTCTGCCGGCCCTCGGGAGGGTGAGTTTTTCAACAATCTCCAAAGGGTGTCGAAATAGTTCCCAGTATTGCCGTCGGTTCCCTTCCGCGAAAGTTCCGTTTCAGCAACTTCAATTCCCAACGAACGGTGTCGAGTCGAATCACTCGTTGAGGCAACGTTTTAAAACTGCGTGCTCCAGAGGCGGTGCAGCAACTCTGTCAATTTCGCCCCAGAGACCTATTGAGCCGCCAAAGAGCCGTGAAGAACGACCGCCATCTATCGATGAAGATCACATCGCATTTGCCTTTTGATAGAGAGCCTATCAGAATGTCATAGACTCTTGTGAGGGACAATGATCGTCGGCTACGCTCGAACCTCCACCATCGACCAGCCCGCCGGATTTGAGGCCCAGTTGCGAGAGCTCGCGGCGGTCGGCTGCGAAAAGATATTCCAAGAGCAGGTTTCTTCGGTCGCCGAACGAAAACAACTGCATGCCGCCATGGAGTATGTCCGGGAGAACGATGTATTCTTGGTCACCAAGCTAGATCGGCTCGCCCGCTCCGTTCCCGACTTGATGACGATCGTTCAAGCGTTGGAACGCAAGCGGGTCGGCGTCCGCATCCTCACTCTCGGTATGGACACCCAGACGCCCACCGGCAAGCTCATGCTGACGGTGCTCGGGGCCATCGCCAAATTTGAAAGAGAGATGATGCTGGAACGGCAGCGGGAAGGCATCGCCAAAGCGAAATCCGAAGGCCGCTATAAAGGACGCAAGCCCATTGAGGCCCAACGCAGAAACAGCGTCTTCAAGCTAGCTGCCGAGGGTTCCACCCGCGCAGCCATCGCAGCTCAGCTCGGCGTCGGAGAAGCAACCGTCTATCGAATCCTGGCTTCGGCCAAGCTTCAGATTCACTAACCGGACTTTCCGTCCAATTGTTCCAAAGACCCCCGAAACGCACGCCAAAATGAGCAGCACGAGTTCCAAAGATCGCAGGTCAAAACGAACAAGGCTCTTGCTTGGTTGACGGGAGCCTTGGTGATCGCTACTCTTTTGACCTTTGGCGTAGGAATATGGCAGGGAACCATCTCTCGGGAAGCCTCCGAGGCTGCAAAGTCCGCAGCCGAAACCGCTAAGCAGTCCTTGGAAATAACGAGACACCAGATTGCGTCCTCTGAGGCCGCTGTGTTGCAGCCCAATGTTTCCATCCGCAATATCGGAAACGGTCCTTTCATTCAAATAGACATAATGAACAGCGGCCATATCGCCGCTACCCATGTCAGTGGATACATATCCGTCTCACGGCATACCCCTCTGCACCTGTCGAATGTCACGATCACTGCCCATTCCGCCTCGCCCGAATACCCCGGCGGATTCATTACCCGCACTGTGGGTTTGGGTAGTGTCCCGCTGGACATGAAAGTCCTCGCCGCTCAACACTTCCGCGTCAGGGGTGAGCTTGATTACTGGAACGGAATTGAACAGATCAAAAGCACTTTTTGCTACGGTCTGACCGTTAGCCCCGATGGCAACGCCCCCGATTGGCCAGACTGCGAGAATCAAGAGAACTTTCAGCAAACAATTCGATAGAGCTGCCCTGTCACGTATACGATCTGCCGCGCTCTGACGCGGAGCGTCTATGGCCGCCGTTGGAGCCAGCCGCAGCTCAGTGACGGCCACGCAGCCCCTCAGTCGGCGGCCACGGCGACCTCAAACCGCATGGCGAGCGCCAGCAGGAGGAGCAACACCCGGCGCAGCCCAAGGCTCCGCCCGCGTGCGTCATACCACTCGCCCCGGCTGTGGATGCCCCCACCGTCGCCGCCCGCCCCGATACTGATCGCCTCGACCCCGAGCGAAAGCGGAATATTCGCGTCCGTCGAAGCGATACGGCACTCGGTCCGCAGGTTGAGGTGGCGGTCGACCGCGCGCAGCAGATCGAGAATCCGCGCGTCCTCCGGCAGCGCGCCGGCGGGCCGGTGGCCAATCGGCGAAATGGTGAAGCTGAGCGGGTGCTCATGGACGCCCCGCAGCTGGGCGGCGGCGTTGGCGGCGGTGACTGCGTCTTCAACCGCCCGATGCAGCAGTACTTCCATGCGCACGAGCTGGGCGGCGCCGGTCGAGCGGAGATCAAAGCGAGCCCGCGCCTGCTCGGGGATCGAGTTGACCGAGGCCCCGCCTTCGATCATCCCTACATTCCATGTGCTTCTTCCGGCCGAGCCGTGCGGCGCGCTGCTGCGGCCAGGCGCCGCAGGTTCGCATCCCGCCACAGCGCTCAGGCTGACCAGCTGATTCCCGTTGACGGAGGAAGAAGCGTCCCGGGCATCGCCAGGCTCATCCTCTGCGGCGCGCTCGCTCAGGTCGAGCCGGTTCATGCTTGCGATCGCCTCGCTCATGGTCGCGATCGGATTGGGCCGGCCAGCATCGGACCAGGAGTGGCCGCCCGCACCCTCGATGAGCACCTCGAACCGGCGGCTCCCAAGCGCGGAGGTTACCGCGATCTCATGTCCCGCGCCGTCGAGCACCAGGTGAGCACGGATGCGATCGCGCCACTGCGGGTTGGCGTAGATGCAGCGCATCCCGCGCAGGTCGCCCTCGCCCTCCTCGCCTACATTTCCTGCGAAAAGTACGTCGCCGTCCGGCGCAAGACCGGAGTGGCTGAAGGCGGCTGCCAGAGCCAGCAGCGCCACCACGCCGGCGCCGTTATCGCAGGCCCCGGGCGCGGTAAGCCGAGTACCCTCAAGCAACGGGCTGAGCGGGGTATGAGCCGGAAAGACGGTGTCGATGTGAGCCGAGAGCAGAACGAGCGGCGCCACGGGCTGCCTGGGTGCTTGCTCCCCACGCTCTGCAGGGTCGCCCAAAACGGATCGCCGGTTTGGCCGCGGGGCAGCCTGGGCGGCAGATGCCGGCTCGTACCGGCCTGCCAGGGTTCCGAGAGCGTTTCCGGCTTCGTCCAGGTGCACATCCGAGAGCCCCAGTTCGCGGAAGCGCTGAATAAGCCACCCGGCGCGCGCGCCTTCGCCGAAGGGCGGAGCCGGGATGCTCACGAGCTCGACCTGCCAGCGCATAATCTGCGGCTCATGCAGATGCAGCCACTGGAACGCCTCGTGGACGCGGCGGTTAGAGGCAATCTGGCCGATTTGGGAGAAGGACGACACTGCCATCGGACGGCTCACCTGAGGGTAGCACTCCCTTTGCGCTGCCGCCCTGCCTTCAGTACTCAACCGAGTGAAGAAAGAGGCCGCGCGCCGGGGCTGTCGGCCCTGCGGCTGCACGGTCCCGGGCCGCCAGGATGGACGGGATGGCTCCCGGATCGATCTGACCCCGGCCTACCGAGAGGAAGGTACCCACCAGGTTGCGCACCATGTGGTGAAGAAATCCTGTCCCGCGCACCTGGTAACAGAGCATCTCCGGTGTCTGCTGCTCCCATTTCGAGGAGAGCAGGCGCCGCACGCAACTTGCGCTCGGGTCTTCATCCTGGACCGCGCTGCGTGCTGCGACAGATGCGCCATCTCTGGATTCCCGCACTCCGCCATCGCTGTCCGTCATCTCGGGGAGCGTACTTTTGCGCGTCGACAGATCCGGTTCCCGCGCGGCAAACGAGGCAAAGTCGTGCTCGCCCAGCACGGCCTGGGCCGCCTCGCGCATAGCGTCGATCTCGAGCGGCCATGGGCACGCGTACACATACGGAGCGGTCCAGGGCGGACAGAGTTCGCCCCGCCAGATGCGGTACTCGTAGAGCTTGGACCGGGCGCTATGGCGGGCGTGAAAGGAATTCTCTGCCAGCTCAGCCGAGAGCACCCGGATCGAGGCCGGCAGCCGGTGATTGAGCGCTCTCTGAAGGTTAGCCGGGGGAATTGCCGCCCTTAGCAGGAAAGAGGCTACCTGGCCGAGCGCGTGAACCCCCGCATCGGTCCGGCCACTGCCCTGGGGCAGCACCTGTTCGCCGGTGACATGCTCGATCGCCTCGGCGAGCGCGCCTTGGACCGTCGGCAGCCCAGGCTGCACCTGCCAGCCATAGAACGGTCCTCCGTCATAGGCGAGGGTGAGCTTCCAGATGCGCGCTTCCTGGGTGAAGTAGGTGGAGGCGGAAGCTGCCATAGGGATTCACATGGGCATAGAGCGCAGAGAGTTGCAGCAGGTGAAGAGAGAGCATGCTGATCTCCCGGTCGTCGAGGCGGCTGAGCCCCTCGTTGATCTCCTGCCGCAGATCCAACGAGTCAAGATAGCACAGGAAGATGGTTTTGAGCGCTTTGACTCCTCCGGGCTTCTCCAGCCTGTTTCGGATTCTGTGCAGGTCAAGAAACAACGCCAGCAGGCTCTCCGAGCTTGGAACGCAGACGAAATCCGCTAATTGGACCGGCTCATGTGGTGAAAGTGGAGGCTGAGACCTACCGAGACCCTCAGGTCGTTCTGGGAGTTGGAGCCGTTATTGGCCATGCTGGTTGTGGATGTAGTCTAGCTCGGGGAGTCGCAGGCTGAGGCCATTCGCTAGCGCCAAGTCCAGGCCTCCGCCGAGTTCGATGGCGGGGGATGTGGCCTTGTACTTTACCCCAACCGAGGACGGGAAGACGCTGTCAAAACCACGCACGACGCCGAAGAGGGCTTTGGCAAAGACATCGGAACTGCGCCCCCGGCTCCAGCGGCTGGTCCACCGCGAGGCATCGAGAGTATACCGAGGTCCGGCCGTGTAGGCGAGTTTGCTCAGGTTCACGCCAGCGTCAATATTGGAGACATGGCCGCCCGAAACCTCGAGCGCCAGGGCCAGGCCTCGATGTACATCGAAGCCAGCCTCCGCGCTTGCTCCGCTCAGCCAGAAGGAGCTGCCGGGAACATTGGCGAGCTTGGCGCGTTCGGCGGTGTAGGAGATGCTGAGGTCGGAGTGAGAGACGCCCGGCCGACTCTGCTGCGCTGCTGCGGTGTGCGCGGCCGCACCGGAGAGCAGCAGGAATGCGATGGAAACCAGCTTAGGGTGCTTGCAGATCATCGTTCTCCTCCTTGATTCCCGGGGTTACTGGACGGTGAGGCTGACGGTTGTGGAATGCACAAGCGCCTGAGGTGCCGGTGATGGTGATGGTGTAGGTTTGCGGAGGCTGGGCGAAGAAGCCTGAGGAGGAGCCGCAACCGCTGAGCGTGGCCAGGCCGCCTGCGGCGGCGATGAGCAGAATTCCCAGCCGGAGCGTGCGGCCCGCGCAGCGTAGCTTCCTCGCGAACGGCAGCAGGCACAGGGCGAGTGTGGCTGGGGCAGCCGGCAGCCATGGTCCGCGGAAGGGATTAGGCCGGGCGGCGGGAGCAGCGGCGCTTACCTGGGGCAGATGAATGGTCAAGGTGACCGTAGTGGCGGCGGTGCCGGCGGCGAGCGAGCTTGGCGAGAAGGTCGCGGTCGCGCCGGTAGGCAGGCCGCTGGCTGAAAGATTGACCGCCGCAGGGAAGACGGTCGCGCCGACGGGGCTAAGAATCAGCGAGTAGACGGCTGCCTGGCCGGGAGCGACGCTCGCCGAGGTGGTGCTGCCGGTCGTGGTGGAGAGTGTGACGTTGAAGTCCTGCACGGTCTCGGAGAGAGAGGCGCTGGTGGCGCTGGTGAAGTTGTTGTCTCCGGCATACACCGCAGTAATGGTGTGGGTTCCAATGGTCAAGCTGGAGGTGGTGAAGGTAGCCACGCCGGAGCTGACCGTGCCCGAGCCGAGCGCGGTCGAGCCGTCGAAGAAGCTGACGCTGCCTGTGGGGGCGCCTGCTGACGAGGTGACGGTCGCGGTAAAGGTTATTGGGTTATCCAGAACGGGAGTGCTCGTGGAAGCCGCCAGGCTGAGAGCCGGCGAGGCCTGGGCAACCGTGAGGGTCGTTGAGCCGGTCGCCGTCTGGTAGCTGGTATTGGCCGGGGTGAAGGTGACGGAGAGTGAGTAGCTGCCGGCGGGGAGAACGGTTGTGCTGTTCACTGCGGCGCTGGAGGAGCCTGCAGCCGCGGCCTTATAGCTGTAGGTGCCGGCGATGGTGCTGCCGGACAGGATCGCCGATGCGTCGAGCGCACTGGCAAGGCTGGTTCCATAGGTGACCGCCGATGGTGTCGCCCAGGTGATGGTGGGGGTTGTGCTCTTGACCACGATCGATTGCGTCACCTGCGGCGCTGCAGAGTAGGCGTAGTCGCCGGCCTGGTTTGCCGCGATGAGAATGGTGCCCGCGCCGGTGACCGTGAGCGTGGTGGTGCTGCTGAGTGTGCCCGGGCCGGAGACCACGCTGAAGGTAACCGCAAGGCCCGAGCTGGCGGTGGCTGATAGCGTGATCGGGCTAACGCCGTAGTAGACCGGCGAAGCGAGTGCGGGGAAGGTGATGGTCTGCGGCTCAGTGCTGACGGTGAAGCTACGCGGAACACTGCTGGCAGCCGCATACGTTGTGTTGCCGGCCTGCGAGGCAGTGATGGTGCAGGTGCCTGCGCTGAGGAAAGTGACTGCGGTGGCGGAGACAGTGCAGACCGACGTAGTCGACGAGGCGTAGCTGACGGTCAGCCCGGAGCTGGCGGTGGCTGATAGCGTCAGCGGCGTGCCCACGGTCTGTGAGCCTGGGTTCGCGAAGGTGATGGTCTGCGGCTCAGTGCTGACGGTGAAGCTACGCGGAACACTGCTGGCAGCCGCATACGTTGTGTTGCCGGCCTGCGAGGCGGTAATGGTGCAGGCGCCCGAACTGAGGAAGGTTACCGTGGTGCCGGAAACGGTGCAGACCGTGGCGGTCGACGAGGCGAAGCTGACGGTCAGCCCGGAGCTGGCGGTGGCTGATAGCGTCAGCGGCGTGCCGTAGGTCTGAGTTCCGGGGTTGGCAAAGGTGATGGTCTGCAAATTTAGTGTAGTAGCGTTGCCGCTGAGCGCGATCGTCTGGGTGCTGCCGGTGACATTGAGCGAGTTGTCTGTGAGCGTCGCGGTGCCGGTCACCGGCGAGCCTGCCGCGACTGGGTCGAAGTCAACCGCAATAGTGCAGCTGGACCCGGCGGCCACAGTGTAGTTGGCGGAGATGGTGTTGCAGGTCGAGGCGCTGTCGTACGCAAACCCCGCGCTGAAGGACGGATTGCTGCCGCTGCCCGGCTGAGTGAGTGTCAGCGTCGAGTTGCCGGCATTGAGTATGGTGACCGTCTGCGGATTGCTCGAACTGGTCGTGCCCACCTTCGTCAAGGCAAAACTCAACGTCGGCGCGTGGGCGTAGTCGAGCTTGTACACGTTGCTGTTGCCGGTATCGCTGACGAAGAGGTTGTCGTAGGCATCCACATAGAGTCCGGTTGAGTTCGACAGTCCGGTGATCAGCGGCGTTGCGACTTTGGTATGGTTCCGCCGGAGAGCGTGTACTCGACCACATCGCCAACCGTCTCACTGAAGTAAAGATTGCCGGTCAGGTCGATGGCCATGCCTTGCGGGCTGTCCAGGCTGCAATCGATCTGCGTGTCCGAGCCGCCGGAGGGTGCCGCCGTAGGTGCTCAAAATACTGACCGGCGCGCCGAAAGCGCCGTTCGAGTAAGCAAGCTCGTAGACGGCGGAGCCGGCAGCCACAAAGAGGTTGCCGCTTCCGTCAACCGCCATGCCCTCCGGATTCGTGATCGCGGAGGTCAAGGTCGACTGGGTGTAGGGCGCGTAGGTGACCACGGGCCCGGTGCCGGTACCGGAGAGATACCCGGTGGCGATGACCGCGCCGGAGCCGTTATAGAGCACCACTGCCCCGTTCCGCGCGCCCGGGCGCAGCGGCCAGAAGGTTACATCGACCGTGCAGACGGTCGCCGAAGTGTAGGTCTTCGCTGTGCACAGCGTTGTGCTGGTGTCGGACGAAGTCGCCGTGAAATCTTTACCAGCCGCACCCTGGGTGAGTATGCCGATGGAACCAACCGTGGTCCCGGAGGCGATCGCGAAGTTCAGCGTCGCTTTGTTCGCTGAGGTTACCGTTCCGCCAATGGTCGCTGTCCCGAAGCTATAGCCGACGGGCGTGATCTTGGTGACCGTCGAGCCTCCGTAGGCCGTGACATAGATATCTCCGCTCGAATCGATGTCGACTCCCTCCGCTCCGATGACCGAGGCTGCAACCTGCCCGGAGGTGGTGAAGTTAGGAGCGTAGTAACGGTAGACTTCGTTGGATCCGGTGGAGGCCACGAGAAGGTTGCCGTCCGACTCAAAGGCGAGCCCGAATGACTGTGTAAGGCCTGTAATCAGGGTGGATTTGGCATAGTTACTCGAAGCGGTGAATTTGTATACGTCGCCATTTCCGTCGCTCGCGACATAGACGTTGTTGGAGCTGTCTACAGTAACGCCCGTAGGGTAGATGATCGAATGATCGACTGTAACCAGAGTGGTTGAACCTGGCGCAACCTTATACAGGTAGCCGGAGTAGCTCTCTCCGGTATGAAGAGATTTCCGTTCGAGTCAAGCGCCATGCCAAACGCGGCTGAGACGCCAGTGATGGTACGCACGATCGAGCTGGTGGTAAGGCTGTATTCGATCACGCGACTGTGGCCCGTATCCGCGATGTAAAGGTTATTGCTCGAATCGATCATCAGGAACTGCACGCAGGAGAAGGATGTGCCGCCGAGCGAGGTGAGGTAGGTCGAGGTGCTGCCGTCGGTTGCGCTCTTCTTGATAATTTTGCTGTCGCCGCAGTCGCCGATGTACAGATTGCCGCTGGAATCGAGCGCCACGCCGACGGGGCCGACCCACGGCCCGGAGACCGTTGTCCGCGCTCCGTTGTATGTCACCTGTGCGAGCGCCCGGCGTCCTGCGGGAAGCAGGAGCGTGGCGAGCAGCAGCAGCCCCAGCAAAACCGGTCGCGTTCGGCGGATGGGCTGCAGTGGATGATTCAGGCGGGCGGGCTCAGCAAGGCAAACATTCATGAACGGCGAACTCCCAGCGAAAAGGTGTTATTGGTGCACACACGCAGAGCCCGCAACCGCGAGGGGCTTAGCCGTAAGCGGGCGACCGGGAGGAAAGTGCTGCAAACACAACTGCTAAATCGCCGGAGGGGCGAAAAGCTATCTCATCGAAGTGACCCGCTTTTGGCAGGCGCAGGCGCACTCAGGTGTCGTTAACGCAGATGCTTCCTTGTGATCAGCAATAGTTTCAAGCTTGAGTAAGCCCTTTTTCCAGAAGGATATGAAAGCGCACGTTACCATCGTTGCGCGGTCAAATTAAGCAGGTGCAGACCAAGCTCAACCGTTAGTCCGTGGATGCTTGCGGCCGGCGAAACTCGGAACTTTTCGGGCTTTACGACAGCCGACCTGTTCTCCTTAAACTCAACTTGCGGAGGTCTCCCGCTATCCGTCAGCGGCTTGCAGAGCATCTCGGCAAAGACAATATCGCGGGAGAGATTGCATTCTTCACCGAGCCAACGGATTCTGAGGGCAAGAACTTCGAGCGGCCTGTTGATTGCCGTCGATCCCGATTTGACCATCGACGAATTACGCGAAGCACTGGCTGAGCAAAGCGGCGTGCGGATGAGTTGGTCGATGATGCAGCGATGGGGAAAACAAATGGGCTGAATGGGCTCAGCTGGCTCGTCGAATTTCGACTGGCGTCACCGCGTGACCGGATGGTTACACAACCGGGCGGAGCGGAGTACGAAATCGACCAAGCCGCCTCCTCAGACGCCATTATCAAATTCCAGAAGCTGCCAAACGCGTGCGCCTCAAAGATCTTGCGCCGCAGATCGTCCTCGTAGGCTCTGGCCGTCCTCGTCTTCGCCGCAGAGTCCCGCCATCTCTGGATTACACTAAGTGCGGTATTGCTTTACAAACCTAGATAATTCAGGAAGCTGCATCTGGGGCTTCGAACGCCGTGACTATATGTCAGAGAGGAGTCGCCCTCGTCTATCATGAAGGAGTTAGCTCATGTTGGAACCGCACATCAGCACGTTGGTCAGTGAAGGCTTGCAGTTCCACCAGCGCGGGGATCTGGCGAGCGCTGAGCAGCGATATCTGGCTATTTTAGCTCGCGAACCGCAGCATGCGGACGCCTTGCACCTGCTAGGTGTACTTAAGGGACAGTTGGGGCAGCATGCAATCGGGCTGGAGCTGATCAGGAAGGCGATTGCCCAGAGTCCGAGAGTGTCGGCTTATCATAACAACCTTGGCAACCTGCTGCTGAAGAGCGGAGACGGTGAGTCCGCAGAGCAGAGCTACAGACAGGCGCTCCAGATTGATAATAACAATGGGGACGCGCACCTCAATCTCGGAAAGCTGCTTCATAAAAAAGGATTGTTGGTGGACGCGCGGCGATGCCTGAAGACAGCGGAACGGTTGATGCCCGGCTCAATTGAGGTGCGCATGTCGGTAGGGCGCATGGAGGAACAGGCTGGGAACTTCGAGCTGGCGCTCGATAGCTTTCGACGGGCAGCGCAGTTAGGGCCACGGTTCGCGCCTGCGGCTCTTGCGATCAGCAGGGTCCTGGTCGCGCTCGAGAATGACGAAGAGGCGGAAGAGAGTTGCCGGTTGGCGTTGGAACTGGACCCGGAGTATGCCGACGCGCATTACAACCTTGGAAATCTGCTGCGGAAGCGCGGCCAACTGGCGCCGGCTGCGGAGCATTATCGGCATGCGATCCATCTGGATCCGACCGGCGCAGCCGATGCGTACAACAATCTCGGCTGCACCCTGTCAGAGATGGGGCTTGAGGACGAGGCACTGGCGATTTTGCTGAAGTCTATGCAGATCAACCCGAAAGATCCGCTGGCGCCCCAACACATCGGCGTGGTGATGCAGAATCGCGGGCGCTTGTTCGACGCGGCAGAGTGGTATCGAAAGTCGCTGGAACTGGACAGTGCTTCGCTGGCGGCGCAGAGCAATCTGGGACTTGCGCTTGCGCAACTTGGCGATCCCGAAGGACTCGCATTGCTGGAGCGAGCCGTGGAGCGGCAGCCGGCTGATCCGGAGCGACACTTTCTGTGGGGCCAGATGCTTCTGCTGCATGGTCGATTCGAGCAGGGATGGCGGGAGTACGAGTGGAGGATGCGAGTCCCTGAGTACATCTCGCAGCATCGGAGCTTCACTCAGCCACGATGGAAGGGGGAGGCGCTCGAAGGACGCACGATACTCGTTTATGCAGAGCAGGGGCTGGGAGATACGCTGCAGTTCAGCCGATACGCGGCCCTTGTGGCAGAGCGCGGTGGAAGGGTTGTGCTGGAGGTACAAAGCTCGCTTCAGCGTCTGCTGGCCCGCCTGCCGGGTGTCGCGGAGTGCGTCGCGGCCGGCGGAGAAGCGATAGAGTTCGATCTCTATGCGCCATTGATGAGCCTCCCTTATCTGTTCGGAACGCGGGAGGAGACGATTCCTCCGCCGGTTTCGCCGGGCCTGGTATCGATGAGCGAAGTTACGCCGCAGGCCACGACGGCCCTGCGGCGTCTGAGAGTGGGCTTAGTGTGGGCCGGGAATGCCAAGAATACACGCGGCCGGCTTCGTTCCACGCGATTAGCCGACTGGGCCGGGCTGGCCGGAATCAGGGGGGTGGACTTTGTCTCTCTTCAAGTAGGTGAAGCGGCGCGGCAGGCGCAGGAGCAAGGATGTCCGTTTCACTTTGTAGAAGACTGCAGCCGCGACAGGGACCTCGCGGATACATCTGAGATTATCGCTGGATTGGATCTTGTGATCACGATTGATACTTCGGTGGCGCACCTTGCAGGGACATTAGGAAAGCCGGTGTGGATACTGTTGTGCAATATGTTTGACTGGCGCTGGCGA
>Ga0116226_10005020_pt1 | contig 11773 bp, 6 predicted proteins | sample S1TSphfallax_FD_89692 | JGI IMG/M metagenome (GOLD analysis project Ga0116226, IMG submission 89692) | Host-associated microbial communities from peat moss isolated from Minnesota, USA - S1T2_Fa - Sphagnum fallax MG | ecosystem: Host-associated > Plants > Peat moss > Unclassified | place: USA... | reverse complement strand
CTTAATGTGCTTTGTGTGAGATTATTCCATTAGAAAATGAAGGGAGTTAGGTTTGCATAATGTGTTGTTACATTTTGTATAATAGTTTTGCATTTCTTTTACAAAAATTGATAAGAATGTATGTGAGGTTTTAATCTTTGGAATAAGAAGTCACTCGCTACCATAGGAAGGTATCAATTAATATATGGTAGCAAGAAAGGGAAATTATTTGGGGGTTGAGGTTTGTAGGGTACATGAGATTGTTGTAAATGGTAAGCAATAGTCAAGAGGGTTGGTAGTGGTTGTAGACCATAGGCAACCTCAAAAAGGCTTTTTAGAGGATTATAGATAGTACGTAGTGCTCCTAGAGGGTCTACATGTGTTGTGAGGGTTAAACAATAGCTTTAGAAAGCTTGCAGACCCATTGGACACTATTTTGATGCACTAAAGGTATTATAGAAGTTTGTCAAATAAAATTTTCCTAGTTTTTATTATCTTTCTTACTTGTTTTCTATGTTTTTTTCTTTTTACATTACTAAAATGGATCAAAATTAGAGTGCTAGGTCCGTCTTTCAAATAATAGACCTTACCTTTTCTTTTCTTTTTGTTTTACATAAGGTCTTTACTATTGTTTGACAATATGAGAAATCACATCCGTCGAAACCACATTACCTTGCAACTAAAGCTTAAAAAACAACTCATATACAACTATTATGTAATTATCCCTTTGGAAATAAAGGTTATTAATAAATAAATTGTTACATCAAAAAATTAGTTACTTATATTGTAGGTGTGAGCTGAAAATGGGTTTTTTATATAATAATTTATATAGATCATACATACATATATAATAACCATTTTTTAAGAGTTTTTCATTTGAGTTTTTCAAGAGTTGCATTGCATGTGACAATTATTTTGAAATTGTTATAAATGTGCCATTATAACATCAATTATGTTGTAACAAATGTACAATGTACATCTATGCAATCATGCTAGGTGTTCACATTTCCATCACCCATTATATTTTGCAACTAATTTTCGACTATGATTCCCATTTATACAATTAGTAGGACCACTAATGCACCATTGTGAAAGTATTATTGTTCAAGTTTGTTATTATTATAGTGTTATTGCTTTCAACTTAATAAGGATAAATATTCATATGTAATGTTTTATAAAAAAATATTGTATCAATAATTTGATTATTTAATATTAATTATGTCTAATACACTTATTTATTGTGAACTAAAAGCAATGTGTATATTGTATTAAAAATTCAATTCAGTGTACATATGGAGATGCTTATTTATACCTTGATGGTTTTTACCCAAATTCAAATTTAATATTTAATATTTAGTAATAAATTATTTTTCAATAAATTATTACATATTCATTATTGATTAATGTGTAATTTATTTACTTAATAATTAAAATGAAAATGAAAAATTATGAATTTAGGATAAGTTTCAATATTATAAATTAAATATTTATAATTTAGAATAATTATATGAATTTAAATAATTTTTCATTTGATAATAAATTATCTGAAATCAAATAATAAATTATTTGAAACAATTAACAAATAAACTAAATTGATTAATTCAAATAACTTCTTAATTTATTTAATTAAAATAATTAATTATCCTAGTTCATGAATTAAGTAATTATGTGAATTAAATTATTTAATTTAGATAACCAGTTCATTGGTTAATTAATTCAAATAAATAATTCAAATCAGTAATTTAATTGTAGGACTTACATAATGAAAAACAAGCACAAAACATGTGGAAAAATCTTTCTATAACTACAACTTATGTTCTCTTATGTTTTCACATTAGAATACATGTGCCATTTTGGGATGAGTTCAAAAATCTTAAACTTAAAAGCAAAACATAAAACAACAAAAAAATAATTTCCCAACTATTTTTTAGTTCACTTGATTTTGTACTTTCCTACCTACCTACCTATGGTAAGTAAATAGGTAATTTTTTTAACCTACCTATGTAAGTAGGTAGGTGGGTAGGTCCTTTATGTAGGTACATAAGTATGTAGCTCCTAAAACCTACCAAGTTACCTATCTATGGTTATGTATGACCTACCTAGCTATTCATTTATATATATTTTTTCCAAAATACGATTAATATGCCATGTGACAATTTTTTAATTGTGAAACATATCATAATCTCGGACTATCATTAACAATCATAATGGATGATGGAGATCAATATTTCAAAAAATTATAATTTTTATGTCCAAATTTTTTCATATTGCCACATACCAAATTTTAATGGATGGATGATAATTAATGATGTCATCATGACATCATGGGTGCATTAATAATGTAATTGCATAGTAGTTGAAAATGAATTGTTTTGATAGAGTTTGGATTGAATTGGAATGAGTTGCATTATGTATATGGTGAATTGCAACTCATGCAACTTGTGTCACCAAAAGAAAAGGGAAATACTTTTTTCATTGTATAAATCCCAATTGCTAAGCATACAAAGATTAGTGCATATTACTGAGGTTTAACAAAGATGGATAGATTTGCTTCAAGTATTACTTCTTCATCAAAACCCTTGTAGACATTTACATTTTATCGTCTTATTTCTATGGACCATGAAGGATCGATTTCATTTTTGATTTCTTCTCTAGGAGTCAGTAAGGTGTTTCACAAGAGTGGCAACTCATACCCAACAATAAAAACCCCACAAAGACCAACTCAACAACTTCACATGATTCTTCTCAAAGATTGGATAGAGATTCAAGGCAGGATTAATCAAGGTAATATATTATATTATCTAGTATCCCCTTCCCAAAAGCCCTGTAGCTCCCATAAATGCAATAGGTATTCTCTTCTTAAGATGGAACAAATTGCGTACTCATCATTTGAAGATCCCCAAAGTGATCAGACATGAATTGCCACACAACCACTCCAAAAATCCTTGACACAATCATCATTTCCCTTGTGTTGGTCTTTACAGAAAAACATACTAGACTTCTAGACCTTTTCCTAACTTTTGGCGTAGTGGAAATTCAATCGTTAGGGTTCTTCCGATCTAGCAATCCTAATGAATTTTTATTCTTATATGATTGCCATTCCCAAAATCCAAATCCTACACACACTTCTAGTCTTTAGAAAATTTAACCACTTAGTTTTTCCTCATCACCAAAAAGTCTTTTTTTTTTTCATTAACTTGCAACAAATATAGTTCTCATAACCTCATCCCTTTATTCCCCAAAATCTTCTTGCCAATCTCCTTGTAGAACTGTGATTCACAAAGCTCATGATGAGTTTTCATTAAGAAATTGGGATTACACTCCATCACAAAAACGAATTCACCAAGTTCCTTTTGTCATAACTTGCAAAGCAACAAACACACCAAAAACAGAAACACATCAAAAACAAATTTTTCGACACTATTGAATCACAATGCCACCAACAGTTTAGCTAACAAGCTGAATTAGGGTTTGTAGCCTTTATCCACAGAAAACATCTAACACTATTTTTAGGTTACACTTGTTCATTAGCACTCATAATGTATAAATATAGTGAACTGCAAGTGTTTGGTGCAACTCAAAAATTGAGTTGCAAGGCCAATTCTAAAACACCTTTTTTTTTCATAGTGTGAATTGTTGTAGTAAAGTTAGTAAAGGATAATATTTTTTATTGGAAGTAAGAATAAGTTGAATTTCTCCCTTCAACATTATGTTTTTGAAAATGATAATGTTCGAAGGCCACAATTTCACCCTTTATAGCTTGTATCACCTATTTGTTTAATTTTATTTTCTAAAAGCTTCCATTAATTAAATCTATTGGAAAACTATAAGTGTATTCCTTGGACATTATTTTTAAAAACTTATTTTAATGCTTAATGTCCATGACAAATATATTTATAATCTACCTTTAATAACCCATAATATATCATACCTTTAATAGACCTAAAAACACTACCTTTTATATATTTATAAAATAACTTAGAACATCTTTAATGATGCCTTTAATTCAGGTTGGGGTCATTATCCAACATATAAATAATTTTTTTTCCACCACACCCATAAACATAAATTTTGAAAAATATTTTATTGTGATACCATTTAAATATTGGCACTTAGGCCAATCATTGTGGTTAACAAATTAAAGGCAAGGGATTATTGACACCACCTTTGTAGAAGAGTTTGGTATTTAACACAAAATTTTAATGTTGTTGTAGTCAATTTTCACATCATTAGGTGTGAACAAGATACAATGACCCAACGACATTACTTTACACAAGGATTGCATACTTTTTTGCCTAAAAAAAATGTTTATAATTGTCCCAATACATGACATGTTTTTCTGGCTCATCATTTTTGAATAAATATAAATTTTTGAAAGCATGAAAACTCCTTGTCAATTTTATGTTCCTTTTTTTAAATTTCAAATCATAACTAAAAAGTCATTTTTTAAATTTTTGTTTTCTTGGGTGATATGCTACAACTTTTCTTAACATGTTATGTACATATATGTGATAAAAGACTATTGAACTTAAAAAAATTTAGATCAAATTTGAAAATTTCCTTGAATTTTTAAAGTTTTAAAATTCCACATTTTTTTAGGGTAGAAGTCATTTTGGATGTGGTTTATTTTTTTTTATCCTCTTAATTATTTTCCCATCAAAATGATTTTATTATATGAGTCCTTTTGATAGTCCTTTGGAAAATTGACTCCCTTCTGACCTAATGTTTTTCACTTTCAAATGCTTTAAATAAAATCCTAAACTTTAAATTTCATCAAATGGATTTTTGGTTTGAATTTCTTGACATTCATATGAATGGACAAACAACAAATTACCATGATTGTCACGGTTTTAAATAACAAAACATAAATATTTCTTTAATTTTGACTAGTTTTGTGTGTGATTCAATGCCCATTTTGGCTCATTGGATTGTGATTGCACCCCATTATTGTTATTCTTCCTCCAATTTAGTGATATAATCCATTGTTGGATGTGCTTTTAATAAGCCTTTAGGGGATAGGTCCACATCATAATGGTTACCAAATGTTGGTTATTATTACGACTAATGGGACATACATGGTTCTTTTGGACGAATTTTTTTTAACACAATGTCAAACATGTCTAAGTTCATGATTTGGACATTTTGTGATTATCTTAATTTAGTCATGTAGTCATATGTCCTTAGGCATATACCTTTAGTCATCTTTGTGATTACATTGTGACTAAATTATGACTATATGACTACAAGGTATACCTACCAAATATGTATTTAACTTAAGTACTATTTACATGGTTATTAATTAGCTATTAGAAGTTACCTACGTAAGTATGTGCCTTGGTACATATTAGTTATTTACCCATCTTGGTACATATTACCTACTAGTTAGGTACTTACTTTAGTTAGATGGCTGAACTTACCAAGGTGCTTATTAAATTACTAAGTAGGTTATATGTTAGTGGGTAGGTACCCTAGGTAAGTAGGTAAGTTAAGTTACTTAAATAAGTTAAATTATTATTTTAATGATAATATTGTGACAACTTTTATCATGTAAAAAAATGCGTTGAAGTGGTTAAAACCTTCATCCTTCAAGTGCAATCTAGTCCTATAAGGCTAATTAGCTAAGTTAGGTTGTTATCTTAACCTAAATACATAGATTAACATAGGTTGCTAGTTAAATAGGTTAGCTTACATTCCTAGGTAGGCTAACAATTACATTTTTAGCACGTAGGCTAGTTTTTTACCTAAAAGACCCTAGCATCACTTAGCCTAGGTTAAAGATATATATATTTGATGTCTTTCATATTTATAGTCACAAAAGTCATAGTTGTAAAAAACATTGTCCTTCATGACTATAGTCACAAAAGACATCTAAAAATATGATGTGTCTTATTTGACCACATAATCATGTAGTCATGGATGCCCTAAACAACTAGCAACTTAGTCATGGATGGAATCATGGATTGGGGATTTTGGCATTGTGATAATTCTTTGTATTAGAAGGATGAAAAAACCATTAGTCACAGTAAGTTTGCAAAAATGATCCAAAAATGTCAAAGTTCATAAATAATTGAAAACCAACAAAAGATTGCATATGACAAATAATTTCATATAGTCACAACAAAAGATAAGGTTTCTTCTAGTGCTAGTCATCTATGTATGGTTGGTAGAATATATAATTGTAAAAATAATTGGTTGTCAACCATCAATGGTGTCCACTAATAATGGATGGCATATGCCATTTTTTTCATCAATATTTTCATTAAAACTTTTAGTAGTCATAGATTATTCTTGCATGTATAACCAAAATCCAAGGAATTCTCACAATGTATTCACATATGCAATTGTTAGCTCATAATTGCACTTATGATGACACGTGATTCTTTTAGGTGTAGTTGCAAAATGGGTTGGTTTGGAGATTAATCACACATTAGTTGCAAACACAAGGTTAGAATGGACAATATTTCTTCTAGCAATTGTGCAATCCATGAGAAATTATTGTAAATACATGGTTTATTGGATTGAAAACACATGTTAAATCATTGAAAAGGGTCTTGCAAAGGGGAAATTTTTTTCATATGCAAATAAAAAATGTTAGGAAGGTCCAATGATCCCTCATAGTACAAAAGAATAGAATTTGGCGTTGAAACAAAATAATAAGAGCCAAAATGAACATTTAAACATTATTTAGTAGTCTTGATTGGTTGATGCGACAACATGAAATTGCTCAAATAATGTTGACATAATTATTTTTCACAATGTTTTGTAAACACAAATTAAAACACTAGTTATAGAAGAACTAACTTTTTTATCTATGCTTACACCCACTGGCAACAAGAATTACAAACATACAATTAACAAGAAAAATAAAATTATAGGAACCCAATTCCTAAAAACACAAGTGAGGTTGAAAAAAAGACTTCAAGGTTTGCAAATAGTTTTGGTCATGTTTTAAGTGTTGTGCTTTTGTTTGCATTGTGAAATAAGAAAATTGAGATTGGTCTTTAGGTGAATTTAGCAATTCAATGAACAATTTTGATGTAAATGAGATAAAAAAGTAATTGGCAAGGAAATTGATGCTATATTGATATGTTTAATATTAGTGTACACCAATGTTATGAAGTTGCTTTGCACAAGTCATTTACAAAGTTTTAAAAAATTATGTTTAGATCGTTCTAAAGCTAAGTCAAAACAAGTTGATAACATAACAAGTATTATCAAACCTTTTGATTTTTGACTTTTGATCAAATGGAATGTGTCCTTAATTGTATAAGAAATCAATGCATCTTGTCATTGCTTAAATTTAGCCATGACTTGAAAGAGGGCCATGCCAAGATCATTCAAGATGTATTAAATTGAATTTGAAATCATAATGTTTTAATGCCGTTTTCAAAGCATTTAAATTTTCCATACCTTCATCTCTATTATCCCATCCAGATAACTTGAACCTAATTTCAAAACTTATTATCAAATGCAAATCAAATTCCCCTTGCCACAACCACAATAATTTCAAATGTAAAATGCATATATTTGAGGTTACCAACATGGTGGTAGGGGGAAAAAAAAACAAGTAATTTGCCATGGGTGAGAGCACATTAAGCCCATAAAACATTATTGTCACAAGTTATATAATTTTTTTGCATTTAGTTTTTATTAACAACGAACGGACATCACATTTTAGATTTTTTTTTTTATTATTATTATATTTGATTAGGTTAAGACTTCAACTAAAGTTTCCAAAAAAAAAATTCAACAAACATTGAAAAATTTGAACATATGGAACATGTAATTATGAAAAAAAATACCTATCACAAAGTAAGAAAAATTGTAAATACATTTCAAAATTAAGGTTGGACTAGTGGAATTTTTGGGTAAATATTTTTGGGGGATTAATATATATTAACATACATCAGATAAATCTAGGTCCATTTAAAAATTCGTCTATCAAAAATCCCTTGAAAATGTGTTTTTGGCACTTTTTAAATTATAACTTGGCATAACAATTTCTTTTTTAAAGAAAAAGCCAATAATGTATAAAGAAGAAGAGATCTTATAGTTGAACATTCCCCCCTTTTTTTTTAGTTTGCTCTTGTTTAGTATTGTTGCATGAACCATAAACATAAGGTTTTATGTATGATATATACTTTTTGTACATTGATTTTATCCAATCCTTTTCATTTAACCATTGGATCAACATTGACTTTGATTGAGAATGAACTTTGAATTTCACAATGTTATCAAATAAAAACATAGCTAAGATGATTATTTTGATTGTTAAAATTGTTTTAATTTTTTGGATAGTAAATGAACTAAAAATAAAAAATCATATTCAACATCAACATTATGAAAATTTAAATTATCCATATTGCAATAAAACTTAATAAGAATCATATTTAAAAATGTGAATGAATTCTAAAAAAAGAATGGACTCATAATAAACTTCTAAAACGACAAATAGAATGAAAATTGTGCACTCAAAAGGTATGTCATAATAGTGTCAAAATAATCCATGGAAATGGGCATATTTATTTGAAGAATGTTGAATTGTTATTTCAAACCACTTTAAAAATAATTTAAATCCAAAACTTGATGTAGTCATGCATTAATAAACACACATTTGAATGGTTATGGGAAAGTAATTGATGTGCTAGTTTAGGGTGCAATGATGATTTTAGATGCTTTTACCTTAACAGATAATGTGGGTGACATGGTACCTAGCTAGGAATCAAAATTTCAATGATGTATTTTGATGGGTTCACCTACTTTTTTTGTGACAAGTTAGTTTTTTATTTTTCATTTCATTGTGATGGGCAACTTTAACAAATGCATTTGACATGATGAATTGACAAAAATCTGATCTTTCATTAAAAGAAAAAGTGAACATTAAACCATATCAAATTAACAAAAGCCAAAATAAAAGTTTGAACTTTTTACAATTAATCCAAACTAAAATTTCTTTAATTTTTCATGTTGCACCACATTTCAGGCACAACCCTTCCATCCATATTCTTCAACTTTATGCAACATAATCACACTTGCATCAAAATGTACAAAGTTTTCAACTTCAATGAAGCTTGCAAATGATTCTTAATAACATTTAATTGAAATTTGAGGAATTAATTTTTTTTTTACATAATTCACAAATCACTACCAACTTATGAAAAACCATTTTTCTAATCTCATTTACGACTTGGATAAACCAAATACCATCACCTACAACGGTACAATGATAAAAACGAGAAACCCAAATACATTTCTTTGGTTGCTCCTAAACATTATGAATATTTGACTGTTAGGCCTACACTAAATCATGCATGGTCCAATTTCAACATTTCCTCAAGTTTTCTGAAGAAGTGTCCCTCAAGAAGGTGAAGGTACCAATGGAGGCGCTGGTTCATTTTAGCCCCTCATACACTGAAAGGTGTATTATTTTATTGTCCTTGCCTACCAAAGGCAAGGATATTGTGTTTCGATTCATTACAGGGTATATAGCAGCTTAAGGGATTTTGGCCACTAGGTAATAGGTCTCTATTTTTACAGGAGGATTTTTGAAAGATGATATTTTGGCTTGCGTTGAAACTTGAGATTAGTTCTAGAGTTATGATACTCTGAAGGATTTTGGTTTCTTTTAGAGGATTTTTTTGAAGATTATATTTTTGCATGGTGAAATACTTCAGCTTTTATATAATTCAGCTTTTGCGTTAAGATACTTTCTAATGTAAAGGGCAAGGCCACAGTGTGTGATACACCCCTTGTTACATTTGTTTTTCGATGGGCTATTTTCTACTTTGCTTTTTCCATGTGAGGGGCACTTTTTTCTGACTGCATTTCTTTTGATGGGCAAAAAAAAGCTTTTGGCCTTTGTTTCTTTTTTGCCTTTCAAATTGCTTGTGAAGTGTGCAAAAAGAAGCCTAGGATAAGATGCTATTCATTTGGCCATGCGCATTCCACTACATAATATGCTCCAATAAAGCAGAGGTGGAGTCACGGATTGCATTTTGTCGCGGCACATAGTTCATACGGGATCTACACTCTGACCGGCATGTTGTTTGCTGCTGCAGCATATGGAGCATTGGATCCTGAATGTCGTTCCCAAACTGGCCCTCACTCTCTCTGAGCCCTCCTTGCCTGCCAAGAAGACATAATTCATGTGTCTGAGTGAGAGCATGGAACCATTGCCAAACTCCAATGGAACTCTCCTCCATCCTTCAAAAAAATTGTTCTTTATGTTTTGGTTTGGATAGATTATCTGTACACCCTTTCAATCAAGGTGTTCATTCAGTAGTACCCTAGGCTTGTGAGTGTTGTGGAGTTTCAGATGTTGTCATGTGAGAACAAGTCCGCTCCTCAGGACATTCATGATCAATTTTATGAGTACTTCAAGATGGATCCTGCAATCAATAATATTCTATGTGGCATCCACAACTATCTAGACTTGCAGTGTTTCTCAACATATATACAAATGACATATTTATATTATATTACAAAGATCTTTAGGTCCTTATGAAAGGAGCTGCCTAGATATGCAGTAATTTAATGCGAGGAAGCTGATGTAGAGTAGTTTCAGAGAAGATGGACCAAGTTGTGTAGAGACTTTGATTTGAGAGTATGCCGAGAACTTGTGTGATTTCAAGAATTTCTTCGGGACGCAGAAATTCATTTACATGGTGTTGGTTGTGTTTCTTACAGAACGGGAGAAGGACGTGGTAGAAGGAAAAACCACCTGCAGTCCAGTTAATGCTGATCAGGCCTTTTCACATATTCACATCTCCATTGCTCCTTGAGATGGATGGATTGCCATGGACTGCAATTTTGTAGACGAGGAGGAGGAGTTCCACGCAGGAAGATTTTCGACTGGTAGACTTTTCAACAAGATGTGCAAATTTGAAGGAATAATTTATCAGCAGGTTCATAAATGACTGAACTCTCTGTACATCAACTACATCAGTTCCTAGGTCCACCAAAACTGTCAGGAGATGCTGAATAGTGCCCAGGAGCTGTATTGAGTTTACAAATTCATCAGATGTAGCTGTGAAGTGTGATATAAACTTTGTCGGAGCTGCTCCAGCTTACTTCTGATAAGCATCTGGACAACTTAATGAGTCAACATGTCAGAGATGTCAGACGCTGATTTCCTTACAAAATCATTAAGCCGTTTTGAATGATGTTGATGCTGGGTTTGATTAGGTCGGCTATCGTATAGTGTCCTGTTTTAGGTTTTCACTCATCTAACTAAGGCCTAAATGTTGCTCCTGCAAACTCATACGCAAGAGTTCATTAGTGAAGCTCAGAAACTCGCAGTAGTGATCCAAGGCGAGAGGCTAAGTACATACATGTGTTACAGGAGATTAAACATGTTGGCATCACAGAAAGTGCAAAACCGAAAACAAAATGAGCAGCTCGGCGGATCTCAGAAGTTGGAGAATCGAAAGGTGTCGGCTTGATGCAGACTCCGCGCCTTTAGATTTACTACTGATTCAGACATTGTTTGAATCAGCGAAAAAGAAATTCCAAATATAGTTTAACTACTCTAAACTCCACATTTTTTCCAGATTCTTTGGTTTTAAAAAACATCAAAATCTGTCAGCAGGGGGAAAAAAAACTCTGATCTAACTCTTGAATCATAAGGGAGAAAGATTCCAAAAATAGTTGCGAGTTAAAACGACAATTTATAGGCATTGCGACAAGCTGTTAGGTTGTCAAGTTTTATGCCTTGTTGGTAGTTGTGAAGAACCGGAGGGTTTTGCTAACTTCAATTTTGGGTCAGCTTTTGCAGCATGCAGAGGGGGCTTCCCGG
>Ga0116226_10005019_pt1 | contig 11773 bp, 5 predicted proteins | sample S1TSphfallax_FD_89692 | JGI IMG/M metagenome (GOLD analysis project Ga0116226, IMG submission 89692) | Host-associated microbial communities from peat moss isolated from Minnesota, USA - S1T2_Fa - Sphagnum fallax MG | ecosystem: Host-associated > Plants > Peat moss > Unclassified | place: USA... | reverse complement strand
TGGGTTTTTGTGGACAGCTTTTGGGTTGTAGCTGTATTGACTAAGATCGATCATGCATGGGGTTGATCCGTAGCAGAAGATCAGAGTGTATTGCACAGTTTTCTTGCACAAGAACTTTCAATTTCCAGGAGCTAGCTAAGTTATAAAGCTCCCTTGAAGGATCACGCAGCTTGTTGTTCTAACTCCTTATTGCATTTTCGAGTATACAGCTACTGCTTCTCAATGATGCAGCGGCAGCATTTGATCTACCGAGTGCAGCACTAGTCTCGAGGGGTTGAACTGACTTTGTTGTACATGCTGCAGGCGCAATGTATCATCATCATCATCATCATACCAAGAGGTTCAATGGAGCCACAGCAGCAGCAGCAACAAACTTTGCGTCGTCGGCCAATCAGACTAGTCCAGCCGGGGGTGGTGCTTCTTCAGGTGCAGCAGCAGCAGCAGCAGCAGCAGCAAAACAGCGGTTACGATGGTCTCCAGAGCTGCACGAGCGGTTTGTAGATGCCGTGTCACAGCTTGGCGGACCTGATAGTAAGTGCTCAGCTCGAAGTAGCCGGAGCAGAACATAATCTTTTTGCTTGCAACCCATTTAGTATACTCTCGCAACAACAACAACAACAACAAACGAGCAAACAAACAACAATCTTCAAAACAAAAAAAACTAGTGCTCGCTCGGTCCACCGTCCCAGCAACAAGCAACTGCTAATTGCTTGCTGCATGTGGACAGCTTGCTTGAAAGGACCACACGGGTGTCAAAGATCTAGTAGAGCTAGCTTGGGATCAGTCCCTAGTACCAGGTTTTGCAACAAGTCTCAGATCATGAGCATTTTCAGCAATTTTGATGAAGCATTTCAGACGGTATCATGCTGTACAAGTTAGTTTCAAAAGGAACAATCTTTAGAGCTCTAGTAGAAATTACTAGGGTCCTCGATGATCATGACAACCAGGCAGTCGTCGTCTGTCCATGCATGCATGCTCGCTTGCTGGCTGGCTCATCATTTCTCACTCCATGAAGAGATGATCAGTTTCTTCTGAATTAGTACCTTGCCTTCTGATCATCCAGAGCTTGCTCTAATAACTTCTCAGACTCTAGTAGCAGCTAGCACCCCCCCCTGCAGCAGGTGCAAGGATCATGTTTGAAGGCAAGTTTTTTTTGGAGAGATCTTGATTGATGAACAGCTCCAGCTGCAGCTTCAGATGATATCTAAGTTGATTCAGGCTTGATAAATTGGCAGGAGCAACACCAAAAGGAGTACTGCGGTTAATGGGAGTGCAAGGACTTACAATCTATCATGTGAAGAGTCATTTGCAGGCAGGCAAAACAACACACTCCTCCTCCTCCTCCTCATCCTCTTCTTCTTCAAGTCTTCTTCCCTGAAGTAGAACTTAGACTTCATTTCTTCTTCTTCTTCTTCTTCTTCTTAGTGTTTAACATTGTACACTTTCTAGTGCACTGGTACAATAACATATTTAAGTGCTTGTCTTCTTTGAACATTCTCTTTGAAATTATCTTGGATTTGTCAGTCTTTTTTTTATCTCTTCAGAATTAATTTTAGCAAATTCTGGGCAATGTTGTTTGTCAAAGAAGATATATCATGAGAGAGAGAGAGAGAGAGAGAGAGAGAGGACTGAGTGATTTGAAGCTTCAAGATTGATTGATTTGCAGAAATATCGATTGGCAAAGTATGTCCCAGATTCTGCATCAGATGGTGAGCTTCCAGTACTTCCATCCCGGAGATTCTTGTTCATAGACCAAATAGATCTCAAAATTTCTGAAGAAGCTCTTGGCAAAATTCATCTCTGCATTTTTTTTGGTACATGTCTTTAGGCCAGTATGCATCTGATCTGATCAAGTGGTGCCATTGTTAATTTGTTTCCAACTTTGCTGAAATTTTCTCAAGTGATGCGGTGCCATTTGTTGTTTCCAACCTTTGCTGATTTCTCAAGCACTGGTGCCATGATTGTTACACTTTCCTGAAGTTGTTGATTTCTCATGTGAATGGGGATGATGATTCTAAATTTTGGTTCTCCAGAAATCTTTCTGTGTTATATGGTGTACTGAAATTAATATAGACTCGGATTGTGTTAATTTTGATGTGCCACGATACGATCGAAGGTGGTACTAGTAAGGTGGATCAGAAGTCTAACAAGAAGAAGAATCCAGCAGCAGCTGCTCAGCCTGACATAATTCTTCCTGCTTCAGACTCAACATCGTAAGTCTCAGGCCGAGTTTGGAGTTTCCTATTTTCTTCTTGATTTGTAAAAGTTTTAGTAATAAGACTCTGTGATTCTCTTTTGTGGTGTTCACTGGTTCAGGGTTCATCATGGTTGATAGTTGCAAAATGCGGATAACAATGGTTGATGAACTCTCTTCAGTTCTCCACCAGCTGCAAAACTGCACTTGGCCCAACATTTGTAGCTCTGAAATTGCAGTTGTCAAATTCAGTAACAAGACTAATGTGGGATATGTCACCAGCCTGTGTTGAAGCTTTGAGTTCAAGACTTCCTTTCTTTTGGGGAACCCAAGGAGAGAAAAATCTTTGATCTCTGACTGTTCAAATCGGGTTTTTTCTTCTTTTTTGTGTGCGGGTTTCTTTTCTTGACAGGGGTGTACAAGTTGATGATGCTTTACGCATGCAAATGGAAGTGCAGAAGCGGCTACATGAGCAGCTTGAGGTAACTTGTGCATCAAGATCTCATCGTTGTTGGAATTTGTTACAAGTTTCTGTTTGACTGTCTCATGCGTGCAAAAAAAATCTTGTAGAGTGCTTGGCTAAATTCCATGTAAACTTGTGGGTGGTTTTCTGTTTTGTCATACTAGGTACAGCGCCATCTGCAGCTGCGTATTGATGCACAGTCAAAGTATTTAAAGAAAATTATTGAAGAGCAGCAAAGGGTTGGTGGCAGCACCAACACCACGACCACCACAACCACACATGATGACACAAAATTACACACAGTTGCAGCAGCTTCTGTGAATGAACGGGGACTTGGAAGGAGTCACTCCCTGATGGCAGCAGCTGATGATCAGGAGCCATCATCAAATGAGGAGGTCTGCATTGTGTGCCAGGATGATGACGACGACAAGAAGCAGCAGCAGCATGATCAGCACCAAATTCCTGATCTTAGACTCTCAGTAGTAGTAACTCCAGGAGAAGAAGCTGGCATAGTGACAGATGATGATGCTTATAAGCTGGCTTGTTCAAAGGCCAGCAGCAATGAACAAGCTGGTGCCAGTATTAGCCCCCCAGGTATCAGGGAGCTTCATTTTGAGATAATGAGGTCATCAGAATCAACAACAAGTCAAGCTTCTTCTGCTCGTACAACCACCCAGCTACAACAACAACAACAACAACAACAACAGCATCAATCCCCACGAGTTGCACAGTATAACATGGGTACAGGAAGTTTATATACTGCATCTTTAAATTCAACATTCACAAGCTCTTGGACACCAAGTAGTCAATCACCATCAAAACGGACGCGGTTTGCAGGTCATGGTGAAATAGTAGCTACTGGACAACAACCTGGCTCGTCTCAATCTGTGTCTTCAGAATCGGAGCCAGTAGTGCAACAGCATGATGGAGGAATCATGGTGGCAACCTGCACCACATCCAGTGGTGGCAGTGACTTCCAACACCAATCAATTCATCTGGTTCAAAGAGTTGTCACACCAGGATTTCCACTGTCAAGCCCAGCCTCAAACTGTGACCACTCTGATTTCAAATTGGCCATAGATTTCCCACTGGGGGGTGGCAGCAGCAGCAGCAACTTGCAACAAGCCCCACCTGCAAATTTAGCTGCAGCTCTGTATACATCCCAAACATCTGATCTCCATTCTTTGACAGGTGATGATTTGACACTCCGACCACTTAGAAGCAGCAGCAGCTTGCAAGGGTCACACATTGTAGCCATGGATCAGCAGTGGGCTGAACGACCTAGTACTACTACTGCTGAGTCTGATTCAGCTTCTGATGCAGTTAGACAAATGTTCAGCAGGTGGGAGGAGAATAGTGGCAATGCAGTAGCGCACTCTCAGGGGAAAACTTAGTGATGGAAAAAACACCAAACCAAAAAGTCTTCAGTAAATTGGCTCCTGGGGAGGTGAAACAAAACCAGCTGTAAAGAAAAAAAGCACACATTTTTATGGGTCAATATGGTTCCAACCCAAATTTGTTGTGAAACAGAGAGAGTGAGAGAGAGAGAGAGAGTAGGGGATGGTGGGAAAACCAAACCAAATTCATTCAACCTTGGTTGTTGCCATACCCTTTTGTTCATAGACACCCAAGAGAAGGCACACTGTTGTAGGGGGAATAGGTAGTTAGTTTGTTTTAGTTGTAGGATATCATTAGGATATCATTTACAAACAGGTGGGTGTTGGAAGGGCCCGGGGAAAAGGCTGAAGAGCTAAGAAAGAAAGAGGGAGAAAACATGGGGCAGCAGTGGCCATGAGTCTCCAACAAGTTTGTTACAATCCCACTCAAATTTGTGCTCACAAGATCTCCTTCTGATCTTTATTGTGGTCAGGAGAAACAGTACACTTGGAAAGAGAAAAAGGAGAGAATTCTTCACACTTTGACATTGATACATGCCACTTTTGACAATTTTTGAAGCTTTCAATTTTTGGAGCAAAATACTCTCTTTTGTTTCTGTGTGTGTGTGTGTGTGTGTGTGTGTGAGGTAGATCCTTTCATAGTTGGTATGACGAAAGGAAGAGAAACCCACTTGTCCCCTAACTCAATAACTTTATTCCCACCACTGAATTTTACTTCCCTACCTCTCTTCCCTTCTCTTCTCCCTAAATTTTCCCTAAAATGTCTGCAGCGAAGCACACAAACAAATCACAGCATTAGATTCATGGCCATCCAGCCAACTGCCAAGGAAAAAGGTAGAGATGGGCACTGCTCTAGAAACATTCAAATCTCTGGTATGAATGGGTCCCAATTGGACTAGATAATAATATACATATATTACACCTTCCAAACATCTTGCAATGAAGACTTGTACTGTCCCTCTCTTGGGGAACAAACAAAGTTCTTGTTGTAACCCAAATCTATGAACAAAGTTCTTATAACCAAAATGTTTGATTTCATTCTCTATCAATTCAGAATCTTCAGGAGATGGATAATTTAATCACAAACGATTTTTACATAGCAAAGTGCTTCTTAGACCTTGATGTAGACCCAAAAAAAGGCTAATGAATATTGCATTAGGATGTGAGTTTGCGTTGAGACACAGCTGCCTGCTGCCCCTGGAGCTAGACTTTTTGTAAAATCTGCAACAGGTAATAAAATTCTTCTGGAGATAGACAAAATTTTTATGTCAGGGTGACTGGTTTTCAATCTTAGAAGAACAAGAAGATGTTGACAAAATTGCTCTGAAGATGATTCTTGTCTAGTTATCTCTGTTGAGAGAGTGAAAATTTTGGTCCTGTCTTCAAATTTGCCGGATAATTACACTGAAATTCAGAAACAAAATCCGAAAGGAAAAAGGGAAAAACCCAACTCTGTTCTTATACATTTGTCTGACATATGCCACTATTGAAATTGCCACTGGTTTTCATGGATGCTGCTGCATTGGGTTGTGCACTACTGCTATCCATTGGTAGCAGCAGCTGCTTTTCTCTGTAGAATGCATTCCGAGCAACCTGTTTCCCAAGTGGAGTCATGGTCATGAGATCAGGAATCATGTTTGTGTTGCTACAATTTGCAGACAAATGCGGTGGTTGCTGCTGCTGTTGCTTAACATGCCCTGAAGAAGATGCAATCTGCTCTTTGATTGTTGTTGTGTTGGAGAAGCTGACAATATTGTCATTCCCTGACATCAGTGCCCTGGTACAATTTGCTTCTGGTCTGTGCAGTGGCAAGCTCCAGCCCATTGAAGAAGCTTCATCAGGTAGACTTGTAGCTTGATCAATTGTCAACCTCATTGATGATGATGGTGGTGCTCTGGTGGCCTGATCAGCAAGCTTGAAAGATCCTGCAGATTGAAATGCTAGGGTAGTTGAACTGGTGCCAGCCGACAATGCTGCAGCTGTTGATGACTGGTGCCATTGAGAGATTGGTTGTTGTTGGATATGAATTGAGCAGGAGTCGAGAGGTGCTGTACAACTTGAGTCAGCTTCATGATGTCTGAAATCATCTGCAGATGTTCCCTGAGCTGGTACATCTTGCCACCTTGTTTGAGCAGTAGTCAAGCTGCTTCTGCCTGTAGTAGCCAGTTCATGGGTACTGGCCTTTTTGGTGGCAACATGCATTCCTGTGTCTCTCATTGGCTGCTCAAAGTCTAGACAATCCAATAATCTGAGAGTCTCAAGCTGGGAGTTGCTTGAATGGGTTGCATCTAGAAATGCTACTGGTGCCTCCAGGCTCCTTCCCAAGATTCGGGCACTGGTTGTATCAAGATGATCTCTGCAAGCAGGCGAATCTCCAGGCGATACAATGTCTACAATAGAAGGACTCTCCTGCCAATTCCATCTTTCATTAGACCTCAATGATGGCATCATGGTGCCTGAGATTGAAATATCCCCTGCCAATCCCAGTGATGGGAATCCCAGATTCACACCATGTGAGCTTGAAGCTGCCTTTAAATCTCCAGCTTGCCTCAAAACAGAAGAATTCTGCAGGAGGAGAGATGGTGATGGTGGTGCCCCAGCAGCTTGCAGGCTCCTGAATTTGGTTACTGGAGCTGCTTTACTTCTGGCAGCGACTCGTAATGGTGGTGTTGCTGAATGACATTGTGCATGTGCCATCCTTGGTGCTTGGCAACTTCCTGAAGTGCTAGTAGAGCATGTAGCTGAAGAACCTCCCTGTTGGACACGTGGGAATCTCTTCCAGGCTCTTGAAGGAGCAGGTGGTTCATCTACTGTTGTATCATCATCATCGTTGTCATCATCGTCATCAAGGACTATCAGGTTTGTTGCCATTTGTGCTGCTGTCTGTTTCTTTGCTGCAAGAAGCCAAGGTGGAAGAAGATGCTGTGCAGATCCTCCTCCTGCTCCTCCTGATGGAGAAAGTTTTGGACCTGCTTTGGTAGGACATGAGGACTCTGAGAGTCCACAAGGTGTAACAGCTGTTGTTGCAGTACATTGTCTGTGAGGATTTGGAACCTGTGCAATTGCTTTGTGGTTTGACATGCTGCGATGATCTCCTATTGTATCACACGGGTCCTCATGTAGTGGTACTGAAGTGAAGTCTAAGCTCTGCTGTGGATTCACATGCATAGCAGGTACCAACCCAAGCTTTCTTAACTCCACAAACAGATCATGATTCTGATGAATACCAGAAAGCTGTGTGATTCGTGAGCAATCAAGTTCCATGACTGGTCCCCTTGCACCTGGTGCCAGATTTGAAGCTTGTTCATCAAGCTCTGGTGGTAGCTGCCTGAGTGCCCCTGCTTTCATTAGAGCCTCAATTGCAAGAAGCTCTTGATCATGTCTTCTCAAGGGATTTGCTTCTTCTGGTGGTGGATCTGTAGTACTCAGAGGCTGCAGATCATCAATGACAATCACCTCATGTGCCCCTGGAGATGGTGGCTGTCTACTCTTGAACCCTTTTGTTTTCCAAGTTGTGACACCGATACCCCTTGGCTGATCTCCATGAGGCCTACTCATGGAGGATGAGCCCAAGTCAGTTGTTGCATGATCCAGGCCACCACCTTCTAAGGAATTCTCAGCTTGCCATTCTTCTGCATTATGAGCAAATCCTCTGGCCTTCCTGCTAGCTGTCACATTCCAGGAGTGTTGTAACTGCAAATCTAAAGTGCACTCACTGCTTCCAAGTTTCACATGCTGATTTGCATCACCTGCTTGCCATAGAACCACAACTTTCGCAGTTGTAGCAGTGTCACTAAGCACTCTGTCATGGTCATTACACACAGGATTTCCTTCAAGACTTCTAGCTACTGGCACACTACCATTAATAGTTTCTTCAACATCAGCTGGATCAGAACTTTCCAAAACATTTGTAGCAATCCCGACTCCTGTCAGAGTATCTACTGTTTCTTGCCCTTTGAGATTTTCATGATCTGAAAGAAGAAGCTGCTGAGAGAAGTCTGCAAACTGTTGCTGCTTTTGTCCAACCATGACTCCTACATTAAGATCTGACTCCTTTGGAACCAGCACATTCCTGCCCATAAGCCGCAACACAGGGTTGCCAAAAAGCCGCACCATGCTGCTAGGATCCTGATCAGAACCATGAGAGTTGATGACTTGTCCATCATCCCCATGAGAATCGATCATGAGTCCCTCCTGTTCATGATCACATGTGCATGGATGAGACACACTTGCAACTGTGCTTCTTTCCTGGCCCCTCATCTGCAAGTCTACTGTCGAAGCTTGGTGTTTTTGTTCTTGGGATGTGTCTTGTGCTGTCGCCTGATGCTGCTGCTCCATCATGGCTGCAAGCATCCATCTGGGCAGCTTTGTTACCCGAGCATCATCTTCATCATCGTCTTCTTCTCCCTCTGACACTACCTCAACTACATCACTGTTGGGACTCAACTTCTTACTTTCTGAGGTCTGAAGCTGCTGATCAAGGGGTACTACAACTACTACGACTGGGTTGCTGCTGCTACTGCCACTGTTGTTGTTGCCTGCTTTCACACCGATTACACCAAGAGTATTTGCCAGGGTACTTGATGAGCCCTTGCAAAAGGCATCAGTTGTTGCAGCAGACTTCGATCCACATACTGGACTTGGTGAGATAGTTTCCTTCTGGTGTACTACCAGTGGGTAAACATCTGATGCAGCTTGATCATGAGCTTCTTCAATAATAGGTTCTATGCTGCTGCTTCCTCCAACTCCTCCAGGCAAGAATCTTGTGTTCTTCTCTCCATCTGCTGAATCAGAAATTGTGGTTTCAGGAACAACATCAACAACAACATCAGACTGTAAGATTTCATCAGCTGAGTTCTGGTGGTGGTCAGTTGTTGCTGGACATTCATGATCACTGATGCTGTTTTGGATGCTGGTAGATGCAGCAGGTTCTCCTGAAGATGCTGCTGGTAGATCCAAGACACTGATGCTGTTTTGAATGCTGGTAGATGCAGCAGGTACTCCTGAAGATGCTGCTGGTAGATCCAAGACACTGATGCTGTTTTGAATGCTGGTAGATGCAGCAGGTATTCCTGAAGATGCTGCTGGTAGATCCAAGACCTCAGATTCTAAAGCAATGATCTTGTTCGAAGAGGCAGCAACAGCAGCAGCATCATTAGGAGAATCATCTCGGGATTTCTTCAGAGATTTGGTGCTGATGAAACGTCCACCAGGACCTCGTGCTGGGAGTCCTATGGTTTTCCTTGCAGGAGGAGGCTCCCCAGCAGCATCCTTAACTGATGTTTTTCTCTTGCTTGCCTTTTGTGTTTGCATGTGGCGACGGCGGCAGCAGCTACTAGAATCAACTGCTGGTTTCAATGATGAATCTTCTTCATGTGTTTGCATGACTGCTATGTGACCAGCACCCTGCAGATCTCCAATGATGTTCAAGTTCTTCCCTTGATGAGCATGACAATCTTCTCGTGTCTGCTGAGATTCTCCAATGATGTCCAAGTTAGACTTCTTCCCCTGATGAGCATGATGATCGTCCTCTTGTTTCTGCTGGGATTCTCCAATGATGTCCAAGTTAGACTTCTTCCCCTGATGAGCATGATGTTCTTCCTCTTGTTTCTGCTGGGATTCTCCAATGATGTCCAAGTTAGACTTCATCCCCTGATGAGTATGATGATCTTCCTCTTGTTTCTGCTGGGATTCTCCAATGATGTCCAAGTTAGACTTCCTCCCCTGATGAGCATGATGATCTTCTCGTGTCTGCTCAGATTCGCCAAGCAGCTTTTGACCCTCCACCTCTGAACTCTCCTGCAGAACTCCAGCAGTGTTACAACACTGTGATTCCAAGTTTGCAGGGGACTCAAGAGCAACATGAGCACCACCTCGATCAACTTCTTGCAACAAGTCTTTAGCAGCTGCATCATCATCATCATCATTGCATACATTCTCCAGTACCCTTTTCCGGGATGCAGCAGTCGTGATGTTTGCAGAGCTTGTCACAATGTCTGGCAGTTGCAACAACAAAGCTTTAGATCCAGCTGCTTCAGAGTTGAGCTCTGATTGCAGATTTGTTGTGAGGCAGCTGCCAATGTTGGTGGCCTCACCAAAGTGTTGCTTCAAACCAAGTACTTCTCGGAGAATGGCATTGCTCCTGGACATTAGATGTGGAGCTTCTTTCTCAGTGTAACCTTGAAAAGGTCTCTTCCTCTTTAGCTTCTCTTTTCTGGCTGGCTGAGGAGGAGGAGGAGGAGGACGTGGTGAATCACAAGTTTTGCTTGCAAGTCCTGCACCTGGTGGTGGCGGCCTCATTGATGATGTTTGGAAAACAGACAAAGATTCACCACCTCCATGAGCAGCTTTGTTCTTCTTCCTTGCAGGCAGGAGCTTCAGACTAGTTATACCGTTTGTGGTCTTCTGTTGTTGTTGTTGCTCTTGTTGCTGCTGTTCCATTTTATGATCAGGCTCCCCTTGTTTGCTCGCTGCTTTGCTGCTCAAAGAGGCAGCTTTCTTTTGCTGCTGCTGCAGGGACATTGATTCGGAAACAAGAGTAGTACCACTTGCTGCTGCAGGAGGTGCAGCAGCTTGCAGTTGTTTCTTCCCTGAGAATTTGTGCAAACCAGATGTGATGTGCATGCCCAGGACTCCTGGCATTTCTTTGCCATTCAGCAACTCATCTGTTGTTGCAGCACCATGCTCTGAAAGCTTGGTTGGTCTAGTAGCCAGCAACTGATCCACCACTTCCATAGCAGCAACCTTCAAGCACAAAATTGCAAATTCTCAGTAAATTTGTCATTTGACTGAGATTCAGCTCCGGATCCAGATTGCAACAAGAATACAAAGCTATAGGAGGCATGGGTAGTACCTGGACTTGTGAACCATCATTGACTTCCTCTGGCTCCTGCAGATTCCTCTTGCCTTTGACCACAGGTTTTGCTGGGCGACTTGATGATCTGCAGCTGTCGTCAACCTTCTCGTTGGAACTGCAAAGTTCAAGTTTGGCTTGGACCTTGTTTGATCGCTTGGAGCTTGAGATTGGTAGAACTTCTGCAGGGAATGATGTGACAGCAGCAACTTCCTGATCACGGCCTGAGCCAGCAGCTTCAGATCCTGCAACTGAGTTTTTCTTCTGCAGCTGGCTGTCGAGCCCTGGCATCAGTTCCTGCAAGCATAAATGCAAGTCAGACGGAGCAGCATGCAACAAGCTGGGAAGTTTTCTCTCTCCGAATCACAACGAGGGTCGATCATAGACGTAGCAGCCACCAACAACGCCGTCAAGCAGTGCTCTTAGAAGGGTGACGAACACCCAACAAGAAGTTAGAAGAAGCTAGAGATCTGGACTTTCGACTGTCGAGATCTTACGAGAGGAATTCTTAAGCACATCGTGATGAGCATGGGCTCTCGAGACGACTTCTTGGGGACGTAAGAGCGTCGTCGTCGACAGCTAAAATAGCCGTAGAAAGGACCTCTGCGTGGACTGCTGCAGCGACTGATCCGTGCTACAAAAAAGAAGGCTGTCGAGACTTCATGAAGACCATGCACTAATACTCGCGAACTCACTGATCCTCCTCGCGGACTTCAATGCATGCAGATCAGCAGGCAGCTGCAGCACGAAGGATGCTGCAGGTACCCATCATCAAGTTCTGCTGCAGCAGCTAGAGGAAGATGTTCCATCGCCTTAAGCATGCGGCTAATTATAGAGCACTAAATGCAGTAATCTGATCATGGCCG
>Ga0116226_10005018_pt1 | contig 11775 bp, 7 predicted proteins | sample S1TSphfallax_FD_89692 | JGI IMG/M metagenome (GOLD analysis project Ga0116226, IMG submission 89692) | Host-associated microbial communities from peat moss isolated from Minnesota, USA - S1T2_Fa - Sphagnum fallax MG | ecosystem: Host-associated > Plants > Peat moss > Unclassified | place: USA... | reverse complement strand
TGGGCGTCGTGGTAGAGGACGCCGCCGGTGAGGTGGGTGCGGGCGATCCCGGGGACGCGATGTGCGGCCTGATTGGGGCTGAGGATGCGGGTGGGACCCATGGTGCTGGAGCCGGAGAGCAGGTCGTAGGAGAGCAAGCCAGCGCCGAACCAGGGAAGCTGCCAGAGGCGGCTGGTGGGCAGGAGGGTTGGGAGCGGATGGACCAGATGCGGGGCGTTGCGCTGCATGACGGCGCGTTCGTGCAGGGCTTCGCGGACGAGGTGGATTTGGCCGGTGGCGAGGTAGCGGACGCCGCCGTGGACGAGCTTGGTGGAGCGGCTGGAGGTGGCTTGGGCGTAGTCTCCGGCTTCGACCAGCGCGGTTTTGTAGCCGCGGGTGACGGCGTCGAGCGCGATGCCGAGGCCAGTGGCTCCGCCGCCGAGGATGAGGACGTCGAAGGTGTCGGCGAGCGATGCGAAGGTCTGGCGGCGGATGGAATCGGGCGAGGATGACATATGGGGCCTCCTATTTGATCCGGCAAGAAAACACTGAAGTATCCTTCCCACCCTTTCCGCAAAGAACGTGGAAAGGATGGTGCACCCCAACCGTATTGCTTTGCCGCATCAATCATGTGATCACTACATTCCGGTGAGTCGGAGAAAGAGGCCGATTACGACTGCACCGAGGATGGGGCCGACGACCGGAATCCATGCGTAGGACCAGTCGGACGAGCCTTTGCTGGGGATCGGGAGGATGGCGTGGGCGATGCGGGGGCCGAGGTCGCGTGCGGGGTTGATGGCGTAGCCGGTGGTGCCGCCGAGTGCGAGGCCGACGCCCCAGACGAGGATTCCGACCAGAAACGGGGCTAGGCCCGGTGCGGGGCCAGCGGGGGCGAAGGTTCGGGCTCCGAGGGCTCCGATGACCAGAAGGAGGACGGCGGTGGCCAGGGCTTCGGAAAAGAGATTCGAGAGCGGGCTGCGGATGGCGGGGGCGGTGGCGAAGACTCCGAGCTTGGTGGCTGGGTCTGGCGTGAGGGCAAAGTGCTGTTTGTACATCAGGTAGACGAGGGTCGCTCCGGTGAAGGCACCCAGAAGCTGTGCGGTCAGGAACGGGACGATGTTGGAGTAGTCAGCGGTCTTGATGGCGACCGCGATGGTGACGGCGGGGTTGAGGTGGGCTCCGGGGCTACCGCAGGCGATGGCCGTGACGACTCCGCAGAAGACGGCGAACGCCCAGCCGGTGGCGATGACCATCCACCCAGCGTTTTCGGCCTTGGACTGCTTGAGGGAGACGGCTGCGTTGGTGCCTTCGCCCATCAGGATGACGATGAGGGTGCCCATGAATTCGCCGAAGAATGGGGTGAGGATGGTGGTGGTGTGCATGGGCTCGCTTTCTAGTCGGTGTCTTCCCAGTCGAAGGAGCGGTAGACGGCCTTCTTCCATTGGCGGTACTGGCGGCCGCGTTCGCGGGGGTCGATGTCCGGGGTCCAGGTGCGGTCGATGCTCCAGTGCTGGCGGAGGTCGTCTGTGTCTTTGTAAAATCCGCAGGCGAGTCCGGCGGCGTAGGCTGCGCCGAGAGCTGTGGTTTCGCGCATGCGGGGGCGAATGACCGAGCAGTTGAGGGTGTTGGCTTGCATCTGCATGAGCAGCTCGTTGACGACCATGCCGCCGTCGGTGCGGAGCTGGCGCAGCGGGATGCCGGAGTCGGCCTCCATGGCGGCGACCACGTCGCGGGTTTGGAAGGCGGTGGCTTCGAGGACGGCCCGGGCGAGGTGCGCCTTGGTGACGTAGCGGGTGAGGCCGACGATGACGCCGCGGGCGGAGTCCTTCCAGTAGGGTGCGTAGAGGCCGGAGAACGCGGGGACAAAGTAGACGCCGCCGTTGTCGCTGACGGTGCGGGCCAGGGCTTCGATGTCGGAGCTTTTTTCGATGAGGCCAAAGTTGTCGCGGAGCCATTGGACGAGGGAGCCGGTGACGGCGATGCTGCCTTCGAGCGCGTAGACGGCGGGCTGGTTGCCCAGTTTATAGGCGAGCGTGGTGAGCAGGCCGGCGGCGGATTCGACCTTGGAGGTGCCGGTGTTCATGAGCAGGAAGCAGCCGGTGCCGTAGGTGTTTTTGAGTTCGCCGGGGCGGAAGCAGGTTTGGCCGACGAGGGCGGCGTGCTGGTCGCCGAGGAGGCCGCAGATGGGGATTCCGGCCAGGCTGGTGGCTTGCAGGTCAGCGAAATACTCGCTGCTGGAGCGGATTTCGGGCAGGATAGCGGCGGGGACGCGGAGTGCTTCCAGCATCAGCGGGTCCCAGGCGAGGGTGTCGAGGTTCATGAGCTGGGTGCGGCTGGCGTTGGTGACATCGGTGGCGTGCAGGCCGCCGTTGCGGCCACCGGTGAGGTTCCACAGGAGCCAGGTGTCGATGTTGCCGAAGAGCAGCTCGCCTGCCTCGGCGCGGTCGCGGGCACCGGGGACGTGGTCGAGAATCCAGGCGATTTTGAGGCCGCTGAAGTAGGTGGATAGGGGTAGGCCGGTGATGGAACGGAAGCGATCCTGACCGCCGCGGGCGGCGAGCTGGGTGACGGTTTCAGCGACGCGCGTGTCTTGCCAGACGACGGCGTTGTAGATCGCTTCACCGGTTTTTCGGTCCCAAACGATGGCGGTTTCGCGCTGGTTGGTGATGCCGATGGCGGCGATCTGCTGCGGGGTGATGCCGGAGGACGCGATGGCTTGCTCGATGACGGCGTAGGAGCTGGCGAGGATATCGGCGGGGACGTGTTCGACCCAGCCAGCCTGCGGGTAGATCTGGCGGTGCTCCTGCTGGGCGTTGGCGGCGACGTCTCCCTGACGGTTGAAGATCATGAAACGGGTGCTGGTGGTGCCTTGATCGAGTGCTCCGAGTAGGGACCGGGCCGGATACGCTTCGGGTTTTGTCATGGCGAGGGTTCTCCGGCGGTGAATTTCTACGCGACCCGACTTTATTTGCGCAACGTAGGGTTGTCAAATGAAAGTTTGGAGGTTGGGCTATGGGCAAGATTTGCTTGCATGGTGCAGGGTGCGAAATTGTTCAAGACTCAAAGAAACAATGGAGTCTGCGGCTTCATGCGGTTGCTGGGCGATGGTTCGACTGGCGCGAGCTGTAGTAGCCGGAGTGGCGCTGCAGGGCGGTTGCTGCGGCTCCGCGAAGTCGGGAGAGCTCGACATCGGTGGTAAGGGTGAGGCGTGGTGGCGGACCGGCGAGCATGCTGCTTTTGAGCTCCGCTTCGACGATGGGTCCGAAGCGGTGCCAGGAGCCGGCGAAGTCTCCGGTGATGAGGATCAGCTCTGGAGAGAGGGCTGCCGTAATCATGCGGAGGCCGCGACCGATGGAACGGGCCTGGAGCGTGACGGCGGCGATGGCGTGCTCGTCTTCCTCTTCGGTGAGCTGCATGAGGCCTTGAATGGAGAGCGCTGACGATGCTGGGGCGCGTTCTGCGTAGAAGCGAAGGGCCGCGTTCGAGGAGGCATAGACCTCCCAGCAGCCGCGTTCGCCGCACTTGCACTGCGGGCCATCGGGGTGGATGGGGATGTGGCCGAATTCGCCAGCGAGACCGTGGAATCCGGAGAGGATCTGCCCGTTGGCGAGGATGGCGACGCCGATGCCTTCGACGATGGAGACGAGGACGGCGTTGCGCACGCCGTTCATGCGACCGAACCAAAGCTCGGACAGGAGCGACGCGTTGGCGGCGTTGTTGAGTTCCACCTTGAGCCCCATTCGTCTCTGGACGGTGCCCCCGATATCGAAGCCGACCCAGTTGAGGTTTGGCGCGTGGACCAGTCGTCCGGTCTCCGGGTCGATGCGGCCGGGCAGGCTGATTCCGATGCCTTCGAAGGTATGGCCGGGGTGGCGGCGGCGCAGGTCTTCCATGCTATCGAGGATGCGGGCGAGCGCTGGCTCGGGTTCGGCTGGGAGCAGAACATCCTGCCGGGCGAGGAGGCGGCCGTTGAGGTCGATGACGGCGACGATGGCCCAGCGGGGACGAATGTCCGCAGCCAGCATGACGAGGCGGTCGTTGAGGGAAAGCAGGGTGGGGCGACGGCCACGCGGGCGACGGACGACGCCTCCCTCGGTAATCCAACGCTCGTTGAGGAGCTGTTCCGCGATGGAGGAGACGGTGCTGGGTTGCAGGCCGGAGAGTCGGGAGAGATCGGCGCGGGCGACGGGCTGGTGGGAGCGGACGAGCTCGAGGACGATGTCGCGGTTGATGTCTCGCGCGATTTCGCTCGATCCCAGACGGGCATAGGCCAGGTCTGCACGAGTTGCATCGTTCGCCATAGGGTCTTTTCCCCTGATTTGGTGCGTGGTTCACGTTACTACGGGGGACGAAGATTGTCGAGCCGGGATACGGGTTTGGAGCAAGAAGCCGAGTTTTGGACGTTGCCATGCGGGGATGATGGCAGCATTTGGATCAGCGAAGGAAAGTCTGGAAAAGCCCCACATACCGTCGGATTCGAGGCGGAAAAATTTTTCTCTTGCCAAAAGTAAAACGACAGGAATAGAGTCCTCACGTTTCAGAAATGGATTATTTCCGAGTGTCGAAGAAAATCAGGCAGACGTGGAGATGCAAGGAGTATTTCCCCGCACCAGCCAACAGACATAGAAAACGCAATTTCGAGGATTCAAGGGAGACAGCAATGGACGCACGAAACTACAATTCACCCGGTCGGCTCAGAGATTTTGGGATGTTGCTGGCGGTTCTGCTTACGCTTGCACTTGGCAGTATGCGCCTTTCCGCACAGGCTGTGAGCGGCACACTGGTAGGTACAGTGAGCGACCCGAGCGGGGCCGTGATCGCCAACGCGCAGGTCAAGATTGTGCTGAACGGCCAAAGCACGGTGTACACCGCGACGACCAATGAGAGCGGAAATTTTACCGAGCCGAACCTGCCCTCGGGCACTTATTCGGTGACGGTGACTGCGCCGGGCTTCAAGAAGCTGCTGCAGCAGAACATCGTGGTTGAGACCAACACGACCGCTCGTCTGGATGTCGCGCTACAGACCGGTCTGGTGACGCAGGAGGTGACCGTGAGCACGGCACCGGCGGAGCTGCAGACCGACCGCGCCGATATTTCGACGACGATTGAGCAAAAGGCGATTGCCGACCTGCCGCTGAGCAGCGGAAACAGCTTCCAGTCGTTGCTGAATACCGTTCCGGGAATGGCACCGGTGGTGTTCAACAACTCGCAGTTTTACAACGCGAACAACGACCTTTCGGAGAACGCGAACGGCCAGTCGTCGTATGTGAATCTGTACCAGATTGAAGGCATCGACGACGACCAGCGGACGGGCATCCACATCATTCTGGTTCCGCCAGCGGCGTCCATCCAAAGCGTGGACATTACGAGCAACAACTTTGAGGCTGAGTTTGGCCGGGCGATTGGCACGGTGGTCAACGTGACGCTGAAGTCTGGTACCAACCAGATTCACGGCTCCGTGTTCCAGAACATGGAAAATAATGGCGTGAACGCGAGGAACTTCTTTGCGACCGGCCCGAACGGACGCCTGGTGTACAACTACACGGGTGCGTCGCTTGGTGGGCCGATCCTGAAGGACAAGTTGTTTCTCTTTGGCGACTTTCTGCGCGTCTCCGACCATGAGTCTTCGACGACGAATGCGACGATTCCGTTCTACAACGTCGTTGGCGGGAATCTGAGTCTGGCCGGGTACTCCGGGCAGGTGTACGACCCGAACACCGGCGATACGGCGGATTGTGTGGGCGGAGCCAATTCCGGCAACTGCGGCAAAGGACGCACTGCTTTTGCGGGCAATTTGATTCCGCTTTCGAACGCGGGGCTCAACAAGGTTGGTTTGACCGTGTTGCAGGACCTCGATGTGCTGGCGCGGGATCCGAAGAAGAATCTGGCGTCGGCCAAGTATATTGCTGGGGCGACCTCAAACAACTTCAGCCAGAATCTGCCGTTCAGCAAGGATTCGATCAGCTACGACCTAAAGTCGGATTACACCATCACTCCGCAGGACCATCTGAGCGGACGGTTCAGCCATCAGACGACGAATACCTATCAGGCACCGCTCTTTGGGGCGTTTCTTGGCGGGCCTGCCGGTAGCGGATTTGAAGCGACCGGCGTCGCGGCTGCTTACAGCACAGGCTTCAACTATGACCACGTCTTCTCGCCGAAGCTCGTGACCGAGGTTCGGTTGGGCGTAGCGCACCTGCGCAACTCCGCCACGCAAACGGACTACGGCAGCAATGACGCCGCTACGCTTGGGATTCCGGGCAACGGCCCCAACGGCACGGATAACACCGCCACCAGCAGTGGTCAGGTCGCGTTTACCGTCAACAACTTCTCCAGTCCATTGATCGGTTATTCTGCCTCACTGCCGTGGCTGCGGGCGGAATCGAACATCGATTTCGCCAACAATTGGACGCTGATTCTGGGCAACCACACCTTGAAGGCTGGCGCGGACATCCGTCGCGTGCGGGACGATCTGCTTCAGGGCAACAACAACGCCGCTGCTGGCCAGTTCTACTTCAGCGAAAACCAGACCTCGGCACCGGGAGCGACGGCGTACAACGGTGCGGCGACCGGGCAAGCGAATGACATCGCCAGCGTGTTGTTTGACCAGCCGTATCAGGTTGGGCAGGACACGAATAGCACGTTTCCGGCGTATCGGCAGACGTGGCTGTTCTTCTTCGCGTCGGATAAATGGCAGGCGACGAAGAAGCTGACCGTGGACGTGGGGCTTCGCTATGAGCTGTATCCACCGGCAACCCCGCGCAAGGCTGGCGGCTTTGTGAACTACAACCCGACGAACAACCAGTTGGTGCTTGCCGGGCAGGATGGCAATCCGTCGAACCTGGGGATGAAGACGGATGCCACGAACTTTGCCCCGCGCCTCGGCGTGTCGTATCGCGTGTCGGAAAAGACAGTGGTTCGCAGCGGATTCGGCATCAGCTATGTTCCGTTCGTCGATAACTCCTATGCGTACAATTATCCGATCAAGACCAGCACGTACTACAACAACACGCCCTCCTACGGACCGGCGTTGAATCCGGCTGGCGGTGTGGTCAACTTCGTGACGGGAATTCCTGCGACCCCGACCGCTCCGTTCAGCTCCACCGGAACCCTGACGGAGAGTGCGGCGAATGGGACGATCGGGCTCGCTAACCTATACATTCCGCTGAACTTCAAGAATGCGTATGTCTCCTCGTGGAATTTTGCGGTGCAGCAAGTTCTCCCGTTCGACACAACGCTGCAAACGGCCTACGTCGCCAACCACGGGACGAAGGTGGATGTGGCGCAGAATATCAATCAGCCCACAATCTACGGTCAAAGTAACAAGTATGACCCCTTCAACTATGCTTCGGATGGCGTGACGCCAACCTTCCTGAAGACGGCTGCGGTTACGGAGTACTTCCTGGGGTACTCGACCAACTACGAGTCCCTACAGGTGCAACTGACGCACCGCTTCAGCAAAGGCCTTTCGTTCAGTAGCGCGTTTACCTGGGGCAAGGCGGAGAACTACCAGACGGGCGCGCAGGACGGGAATCTGCTGTTCTGGGCGGGCCCGGTGCACCGCAACTATGGCGTGGCCGACTTTGACCGCACCCGGAACTACGAGCAGACCATCACGTATGAGCTGCCGGTTGGGCGTGGTCATCGCTACTTGAGCAGTGGTGTGGGTGCATATGTGCTTGGCGGGTGGAAGACTTCGGTCATCCTTTCGGCGCTGTCGGGGCTTCCGTTCACTATCAGCACCAGCAGCAGCGCGACGCCGGGAACGACGCAGACTGTGAACCAGACTGGTGCCTACAATGTGACCCACAGTGTGACGAGTGCCGCGAATACGGCCTGGTTCAACCCGACCGCATTCGCCGCTCCAGCTACCTGCACGGCGTATACCCCCACCAATCCGGTGGCCTGCACGCTTGGCAGCACGGGACGCAACCAGTTCCGCGGGCCCGGCTACTTCTCGGACAATCTCTCATTCTTCAAGAGCATTCCGATTGTTCATGAGTCCGAAGTCACGCTGCGGTTTGATGCGTTCAACCTGACGAATACGCCAGCGTTTGGGCTTCCGAACACGACACTAGGTTCCAATCTTGGCAAGATCAGCGGTACCTTGGGGAGCGGTGTCGGCAATGTGAACGGTGTTGGCGGACCTCGGGTGCTTCAGATCTCTGCGAAGTACGCGTTTTAGCTAGGGGTAACACAGCACAAAGAAGGCGCACCCATCGCGGGTGCGCCTTCTTTGTTTGCCCAATGTGTTAGATGGCGTTTGCTTTCTGGAGTTCCTTTTTCATCCCAGCCCAACTGATGAGCGTACATTGCTCCGGTGTGCCGCCGCCTTTCCAGTGGGTCTCAAGGTTCACGGCGTTGGAGTAGCCCATGGCTTCAAGGGCGCGGAACTGCGCGGCCCAGTCGATGTAGCCGATATCGACGGGCGACCATTGCAGCTTGCCGTCCTTATCGCGGGCGGTGTTTTTGACGTGGCAGTGGTGGATGCGGTCTTTGGGGAGCAGGTTGAACCCGTTGGGGAAGGCGTCGAGTTCACCACGCATGACGGCATTGCCGGGGTCCCAGTTGAGGGCAAGGTTGGGGGATTGGACCGCCGCGAGGGTTTCTGCAGATTCGCGCCCGGTCGCGGTGTTGCACTCGTATTCGTTTTCGAGGACGAGTAGGATGTCGTGCTTGGCGGCGACCTCTGCGGCGGCCTGCAGCTTGGCGTTGATGGCTGCGCGGTAGGGCTTGACGTCGTCGATGCGCCAGAAGTCGAAGATACGGACTTTGTTGGTTTTGAACTGCTTTGCCAGCGAAATGGAGCGTTCGAGCACCTCGTCCTGCTGGCGAAATGTCTTTTCCTCGGCCCCGTGCAGGTCCTCTTTGGAGCCGTACTGCGAGTGCGGCGCACCAGGGAAGTCCACTTTGAAGAGCGGGCTGGCGATGTCGGTGACGGTAAGGTCGTACTTGGCGAGAATCTTCTGCGCCTCCGCGATCTGCGCGTCGGAGACGGTCTGGAGGTTGGTGTTCCAGATGGTGCGGAGCTCGACGAACTTGAGGCCGAACTGCTTGGCGATGACATAGCAGGCATGGTCGAAGTCCGCAGAAATTTCGTCGGAGATGACCCCGATTTTGAACTTTGAACCTGCAGCGAAACTTGGAAGGGGTGTGGCAAGGGCGGCGGTGGCGCAGGCTGCGCCAGCAAGGAAGGAACGTCTAGACAGGGGATTCATGGCTTCAAGACCTCACGTTAACGATAACGCTGAATGCGTGGTTGGGTGGTTGGACGAGGCGAATTTGCAGGCGAAAAGTTTAGTGGGTGGCATAGCCCATTCCTGCCAGGACGCCCCGCATATAGGAGAAGCTGGCAATCACGCCCGGCATCGGGTTATCGCCGTTGATCTCATATTCGAGGTCGACGAAGCCCTTGTAGCCCGTGTCGATGAGCGCCTGAAAGATCTGCGGAATGGGCATCAGGCCTTCGCCGACCGCAACCTGACTCTCTTTGGAGGTGGCGTTTGCTAGGTCTTTGGTGTGCATGTTGAAGAGGCGTGGGCCGACGGCGTGGATGGCCTCGACAACGTCGGTTCCGGAGCGCATGGTGTGGCCGATGTCGATGCAGCAGCCCATCCGTGGGTCCATGGTGCTGACCGCCTTCAGCACATCGAGCGGCGACTTCCAAATCTTGTCTTCGGGGCCGTGGTTATGGATGGCGAAGCGAATGTCGTACTCTTTCACGAACTTTTCGATGCGCGGCAGGGTCTCCGGTGTCGGGTCGCCAGCGACGATCACCTGGATGCCCGCACGCTTGCAGTACGCAAACTTGCTGCGGATGTCGTCGTCCTCGTCCTTGGGAAAGTAGATGGCTCCGGCTGCGTGCAGCGAGACACCGGCGGCGGCGTAGTCGGCGAGCGCGGCGGCTTCGGCTGTGGGGTCCATCGGGAGATGGTCCTTGACGTCCTTCGCGTTCAGATCGGAGAGATTGAGCTGCTTCATGAAGCCAATCATCTGCGCCCGCGTGAAGTTGCGAAAGGTATAGCTGGCGAGTCCGAGCCGGATCGGGGACGGCTTCTGAAGCGGCGCGGCTGCTGTGGCCGGGGAGTGGCCCAGCGCTCGGGAAGCCGTAAGGGCTCCGGCGGCGAGTGCGCCAGAGTGAATGAGTTGACGGCGGGAAATCAATGGCTGCATGGGTGCTCCAAAGTGCTGTTGAGGGGGGACGCGGCTAGACTTTGGGAGCCCAGCCGGGTTCATACTGGCGCCCCCAATACGTCATCGCTTCGGCATCGGAGACGATGTGGCCGTTGCTGGGGTCAATCTTCAACTGACGCTGCACCTCCCAGGCGATGTTCGAAAGCTGCAGCATCGTCACGGCGACGTTCCCCTGCGCTACGGGCTGGTTCAGCTTTGCCCCGGTCTGGATGCCGGCGATGAAGTTGGCGAAGTGCAGGTCGGTCATCGTGTCGGCACCGACGAGATCGGCGGATGAGGTCTGTTTGCCCACGTTGAAGTGGCTGGTCTGCTTGCCGTTCAGGTCGTACACCTCATAGCCGTCGCGGTCGATCACGACCGAGCCGGTCGTGCCCATGATGCAGCAGCCGCGGTCACGCCCATAGTACTTCATGCCGTTGCAGCACTTGCCGTCCCAGCTAATTTCGGCGTCGTCATAGCCGAAGCTGGTGACCATGGTGTCGTAAAACTGCCAGTCGTCCTTGAACTGATAGCGTCCGGCGGTTGCGGTCACGGCCTTGGGCATGCCCACGCCGAGCGCCCAGCGGCTGACATCGACTTCGTGGGTTCCGTTGTTGAGCGATTCGCCCGTGCCCCAGGTCTTGAACCAGTGCCAGTTATACGGCTGGTAGTTGTCATGGTAGGCCCGTCGCGGAGCCGGTCCCTGAAATAAATCCCAGTCGAGCGTGGCTGGCACCGGCACTTCTTTACCGATGCCAATGGACTTGCGCGTATTGCTGTACCAGGCTTTGGCGAAGTAGGCCCGACCGATCAGGCCGTTGTGAATCTTGTCCACAATCTCGATGGTGTGGGGCGAGGAGCGTTGCTGCGACCCCATCTGGACGACTTTGCCGTACTTCTTCGTTGCGGCGACCAGCATCTCGCCCTCGGCCGGATTGTGGCTACAGGGCTTTTCGACGTAGACGTTTTTACCAGCCTGCAGACCTGCGATGGCCATGGGAGCATGCCAGTGGTCGGGCGTGGCGATGGTGATGGCGTCGATTTCTTTGCGAGCAAGAATATTGCGGAAGTCCTTGTCGGTGGCTGGCGCTTCACCCATCATGTCGGTCGTCTTGTCGGCAAACTTTTTCAGGATGTTGCTTTCGACATCGCACACATAGGCGATACGCGCCTTTGCCTTGTTGGCCTTGAGCGAGGAAAGATGGGCATAAGCTCGTCCATTCAGGCCGATCACGGCAAAGTTCAACCGATCATTTGCCCCGAGAATCTGCCCGTAGCTCTTGGCTGTTGAACTGATTGCGAGCCCTGCCGCACCTGCTGTGATGCCATGGATGAACTCCCGACGTGTGCTCATAAGTCTCCTTCAAGTCTCGAACAATATATACCGTTTGCATAAGAATATGCGATGGAAAAACGAGTTGCTGGATCACAAGCGCTGCTACGGCTTCCAAGCCAGACCGTCCGCCGCTTTGCCCGCGGCAATGGTCTGGATGAGCTTCCATGTGCCGACTTCGACTGCCGCAACCGCGTCTGCCCCCGGGCACGAAACATAGGCGACCTTGCCGTCAGGCCGGATCAGAATCTCCGTTGGCGCCGTCGGGACATCCACAACATGCGTCACCT
>Ga0116226_10005017_pt1 | contig 11779 bp, 8 predicted proteins | sample S1TSphfallax_FD_89692 | JGI IMG/M metagenome (GOLD analysis project Ga0116226, IMG submission 89692) | Host-associated microbial communities from peat moss isolated from Minnesota, USA - S1T2_Fa - Sphagnum fallax MG | ecosystem: Host-associated > Plants > Peat moss > Unclassified | place: USA... | reverse complement strand
GTCGCGCCGCACAAGAGCAGGCTGACGGTGGCCAAGAGTGTGGCCACGCGAGGATCAGTCATTGTCGATCTGGCCCTTCGAGGACGACGCGCCGGCAAAAACGCGCTTTGCGCAACGTCCCCCACTGACGGAGCCGCGCCGTCACAAGCCCTCCTTTAACGAGGTGGGGCATAAAAGCGCCATGCTTATTGGCGCGGAGCGCCATAAAGGAGCCGTAAAGAAACCGGCGCCCCTCTCCCGGTGTCGCTGTCGGGATGGCAATCTCGCGCGGGCTCCTTTCAAGCTTGGTCCGGCCTGGGGTCAGAACTTGTAGGTCAGGTCCACGCCCCCCGTGAGCGGCTGGTTCGTGATCACCCGGTTGAAGGCGGCGTCACCCAGATTCTCGGGATACAGGCTCTCGAGTTGCGCATGCTTGTTGAAAACATTGTCCACGAAGAGCGTGGCCGTCCATACGTCCTGGAACTTCACCCCCGCCCTGATTTTGGTGAGGTCATAGGCGGCCATGGAGACATACTGTCCGTAAGGCGTATTGGGCTCCGGAAAGGCCAGGGAATAACGCTGGCCGGTGAAGGTGTTTTCCAGTTTCGCGGTGAACGTAAAGTCGCTGTTGAGCGGCCGCGAATAGTTCAGAATGGCCGTGCCGCTCTCCGGCGCAACCTCGGGCAAGATGTTCAGTGGGGTGATGTCCCAATGAGGCCCCCCGTTCAGTTCGGTATGGACATAGCCGCCGGACACCTGGAGGTCGAACCCGGCCCCAAGAACGGCGGCGATTTCCAGCTCGGCGCCGTAGATATTGGCATAGTTGCCGTTGATGTTGAGCGCCCAGTCGTCGGGATAGGCCTCGAGCTGAATGTTGCGCCAATGCTCGTAATAGGTGCTGGCGTTGACCGTGAGCCTCCGGTCGAAGAACCGTGATTTCTCACCGACCTCGTAACTGATCACGGTGTCGGGCGCATAGCTGCTTGGGAACTTGTTCCCGGTATAGTGCATCTCGGCGAAGGCTGCGCCCCAGACAATGCCGGTCGTCGGATAAAGTGCATTGCCGCCGCCTGGGCGGAACCCTGTCGCCACCGTGCCATAGACCATGTCATCGCGGTCGAACTCATAGGAGACGGTGATCTTTGGCGTGAAGCTGGTGCTATGCAGCTTGATGAGGCCCGTGCAAGACGGCGTCGCCGCGCCCTGGGCCGATCCCCAGCCGGTGATGCAAGACGCGAAGCGGTATTCGTCGTGGGTGACGCGACCGCCGAGCTCGACCTTGAATTTGTCGGTCATCTTATAGTTGACGTCGCCAAAGGCCGCCTCCTGCGTCTGGGTCGAGGGCTCATCCGCCTCGAACCAGTCGGGCGTGTTGGCCGGCGCGGGCGTTTGGCCCGGCAGAAGCGTGCCAAGGTCGGTGTAGGACGCGAAGTTGGGCGTGCGGCTCTGGAACGACCAGGTGGATTGATAGCGCGTATAATAGAGGCCCCCCACCCAGGTCAGGGGTCCAGCGCCCTTTGAAGCCAGCCTCAGCTCCTCGCTGAACTGATGGGTGGTGTCTTTTTCATCGCCATATTCGGGGCCGGAGCCGTTGGGTCCGTAAAAGCCCTCCCCGCTGTTGTTCACCCCATTGGCGTAGTTGGTGACGCCGGTATCCGGGTTGTTAAAGGCCTCGCTGGCCTCTTCAACCTGCGTGGATTCGCGCGTCCAGTAAGCGGTGCTGGAGGTGAGATCCGCCCATGGCATTTCGTAATGAATATTAAGGCTATAGGCGGCGAACCGGTCTGTCAGGGGCTCGGCGATGTCGAAGGGCTGGTAGTGGGCGAGGCCCGCGCCAGGCGCCTGGTTCGTGGCGCTGACGCTGTCATAGGCGCTGACGCCGTTCTGGCGGCTGCTTTCATAGAAGAATGAGGGCGTGACGGTGAGGTTCGGCGTCACCTGCCAGAGCAGAGTCGCACGGGCCGCATAGAGTTGGTAGGCGTTGGAGCCTGGGTACCGTGTTTCGACCGGCGCCGCGGCCACATCGCCGCGCGTCATACCGGCGTTCGTGACCACCGGAAAATCCCCGGCCACAATCCGGTCGATCCAACCGCTGGTATAATTTTCGGTGCCGACGACCCTCAAGGCGAGCTTGTTGGACACGAGCGGCATGTTCACCATGATGTTGTTATCGTGGTTGAAGCCGCCGCCGTCCGTCCCCGAGAGAATGCTCTCGGCGGAAGCGTGGTAGGCCGTCGGATCGGGCTGGTTGGTGATCAACCGCACGGTCCCGCCCATGGAACCGGAGCCAAACAGGGTGCCTTGGGGGCCGCGCAGGACTTCAACCCGGCTGAGGTCATAGAGATCGGGGTCGATCACCACGTGGCCGTTTTGGCCGTTCGCGGGCCCGCTCAAGGGGATGTCGTCGAGATAAAAGCCGACCGTGGCGGAGTTGCCGCCGCTGGAGGTCATGCCCCGCATTTCGATTTCGGTCTGGCTCGGGCCTTCACTTTTGAGCGAAACACCCGGCATGCCTTGGGCCATATTGGCGAAGCTGTTGATGCCGCGGGCCTGGAGATCGCCGCCGCTGATCGCGTCGATGCTGGCGGGCGTGGTTTGGACGGTGGTGTTGTATTTCATCGCGGTGACGACAACTTCAGTGACGGTGTTCGCCGCATCCGCTGCAGGCGCGGTCTCGGCCCGCGCATTGAGGGCTAAAGCAAGAGCGCTGCCGCAAAGGAGCGCGGCCACAGTCACCTTTGAATACTGAGTCATAAAATCCTCTTACCACCCCGGGCGTTACTTCGAATCGGGGGGCCCGCCGTCTGAGTCAGGGCCTTGATCGACGGGGGCTGAGGTATCGAAAACGCGCATAAAGGCGCCATCCGTATCGGGCGCGCGCGCCATAAACGCGCCATAAAGGAACCTCGGGAGGACCGTGAAGGGTCTACCTGGGCCCACCATGTTCATCGGGCGCCCCTCCTATAGCCAAGCCTCTCTCATCTCAGGCGTTCTTGCCCTGCTCATGATCGCTGGAGGCGAATTGTGAGGAATTCCTCCATTTCGCGGCATACATTCGAGGGATTTCGGGGAAATCTCCCGAATTATGAGGTGCCTACTGATCGAAAACGACAAGGACGCCGCGAGGTATATCAGCAACGGCTTGAGAGAGGCTGGCTATGCGGTGAGGGTCTGCGCCGATGGGGTCGACGGACTTCATCACGCCGTCAATGAGAACTGGGACGTAGCGATCGTCGACAGGCTGCTTCCCGGCGGCGTCGACGGTCTGTCAATTGTGAGCAAACTGCGGGATCTGGCTAAAACGACTCCCGTCCTGATCCTTAGCGCGCTTTCCAGCACGGACGAGCGGGTCCGCGGGCTGCGGAGCGGCGGCGATGACTATCTCACAAAGCCCTTTGCCTTCTCGGAATTGCTCGCACGGGTCGAGGCGCTTCTGCGCCGCGCCAATGGCATGCAGGAAACCACCCAGCTGCAAGTGGCTGACCTGATCCTGGACACGCGGAAGCTCCGTGTGACGCGCGGCGACAAACCGATCCCGCTTCAGCCGCGGGAGCAGCGCCTGCTGGCGTATCTGATGCGCAACTGCGGCCATCTGGTGACGCGCACGATGTTGCTCGAAGCGGTCTGGGATTGCCACTTTGACACCCAGACCAATGTGATCGACGTGCAGATCAGTCGACTTCGCAGTAAGATCGACCGGGGATTTTCAAAGCCGCTCATCCACACCATTCGAGGCGTGGGCTACCTTATGGGCGAGCGTGCCTAGGCTTGATTTCACGCGGTCGATTACCACCCAGCTGGCGATCGCCAATGCGGCGATGCTCGGGGCGACGATCCTGGTCATGTCAGCGGCCTTCTACTTCGGCGCGCTCAGCGCGCTCGATCGCGAGCTGGATCGGAAAATCGTCGCCACGTCGGATCGGCTGATCAGCCTCTATGGCGCGCGTCCCGTGTCCGAGTTCGCCCAAGAGGTCGTCAGTGACCTAAGAGGCGATCTGGATCGACACTTTGAGATCTTCCTGGTGACCGACGCCAACGGGCGACCGCTCGCCGGCAATCTGTCCAGATCGCCCAACGGGGCGGCGCCTTATGGAAGGCTGATCAAGCGTCAGGTCGTCCGCGCTGGCAGGCTGACTTCGGCCCGTCTGTTCGTTCGCCAGCTCCCTTCAGGCGCCCTTCTCTATTTGGGGCGTGACCTCAGCGAGGAGGCGCCCATTCGCCTCCTGATCTGGCGGGCGCTGAGAGTGGTCGTGGTGGTCGCCATCGCTTTGGCTGTCTTTGTCGCGTTATTGTTTCGACGGCACATCGTCGCGCGCATCGGTGAGATTCGGCAAACCGCCGCCCACATCGAGGCGGGGAACCTGCGTTCGCGGATCACGATATCAGGCGACGACGAATTCGCGCGGCTGAGCCATGACATCAATCACATGCTTGACCGCATCGAGACCCTGGTTGACGGCGTTCGGCACGTTTCCAACGCCATCGCCCATGACCTGCGAACGCCACTCGCCCGCATCCGTGGACGGCTCGACGAGGCGCTTCGGCGCGAGCCCACGGTCGAGGCCTTAAGAGTCGCGGCCGGGGCCGCCATTGAAGGTATTGATGAGCTTGTCCTCGTCTTCCAACAACTGCTTCAGATCGCCGAGGCGGAGGCTGGACTGAGAACCAAGTCATTCGAACCTCTGAATCTCAGTGGCATCGTCCAGGATATGGCTGAGCTTTACGACGCTGTGGCCGAGGCGCAGCGCGTCAAGCTCCATGTCGGCAGCCGCAACCCCGTGTGGACACATGGCGATCCCAATCTCCTCAAGAGCGCGGTGGCAAGCCTGATCGACAATGCGATTAAATATGGCGGACCAGGCTGTCGTGTGGTGCTTTTCACCTATTGTGCGCCGGAGGGTGCCATCGTCGTCATTCAGGACAACGGTCCGGGTGTCCCCGCGCCGGAGATCTCCAGGCTGGCTGAGCGCTTCTACCGGGTCGATCGCGCACGCAGCCTGCCAGGAAACGGTCTCGGGCTCGGCATCGTGTCAGCGATCGCTACGTTGCACGGCGGACAACTTTCCCTGGCGAACCTGCGCCCGGGTTTCCAGGCCTCCATCATTTTGCCCTCCCTGCCAGCCGAAAGCGCGCCACGTTTCGCCCCGAGGTCAGTCCAACCTTCCTGACGGGGCCAAGCATCAGGCGCGCCGGAACAGCGCCAGCGGAGCAGCCCTGAAGACGCCTTTGCCCTCTCAAGCAAGGTCGTCGGCTGTCGTGGCAGGCCCTTAGACCTTTCCAAACGGTAATCTCCAATCCACGATCCCTTCACCAAACCCCCGATAGCTTGAACCTAACAAAGGTTAATCATCTGGGGGCTACACTTCGATGAATCAGAGAGTTATTCATCAGGTCTTATCGTACAGGTATTCGGTTCAGCGGTCAGGGCAAGCGAATCAGGCCAAAGGATGCGGCGTCTTGGTCGCTCTTCTTGGAACCACGGCCTTGCTGGCAGCCGCCCAGGCGCGAGCCGACACCGCCGCTGATAGCTCGGGCACGGTCGCCGAGGTCATCGTAACCGCACAGAAACGCACCTCCACGGTTCAAGCGACGGCGGCCAGCATCACCGCCACCACGGGCGACGACCTGAAGGCGCGGGGCATCACCTCGGTCGCCGATCTGGCCCAATCGACGCCTGGTGTCTCATTGAAGAGCGAGGGCCCGAGCCAGACCGAGATCGAAATGCGCGGCATGACCTCGAGCGGCGGCGACACCGCGACCGTGGGGTTTTACCTTGATGACGTCCCCCTAACCGGACCGGCCGGCGCTCAGAACGGCCACGTGGTGATTGACCCATCGCTCTATGACTTAAGTCGCGTGGAGATTCTGCGTGGGCCGCAGGGCACCCTCTATGGCGGCAGTTCGATGGGCGGCACCGTGAAGCTCGTCACCAACCCGCCCGTTCTCGACACCTACCAGGCGTCCGGGGAGAGCATCCTATCCGGCACGGAAGGCGGGGGCTTCAATCACGACAATAACTTCATGATCAACATCCCGGTCATGAAGGATCAACTCGCGTTCCGTCTCGTGGGAACGGAGAACTATACAAGCGGCTGGATCGACCGGATCGTCGCCTATCCGTTTCCAGTCGTCAATTACAACGCGGCGACCAATACGTCCTCGCGGGGTGATGTACAGAGCGCGCCTGTTGAGGCCCAATATCCCGGATCAAACGCCTATCAAATCTACAGCGTGCGAGCGAGCCTGCTTTGGGAGCCCACGCCAAATCTGACGGTCACGCCGGCTTTCTTCTTCGAGACCAGCAAGCAAGACGGCGTCAGCGCCTATGACAGCGTGCCGGGCGTAACCAATGCGCACTATCAGCCCTTTGACATCGCCGAACCGCTGACCGACCGGATGACGATTATCAGCCTGACGGTGAACTACAGCTTTGATAATTTTGATGTCACCTCGAGCACCGCCCAGTGGTGGCGATTGTCAACCCAGGTCCAGGACGCGAGCGAGGAATTCAACAATCCAACCTCTGGCGCCACCTACGCCTCCAACAACGGGCTCCCGCCGCCTGGCTATTATGGTCCGGGCGGAACGGGCGAGGAATACGGCTTCGAAAGGGATCCCTCGCAACAGTTCAGCGAAGAACTGCGCCTTACTTCCAAGGGCGATAGCAAATTGAAATGGGTCGGCGGCCTCTTCTTCAGCAATTTCTACTCTCTTTGGACGTTTGCCGGGACGACGCCGAACTACGGGACCTACATGGACCTGGGCACTTTCGCGCCAGCCACCACGCCCAATTGGTTCGACGCGGATGAACCGACATCTATGATCCAATATGCGTTGTTCGGCGACGCGACCTACGATCTGGCGAGTCAGCTCAAGGCCGAGGTGGGCTTACGCTACAACTATTACGACTATAAATTTTCGGCGTGCATCAGCGGCTGGGGGTCAGGAAATGGGGCGGCCGAGCCGTCATGTTCGGGCCTCATAAAACTCTACGAACAGAGCCTGAACCCGAAGTTCAATCTGTCCTACACCTTCAGCCCGGACATGTTGGTCTACGGAACCGTGTCGAACGGCTCCCGTCCGGGCGGGGGAGACGCGGTCTATCCGACAACTGGCGCCATCTGGGCGCCCGCTTTCGCCGCCTATAACTTTTCCAGCGGCAAGTGGCCGACCAGCTACAAGCCAGACTATGTCTGGAGCTTCGAAGTGGGGGAAAAGGCGCGCCTGTTCGACCGCCGCCTGACCCTCAACGCCAGCGTGTTCTATGAAGATTGGCAACATATTCAGCTTGAGGCTTATCCCAACGTCTGGGCGCTGAACATCAATGGCAACAAGGCGACGATCTATGGCGGTGAAATCGCCGCGGATGCGATTCTCGGGGCCGGTTTCAACTTCAGAGCGTCCTATGGCTATCTGCAGGAGAACCTCGATCCGGGGCCGCACTGGCAGATCCAGCCGACCAATGTTCTCCCGGATGTGACGCCGGTGACCGCTGACGGGATCTTCAGCTATTCAAAATCGCTCGGCGACACCCTGACCGTGAAAGCCCAGGTCGAGGCCTCATATACGGGCCACCACTACACCTTGGCTTTTGGGAACAACTACCAGATCAATGGTCAGTATATCGAGCTGCCGAGCTACGTGCTCGTCAATCTTCGCGCGACGCTCACATCAACGCATGGCTGGAGCGCGGCCGTCTTCGTCGACAACGTCACCAATGAGCATGCGCAACTGGAAAGCCTCTTCCAACTAAACGAAGCGACAACGGCCTTCAACCGTATCGTCACCAATCAGCCGCTGACCGCGGGCGTCGATCTGACCTATCACTTCAACTAGGGATTTCGCCCAGCGCCGCGAAGGGCGGGGCGTAATCCATGGCGTCGGCGGACCCTCCGGGGCGAATGATCATTCGGCCTGGGCCAGGGCCCTGACCTTCGTCATCGTCGTGGCTTGAACACTCGCCCTCGCGTTCAGGCGCGAGAGCCAGGCGACCAGATTGGTTCTGCCGTCCGTCAACGCGGCCCATTCAGGGGTTTGGCTCAGAAAATCCATCTGGGGAATGAGCGTCAGGTCGGCGAGGCTGAGACGCGCCCCCGCGAAGAAATCCTGATCCCCCAGCAGATCGGTCAGCGCCGCGAAAACGCGATGGGCCTGAGGCATTGCCCCCGCGATCAGATCCTCATTGGGCGTCAGACCCATGAGCATCGGGCCGACCACGCGTTGAAAGCCGATGACGGCCCCCACGCCCGGAAAGAGATACCAGTCATTGATATTCATGACTTGATCCATTCGCGCGGCCGCGCGGGGATCAGATGGAGTCAGGGGCGGATCGGGAAGCACGCGGTCGATATAGCGCAGGATCGCGGCGGTCTCATAGAGTGTGAAGTCCCCGTGCTCCACCACCGGCACGCGGCCAAACGGGTGACGGGCGAGGTGCTCAGGCGCGCGATTGGCTCCCAGGGCGAGGGGCGAAAGTCGCCAGGGCGCGCCCTTCTCCACCAAGGTCGCCAGCACGGCCCTGGCGAACGGGCTGCCGGGAACGGTATGGACGATAAACTCAGGCATGGCGGTCCCCCCAGAGACCCATGAGCGGCTAGCTTGGATCAAGCGGCGGCCGAGCTCAAGGCCTCCGCCACTCGGGTCAGGCCCTCGCGGGTCATGACGGGGTCGCCCGCCAGGCCGATGCGCATATAATCGGGCCGACCGAAGAAACGCCCCGGCGCGATGCAGGTCTCGAAGTCTTGCGTCAGGCGTCGGGCAAAAGCGTCGCCATCGTCGCCGATCAGCCGTGGGAAAACCGTGGTGCCGTGGGCAGAAAGCACCTGGTCCAGGGCCGGATGGGCGCCCAGAATCTCATGGTAGGCCTCGCGATTGGCGTTGATCAGGGCTTCGGCCCGGACGCGAAGCTTTGGCAATTGGTCGAAGGCGACCACCGACAGCCGCTCGGCGATGTGGGGCGGAAGCACCCCGAAGAGATCGTTGAGGCGACGCATCTTCTGAGCGAGGGGCTTGGGGGCCAGGATCCAGCCGCAGCGCAAGCCGGAAAGGCCGTAGGTCTTGGTCAGACTGCTGGTGACGATCACCCGTCCGGCCGGATCAAAGGCGGTCTTTGCCTGGCCATCGGGATAGGCCAGCTCAAGATAAATCTCGTCCACCAGCACCCAGGCCCCGAAACGATCCGCGTCGCGGCCGATCTTGGCGAAGTCGGCGGGGGTGGCCAGGGCGCCCGTTGGGTTGTGCAGATTGGTGATCACCACAAGGCTCGTGCGCCCATCGATCCGGGCCGCCACATCCCCCGCGTCGAGCCGCCACTTGTCTTCCGGTCGGCGCAGGAATTTGCGGGGCCGGGCCGACAGAGCCCCCAGCGTCGCCAGCAGGAGTTCGTAGGTCGGGTCCTCGATGAGGACTTCCGCGCCGGGCTCAAGAACCGCGGCCATGGCCAGGTGATTGGCGAAGGAACAGCCCCCGCCAGGGATAACAATACATTCTTCCGGCACGCCAAAGCGCGTGGCGATGCGCTCCGCCAAGGGTGGATAGCCATAGGCATTGGGGCCATGAAGGGCGAGATCGTCAAGGCTCACCTCAAGATCGCTGAGCGCGCAGTCGGCGACGCCGCTGGTCGCCAGATTGAAGCGGGCGCCCGTCTCCAGCTTGGCATAACGCATATAGTCGGATTTGAGGGTGCGGGAGGGCGCGAGCATATGGGCCTTGTTCAGCTAGGTTTGGGCTTTCAGTCAGGTTTGGGCCGGTTGGCGCGACGCCAATAGAGGTATGGGGGGAGCCCAAGAAGCAGGATCGCGTAGCCGATCAGACTGTTGATGGGAAAGGCCCAGAAGGTGCTGGCGATAACGAGCACGCAGGCCAGCATGAAGGCGCCCGTGGTCCAGGGATGGCCGGGCACGCGGAAGCCGCCCTCCTGTCCGCCAAATCCGCCCCGCCGCTGCCGCGCCCTCAGGGTGAAAACACAGGAGGCGCTGACCAGGAAGAACAGGAAGTTCATGGCAATCACGTAGCTGAGGATCTGCTCATAGCTTCCCGATAGGGCGAGCACCGCCGTCCAGACCGCCTGCACCACGATGGCGACCACGGGGGCCCGGCCGCGCGAAAGATCGCCGACGCCGCGAAAGAACAGACCATCCTGGGCCATGGCGAAATAGACACGCGGCGCGGTAAGCATGGACTGGCTGAGATATCCGAGAGCCGAAATCCCCACCGCGATCGCCGCGAGCCGGCCGCCGACGCTCCCCAGAGCCATCCGAAGAACGTCCGAAGCGGGGGTTAGGGTGGCGCCCAGGGCGTCAATCCCAAGCGCCCGCACGCACGCCAGAGTCACCAGCATATAGAGGATGATCACGATCAGCACGCCGGCCACCAGGGCCCGGGCGAGGTTTCGCCGCGCGTCCTTCATTTCGCCGGCCACGAAATTCGCCGTCTGGTAGCCGCCATAGCTAAAGACCACGGGGATCATGGCCGCGCCGAAGGCCTTGAGGGAGGCCATCGGTCCGCCAGAGGCTGAGGCGGAGGCGGCGTTGAGGCCTGTGAGGCGGGACGCATGAGGCGCGAGCATAAGGCCGGTCACCACCAGGGCTGTGATCATCAGCACCTTGATGAATCCGAGGAGCGTCTGGACCCCATTGCCAGACCCAACACCCAGCGCATTGACGCCCGCCAGGGCCGCAAGCGTGGCGACGACGACCACCGGCTCCGAGAGGCTCCCGCCGGCGAGAAGGTTCAGGTTTTTGGCGAAAACAATGACCACGGCCGCCATGCCGCCGGTCTGGACCACCAAGAGCAGCGTCCAGCCCACCAGAAACGCCGGCAACGGTCCATAGGTGTCGCGCAGATAGGCATAGTCGCCACCGGTGTCGGGGTTTCGCGCGGCCAGTTCGGCATAGACGAAGGCGCCGAGTAGCGCGACCAGGCCGCCAAGGCCCCAGGCCGCGAGAACCAAGCCCGGCGAATGAAGGCTTCGCGCCACGATGGCGGGATTGACGAAGACCCCCACCCCGACGATCCCGCCGACCACCAGCATGACGGCGCTTGGCAGCCCGATGGCGACCTTCAGGCCGCGCGCGTCAATCTCATCCCGCCCCATGATGAAGCCTTAGCCCATATGGGTCACGGGCCGCACGCCGCATTTTGCCACGCGTCAGGCCGACCTCGGCGTCCCATAGCGTCCTGGCGTAACGCCGAACTGACGGCGGAACGCGGCGATGAAGGCGCCGAGGCTTTGATAGCCGCAATCCAGGGCGGTGTCGGTGACGCCGGCTCCGGCCGAGAGGCGGGCCGCGGCGTGAATCAGCCGCGCCCTATGGCGCCAGGCCTCGAGGGTCAGACCGGTCTCGCGGGGGAAGAGCCTTTGAAGCGTGCGCGGGCTGGCGCCGGCTTCCCGAGCGAGACGGGCGAGGTCATGACCGCTTTCGGGATGGGCCTGGACATGCTCAGCCAAGTTTCGCGCGCGGGGGTCGCGGGGCAAAGGCAGAAACAGGGGTTCCGGAGGCGCGGCGGCGAGCAGGTCGATGAGAAGGCCGGCCAGACGGTCATGCTCGGGCCGGGCCGGGGCCAGCATCCCGAGTTTAAGAATATGCAGGATAAGCTCGCGAAGAAGCGGTGAGACTTCCAGGGCTGAGGGCGCTGCGCTGAGAGCGGCCGACCGGGTTGGGGCCACATAAAGGGTGCGCATGGCGACCTCTCCGCGCATGGCTATGCCATGGGAAAGGCCGGCGGGCAGCCAGATGCCCCGGGTGGCGGGAACCAGCCACGCTGCATTATCCGTGGATACGCGCATCACGCCATGCTT
>Ga0116226_10005016_pt1 | contig 11780 bp, 7 predicted proteins | sample S1TSphfallax_FD_89692 | JGI IMG/M metagenome (GOLD analysis project Ga0116226, IMG submission 89692) | Host-associated microbial communities from peat moss isolated from Minnesota, USA - S1T2_Fa - Sphagnum fallax MG | ecosystem: Host-associated > Plants > Peat moss > Unclassified | place: USA... | reverse complement strand
ATAACCATTAATAACCATTAATAACCATTAATAACCACTAATAAAATAACCACCAATGGCTTACAATAGAATAGCCATCAATAGCCATTAATAAAAATAACCACCAATACCCATTAATAAAAATAACCATTAATAGCCATTAATAAAAATAGCCACCAATAGCCATTAATAAAATAGCCACTAATTACCATTAATATAATAACCAGCAATAACCATTAATATAATAACCAGCAATAACCATTAACATAATAACCACCAATAACCATTAATATACTAACCATTAATAAACACCAATATTCACCAATAGAATATCCATCAATAACCATTAATAGAATAGTCATTAATAATTATTAATATAATAACCACCAATAGTCATTTATAGAATAATAACCAGTAGTCATTAATGGAATGGCCACTAATAGCCACCAATAGAATAACCACCAATAACCACCAATAAAATGAGTACTAATGGCCATTAATAAAATAACCACCAATAATTATTAATAAAATAACCATTTAAAAACATTAATAACCACAAATATAATAGGTACCAATAACACTAATAAAAGACCAACCAATAGCCATATATTAAAATTGCTTAGGATTGCCAAAAATCATTTAGGGTGAAATAATTTATAATAGAAAAAAATAACTTAAGGTGAAATAACCTATAATAACCTAAAATTGCCAATAATAACATAAGGTGAAATAACCTTCAATAGTAAAAAATAATTTATAATAACTGCAAGTAGTCTAAATTAAAATAATTTATAGTAACCAAAAATAATATAATAATTGAAACTAGCTTAACATAGGTAGTATTATTATATTAACAAAAAAATCCATTTATTAAACATTTTTTTTCAAAAGAATGGTCATTGAAATGTTATTATATAATGATATTCAACTTTTTTTTTGTTCAAATCATTTTAAACTTTCAAAAGGAAATAAATGTAATTATGTACATTATTGAATTTTCTTTAAAAAAACTCAAATCATTTCATTTGAATAAAATCTTAATACGATATGAATTTTCAAAGTTTATGTTTTTGAAATGTTTAAAATGAAGTATTTAATAAATATAATGTAATGTAACATATTATCACAACAAGTGAGGTGGTTTGATGGTAAGGGTGTTTGTCTCCATTCCAAAGGTCAAAGGATCAAACCTCGTGGGTAGTGTTGTGTGTGGTCAACAATGGTATATTGATTGAATATTCTCCTATCGAATTATTATAATAGGTTCCTAGGTCGATTATGTGGCCTACATACCTACTGTGGCTAGGTTTTTAACTAATGTAGGTAGTGACACATATCAATAAATAATAGCTTTTAAATATCATGAAATTATCAATAATATTATATATTAAATAAGTAAATTTTAACTAATTTCCATGCTAGTTAGTTATTTAAGTAGTAAATGAATGGTTTGATAAATTTTTATTTCATTTGAAAATAACCTTGTTTCACTAGGTATTATTGAAATAAGTCATTGTCCATAGCAACTAATCCTTGTTCACTATGGGGTTAAACAATTTCACTAGGTAAAAATGTTCAAATTCACTTAAAATCTAATGAAACCCAAAGTGAATTAGGACACATTTTGTAGTACTGATAACTGGATTATATGGAGCGTAAGGGATGATGGACTTTGAGTACTATGATGGGTTGAAATATTTGTGAAGTCCTCCTACATGCATCGAAAATGATTAAACAAAATTTCCAAGAAACCTCAACATTTGGCATGATTAGATATGGCCTAAGGGAATTGGGAAATTACTTTTAATGAAAAAAAATTATAATAGTTTGCAACAAGAAGTCTTGATTTTCATTTAAATTTTGTAGTACAAAGTTTGTATTTATTGTTGCTTTTGATTTAATTTATTGGAATAGATGTGGCTTGGTCGGAAAATTTCAAAATGTTCACAATTGTCCTTCAATGCCTTCATCTCCAAAGCGAAGTACATAGCCCTTGCACCACAAAATAAAATAAAATGACAATATCTCAATCCATGTTGATCAAATTCTTGCATGCAATTCTCTTGCTTCAATTTTATAATAATAAATATTATTGTTGTAGGTTGAAATGGAATTGCAGGAAAGAAAGTTGATGGAGCTAATACCATTGTTTCCATAGCCCAAATAGAATGGTGTTATGTTGGGAAAAAAAAAAAAATTAGCCAAAAAAAATGAAAATAACACCATTATTGTATTTTTCATAATAGAAAGAAAAGACAAAAGAAGACAACAATGATATCGTTGTCATTTTTTTCACAACAAAATAAAGGAGGAGGACAAGGGAGCTTATTTTCAAGCTCCCACTTTTGCCACCATGTTGAAGCTCCTTTTGTTGGGGCACTCTTAAAACTCCCAGCCCTTGAAGCTCTTATGGATTTCACGTTTCTAGAGCTCTAAGTTAAATTAAATTTCTTTAGGTTGGAAGTTGTAGCAATGGAAGTGAACACAAAAGGAGGTGGGGACGAGGTCAACAAGATGAAGGAGGTGGGTGGGTTGGTAGGAAAAAGGGCAGTAGGCGGGCTGGGGTAGGTAGGAGTTTTTCAAAAATAAACTTGGGGTCAAGGGTGAGCCAAAAATGATAATAAAACTATTCCCAAAAAATCAATCAACCTAGGGAAAAAAATTAGTTGGGACAAAAATGAACAAAAGAAAAAAATATTAACCAAGTAAATTGACCCATGGGGGACAATTTCATCCCATCCATGAAATCCTAGAACAAGATTTTTTAAATGTTGCACTCATCTATGTTGGGTCACTCAAGCCGTAAACTATGTCAAAACCTTTGAATAGTAAAATTTCAATTCATTTCATAATTTTATTCCATAAAATTTTGCACTCATGCAACTTATTCCCATCAAGTGAAGGTGTTTCCAAAGGTCATAAACATTCAGTTATACAAACTAAAAAAGAAATTTCGTAAAGTCTACACATCACATGGGAACCATTAATGTGGCAAAAAAAAATTCACATTAATTATCATGTGAAAGTCATGAACATCAATTAAAATTATGACCAAAACATAATTAAATTATGAAATCCAACCACAAAGTAAATTACCATACTAAACCCATAGGCAATTACATAAGTAATAATTTAATTACATTTTGTTACATATCTTTCCATGAATGGTACAAAATTTTAGACAATTGACTAATGAATCCTTTGTTATTTGTTGGTTCTTCATGTTATAGGGCAAAAACTAGGGAACGATTTCATTTGTTTTCACATTTTTAAGAGGGTCCATTAGTGTTACAAATTTAAAATCGCTTAATTTTTAATTTTTAATCATAACAATTTGTTTCTTTTTCTTTTTGTATGGTTTATTACAACAACTTGTGTCTTTCAATCAAGAGAGATTAAGCCAAACATTTTTTTTCTTAATAGATGTGTTAATAATAATATTGGATATTATAAATGTTTTTCATTTTAAATTTGATTTTATTGTAATTTTTTAATTCTTACCAAATTTGAAATAGTTGATAACCACAAACTATTTGGAAAAAATATTTCTAAGACTATTTTATGCAAATGTATCTAATTTTCACGAGCAATAACATAACAAAGTTGAGTTGTCATGGTTGATTGTTTCAATGGATTTGATAAAATTGTGTAAGATCCCAAAGGGAGAATATTGTTGAGTTTTGGAGGTTGTCAATTTACAATCTATAAAAAATTGCAAATCCTTAGTTGTTCATATAAAATCATGGGGTAAGTTTTACATATGTTTTCAAATATTTGTAAACAATTATGTTTTCCAAAAACCTTGAAAAAATCAATTACAATGAACACCGATACCACTAGCAACCATATTGTGCATGTTGAAAACGTGATATTGAGAATTGTGTGTTGTGATTAATAACTTTATTTTAAACATAGACTCAAGGCATCATATGTAAGTAAAAAATTCAAGAAATTGGTGGTGACAATGGGTTAAGGTTGGTTAAAGGTTGGGGCAACACATGTTTTTGCAAATTTAAATATATTACAACATTAGTGGATGCATGTCTAAACTTTAGTGGGTTAAGTATTGGCTTTCACATTGTGTTAAGTTAGTTTATTAAAGTTGGAATCAAGGGCTACAAAGGTATATTATTTTTTTCAAATTGAATTGTATTTTCTATCTTGTATTCATTAATTACATTTTTTTTGGTTCTTGTTATAGATGACAATGTCATGGAATTTATTCATATGGATGTTCATCCATGATTTGTAATGAATTTGTACTTAACTTTTAACTTAGTTTCAATTCATTATTAGTTAACTTCTAATTAAATTTTAGTTCATTTTCAATTCATTTAAAATTAACTATTAGTTCATTCTTGGTTAAATTTTAATTCATTTTCTATCAAGTTCTAGTTCATTTTTAATCCATTTTAATCAACTATTAATTCATTTTCAATTCGTTTTTAATTCATTTTTAGTTCATTTTTACCTAATTCATAGTTAATTCTCAATTCATTTTTAGTTGAATTTTAATTCATTTTTAATTGAGTTTTAGTTCCTTCATAATTCAAACATGTGTGAACATGGACCATACATGGGTGCACATGGGCCACATGTAAATTAGAGGTTTTTTTTTTTTTCATGAGCCAACTGCCTAATGGGTCCAAATAAAAATGAAATTCTCCATTATTTTCAATTTATTCAACACCGATTTTGGGTACATCTTTTTTTCATGATCTTGTTATATTTTTGTCACGTTTTTGTAATTAAATCCTTTTGCATTCACATTGTGCACACATCATGTTTTTGTTTTAATTTTTGATTTTCTTACTCCATGACCTGGATTTAGAGCTAAGTTTGTTTTCATTCATGTGGTTTGTAAATCTTGTTGTCTAATTCTTTTTGTGCTTGTGATAATTCATGGAAACCAAAATTTTCAAATGTATTTTTTATTTTCATTTTTTCCCTATGTGGTGGAATTAAACTTTGCATCCAATGATTTATTAATAGAAGTTATATGAACTTTGTTCGTTCATAAGTTCATACTTCATTTATCCACATGTCAAAGAAGTTTTTAATGCTTGATAATCCATGCGCAAAATGTACAAACCTATGAACAAACCTATGAATAAACCAAAAAAATCATGATTTTGGGGGAAATTCACATTTTGGGTGTAGTGTATTATAATATTATCTTTTGAATCCAAGAATTATATTCATACATCATATAATTGTGTGAATTATAACATTAGAAAAGAGGAATATAATTGAATATAAAGTAATAATCTTAACAATAATTTAAGTTTTTAAAAATATGAAATGGAAAATTTAATGACATTAAAAAAAAACTTTAAATTGTGACTAGGCTATGTAACTACTTTTTAATTACAAGCAATGTTTTATGACTAAATTTAATAAAAAAATTTGTAGTGAAATTTACAAAACTTTATTTTTTGAAAAGACATATAATGAAATTATTATCTCCACACAAAACAATTTAATCATCATCATTGGTAGTGCAAAACAATATGAAGCCCAAATTAATATTTAGGTAGGTAGATAAGTTAATAGTACTGAATACCTACCCATCTATTTGATTCACGTACTTACCTATGTTAAGTATTACCATTTAAATGGGTAAAAATGGGTAGATAGGTCAAATTAAGGAGGTTGGTATGTAGTTTGACTTATCCACATGGGTGGGTAGGTTCAACTAGGTACTTACTTACCTACCTACCTACCTAAGTAGATAAACAATAAGTAGGTTCAAGAAGTACATATGCCACTAGAAGAAAAACATGTTTTTTTTACTAATATTTATGATTCAAAGTTAGTCGCATGCAACATTTGTGACTAAAATTTCATTAGTCGCCTTAGACAAGTCGAATGAAACATTAGTTGTAAACGACAAAGGGTATTGGATGAAAGAAAAATTCAACAAATACAAGTTCATCCTTTGACTTCATTGTACACGTATTGTCATATGCGATTATGATGCGACTATTTTGATCATAATTGAAACAAATGATGTGTTGCCATTTGTTATAATATTGAATTATTTAAAATATAATTATTATTATTTTGAAATAATCTAGGATGTTCAATTCAAATGTTTGGATGATCTTATATTATGACATGTGGACCAATGGAAATATGCCATGTGGCACCGTAAGATGAATATAATACAAATATATAAATATTATCTTGGTAGGTGCTTAAGTAAGTAAATAAATAGGTGCTTACAAACCTAGGCTACATACCTACCTACCTATCTACATAGGTTAAAAGGTAGGTAGATAGGTCTATATTTTAAAGCTAAGAACCTACTCATATAAGTAGGTATTTAGGTAAATAGGTGCATAGGTTGACCTAGGTAGGTAGGTCATACTATGTACCTACCTAATTAGGTAGATAAATAGGTTGGGGAGGTTGATAGTCTAAAATTATGCATAAATTTTTTATATATTTTGGGTTGAACCTTTTCATTGCCTCATCCCATGTGCACATATTTCATAATGTGAAATTTGATGACCACACCTTTTGTTTAAATAATGTTCAAACTAAGAATGAAAAATAAACAATATGGGATAAATTTAGTAATTGCAACTTCTTCACAAAATAAATTACAACTCCAAAACTTTTCTCATGCCTTTTGCTTTTAATTCTTAGATTTATAAACAATTCAAGTACATGGTTCACTATATAATCAAATAAAAATTTAATTAATAATGACTAAATTTAACGACTATTTCAAATATAAACCATACACTACAAATATTAAATATTCTTTATCAACTATTTAAATAAATAATAATTTCTTAATATTTAACTAACTAGCTATCTAGTTTCTCACAAGTTGTTCATACATAACTCAAAGATTAATAAATAACTAAGATATTTTATTAAGTAATTTAATTTTTAGAATATAAATAATTTTTTTTCCAAATTATAAATAATTTTTATAAAATTATTTATTATTGTTTTAAACGATTTCATAAAAAAATTATTACAGAATTTCAGAAAATAAAACATAAAATTACTTTATCATAATTCCTGAAACTACAATCATTACAATAATTATTTAAATTACATTATTATTTTTCCAAAATGTAATTCAGATTTCAAGTTATAAATTACATACTGTGAATAATTAAGTTCAATTAAAAAATAATTCTGCATATACTGTAATTAATTCTTAGCTGAAATAATTACAATGATTTTAAAGTAATGTAACATTAATTACAGTAATTAATTTCTTTTACTGTAAGAATGTAAATATATAATATAAATATCTATGTTTTAAAGTTAATTATTTAATGTAACTTATAAGTAATAAATATAATCATTTATGATTATTTATAAAAGTGATTCATTACAAATAACACTAGTAGAAAAAAACCTTTAAATTCAATCAATAATTTTCAGAATTGAAATATAAATTTTAGATTCCAAGAAAAGTAAAACTCAAATATCATTTTCTAGATGAAATAAGTTTTTGAATTTAAATAAAAAATTTCAGGATTGAAATGTCAATTTTCAGATTCAAAATTGAAATGTCCATGTTTGAATTCAATAAATAATTTTCTGAATTGAAATAATAATTCTGAAAATCAAAAATAATAATTTGGAATTGCAATTTCAAGTTTCAAATCAAATAATTTTTTATTTTCATATTTAGTACTCAAAATTGAAATATTATTTGTTAGAATCGAAAATAATAAATTAGACTTCAAATAGAGAAATTTAGATCAAATAATCTTTTTGAATTTAAATAAAAATCTAAAAACTTCAATCAAAATTTTAAGGAATTGAAATAGTAGTTTTCATAATTGAAATATGAAATTTCAAGTTCAAATAGTTATTTTTCAAATTTAAATAATGAAACAAAGAATTCCAATAAAAAAATTTAGAATTAAAATATCAAAAAATTTATTCAATTTTTGAAATATAATAATAATAATAATAAATAAATAAATATATATATATATATAATGAATTCCAGTAACAATATTCATAATTGAAACATCAATTTTAATTTTTAAATACAATTTTTATAATTTGAACTATAATTTTATACCCAAACATATATTTTTGAATAAAACTAAAAAATTTAAGAATTCATATTTAAAACTTCAAATTCAAATATTGATTTTTAGATTCAAATTAAGTGTTTTAGAATTGGATTAACAATTTTCAGGTTCAAATATATTTTTCAGAATTGAAATAAGAATTTTTAGTATTGAAATATCAGTTTTCTGATTTGAATAACAATGTACAGAGTTCAAATATTGATTTTTAGATTCAAGTAAAATGTTTTAGAATTGGAATAATAAGTTTTAGACTCAAATAATGATTTGTGATTAAACAAAAAAATTAGAATGCAAATAAAAAATTGAAAGTCACATAAATATTTCATAACTGAAATATTAATTTTCAAAGTTCAAATATTACTTTTTAGATTCATTATATGAACAATATACATACATACACACACATAATTAATATACACACAAATATATATTTATGATATATGTGGGCGTAAATATAATTTTAATATATACATAAAAATACACTTTTATGTCATGTCAAATACCTTTAGGATGTGATTAATTTGGTGACTATTGCGACTAATGGGACATATCAATATATTCATGGATGAAAATAAACCTAAAAGACATCTAACCAATATGATAAAAAATTTAATAGTTGCATCAGAGTTGTAAGAATGACCAAAATAGTTAAAATTTGATCTTATAGTTGTAAATACTCTGAAACTTAGTCGCAACCGAATACAAGTCGCATGTAATTGCAAACGAAATGGTTACATTTTGGCTGATATCTACTAGTGTGTTAAAATGTTGCATAAACATTCTTCATTTGTTGATCCCAAATGGCATAAATGTTTTAATTTGATATTGTCAAATTACACAACTCCTTTATATGTTTTTTCAAAATGGAAGCGGAGAACAAACAATATGGCATAATTGGTAACTTGCAACCTACTTTCAAACTAAGTTACAACTAGAAAGTTTTCCCCATACCTTTTGTTATCATTTTTGAATTTCTAACAAAAAGAATTAATTCAGTAAATAATTAACTAATTATTTATTTAATTACTAATTATAAATTAAATAAAATATTAATTATTCACTATCATCCACATAATTTATTAATAACTTAAAAATATTTCATTAATTAACTAATTACTTATAACTTTTCAACACATAATACATAAAATAATTAATAGGAAATTAAAATACTAATCATTTAAGTAATTAATAATTTAGAAAAATAGTGGTTTTAATTTTTAAGTAAAAAAACTGAATACTATGTTCATTTATAGATTATGAAACTAACATAATTAATAAACAATTAATCTAATTACAGTAATTACTTTAGTCATAGTAAAATTATTATAGAAATTCAATCCTAATTGTTAATTATTAATTATAATCATAATAACCCAATCATACATCATATTATTACTGAAATTATTTTATAGTATTGCACAAATATTATTAATAAGTATGAAAATTTATGTTGTGATAATAATTATCTCTTCTAATTGAATAATTTTAAGTTATAAATATAGTAAATTACAATAATTACATTCATTATTCTAATTATATTATATTATTATATTATAAATTATATAAATATTATTTCAAATTATAAATTAGTGATAATGCATATTATTATATTAATAATTATTACATTAATTTCACAAATAACAGCGAAATTATTGTAAGAAAATTAAATGTTTGTTTTAATTACAAAATACAAATTATGATTATAAAATTCAATTTTATATTTTGTAAAAGTTTAACTACTTTATAGCACAATGAGAATATATAATTAGGGCAAAATTTTATGTTGGGATGATAATTATTCACTGTAAAAAGATAACTATAAGTGATAACTATAATAATTTATAATAATTACTATGTTTATAATTAGTGTAAAAAGATGAAATATGAATTTTATTTATGAAAAAATATTTCTAAATAATCAAATTATAATTGTATGTTATATTTTGTATAATAATTATAAATATAATGGTTTTATGGGAATTATTTTTAATTAAAATAATTATATGATTATTATTTTTATTACTATTAACATATTAAAATTTAGTGTATAAATTTATGTTTAAATAAATAATATTTTTATAAATAATTAATTATAAGTTTTAAATGAATAATTTATTAAAATTTGTAATTTAAATTACAATAAGTGCATTGAATAATCTAATTATAGTAAAAATATTTTTTAATTAAAATTTTTCATTTTAATTATAAATTTGAAATATGTTTTTTTGGATTATCAATTGTTTGACCACCCTTTTATATACCTTAATATGAAATTAATATGGATTAATAATTTTTCAAACCATGTTTAACCAATCTATTAGAACATGTATACATATCTTAATGGATGTGGAATACATAATTGTTAGTTATCATAACATAAAACACATAACTTACCTTATAGAAATTGAATTTATGTTATAAGGGTTAATGATTACATAATGACTATATAAGTATTAGTTACCATTTTTTGCTCACTTTTGCAACTAATGGGCCATCCGTGGACCCTTTAAGATGAAAATAAGATGAAAGGTCATCCCATTGGAAGAATGAAACATTCAATAATTGCAACATAATCATAAATGTGACCAAAAAATGTTTGATGTGATTTTTAATTACAAAAATAACAAAATTTAGTTGCAAATGATAATTAGTTGCATGTACTTACAAATCAATTAGTTACATTTTGGCCTTTTTCTATTAGTGAATTCATCTTGGTTCATATGAACATCATATCTCAAAGGGGATGTATAGAAAGGTCGCTGAACATGCTAGAGTTTTGTTCAATGTGGAGGTTTTTCGCACCCCATCAACCAAGATGTCAACAATAGCAATGGCAACAAGCAAAACCTTATGGTTGAACACTTATTCAATGAAGATAGTGAAGGTCCAGTGAATTTTTGAAAGGTGACAAATTACACCAAGTGATGGACAAGTTCACAACATTGTGTTCTCCCAACATAAGAAACTTAATGGCATTATTTAAACATCATTCAAATAACAAATGATACATTGACAACATTCTAGTGTTGAAATTCAAAAGAGTTATGATTACATTCAAAATAATAGTTTTTCTAAACAAATGTTTGTAGAAAAAATGTTCCCCTTCAAGATGTCTATAGAGGGAGGTGGTAAATGGTCATGATTTGGTGAAAAGATGCAACCTAGGGGCAATCTTGAAACATGTTGGCTCATGTTTGATCGTATCAAGCGTGTTGGATGGATGGCCCTGACTTGCCACATGTATGATCCAATTTATTATAAAACGATGATGATTATAGTGTGTGATATGTAATCAAAAGACAAAGAAGTTCAAAGTGTTATGTGGTGGAAATTGAACAACATAATTGCCAAAGAAGGTGTTCTTAATCCAAATTTCATGGCAGATGGTGCCCAAGCAAAATTGGAACATGGTACAAATTGTGTATGGCTTCAATGATCCAAGTAAACCTATTATTTTCATTAGAATCAATTGATGGACAAACACACAAATAAAAATAGAAGGCCAAACATGTGAAAGCAGCATAAAACGTTATGCCACGAATATAAGAATGCCATATCATTGGAAGAAACATATGTTTGGTATGTAGCCATTAGATGCTGGTGGTATTCCTTGGGTTGTTGATGGAGCTAGAGTTCAAGAGTTGGAGGATTGACCTAGTTTTTGGCATTTTTGTGTGAGATAATGGGGAGGATTTATGAGACATGCGAGTTTGACATCCCTTTCACACT
>Ga0116226_10005015_pt1 | contig 11781 bp, 13 predicted proteins | sample S1TSphfallax_FD_89692 | JGI IMG/M metagenome (GOLD analysis project Ga0116226, IMG submission 89692) | Host-associated microbial communities from peat moss isolated from Minnesota, USA - S1T2_Fa - Sphagnum fallax MG | ecosystem: Host-associated > Plants > Peat moss > Unclassified | place: USA... | reverse complement strand
GATGACGAGGCAGATGCAGATCACGACGAGTGCGACGTACGCGCGCTCGAGCCGCAGATACAGGACGGCGAACATCGCGAGCGACGCCGCCACGAGATGGATGCGCATGTTGCGCTGCGTGCGCGTGGCGTACAAGATGCCTTGGAAGGCGTAGTCGAACGCAGCCCAGATCCGGCTGTCCTGTACTCGCTTGACGCTCGGCGGCAGGCGCGCGGGATGCATGCCGGGTGCGTTCGTCACCCGCGCCGATTACCCGGCCGTGCGGGTCGGAAGCTCGGCTAGCGGTCGTAGGGCCAGGCGAGGCCGATCGCCCCGGCCAGGCGCCGTTCCTCGCGCAGCATCCGCGCCCGTTCTGCCGGCTCCTCGTGATCGTGGCCGAGCAGGTGGGCGATCCCATGGACGAGCAGCCGCTCGATCTCCTCATCGAGCGTCGCATCGTAGGCGGCGGCTTGTCGTTTCGCGACGTCGACGCTGATCACGATATCGCCGATGAGGAGCTCCGGGTCGCCCGGCGTCGGCCGCTTCGGCACGCGGAACGGCTCGTAGAACGGGAAGCTCAAGACGTCGGTCGTCTTGTCTTTCGCGCGATGCTCGCGATTGATCCGACGCATCGCGGCGTCGCCGACGAAGCTGAGCGAAAGCGTCGCATCGGGCCGTCCCGTTGCCGAGAGGAGCGCGGTTGCCGAGCGCACGATCCGTCGCTCGGCGATCCGATGTTTGCGCGTGGCGTTGCGCAGATAGATCACGACGCGTCTACGTCGTGAGGCGGCCGTACGCGCCGATGATCTTCGCGACGAGCGGATGGCGCACCACGTCCGTCTCGTTCAACTCGACGACCGCGATATCGTCGATGCCGGTGAAGAGACGCGGAACGTCGAGCAGCCCAGAACCGACGCCGCGCGGGAGATCGATCTGCGTCACGTCGCCGTTGACCACCATGCGCGAATTCTGGCCGAGACGCGTGAGAAACATCTTGAGTTGTTCGCGCGTCGCATTCTGCGCTTCGTCGAGGATCACGAACGCATCGGAGAGCGTTCGGCCGCGCATGTACGCGAGCGGCGCGACTTCGATCGTCGCACGTTCCACGAGCTTCGAGGTGACGCCGTCGTCGAGCAACTCCGCGAGCGCATCGTAGAGCGGCCGGAGATACGGATCGACCTTCTCTTTGAGATCGCCGGGCAGAAAGCCGAGCTTCTCGCCCGCTTCGACGGCGGGCCGAGAGAGCACGATCTTCGACACCTCGCGCGCACGGAGCGCACGAACCGCCATCACCATCGCGAGAAACGTTTTTCCCGTGCCCGCCGGCCCGATGCCGAACGTGAGCGTGTTGCTTTCCACGGCCTCGACGAAGCGGCGCTGGCCTTCGGTCTTGGGCCGGATCTCTTTGCCGCGTTGCGTCGTGAACAACGTCTTCGGATGCGCCTTCGGCGGGCCCGGAGCGAGCAGTTCGCGCGCGGCGAGCGCCACGTCGTCGGGCGTGAGTTGCGCTCCACCGTTCGCGGCTTCGCGCATACGGCCGAGGATCTCCGTGGCCGAATCGACCGCGCTCGCGACGCCGCTGACGCGCAAACGATCGCCGTCGAGGTTGACCACGACGGGGACGAGCCCTTCGAGTGCCGTGAGATTGCGGTCGAGGTGCCCGCAAAAATTCAGGGGATCCCGAACGCCCGCGAGTTCGAAAACTCGTTCCGTCCGCGCTTCAGGCAGCGTGAGCACTCCGCATCGTCACGTACTCCAGAACAGCAGCCGGCGCGAAAAAGTTCACGTCCGACGCGGCTCACGCAGTGCGATCGGCGGCGCGAGCGCTTCGGAGAGGACGAACGCACCGAGAAACGCCGCGCCACCGGAGAACGCGCCGAGTAACGAGTCCGGCTCCGCGACACGCATCGTCTCGTCCGGGGTCAGCAGCGCGCCGAACGGCGAGTCGCCGCCGATGATTGCGGACGACCCGAGTAAGCCCGTGTCGGCTGCGAACGAATCGGGGGCCGGCGGAGGTGTGGGCGGCGCCGCAATCGTCCTGGCGGGAGCGCGGACCGGCATCGCCGCCGGGACGGGTCCGCGGAGCGCCTTCGCGATCTGCGCTTGTCGGGCGCGCGCGTTGCCCGCAACGGTTGCCGCGGGGAGCGCGGCGGCGCGGCGTTTCGCCGCCTCGCGCGCGTTCTTCGCGATCTGCTCGACGATCGCGCCGACGATTTCGTCCACCGCTCGTTCCCGCTAGGTTCCGGGGGCTTTCGGACCCGATGCGGGGCCCGCATTCGGATCGCCGGGCGTCACGCCCGTGCCGATCGCCGAGCGCATATCCGTATCCGCCTTGATGTTATTGAGACGGTAGTAATCCATCACGCCGAGGTGACCCTCACGGAACGCTTCGGCGATCGCCTGCGGGATCTGCGCTTCGGCCTCGACGACCTTCGCACGCATCGCTTGCGTCTGAGCCTTCTGCTCTTGCTCCGCCGCGAGCGCGCTGTATTGGCGTTCGGCGGCCTTCGCTTGTGCGATCCGACGATCGGCTTCCGCCTGCGACGTCTGCAGCTCGGCGCCGATGTTCTTTCCGACATCGACGTCCGCGATATCGATGGAGACGATCTCGAATGCGGTGCCCGCATCGAGACCTTTCGAGAGGACGGCCTTCGAAATGCGATCCGGATACTCGAGCACTTCTTTGTGATCGACGGCCGCGCCGACGGCGGAGACGACGCCTTCGCCCACGCGCGCGATGATCGTGGGTTCGCCCGCACCGCCGACGTAGCGATCGAGGTTCGTGCGCACGGTAACGCGCGCTTTCACGTTGAGCTGGATGCCGTTTTGTGCGACGCCTTGGAACGTCGGCGTCTCGATCACCTTCGGCATGACCGACTGTTGTAGCGCTTCGACGACGTTACGCCCGGCGAGATCGATCGCGGCGGCACGTTGCCACGCGAGCGGAATTTGCGCGCGTTGCGCGGCGATCATCGCGAGCGTCACCGCTTCGACGTTACCGCCGGCGAGATAGTGAGACTGCATCTGATCGATCGTGAGATCGAGGCCCGCCTTCCGCGCGCGGACGAGATTCGTCACGATCACGCCCGGTTGAATGCCGATCAGCCGCATGCGGATCAGCGACGAGATCGAAAGCGGCACGCCGGCTGCGATCGTTCGAATCCAGAGTCCGAGCGGAAAATAGTACAGGAACAAAAAGAATGCGATCACCACCACGAAGGCGACGATCGCGAAGCCGAAGTTTTCCACTACACGTCCTCTGTTGAAACGGGATGAACGAAGATGCGCGCGCCCTCGACGCGCGAAACGCGCACGGGCGAGCCGGCGGGCACGAAATCACCCTCGGTCAGAACGTCGACTCGCTTGCCATCGACGCTTGCGACGCCGGCCGGCCGAAGATACGAGGTTGCGAAACCCGAGCGCCCCACGAGCGAACGATGATCCTCGCTCGCGACGTACTCGGGCCCTTGCACGCCGCGAAAGCCGAGACGCCGCGCGAATAGCTTTTGCGGAAAGAATCGGGCGATCAAAAAGAGCGCGATCACGGTGAGGACGATCGCGATCGAAATCGATTGCGCGGCGACGTAAAAGAACGCGCTGCCGAACGCGAGCACGATAGCGAACCCGAGGGCGAGCGTCCCGAGTATTCCCGCGATGCCTTGCCCCGGAATGACGTGGAGCTCCAGCACGATCCCGATGATGCCCGCGATCGCGAGCGCGATCACGAGACCATCCGAGAAGCCCGCATACACGTGCGTTCCGAAGAAGAGCGCGAGCGCGGTGGCGCCGAGCAATCCCGCGATACCGTGCAACGTTTGCATTTCGATCAACAGTCCGAGCACGCCGATCGAGAGCAAGATGCCGCTCGCCTCGGGGCTCGTCGCGAAGCGCGCGAGCGACTCGCCGAAGGTATAGTGCTCGCGCTCGACCGTTCCCGCGACGTGTTCCTCGGCGAGTGCGCCGGCGAACGTCGGCGAGATCGCGTCGATGAAGCGTGCCTTCATCGCTTCGTCGGCCGTGAATGTGAGGATCGCGCCCGGCCGCTTGTACGCGGGCGCCGAGACGTTTTTATCGACCATCGCAGCTGCGAGGACCGGGTCGCGATGGTTCCGCTGAGCGGTCGCCGCGAACTCGGCGCGGAGCGCCGACACGTGCTTCGGATCGTTTGGAATCGGCTCGGCCGCGCCGATGCTCGCACCCGGTGCCATGACGATGCGGTTGGCGGATAGCGAGATCAGCGCACCCGCGGAATACGCGCGCTGCGAGACGTACGCGATCGTCGGCACCTGCGCGGAGAACATCGCGTCGCGGATGTCCAGCGCGGCGCTGACGAGCCCACCCGGCGTGTTCACGTCGAGCACGAGCGCGCGCGCGTGCGACGCATTCGCCTCGGCGACGGCCCGCTGCACGAGGTGCGCCATTCCCTCATCGACCGTCCCGGAGATCGGGACGACGATCGCGGGGCCGGACGCGGTCGTGGGAGCGACGGCCGCCCAGGCGCTACCGAACGCGCCCGCGAGTGCGAACGTGACGAAAACGGCGAGGCGAAGCCGAGAAACCATGACCCTGCATACTCGCAGGCATGAGGCGAAGTTGCGGTTCAGACGCCGAGCGATTTGAGTTCTTCGAGGACGACCTGGCGGATCGTATTCCCGTCGGTTTCGCCCTTGAGCGTGGGCATCACGGCCTTCATGGCCGCGCCCTGGTTCCGATCCGCCGGAGCGAGCGCCTCGAGCGCCGAGCGAACGAACGGTCGGATGTCCTCCGCGCCCTTCTGCGGCGGAAGCAGGGTCGCGAGGATATCGCGCTCCTGCGCTTCCTTCGCGGCGAGTTCCGGCCGGTTGCCTTTTTCGTACTCGGCGATCGAATCCGTCCGCTGCTTCACGAGCTTGCGCACGACGTCGACCTGATCGGCCTCTTCCAGCTCGCGCCCGGCCTCGATCTTCTTATACGAGAACGCGGAAAGAGCGGATCGAAGCGTGTCGACCCGCAATTGTTCCCGCGCCTTCATCGCCTCCTTCAGTTCGGAGGCGATGCGCTCTTTGAGCGTCAACGGCGGCTACGCCCGGCGCTTACGAGCGGCGGCCGACTTCTTTTTCTTGCGAACGCTCGGCTTCTCGTAATGCTCGTGCTTACGAGCTTCGGCGAGAACGCCGGCTTTTTGGGTGGCTTTCTTGAAACGACGCAGCGCACTTTCGATAGTTTCCCCCGGTGCAACGCGAACTTCCACAGACAACCCTCCCTTCGAACCGTCGCTCGCATGTGAGACGCACGGAAAATCTGGTCGCCCTCTAGACGAGAACAACTGCTAGAATGTAACACAACGCCCCGGAGGCGTCAATTTGATGATCTCACGCCCCGCGTTCAGCCCGGCGGACGAACTGCAGCGCTGCTGCGAGATGCTCGCCAAATATTGGATTCTCGCGGTCCCGCCCGCTCTGGCATCCCTGCTGATCGTGGGCGTCGTGTTCGCCACGATCCTCACGGTCGTGGGGTCGGCGCTCGCCGGCGGCCTCCTCGGGGGCGGTCACCCCGGGGCAGGGGCCGGAATCGGGATCGGAATCGGTGCGCTCGTCGGCCTCGGCGGCATGTTACTCGGCTTCGTTGCGCTCAACGTCGCGCAGGCCGTCACGATGCACGCGTCGCTCGATGCGTTCGCGGACCGCAAGCCCGACCTCGGCGCGAGCTTCCGCGCCGTGCTGCCGCGGCTCGGCGACCTCGCCGTTTCGATGGTCGCGACGTTCCTGATTCTGCTCGTGCCCTTCGTGCTGTGCTTCGTGCTCATCGGCATCCCGCTCGTGATCGTCGCCATCTTCTTCACGCTCTACGTGCAAGCGGCGGTCATCATCGGCGGCGAGGACGGCATCGGCGCGATCCGCACCTCGATCCGCCTCGCAACCCAACACGTCACGCAGACGGTCATCCTCGCGCTCGGCGTGATCGCCGCGAGCATCGTCGGCAGCTTCGCAAACACACTCGTCGTCCACATCCCGTTCGTGAACCTCGTCGCGGGATTCGCGATCGGTGGCCTCACCTCGGCGTTCGTCGCGATGGCGACAGCACGTTTCTACGACGTGCTACGCGACATGCCGCCGCAAAGCACGATCACGTACGCGCCGCCGCCACCGCCACCACCGCCGCAAGCGACCGACTACGGCGGACCGCCGACGATTATCCGCTAGCGCCGGCTAGCACTCTCGTCGAAAGTCCATCCCGATGAGGCGACCGCGCTTGAAGAGAAACGTGGTCATGTCGTCACACGTCGGGTCGCGGCGAACGTCGAGCGGGTGCACGTATCGTAAGACTTGTTCGGTCGAAGATCCCGAAACGGAATGAAAGGACGCGGGTCCGTACGTAACTCGAATCCGTGACGGCGGGTCACCGAGTTTGATTCCGAGCGAACTCCGTAGCTTCGATAACGATCGCGCGGCGAGCGGCTTCGGCGGCGGCCCGACGTCCGATGCGACTACCACGTGATGCCACGTGCAGCAGCCTTCGGCGTAATACACGATCCGATGAGCGGGATCGTACACGGCGGTGCCCTTCGTCGGCCCCGCCTTTCCGTACACAAAGAAGGTTCCGAAGATCGGGCCGCCCTGGCCAAACGAACCTGGGTGGTCGAAGCCTCCAGGATCGACGATCGTATCGACGACAGTCGTTGGCGCGGCGGCCGGGCCCGTGCCGATCCGCGCGAAGCGCGGTAACCAAGCACCTAGCGCGTCGCTGCACGCTCCCTTGTAAAAGGGCAGGCACTGCGCGTCGTCGCTCGCTTGCGACGCCAGAGTCCTCGCACCGGCCAAAGCGAACATCATCCCGAGTATCCAGAGCGAAACAAAGACACGCATAACGTTTTCTGTGAGACGTGCGACACACAACGTGTTCGCCCGACATTTGGAAGCGGGAGCAAACCCGGCTGGGAATAACGTCGCCCTCGTGAGACTTCGAGCGTTAGCGTTCGTATCGCTTCTCGTTATCGCGGGGAGCTTTGCGAGCGTGACTGCGGGTGCCGACGCGCAAGAGCGAGTCGACGTGCCGATCGCGCTCGATTTTACGCCGCTCGGGACGCAGGCGGCTTCGCCGGTGCACGAGGCACCCGCGGATATGAGTTTCGGGATCTATCCGCTCAGCGTGTTCGGTATTGAGAATGCGATCAAGCGCGCCGATGCGCGCGCGGACGATTATGCGAGTGGCCTCGAGCGCTTCGATGTCGGACCGATCGCGTATAGCGTCGTTGCGATTCGCGATTGGGAGCGCCGTTATCCGAGCGATCCGTGGATTCCGAAGGAGTTGCTCGGACTCTGCCACTTCTACGTGCACGTCGGCACGTCGGATGCGCGCGCGGCCGCGACCCAAGCGGCGGACTGGCTGCGCCACGACTACCCATCGAGCGCCTACGCGAAAGCCGTGGACGACGCGCTCGCAACTCAGTAAGCGAGTCTAACCGGGCGGCCAGCTGAGGTCGCGGCCCGCGAGCACGTGGAGATGCAGATGGAAGACCGTCTGCCCGGCGTCGGCGCCCTCGTTCACGACGATGCGATAGCCGGTCGACGATGCGGCGCGGCCGGCTGCCGATGCGACCGCGAAGAGATCGCCGACTTCTTCTTTCTTTGCGGCCGCGACGAAATCGCCGAGGTTCGCGGCGTGGCGTTTCGGAATCGCGAGCAGATGATGCGGGGCTTGCGGGTTGAGATCGCGGAACACGAGCACGTCGTCGGTGCGCACGACCTCATCGCCCGGAATCGTTCCCGCGAAGATCTTGCAAAAAATGCACGCCGGGTCGGTCGAGATCGCGTCATCGCTCATGCCGACCGCTTCGCGTTCGCGCGCGCCGCTACTTCCGGATCGTGAACGTCCACGTCCGCGAGGCCGTATTGCCGGCGGCGTCCGCGACGCGCACGACGACCGTCACGGGTCCGTTGCCGAGTTCGACCCCGGGGCTATACGTCACGAAGCTCCCGACGCGCGTCGCCGAGGAACTGACGTCGTGCCCGTTGACCTCGAGCGAAATGCTCGACGTGTTGATCGCGATTTCGGTCGGAGCGGAGAACGTCGCGAAGATGCTGGGTTGCGGATTGTTCACTGTCTGGCCCGGAGGCGGCGCGACTTCGCCGATCGTCGGCGGTGTCGTCGCCGCCGAAAACGTCGTCGCGGCCTCAACGCGCGGCGCCACATCGGCGCCGACCGTCAACTCGCCGTAGACCGGAACTTGCGTCACGTCGAAGCGCTCCGGAATCACGTAGCGCCCGACGTAGGTTCCCGGCTGCGTCTCGTGCATCGGAAGCCCGCTCAGGTAGTCGCCGATGTCGAACGATGCGCGGCCGCCCGGCGAGCCGTGCATCGTAACGTCGAGCGCCTCCCCCGCTCGCAGCGGTCGCGTCGCGGATAACGAGACGTCGGCGATCGCGACGGGAGCGGCGGATCCCGGCGCCGGCGACGCGGCCTGAACGGCTGCGAGCGTCCGCGACGCCACGACCTGCCGAAGCTCGCCGCTCTCGGGGTTGCTGCGAACGGTCACGTAGTCGCCGACCTTCAGGTCGCCGAGCGTCACGACCGCACTGTTGAGTGTAATGTCCGTCGACGAACCCGGAATGATCACGCGTCCGTTCGCGAGCACGAGCGCGCTCGGCGAGACGGCCGAAATCGTCCCGCTATCGGATTTGAAGAAATCGAACACCGAGACGACGTGTCCGTCGCGCGCGACGATCGCGTGAACCGCATCGCCGACGTGAACGTCCGCGAGCGCGCCGCGAATTTGCGAGTGGATCGTCACGTCTTCGGTCCAGATCTTTGCGTCGGAGGTGATCGACACGGTGCGCGAGGTCCCGCCTCGCACGACCGTGATCGAGGGCGGACTCGAATTCGTATCGAGCGCCGACACGACGCCTTGCACGTCGGTGCCACCATCGGCGCGTTGCTCTTGTGCCACGCTGTTGCGGCCGACGAATGCCGAGACGATCTCCACGCGCGCGCCGCGCTGATCGTACGACGCCTGCGCGCCGAACGCAGCGGTCAGCAAATCGAGCGGCGCGTACGTTTCACCATCGATATCGAGCACCGGTGCTTCGAGAACGACCACCTTGTCGTCGACCTTGACGTTCGGCGTGCCGACCTCGATGCGCACGTCGCCCGTCGGCAAGCGCGCGGAGATCGTGGTGCCCGAACGCGTGAGCGCGATGCCGATCGCACCGAAGACGTCGCGAAGCGGCACGAGAAGTCGCCCGCGCACGACCTTCGGCCCCACGTCGCCCGCGAGCGGTTCCCCGTTGACGACGATTGCGATCGTACGGATCGGCTTCTCCGCCTGCGCTTCACGCGCTGCGGAGGCCGGCGACGCGAATGCGACGACGAGCGCGACGGAGAGCAGACGCTTCAGCATTCTCGTAACACCTCTCGATAAATATCGGCGGTTCTCTCCGCGCAACGATCCCACGTCAAGGTACTCGCGAAGCGGCGCGCGGCGTCGCGCGGTAGCGGGGAAACGAGCGCACGCGTCATCGCGTCCGCCAGCGCGACGACGTCGCGCGGAGCGAACGTTTCCACGTACGGCCGCAAGACGGACGGTACGGCATCGGAACAGGCGATCACCGCGGCGCCGGCGCTCGCCGCCTCGAGCATCGGCAAACCGAAACCCTCGGTCAACGCCGGATGCACGAGCGCCACCGTGCCGCGATACAGAGCGGCGAGCCGATCGTTTTCCACGTCTCCAAGGAAACGCACGGTGCCCCGCGAGCGTTGCGGTTTTTCCGCTACCGGCACGTCGTCGTGACCCGTCACGAGCAGGTCGACATCGAATGCGGGATCGAGGCGCCCCCACGCGGCGAGGAGCGTCGCGAGATCTTTGTGTTCGCGATGGTTTCCCACGAAGAGGAAGTACGGGCGCTCCGACGACTCGGCCGGGCCCGGTAACGCGAACCGCTCGTCGGCGCCGAGCGGTACGACGGCAACCTTTCGTGGCGGGACGCCGAGAAAGCGTTCGAGATCGTCGATCGTCCGTTCGTCATCGGTGATCACGCGCTTCGCCCGCGCGCACACCGCCCGCACGACCGTCGCGTAATACGGCCCGACCACGCGTTTGAAGTACTGCGGATAGCGGAGATGGATCAGGTCGTGCACGGTGATCACGAACGGGCCCGGGGCGAGCGCCGGCGCGTAGACGGAGAGAAAGTGCGTCAGCCGCGGCCGCAATCGCGAGAGCGCGAGTGGCAGTCCGATCTGCTCGGCGGCATCGAGCGCGCTCGCGCGCACGAGCGTCTCGAAACGCAGATCCGGAGCGAGCCGCGGTAGGCGAGCGACGAGTTCTTCCGCATACGACATCATGCCGACCGACATGTGCTTCATACGCGGGAGGTCGATCGCGACGTCGGGAGCGTTCACGCGCGCCGCAGTGCCTTCCACGCGACGACCAGAGGATACGCCGCGGACGAGAACGCGAGAAACGCGCCGCGCCAGCCATCGCGCCAGCCGGAGCGCACGATCAGATACCACGGCGCGCGAAGCGCCGCGACGGCGAAGGCGCGCACGAGCGCGCGCGGCGACCCCTGCACGCCCGCGGCCTCGAGCGAGGTGTAGCGCGCGAACTTTTCGCGGTACGACGCGAAGGTCGGATACGAATCGTGCGCGAGCGTTCCGTTCGCGCGCTCCACGCGGCCCGGCACCGTCCAGCGTTCGTGCAGATCGGCCGTGCCGCCGGCCGCGGGCTGCGCGACGAGCGTCGCACGCGAGGTACGGAAGAGGCGAGTCGGTGCGTCTTCGCCCCAGGTTCCGTGGCGGATCGGACGGCCGCAGAAGAACGTCGTGCGCGGAATCGCGTATGCGTCGACGTCGTCCGGTGGCACGAGCGAGGCGAGTTCGTCGCGTAGCGTCCCCTCGAGCGATTCATCCGCATCGAGCATGAACGTCCAGCTCGTCGCGACGAGCGCGAGCGCGTAGCGGCGCGTCGCGACGAAACCGGCCCACGGCCAGACGACGACGCGCGCTCCGCGTTCGCGCGCGAGCGATGCCGTCGCGTCCGTCGATTCCGCATCGACCACGAGCGTTTGCGATTCGGCGGGCACGCTCGCGAGCGCACGCACGATATTGTGCGCCTCGTTCTTGGTCAGAACGACGAACGTGATGTCGGCGAGATTCAGGAGACGGCGCGGGACGAGTCGACCGCATCGCGGTCCGTCGCGCCGAGCAGCGCGCCGAGCGATGCGCCGATGAAATCGCGATAGAGCGGCGACGGCCGATTCGGACGCGACTTGAACTCGGGATGCGCTTGCGTACCGACGAACCACGGATGCAGCGAGGGCGCGAGTTCGACGCACTCCACGAGCGTCGTGCGGCCGACCACGTGATGCCCCGAGAACACCATGCCGTGCTCTTCGAAGAGCGGCTTGTAGCGATTGTTGAACTCGTAGCGATGGCGATGCCGTTCGCTAATCGAGAGCTCGCCGTACGCGCGCGCGGCGAGCGTTCCCGGCTCGAGACGGCACTCGTAGGCTCCGAGGCGCATCGTGCCGCCCATCAGCTCGACGTTCCGTTGTTCCGGTAGGAAATCGATCACGGGGTCCGGCGTCGCTTCGTCGACTTCCGACGTCATCGCGTCGGGAAGGCCGCAGACGTTGCGCGCGAACTCGATGCACATCAGTTGCATGCCGTAGCAGATACCGAGCGTCGGCACGCGGTTCTTGCGCGCGTATTCGATCGCACGGAGCTTGCCTTTGACGCCGCGCGATCCGAAGCCGGGCGCAACGAGAATGCCGTCGACGCCTTCCAAGACCGACGTGCCCGAGTCTTCGACCGTCTCGCTATCGACGCGCT
>Ga0116226_10005014_pt1 | contig 11781 bp, 10 predicted proteins | sample S1TSphfallax_FD_89692 | JGI IMG/M metagenome (GOLD analysis project Ga0116226, IMG submission 89692) | Host-associated microbial communities from peat moss isolated from Minnesota, USA - S1T2_Fa - Sphagnum fallax MG | ecosystem: Host-associated > Plants > Peat moss > Unclassified | place: USA... | reverse complement strand
ATCGTGTCTGGTTCAAGTCCTGCTACGGATTCAGTGCAGTTGAAATGCCCCGCAAGGGCAGCCCCTGTGAATTTGCCATCACCGGCAATGACATTTATGAAGTCACCGATGGCCGCAAAGATGAGCGCTGGGCACCGGATGGAATTCCCATCAGCGACATGTTGCAGCGCTACTATGGCGGTATGCCGCTTATGACGCATGACGGCAAAGTCCTGGGTGTACTCGCCGTGATGGACACCAAAGTCCGCAGCCTTAGCCCCGTGCAGCGCAGCGCACTCCAGACCCTCAGCCGTCAAATTGTCCTCCGTCTTGAGCTGAATCCACGCATGATTGACCTCGAGCGGTCCGCATGGGAGCGCCAGAGGATTGAGTCGGCCCTCACTGTGGAGCGTAACTTTGTCAGCGCCGTGCTGGATACCGTCGGCGCGCTCGTCCTGGTCTATGACACTGCTGGTCGTGTTGTTCGAGTCAACCGCATGGCACAGGCCATTTCTGGATTTAGTTCTGAGGACCTTATCGGTCTGCCCTACTGGCAAAAACTTGTTCCGCCTGAGGAAGTCAATGAGGCCATTGCCGCCTTTGACAGCATCCGCAGCGGACGTTTTCCTGCCACTTTTGAAAATCACTGGCTTTCAAAAAATGGCACTCGCCTCCGCATTGCCTGGTCGGTTACGGCATTGCTGGACCAGCAGAAAGAAGTTGCTTTCATTATTGCCACTGGCATTGACGTTACTCAGCAGCGCGAGGCCGAGGCCACACTTAGTGAGAGTGAGGCCCGCTATCGCCAGCTGGTTGAAGGTTCGCTGGGTATGGTCTTCACCCATGATCTCAACGGCGTCCTGCTCAGCGTAAACAAACACGCTGCTGAGAGCCTCGGCTATAGCGTGGAGGAAATGGTTGGCCACTCGCTGAAGCAATTTGTGCCTGCACAATCGCGCCGCCTCTTTGATGAATACTTGCGCCGCATCCGCAGCCAGAATGAGGCCAACGGCAACATGCATCTCGTCCATCGCAGTGGCCGCGTCCACGTCATCACCTATCGCAACAACGTGATTGACCTCGGCGACCGCCAGCCCTATGTGCTCAGCCACGGCATCGACATCACCGAAAAGACCCAGGCCGAAGAGCGCCTGCGGACTTTAATGCATCAGAGCAACTCCATACTGGAGTCAGTCGGTGATGGCATTTATGGTGTCGATCTCACCGGTCGCGTTACCGTCATCAATCCTGCCGCCGCACAGATGCTTGGCTATAAGCAGGGTGAACTGCTCGGCCAGATGATGCATGACCTCATCCATCACACCCGTGCCGATGGCGAACCCTGTAATGACGGGGAGTGCATTATCCAGCGCAGCCTGCACTCGCAGAAGCCGGTCCGAGTGATTGATGAAATTTTCTGGCGCAAAGACGGCAGCAGCTTCCCGGTGGAGTTTATCGCCTGCCCTCAAATTGTTGAGGGGCGCGCCGTCGGTGCCGTCGTCGCATTTACTGACATTACAGAGCGTCGTGCGCTGGACCGCATGAAGGATGAATTCATCTCCACCGTCAGCCATGAGCTGCGCACGCCGTTGACTTCACTTCGTGCTGCCCTCGGTCTGGTCGCTGGTGGTGCACTCGCCGCTCGGCCAGAAAAGCAGGGCCAGATGCTCGACATCGCCATCGGCAATACCGACCGCCTTGTCAGCCTCGTTAATGACATTCTCGATCTTGAGCGCATCGGCAGTGGCAAGGTCCAGCTCCACTACACCATGTGCTCGGCAGAGGACCTGCTGCGCCGTGCCGCTGGATTGCAGGAGACTTCCGCCGCCAAGAAAAATATTCGCTTCATCTATGACCTCTCCGCAGAGACACCGGTCAATGTCTGGGCAGACCCCGACCGCATTCTGCAAACCTTGACCAACCTCATCTCCAACGCCATCAAATTTTCTGATGCCAGCGGAGAGGTTCGCCTCAGTGCCGTTCAGGTTGCCGAGGATGAGGCCCGCATCGAAGTCCATGACACGGGCCGCGGCATCCCCGCCGATAAGATTGAAATTATTTTTGAGCGCTTCCAGCAGGTCGACGCCTCTGACTCCCGCGCCATGGGTGGCACTGGGCTGGGACTCGCCATCTGCCGCTCCATCATTCACCAGCACGGTGGCCGCATCTGGGCAGAGAGCAAACCCGGAAAAGGCGCCAGCTTCTACTTCACGCTACCCACCAAACCCAGCAGTCATCTACGCTAGCTGCTTCTTATAGCCGCAAAAATATTTTCTTGCGATACAGCACCAGTATCGGCAGAAAACATGCCAGATCAAACAACAGCGCATACACCAGCGACCAGATTTCAATCGGCCCCAGCGACAGCGGAAGCAGGTGGAACAGTGTCCCATGCAGGCTCTTCCCCGCGATATGCACATCGCCCAAAGTAATCGCCAGCGCATCGGCAATCACGTATGCCGTCAGTGCGTTTGAACCATAGACCAGCCACGGCTTCATCCACAGGCTTGTTTTCGCTCCTGCCTCACGCGGCTTGCGGTCGATCACAAAATAAAGCAGCGCCAGCGCCACCATCGCAATGCCCCCAACAAACAGCACATAGCTGCTGGTCCACATTCGCTTATTGATTGGGAAGCTGTTCGACCACAGTAGGCCCGCACCAATCAGCACCACGCCCACTCCCGCCAGCCATGCCGCCTTGCGCTCCACGCTGCGCTTCGTCTTGATCCATACCCCCACCAGCACACCCAGCAGAGTCGTCGCCACCGCCGGTATCGTGCTCAACAGACCTTCGGGGTCAAATCCCTTGTGCTGGTAAATGTGTACGGGCGACATCATCTGCTGGTCCACCCAGCCCGCCATCGTGCTGGCACCGCTCGTGTCCCAAATGCCCAGGGTCACTCCATGCACCGTTGTCCCCGGCATTCCATAGCCCGGCACCGGCACCTGCGTCATCACAAACCAGTAACCCACCAGCGCCAGCACAATCGCAATGACGCTGCCGCGCACTTTGCCAAATAAATAAATCGCACCGGCAATGGCGTAGCACATGCCAATGCGCTGCAATACACCAAAATAACGCAAACGGCCCAGGTGGAAAAACGGCGCTGAGTTGAAGAACAGCCCAATTAGGATGATGAACACCGCGCGCTTCATCGTATGCAGCATAATGTCTTTGCGCGAAACATTTTTCGCCAGCCGTGAGCTGTACGCAAACACAATCGACACGCCCACCATAAATAGAAACGTCGGAAACACCAGGTCCGTCAACGTACAGCCATTCCACGGCGCGTGGTCGAGCTGGTAATAGCTCGGGCCACCGGCATCATTCACCAGGATCATCAGCGCCACGTCCAGCCCGCGCAGCACATCCAGTGATAGCAGTCGCTGGCTTGGCTGCACACGGACAGCCTCTGCTGAAATTGCTGCTGCAGGAATTTCTTGTCCCGCCGCTCCTTGCATTGAAGTCGCTGCCATGTTTCTCCTCCCGCCACCAGTGTGTGCTAATCAGCATAGTGTCTGCGATGCAATTCAGGCAATAAATTAATATGCGGATACGGATGTGGGTTATTTCTTCTTTATGCCTCGAATCCGCTCGATCTCTTCCATCCGCTGTGCCAGCAGCTTCTCCCGTCCCTCATTCGTCGGCTGATAATACTTTCGTCCCCGCAGCGACTCCGGCAGACACTCCATGTCCGCCACGCGCCCCTCCACATCATGCGCATACTGGTAGTCTTTGCCGTACTCCAACTCCTTCATCAGCTTCGTCGGAGCATTCCGCAAATGCAGCGGCACCGGCTCTGCGCGATGCGATTCAACATCCGCCAGCACCGCACCATAAGCCGTGTAAACTGCATTCGACTTTGGCGCGAGCGCGAGATATACCACCGCCTGCGCCACTGCAAGATCGCCCTCCGGCGACCCAAGAAAGTGCATCGCATCCCGCGCCGACAAACACAAATTCAGCGCCTCCGGTGCCGCCAGCCCAATGTCCTCAACCGCCATCCGCACCACCCGCCGCGCAATGTACATCGGGTCCTCGCCGCTCGCGAACATGCGCCCCAGCCAGTACAGCGCCGCATCCGCGTCACTGTTGCGCACGCTCTTATGCAGCGCGGAGATCAGGTTGTAGTGCTCTTCTCCGCTCTTGTCATACAGCAGCACGCGCTGTTGCAGCGCTTCGCCCGCAATCGCTTCGGTGATCACGCGCGCCCCGCGCCCCGCAGCAATCTTCGCCGCAACCTCCAGCGCATTCAGCGCATTCCGCGCATCGCCGCTCGAGTAGCTCGCCATCATTGCCAGCGCATCCTCATCCGCCGTCACCTGCAGATGCCCCAACCCGCGTTCCGCATCTCCCAGCGCATCGCGCAGCAGCGCAACAATCTCCGCCTCGCCCAGCGCCTGCAGCACATAAACCCGGCACCGCGAAATCAACGCGGCATTAATTTCAAACGACGGGTTCTCCGTAGTCGCCCCAATCAGCCGGATCGCACCGCGCTCCACATACGGCAGAAAAGCGTCCTGCTGCGCCTTGTTGAAGCGGTGAATCTCATCCACAAAAAGAATCGTGCGCGTGCCAAACTGCGAAGCCTTCTCCGCCTCCACCATCACCTGTTTAATTTCTTTGATCCCCGACAGCACTGCCGAAAATTCAATAAACGTAGCATTCGTCCCGCGCGCAATAATCTTCGCCAGCGTCGTCTTGCCCACGCCCGGCGGACCCCAGAAAATCATCGACGCAGCATCATCATTCTCAATCTGCAACCGTAGCGGCTTGCCCGCACCCAGCAAATGTTGCTGTCCGCGAAACTCATCCAGCGTCCGCGGACGCATCCGCTCCGCCAGCGGCATCTGCACCGCCACGCCCATGCTCTCCGTCTGCGTTGCATCGAAGAGTGACATTAGCGAGCGTCTCCAACCTGCGCACTCACCGCTCGTTGTCGCGATGCTTCATACAGCAGCAGGGAACCCGCCACTGCGGCATTCAGCGACTCAACCGGCCCCGGCGTACGCAGCGTCACCCGCTCATCTGCCATTGCCAGCACCGGCCCAGAAATCCCCGCACCCTCATTGCCAATCAGCAGCAGTGTCGGTCCGCGCATGTCCAACTCCTCCACCGCTTTCCCATCTTTCGCCACCGCAGCCAGGATGCGGGTCCCCCGTGCCGCCAGCGTCGCCAAATCTTCCACCTGCGCCGCTACCACCTTCATGCGGAAGATCGATCCCGCTGACGCCCGCAATGATTTTTGGTTCCATGCGCTTGCTGTCCCCGGCAGCGTTACCACGCTCGTCGCCCCAAATGCCTCAGCCGAACGCACCAGTGTCCCCAAATTACCGGGGTCCTGCAACCCATCCAGTCCGAGAATTAAGTGGTTTGCCTCTGCTTCCAGGGAACCAAGCTCAAACACCGGCGGCGCAATCAGCGCAGCAATCCCCTGTGGGGTCTCCGTTCCTGCAGCGCTGCGGAATACATCATCACCCAGCACATAAACTTTTGTTCCGGCCTTGCGCTGCAACAGCGCCCATTCATCCGCATGTTTTTGAGATGCGCTTTGCGACAAATAAATTGAGTCCAAATGCAGCCCGCTCCGCAGCGCCTCGGCAATCAGGTGACCGCCTTCAATCGCCACCAGCTCACTACCCGGCTTCCCCGCGCCCGCTTTGCCGTTGCTGCTGAACCCGGCCCGCAACTGACGCACACGGGCATTCTGCCGACTGGTAATCAGCACTGTGCCCCCCGCGTTTGCTGCCGGTGTACTTGCGTTGCCCACAAACGGATTCTACGCTGCTGCGCAGGAGAAATTTGTCTCTTGCAGGGCAGCGCAGAAAAGTACTGTAGGTCGCTCCCGCTAAATCAGTTCTCTAGCTGTTTGGCATCAAAATAGTGTTGAATGCCGCCTTATGTTCCCACATCACTATGATGTAGAGGATGACCAGCAGCCCAGCCAGTGGCAGTTCGCCCTGGTCTAAAAGGGAATGGAACAGGAATATGTTCACCAGCACCGGGCCCAGCAGTGTCAGCCCCAGTGCCACATATTTATTCACCAGCAGCAGTGCTCCACTCACCACTTCCAGCGCGCCAACAATCAGCAGCATGTGCGACAAAAATAGCGCTGTCAGATACTGCCCAGCCAGTCCCGTCGGCATTGGTTCGTGAATAAAAGGATGAAATTTATTGAGTCCAAAAACAAAAAACACAAGTCCTAGCAGGATGCGGGCAATCAGGTAAACGTATTTCATGGTTGTTCCTTTCTTTTGTCCAGATAAACAATAGCTCGCGCCATAACTGTTCTGCTGCACCTATTCAGTTTTGCGCGTGCTGCAAATATATCCCATACAAAGTGGTGTGTGAAAACAAAACTTTCAAATCATCTAAAAGCAACTATTTGGTTGGGTTTTTATATAACTCATCCGGCCATTGTCTTGCTCCATGCAGGATGCGCAGAATCCGCACTCTATCTCCAATAACTTTATAAGCAACAAGGTAGGGTGTTTTCTGGATGGCCAGTTCGCGTGTTTCTAACTCTGCCGGGACGCCCGTTTGCTGGAATTAGCATCAGGCTTTCAATCTGGACTTGTGTCCGCTGATCAAACCAGTACGGCGGAGCGTGGACTGTCTGCCTCGATATAGTCGAAGATCATATCGCGGTCCGCTATCGCTGGCGCAGACCACTCCAGTTCCACGGCTACTTCTTTCTCTTGCTTGATTTTGCCAGTGTACCCGCGCGACGCTTTGCAAAGTGGGCCTCGACTTCTTTATGACTTGCAACAGGTCGCGGGTCCAGCAAGGCTTCCTGCACTTTTGCGCGGAACCACTCATCATAAGTCTGCCCGTTACTCGCCAATGCAAACGGTAGTGCACCTTCATTCGCCGTGCGAGTCAGCATAATGCGCATTGCATCGGAGACAGTCATTCCCAATTCTTCCAATACTTCTGCGGCACGCTCTTTTACATCGGCATCAATCCGTGTCTGCACCAATGCATTCGCTGGCATAGAAACCACTCCTTATGACATCGTAATACAGATGAATTACAACTCTGTGTGGCCATTTGTGGACAAAACTGGTTCACTCCCGCTCCTCCATCATTGCAACCACCACGCCGCTGTGCTACGTTGCGAATGGGGACGGCATCCTTCCAAAATTCACGCACCCCTGGAGTCAGCTTTTGTCCGCAGAGATCTTGCGCGTCCATCCCGATGAACCGGAGCCGGAGCGGATCAAATACATCGCCGATTGTCTTGCCCAGGGCCAGGTTGTCGCTCTGCCAACCGACACCTTCTACGGACTCGCCGTCGACCCGGTAAATCTTCACGCCGTCGACCGCATTTATGAGATCAAGACCCGCGCCCGCCACAAACCGCTCTCGCTGCTCGTCGCTGATGTCACCCACGCCTACGCCATTGCCCGCGATCTCGACACCGCCTTTGACACACTCGCCGAGCGCTTCTGGCCCGGCCCGCTCACCGTCATCGTCCGCGCTGGCAGCAAGCTCCCCCTGCGCGTCACCGCCAACACTGGCAACGTCGCCCTCCGCGTATCGGAGTCGGTCATCGCCGCCGCCGTCGTCCGCCATCTCGGTCTTCCCATAACTGCCACATCCGCCAACCTCGCCGGCCTGCCCGAATGTACCTACGCCACCTGCGTCCGCGAGCAAATCGGCGACCGCATTCCGCTCATCGTTGATGGTGGCCCCACCGCGCGCAGCGTCCCCACCACTATCGTCGACCTCAGCAATGGCGGCGACCGTTGGGAGGTCCTCCGCGAAGGCGCCATCCCCACCCATGAAATTGCCCTCGCGCTGCAACGCTAGTTGGCCGCATACTGGTAACAATCTTCAGTTTTCATTCAGGATCACTCATGCCCTCAGTCCGGCGTTCCCGCAGCAAAAAACGCAGTACCAATCTTTTACTGTCCCTGCTCGCGCGTCTGGTTGTTTGGCTTTGCATCATCATGGCGCTTTGGTTCGGCTGGGTCTACTGGCAAATTGCACAGGTCGCCGCCGATGACCAGCAGCGTCCCGTCGATGCCATTGCCGTCTTCGGTGCGGCGGAGTATGCCGGCCATCCCTCCCCCGTACTCCACGCCCGACTCGACCACGCCCTTGAACTCTATCAGCACCACATCGCGCCCTACATCATCACCCTTGGCGGAGGCCGTGACGGCTCTCTACCGCCCGGCACTCCCAACAGCGAAGGTGCAGTGGGATTCGATTACCTGCTTGCTCGTGGTGTCCCCGCGACCGCGCTCATCGCCGAAACCACCTCCAGTGACACCGAGCAGTCCGTCCACCATCTTGAACAAATCGCCGCGCTGCATAACTTCCGCACCATTGTTGTCGTTAGCGATGGCACTCATCTCTTCCGCATCCGTGAGCTTTGCCGTGCCGACGGACTCAGCATCTATACCTCACCGCGCCCGCAACTCGGCCACATCGGCCGTTTTGACATGTTCATGCGCATCGCGCATGAGGTGCTCAGCTACACTGCCTGGCGTCTTCACCTGCATTAATTTTTTTTAGGATTTTTGCAGCTACACCGCGACAAATATCCAAGCTACCAGCGCAGCCACCAGTGTCGACAAAAAATTCACCACATCATTATTCATCCAGCCACGCTGCTCCACCGTCGCGCCCAGCAGACTGTCAATGAACAATCCAATCACTGCGCCCGCAAACGCAATCGCCGACTGAACAAAATTTAGTCCCATCGTCATCGCTCCCGCACCCACCACCAGCGCGGCACTCGCCAAACCAGCCGCCGTCCCCGCAAGGCTCACGCCGCCGTCTACACCCACTTCAATCGGTGTCAGGGTCGTCAGCATCCACGTCCGTCCGCCAACTGCCTGCCCAATCTCAGACGACACGGTGTCTGCCGTCGCCTCTGCCAGCGCCGCCAGGGAAAGTAGGCAGAGCAGGGAAGCGTTCTGTATCCACTCCGGCGGTTGCGAAGATGCATGTTGCGTCACTAATCCCACAACAAAACTAACAATGATGTAGCACGATATGGCCAGCATCGGCAGCAGACACGCCACACCCAGGTTCGCCACAATCTGGCTTGCCTGTCGCCCCTTGCGCGGCTCCGCCACCCCCATCTCCTGCTTGCGCCCGCGCCGCCACCGCGTTGCCGCAAAGGTCAGCGCAAACAGTAAAATCAGCGACGGCAATTCACTATGCCCCAAATCTTTAAAAGTGCTCCGGCCCAGCGAGGCCTTGTCGCTATTGGTGATGAGGAGAAAACACAGCAGTCCGCCACACAGCGCTGCTGGCACAGTTGCCGCCCTCGTCCCCGCCGCCAGCGCAGCAAAAGCTAGGCTCACCCCCAGCACAACCAGCGCATGCCCCACCAACTGCCACTTCGGCTGTTGAAAGTCGCCCGTTATCAGCGGTATGCCAATGCCGCTGATGAGTGCCTCAAACACCGCCAGTGGAATACACATCCGCAGCAGTAGCTTTGACTGCCACTGTAATCTTTCCTCGCTCAATCTTTCCATCACAACATCAATCTACCTCATCTGGCCCCGGCCTTTGCCCTTGACTTTCTGTCTCCTGGTCCCTGTTCCCTATCCACTGCCTTTGCCCCACTGCCCTTAATCCTTCGCGGTGATTTACAATCAATACTTGGCGGTACTTGGCACTTGGTGCCCGCTGCAATCTATTGGAAACGGGTTTTTCATTGGTCCTGAAAGCTATCTTCAAACGAAGCCTCAATCATATTTCTGGCCTTTTGCTTTGCGCTATTGCAGCGGCATCTGTGTTGCTCTCGGGCTGTGGCGAGACCTATCGCCCCGTGGTCAGCGCCATCAATCCCGTCGGCCCGGCTGCACAGCCGCAGAAATACGCCGTCGCCATTTCTTCCGCCAGCCCCACCAGCGACGGCCTCGTTACCATCGTTGACTACTCGGGTGACAGCATCCTCATCACTGCCACGCTCGGCGAAGGCCCTTATTATCTTGGATTTGGCAGCAATAATACTGAAGGCTATACGTTGAACACCGACGGCTCCGTCAACAGCTTCGGTATCTCCACCAGCCTCCTTTCAAGCCAGATTCTCAGTTCCACTCTGCTGCCCTGCACCAACACGCCCTGCACCACCGCCAACCTGCCCAGCAGCATCGTTTCCACCTCTGCCTACCAGTGGATCACCCAGCCCGGTCGCGCTACCGCAGGCGGTATTGCCATCCTGAAAGGTGCCCCCACCGCGCTCGTTGAGGAGCAGCCCACCGGCACCAACCCCGTCTACACCATTACGCAGAGTGGGGCCCAGCGCGTTTATGTCCTCAGCAAGGGCTCCAATACCGCCACTGCCATTGAGACTGCCACCATCACCACCTCCAACGTCATTCCAGTCGGCACCAGCCCTATTTACGGCATTATGAGCAGTGACACCAACCGCACCTTTGTCCTCAACAATGGTTCGGCCAACGTCACCGTCATTAACAGCCAGGAAAATGCTTTGGATTCAAATACCGCACTCGGCACCGGTTCCACCATCGCCGTTGGTAGCAAACCCATCTGGGCGGACATGTACTACAGCGGCAATGAGCTTCTTGTCGCCAGCCAGGGTTCCAACACCACCACCGACCCAGCATCTGTCACCATCATCAATACCGCGCTCTGCAATAACACCACCACCAATACCACCATCTGCTCCAGCACAGACCCGACTGATTCAACCCAGTTCGGCCAGACCATCGCCAAGATTCCTCTTACCTACGTCTCTGGCGGAGTCACCTACAACCACGTTCCCAGTGAAATTTGTGTCCTGCAGGACGGCAGCAAGGCCTACGTCGCCAACACTGACCCGACGCTCCCCAATGGTTCAGTTAGCTCCATTGACCTCACTACGGACACAGTCATCTCCACCATTCCAGTTGCCGGGCATCCCACCACCATTGCCTGCACCAGCGGCACGCCCACCGGTAAGGTCTACGTCACCGCGCCAGACAGCTTCACCCTTTCCATCATCTACAGCCAGACAGACACCGTGCCTTCAACCATCAATTTACAGGGCTACGGCGCGATGGTCCGCACCACCGCCCAGTAACTCTGTTTGCCTCTGCATTTTTTGTCTTGTCATCCCGCAGCGCAGCGGAGGGGTCTGCGTTTGGCACTGCTTTTGACCTTCTAATCCCTGCCTCTTCAACTCCCCAGCAGCTCCATCAGCCGAATCACCGACTCCGTGCCCTTATGAAAATTCGCAATGCAGAATTTCTCATTCGGCGCATGCAAATTATCATCCGGCAACCCAAATCCCATCATCACTGTGGGGATGTGCAAATGCCGCTCAAAGTCCCCCACAATTGGGATCGACCCACCGCTGCGGATATACACCGTCTCCCGTCCCCATACTTCCTGCATCGCCTCGGTCGCGGCCTTCGCATAGCGATTGTCCGTCCCAATCAATATCGGGTCGCCGGAGTGGATTAGCCTTACCTCCAGCTCAATCCCCGCCGGGCATAGTTGCATCACCGCATCGCGAAACTGCACAAACGCCTCCGCTGGCTCCTGATGCGCCACCAGCCGCAGTGAAATCTTCGCCGTCGCCTTCGCCGGAATCACCGTCTTCGCGCCCGCGCCAGTGAACCCTCCCGGCATCCCATGCACATCCAGCGTAGGCCGCGCCCACGTCCGCTCCATCACACTCAGCCCCGGCTCGCCCGTTAGCACGCTCTATCCAACTTCACTCACCCGATAATGTTCCTCATCAAACGGCAGCCGCTTCCACGCCGCCATCTCTGCCTCGCTCGGCGCTTCCACCTTGTCATAAAATCCCGGAATCAAAATCTTTCCGCTCGCGTCCT
>Ga0116226_10005013_pt1 | contig 11784 bp, 9 predicted proteins | sample S1TSphfallax_FD_89692 | JGI IMG/M metagenome (GOLD analysis project Ga0116226, IMG submission 89692) | Host-associated microbial communities from peat moss isolated from Minnesota, USA - S1T2_Fa - Sphagnum fallax MG | ecosystem: Host-associated > Plants > Peat moss > Unclassified | place: USA... | reverse complement strand
GCGCTCATAGCGCCGACACGCCGGCGAGTTCGGTCAGGCTTTGCGAGCGAGTCATGGCGATGAACTCTCTTATATAAGCCGCCTCGGCTCCCGCGGCCGTGGTGGCAGCATACAGTTCGCAGCGCAGCCCGCGGGGTCCGATCGGCCGGGATACGACATAACCTCGCTCGATGTAGTTGCCGACGGTCCACGAGGGGAGTGCGGCAATGCCTCGACCGCTCGCGACCAGCTGGAGAATGGCGACGGTGAGTTCGGCGGTGCGGCGCTTGGGGTTGATGCCGGCCGGCATGAGGCAATGCTTCATGACATCCAGCATTTCGTCGGGCACAGGGTAGGTGATGAGCGTTTCAGCAGCGAAATCAACCGCTTCCATGTATGTTTTTGATGCCAGGCGATGCCGCGGGCTCATCAACGCGACACTCTCATAGCGAAACAACGGACTGAACACCACATCTGGCTGGGGTTTTTGCGGATCGTGGATGATGGCGAGTTCAGCTTCGCCACGTTCCAACAGGGGCAGCGGGTCGACCACGAACCCGGAGACGATATCGAGTTCAACTTCGGGCCATAGCGACCGATAGGAGTCCATCGCCGGCATGAGCCAATCGAAGCAATTGTGGCATTGCACGGCGATTCGCAGTGGGCCGGCATGCCCCTGGGCGAGGCGCGCGACGTCGCGAACGGCCTCCGCGACTTGAGGAAGAACGGCCCGGGCTAGGGTGACCAATCGGTGACCGATGGCGGTAAAGCGCAGCGGGCGCACGTTCTTTTCAACGAGGGCGGCACCATAATGACTTTCCAGCGCCTTGAGCTGGTGCGAGAGGGCTGACTGGGTGAGGAAAAGCCGCGCAGCCGCCTTGGATAGACTGCCGCACTCGGCCAGGGCAAGCAGTGTTTCCAGATGTCGAAGCTCGAGCGCCGTGGAACTCATGAGCGGAATTCATTCTCGCCATGAAGATAATGAGATTGCGTCACAGCTTAGCCCGTTGCATGCTCATCGTCGAGATAGCCCCTTTGGAGTACAGATGTGAATAAGGTATCGGTATCGTTCGAGTTTTTCCCGCCGAACGATGATGCCATGGCAGGGCAGTTGTGGGAGGCGGTCGCCCGGCTGGCCCCGCTCGAGCCCAAGTTCGTGTCCGTGACCTATGGCGCCGATGGTTCGACTCGCAGCCGCACGCATGACTGCGTGATGCGCATGTTGCGCGAGACCGAGCTGTGCGTGGCGCCGCATCTGACCTGCGTCGGTGCGTCCAAGGAAGAGGTGCTCGGTATCGCTCAGGATTATTGGCGCCAGGGCGTCCGCCACTTGGTGGCATTGCGAGGCGATTTACCGGCCGGCGTTGCGGCCGGCGGCAATGGGGCGGCCAACAATGCGGCGACCGGCGATCCGGCCGCACCCGCCGCCGCAGCGGGCTTTCAATATGCCTCCGAGCTGGTCCAAGGTCTCGCCGGCGTGGCGCAATTCGACCTCGCCGTGGCGGCCTATCCGGAGGGGCATCCGGAGACGCGTACGGTGGAGGCGGATATCGAGAACCTCAAGCGCAAGATCGATGCCGGCGCCAAGCGCGCCATCACGCAATTTTTCTTCGACACCGACGTCTATTTGCGTTACCGGGACCGTTGCGCGGCGGCGGGCATCCACATCGACATCGTACCCGGCATCCTACCCATCACGCGCTTTCCGCAGTTGCTGCGCTTCGCTGAACGCTGTGGAGCGTCGGTGCCGCAGTGGCTGCATCGGCGCTTCGACGGCTTGGATCATGACCCGGATACCCGGCGCATGATCGCGGCGCATGTGGCCATCGAGCAGGCGCAGCGGCTCGAAGCGCATGGGGTCGAGGAATTTCATTTCTACACCTTGAATCGCGCCGAACTGACCTATGCCATCTGTCACGCGCTGGGCCTCAGGCCGCGTCCGGTCACGGCAGCCGAGGTGGCGTGATGAACCGTAACGGTTTACCGCCGCGCTCCGAGGCATTCCTCGCCCTCCTCCGGCAGCGCGTGGTGATCCTGGATGGCGCCATGGGCACCATGATCCAACGTCACCGCTTGAGCGAAGCGGATTTTCGCGGCACGCGCTTCGCCGACTGGCGCACGGACCTGCGCGGCAACAATGACCTCCTCGCCTTGACCCAGCCGCAGGTGATCGGCGGCATTCATCGCGAATACCTGAACGCCGGCGCCGACGTCATTTCGACCAATACCTTCAACTCGACGCCGGTGTCGCAGGCCGATTACCGGATGGAATCGCTCATCGGTGAGCTCAACCGCGCGGCGGCTCAGGTGGCGCGCCAGGCGGCGGACGAGGTTGGTGCGGCCAGCGGCCGGCAACGCTTCGTCGCGGGGGCGCTTGGACCCACGGGTCGAACCGCCTCACTGTCGCCCGACGTGAACGATCCGGGCTTTCGCAACATCAACTTCGATCAATTGGTGGCGGGCTATGCGGAGGCCGCGCGCGCGCTCGTGGAGGGCGGTGTCGATCTGCTGCTCATCGAGACGGTATTCGATACCCTGAATGCCAAGGCCGCCCTGTTCGCGGTGCGCAATGTCTTGGATGACATGGGCATTGAATTGCCCATCATCGTCTCCGGCACCATCACCGATGCGTCGGGCCGGACGCTCTCCGGGCAGACCACCGAGGCGTTTTGGAACTCGATCCGGCATGGGCGCCCGACCGCAGTGGGCTTGAATTGCGCATTGGGCGGCAAACAACTGCGTCCCTACATCCAAGAGCTCTCGCGTATCGCCGACACCCATGTGTGCGCCTACCCGAATGCCGGGCTGCCGAATGCCTTCGGTGAGTACGACGAGACGCCGGAACAGACCGCGGCGACCTTGCGTGAATTCGCGACGAGCGGCTTCCTCAATCTGGTCGGCGGCTGCTGCGGCACCACGCCCGAGCACATCCGGGCGATTGCCGACGCGGTCGCCGGGATTGCGCCGCGCGCGGTGCCGACTGTGTCCCGCGCCTGCCGCCTCTCCGGCTTGGAGCCGCTCACGATCGATGCCAACAGCTTGTTCGTGAATGTGGGTGAGCGCACCAATGTCACGGGCTCGGCCAAGTTTCGCAAGCTCATCGAGGCCGGCGACTACGCGGCGGCGGTGGATATCGCCCGGCAGCAGGTGGCGAACGGCGCGCAGATCATCGACATCAACATGGATGAGGGCATGCTCGATTCGCAGGCCGCCATGACGCGCTTCCTGCTGTTGATCGCCGGCGAACCCGACATCGCACGGGTGCCGGTGATGATCGATTCCTCGAAGTGGTCGGTGATCGAGGCGGGCCTGAAGTGCGTGCAGGGCAAGTCGATCGTCAACTCCATCAGCTTGAAGGAAGGCGAGGAGGCATTTCTCCATCATGCGGGGCAGTGCCGCCGGTACGGCGCCGCGGTGGTAGTCATGGCCTTCGACGAGAAGGGTCAGGCGGACACCATCGAGCGCAAGGTCGGCATCAGCGAACGCGCCTACCGTCTGCTCACCGAGAAGCTCGACTTTCCGCCCGAGGACATCATTTTCGACCCGAACATCTTCGCGGTCGCGACGGGCATCGAGGAACACAATCGCTATGGTCTCGATTTCATCGAGGCGACGGCAGCGATCAAGCAGCGGATGCCGGCGGTGCACGTCAGCGGCGGCGTCAGCAATGTGTCCTTCTCGTTCCGCGGCAACGAGCCGGTACGCGAGGCGATGCACTCGGTGTTCCTCTACCACGCGATTCGCGCCGGCATGACCATGGGCATCGTCAACGCGGGACAGCTCGCCATCTACGAAGACATCCCCGCCGATCTTCGCGAGCGGGTCGAGGACGTGATACTCGCCCGCCGGGAGGACGCCACGGAGCGATTGCTCGAGATCGCCGAGCGCTTCAAGGGCGGCGGTTCGGTCAAGCGCGGGGATGATCTCGAGTGGCGCAAGCTGCCGGTGGCGGAGCGCCTGCAACATGCGCTCATCAAGGGTTTGGACGAATTCGTGCTTGCCGACACCGAGGAGGCGCGGCTGGTCGCCAAGCGACCACTCGACGTGATCGAGGGCCCGCTGATGGACGGCATGAACGTGGTGGGCGACCTGTTCGGCGCGGGCAAGATGTTTCTGCCGCAGGTCGTCAAGTCGGCCCGCGTCATGAAGAAGGCCGTGTCGGTGCTGATTCCCTACATCGAGCAGGAGAAGTCCGGCGCCAGCCGCTCCAACGGCAAGGTCATCATGGCCACCGTCAAGGGCGATGTGCATGACATCGGCAAGAACATCGTCGGCGTGGTGCTCCAGTGCAACAACTTCGAGGTGGTGGATCTCGGCGTGATGGTGTCCTGCGAGAAGATCCTGGAGGCGGCCACGCGCGAGGGCGCTGATCTGATCGGGTTGTCCGGCCTCATCACGCCGTCGCTCGACGAGATGGTGCACGTTGCCAAGGAGATGCAACGCCTGGGGTATCAACAGCCGCTGCTGATCGGCGGCGCAACGACCTCCCCGGCGCATACCGCCGTGAAGATCGATCCGCAATACGCGGGACCGGTGATTTACGTCAAGGATGCGTCCCGTTCAGTGGGGGTATGTCAACAGCTGGTGACGCCGGCGACGCGGGCGGCCTATGTCGCCAACATCAAGGAAGAGAATGAGCGTCGCCGCGAACAGCATCGCAACAAGAGCGTGAAGTCGCCGCAGTTGTCGCTCAATCAAGCGCGCGCGAAGAAATTCGCGATCGAGTGGGATAACTACGTGCCGCCGGCACCCACCTATCTGGGTGTCCGCACCTTCGAGGATTACCCACTGGCGGAACTGGTGCCGTACATCGATTGGATGCCGTTCTTCAACGCCTGGGAGTTCGCCGGCAAGTTTCCCGACGTGCTGACCGACCCGGTGATCGGTGAGGCGGCGAGCAATTTGTATGCGGATGCGCAGCGCATGCTGACGAAGCTGATCGAGGAGCGTTGGTTGCAGGCGCGCGCCGTGGTCGGCTTCTTCCCGGCGAACAGCGTCGGCGATGACGATGTCGAGGTGTACGCCGACGAGCAACGCGCAGCCGTTGCCTACCGGCTGCATCATCTGCGCCAGCAAAAGTCCAAACCCCAGGATCAGGCGCAGCTCTGTCTCGCGGACTTCGTTGCGCCTGCCGCGACCGGCCGCGCCGACTACATCGGCGCGTTCGCGGTGACCGCGGGCATCGGCATCGATGCGCACGTGGCGCGCTTCGAAGCGGCGCATGACGACTACAGCAGCATCATGCTGAAGGCGCTCGCCGACCGGCTTGCCGAGGCGTTGGCGGAACGTCTGCACGAGCGGGTACGCCGCGAACTCTGGGCCTACGCGCCGGAGGAGCAGCTCGACGGCAGCGGTTTGATTCGCGAGGAATACCGCGGTATCCGCCCGGCTCCTGGCTACCCCGCCTGCCCGGATCACACCGAGAAGGCGACGCTGTGGCGCATGCTCGATGCGGATCGCACGGCGGGCATTGAACTCACTGAAACCTTCGCGATGTTGCCGACGGCGGCGGTCAGCGGGTTTTATTTCTCGCACCCGAAGGCGCATTACTTCGGCGTGGGCAAAATCGACCGCGATCAGGTGGCGAGCTACGCCGAACGCAAGGGCATGGATTTAGGTCAGGCTGAGCGTTGGTTGGCGCCGGTCCTGGGATACGATCCGGATGCGCCCGCCGCTGCTGCGGTAAGAGTCGGCACCGCCGCGGGCGCGCCGGCCGAGGCCGATGCGGCCTAAGCCACGCGGCCTGCCCGAGAGTCGTGGAGCCCAGGATGGCGTGGGCAAGAAGGTGGCGTGAATGGCGAGCGAGTCGACCCGGTTGACGTTCCTGGCGGCGGCGCTCGCCGCGTCGATTCGCGTCGTCGGCGCCGCACCGATCGAGGTCGGCGCGGCGCCGACCTTCACTAAGGATGTCGCCCCCATTCTGTTCGCGAACTGCGTGCGTTGCCATCGCGAGGGTGGGTCGGCGTCGAGCATCCCGTTGGAGTCATACGAGGCGGCCCTGCGCAAGTCGAAGGAATTGCGCGATATGGTATCGCGGCGTGAAATGCCGCCGTGGCCGGCGGATTCGGCGCATAGCCTGAAGTTCAGCAACGATCCGCGGTTGAGCCAGGCGGACATCGACACACTGGTCGCCTGGGTGGATGGCGGCAGCCCCAGGGGGAACGACGCGGATCTCGTTGCGCCACCCCATTTCAACGGCGGCTGGCTCAATCCGTCGGGGCGAGCACCCGATGCCGTGGTCACCCTGCCGAAGTACACGGTGGCGGCCAACGGGACCATCCCCTACATTCAGCGGCTCATCAAAGTTCCTTACAAAGATGACCGGTGGATTGCCGCGCTGCAGGTTCGCGCCGGCAATCCGCTGCTGCTTCATCATATGGGAATCACCGAGGTCGAACTGCCCAAGGGCATGACACCGGAAACCATGGACGCATTCGATGCCGTTGCGCGGCAGATCGGCGCGCCGAGCGGACAATTACAGATTCAAACCCCCGCCGTGACGGACTCGGCCGATCCGGGGGCCTATGACATGCTCGCGGTGTATACCCCCGGCACCACCTTCGAGACCTACGGTGAAGGCAATGGAAAATTGCTCAAGGGTGGCGGTAATTATTATCTGAATTTCAACATTCATTACACCACGACGGGCACGCCGGAGACCGACCTGACGCAGCTCGCCCTGTGGCTGCAGCCGAGTCCGCCACGGCATGTGTTGTATCGGTTACCGAGCGCGGTCAACAGCATCATCGCCAACGGCCGTGAGCTGCTCACCGATGATCCCGGGACAAAGGCCGAAGGCACTGCGTATGCGCTGCCGCCGATCACGGTCAATCAGGAGCACTATGAACTCATCGGTGTGAGTGGCTACCGACGAGCCATCACCCTCTACCAACTGCAGCCGCATGCCCATGTTCGGGCGACCGATTTTAGTTACGTGGCGGTGTATCCCGATGGCCGGGAATTGCCGGTGCTGTCCGTGCCCCACTATAGCTATCATTTTCAGCTCGCCTACGAATTGGCGGCGCCCTTGCACCTGCCGGCGGGCAGCAAAATGATCGTCACGGCGCACTATGACAATTCGCCTCGCAACGAACATCTACAACACTTGGGCAGCAACGAGGCGGCGCGCAAATGCGGTCCCGAGAATGTGGCCTTCTTCGCCGCGCAAAATCAAAGCTGGGATGAGATGTTCTCACCGCTGATGCAGTATTCGGTCGACGCTGAATCGCAGCGCAGTCTGCCCTTGGTGAGCGCGGTTGGTTGTCTCGTCAAGGACAACGCGGGCGGGTGGATCTTGAGCCATGGCAGCCACGCCCTCGCGACTCGCGAGCAGGGCACGTCGAGGGCGGAGCTTGACACCACCTCGCGCCGGATGCTCGGCAGCGAGCGCTACCAACTCATCGGCGTGGATGTATTCAAGCCGACGAACGTCGGCAATGCGAAGGTGGCCGTCAAGGGGGTGCTCATCACAACACCGGGCGGACGCCGCATCAACGTGACGTCGTTGCAATCGCTGACGGCGGATTGCCCGCATTGATGCGGTCTCCGGCGCAATCGCGGCGAGCCTTTTTGACCCTGGTGGTGATGGCGGCGTTGATTGCGGCCTCACGAACGGCGCGATCCAGGGATTCTTTTCGTCTCCTCAAGTGGCCGGCGAACGCATTCGAACCAAGTTTCAGTCTGTTCGACACCGATCACCGGCGGCGCAGCGAGAAGGATTTCCACGGCCTGGTCTGCGTGGTGTTTTTCGGTTTCACGCAATGTCCCGACATCTGTCCCACCGAGATGTTCAAGCTGGCGTTGGTCGTCAAGCGCCTCGGTTCCCTGGCCTCGCAGGTGCGCGTATTGTTCATCAGCCTGGATCCGGAGCGTGACACCGCTCCGCTGTTGAAAACTTATGTGACGGCGTTCGATCCGGACTTCATCGGCTTGACCGGATCGGCTGCCGATATCAATCGGGCAGCGGCGAGCTTCTCGGTTCAGTTCGCGAAGGTTCCGCAGGGCGAGAACTACACCATCGCTCATTCCACCGGTGCTTACGTGATCGACAAGGCGGGTCGGCTGCGGCTCGTCGGGACCGCGAAAAGCCGTGTCGAGGATTGGCTCAACGATTTGCGTCTGCTGGCCGCGGAAGGCAGCGGCGCTGCGCCGCAGTAATTGAAAATGTTACACGTTCCCCGCGCGAGAGCACGTTCGCGCGCCGGGAAAGATTGAGTACAATTTGACATGACCACAACAAGCCCACCAAACCGGTTGAAGGTTCTGGTCGCGGACGACAACCGCGATGCCGCCGATACACTCGCCATGTTGCTCGAGTTGAATGGTCATGAAGTCAGCGTCGCGCATTGCGGCAGCGCTGCGCTCGCGAGCACGCTTCGGCTGGGCCCGCATGCGGTGATTCTGGACATCGGCATGCCGGATATGTCGGGCTACGAAGTCGCCCGCAAGATACGCGCCGAGGCCGGCGGTGCGGCGATGATGTTGATCGCGGTGACGGGCTGGGGACAGGCGGAGGACAAGGCCCGGGCGGGCGCCGCCGGATTCGATCATCATCTGACCAAGCCGGTCGACCCCGACCAGGTGGAGAGGCTGCTTCAAGAGTGCTCGCGGTCACTCCTCGAGAGGGGGAGCCGGCGGGTTCTCTGATCTCTGGCCGTCAGTCTTGAAGTCGCCGACTTCGACGCGGTAACGCGCCAGCAGCTTGTAGAAATCCGTGCGGTTGCGCTTCGCAAGGCGCGCCGCACGGCTGATGTTGCCCGCCGCGGCCTGTAAATTCGTGGTCAGATAATTTCGTGCAAAGTTGTCGCGCGCCTCATCGTAGGTGAGCACTTTGTGGGTTGCCGGTCCGAGCGACCGTTGGACGAATTCCTTGCTCATGACGTTGTTGTGCGACAGGGCGACGTTCTTTTTCACCAAGTCGAAAAGCTGCCTGACATTGCCCGGCCAGTCGGTGGTGACGAGCAGCTCGATGGCCTCGGGCGTGTATATTTTTCTGGTTTCGCCGGGTTCGGTCGCCTGCTCCAAGAAATGTGAAACCAGCAGCGGAATGTCCTCGCGACGCCGACCGAGTGGCGGGATCTCGATGGGAAAGACATTGATGTGATAGAACAGTTCTTCGCGGATCTGGCCGGCGCGCAGCAGCGCACCGAGATCAAGCGAGCTCGAGCAAATGAGCCGGACGCCGAGCGGCTCGGCGCGCAGCGCGGCAAGAAGGGCCAGCTGGAGTCGTACGGTCAAGCAACCGATCTCATCGAGGAACAGCGAACCGCCGTTGGCCCGTTCGAGGGCGCCCTTGCGCGGGCCCGTCGCGTCCGCGCAGGGGCTCGCGCCGCTGCCGGGCGCGTTGTCAGCTGCGCCGAACAGCTCGGATTTGAGGCGCTCCTCGTCGGCATCCCGGCAATGCACGGCGACGAAGGGTTGATCGCGCCGCGGACTTGCGGCGTGAATCGCCCGCGCGAACAATTCCTTACCCGTGCCGTTTTCGCCGTTCAACAAGATCGGTGCGTTGCTGCCCGCCGCGCGATTCGCCTGTTCCAGGCGCTCTTCCATCAACTGACTACGGGCGACGATTTTGGCGCGCCAATCGCCATCGACCAGCTCGAAGGTTGACGCGGTGATGGCGCGCCGAACCTGGCCCAAGAGTTCGGCTTTCTCCACTGGCTGGACCAAAAAACTGAAAGCGCCCGCCTGTGTGGCGCGAACCGCGTCCGGGATCGTGGCGTGCGCTGTGATGATGATGACGATGATCGCGGGCCACCGGCTGGTCAGTTCAACGAGCAGCTCGAGTCCGCCCATGGCGCCCAGACGCAAATCGGTGATGACCACGTTCGGCCGCGCGCGGACGCACATGTCGAGTGCCGCGGCGCCGCTGTCGGCAATGTCGACCCGGTAATTCGCCGCGGTGAGTCGTAGGTGCATGAGCCGGCGCGATTCGGGATCCGGATCCACCAACAGGATGCGCGGCTTACGCTCACCGGCGGGCGAGGCATCAACCGCGCTGCCTCGCGCTGTCTTCGGCTTGGCAATGATACCGAAGCCGAGCGATTTGGTGATGGGGGGCGTTTTGTTGCTCATGTCTCCTAAAACGTAGCAACGCCGCCAGCAATTGACTGTAGGGGATTTACCCCAAATGAGGTAAATTTCCACGCCGGGCCGCGCTGCTCAGCCCGCTCTGCGGTTGAACTCGAGGAGATTTATGATGCGAGCTTGGCGATACAGTTGGGACGTTGTGAGATTGTTCGCCGCCTGCGCGGCGTTTCTGGCGAGCGTGCTGGTGCATGCCGAGAGCTATCCGAATGCCATCGAGGTGTTCAGGCAGGCGGGTGAAAGCGCCACGTTTTTCAACCATTGCTACGGCTACGCGATCTTTCCGACGGTGGGCGAAGGCGGGTTCATCGTCGGCGCGGCGGTGGGCAAGGGACGGGTCTACATCCAGGGACATTTGGTCGGCGACACCACGCTCACGCAGATCAGCGCAGGTTTTCAGGCGGGCGGCAAGGCCTACAGCCAGATCATTTTCTTCGAAGACAAGCGCGCCGCCGATGAATTCGAGTCCGGCGCCTTCGAATTCCAGGCGGGAGCGAGTGCGGTTGCCATTACCGCGGGTGCCGGCGCGAGCGCGGGGACCAACGGAGTCCAAGCCAATGCCAGCGGCACCGTGAACAACGCCACCACGGCGGGCCAGTACAACAAGGGCATGGCAGTATTCACCATCGCCAAGGGTGGACTCATGTACGCAGCAACACTGTCGGGTCAACGCTACTCTTACAAGCCGCGCGGCGCCGGCTAGTCAGTAAATCCGCATGTCGTGCGGGGAGATGCTGCGGCCTAGGTCCGGTTGGCGGAAACGATCGCCGGCGCAGGGACGCCAGGTGGGAGTGCGAAACCGGCGTCCGTCCCAATGCATCGTGACCTCATCCCAGGTAGCGCCGTTCCAGGGGGTGCGCGGCGTCGCGGTGCCCTCGCAATGTTCGATCCAGACGATGCTGCGTGGATCTCGGACCACGCCGATGTCCATCAGGCCGATCGCGATGTCGGTGGCCAATTCGGCAAAACAATTGGTGATGCTGACGCCGCGATTGCTCTTCAATTCCGTGAGCATCACCGTCAGTCGGTCTGAATACTCGAAGATCTCCACGCCGCAAACCCCGGTCGAGCCGATACGCGACCGGTAGGTATGCTTCAACATGAACGCGCGCTCCGAAGTACCCATGTGATTCGTGAGTGTCGCCTGCCGACCGAGCGAAATTCAAGTGTCCATGTTGCAAAGCGATAACGCTACGGCGGCGGCCGGTGTTGGCGGTTTGCAGTGACGACTCGACGGCGCCACCGGAAGAGGTTCAAAATACAAAAGCGACGGCTCAGGCTGGCAAGAATTAAGTAGTCGTCGCCTCAAGGTCCCATGCCCAATCAAGGAGAAACAACATGAGTGCACAGGTGCGACCCAGTTCCATCGACAACGGCTCGATTGCCCAAAGCAGCTCGTTCGCTGCCCATTTGAACACCCTCGAACGCAAAATTCCGCTGCGCTCACGCTATGAGAACTTCATCGGCGGCAAATGGGTTGCCCCCGTCAAGGGTGCCTATTTCGACAATATCTCGCCCACCACCGGTCAGGTGATCTGCACGATCGCCCGCTCACAGGCGGAAGACATCGAACTGGCGGTCGATGCCGCGCATGCCGCCGCGGATGCCTGGGGCCGCACGGCCGTGGCCCATCGCGCGGCCGTCTTGAATCGCATCGCGGATCGCATCGAGCAGTATCTGCCGTTTCTCGCAGCGGTGGAGACCTACGACAACGGCAAG
>Ga0116226_10005012_pt1 | contig 11786 bp, 5 predicted proteins | sample S1TSphfallax_FD_89692 | JGI IMG/M metagenome (GOLD analysis project Ga0116226, IMG submission 89692) | Host-associated microbial communities from peat moss isolated from Minnesota, USA - S1T2_Fa - Sphagnum fallax MG | ecosystem: Host-associated > Plants > Peat moss > Unclassified | place: USA... | reverse complement strand
CCTTCCTTCCTTCCCTTATGACATTTCACCTACACCACTAAATGGCAGAAACTTGAAACAATGAAATAGGCACATACTTCATTTGTACACCATTCAAATGCAAAAAAAGGACTCAAAATGTTCACATAGGCACATGTAAACACCTTCATGGTCAGGAGTTTTAGTTTGCTTGCCTGGTTAAGTTTCAGTTTCATTGGGTTAGTGTAAAAAAGTTATTATGTTTGGGGTTCATTTAAAACCAGTTCAATGGGAATGAGGTTTCAAACATTTGATGTTCAGGGATAATTCTCTTGTGGTGTGTCTTTAATCATTTTTGTGATCTATGTGTTACATCATATATGAGAGTTTGTTGTTGTTTAGTTGATGGTTGCAGACAACAACATCATAGCACATGACAACCATAACCAAATTATAAATTAATCACATGCATGTGCAACACAATCATCTATCAGAATTTTTTAACATTTATTTCCCAACAATGGCATGGGTTAAAGTGTGTTGAACCCCCAACCTCCATCTACTTGTAAAACACTTGGAGAAATTACTTGAAGGTCACCTTATATCATGGGCGCATGTGGAAATCACATTCATCATCATTAATGCATTTCATGATGTTGGATTCAACTTTGTGGAATTGGTTATTTGCAATTATTGATCATGCTTGGCCAATGGGAAATGATAACATATCATCACTTTGAAACTTGAAATTTTAAAAATATTTTGTCATGTGCTACCACATGGAAGCACTTACATCTATCATTCTCACAAACCATAAACACATCATAGCATTATTGTAGAAAACCCACACACACCATCAAAATCTAGTGCACTCTACTTGGGAAAATAGATGCCTCACATCAAACTTGCAAAAACAAACTATAAACTTGAAAGAGTTGGAAACAAAAAAACTTCATAAAATTGCAAAACAAAACATGGAAAAATAAAAGATGGTGAAAAAGATTCAACTTGAGAAAGATGAATCTTTTGCACCACAACTTCATGTATTATACCAAAGTAGAAATATCTCAAACCTATTCTCAACATTTAATTACTTCATTTATTTTATATTTTACCAAAACACTAAACATTAAAATAATTCTAATAACTATTGTGCATTATTAGATTGAAGCACTTGCATTTATTGTTATCACAAATCATAAATACATTACAACATGATTATAAATACACACACACAATTGCCCCCCATATGGGAATAATGTCCCTTTAACCCAAATAACATATTTTGTGTAGATTTTAAAAATTCACACTATGGGATTACTACAACAAGACACCTTGGTTTTGGGGTAATGAATCCAATAAACATGGTGAAAATGTGATGATGTTATTAATCACCTAGTTGTAATCCATGTAATTCCTTGGCCAAGTATAATTACATTTAGAGTTTCTTAACAAAACTTTTATAGTTTAAATTCGACTACAAGTAGCTAACTGTATTTGTGCAAACATTGAGGGCACAATCAATCCATGTTGGTAACTTTCTTTAACAATGGCATTTAACATCCTATGTGCCAACCCTTGGAACATTAACCACATACCAACATTGTGACAATGTTTTTTGGAAAACACGTGCATTTTAATCCTCCAATAACCATTACAAGTCTTGGATCTATTATTCGATCAACGTGTGAAAGATGACAAGGCACATAGTTGCACACACAATCCTTTCAAACCATGTCATCTCATCCTTCCAAAAACAAAATTCTTGAAGGTAATGTTTTTTTTAATTCTTGAAATGACATGTCTTGTTGTAACATCCAACATATTGGATGTTGTTTTTTGCAAGTAAACATTTCATTGTTTCAATTGCATTGTTGAACTTGGGACCATTACCTTCTTCCATGAATAGTAACATACTTCAATGTGTTTCTATGTTGAATGAAATCAAGGTTGTGTGGAATAGGGTTGAGAACAATGTGTTTCCCATTTTAACTAAATCCAACACGGTGGAGGAACTAAAATTTGACAAAGGATATTCAAATTTTGGTGCAACATGAACACTAGCCATGGGGTAATCATTTTCCCAACTAAACAAACCTATCCACCATTCCTTGTTTTGTATGACCTCCACAACCTTAACCTAGGATTGGACCTTGTCATGGACCTTGTCCTTGATTACCCTTGCCCTTGGAAATTGCATTTCCACAACCTTGGCTTGGATGTTGTTGCCTTGGGGTTGATTTATATGCAATTTGGGATGTAGGTCATAACAATGGTCCATGTTGTGACCATTCCTACCATAATGATTGCACTACAACTAAATGGGTGGAATCAGATTTTGCCCCTTGCCCCTTTGCAAACAATCCTTTTTTCAAGGATCTTTTCGCAATATAAAAAATTAGCCTTTTCTTTTGGTTGACTCATAAATGAAGCCATAAGTGATGATTCTTGAGGAATTTTTGATGGTGCTTTGACCTTTTACACAACATTCTTATTTGTTTACCTGTGCTATTGGGACACTTGTTGACTTTAAGGCAATTAGTTTTTTGGATATCCTTGACAAACCTACCAATCACCACATCTCACTTTTCCAACATGTTTAATTCAATTATCTTTACTAGGAAGAAAACATCTATTAATGTTAGCTAAACTAGTTGCAACAACATGGCATCTCACACCTTTTTTTACATTCGCAATCCAAAATTCCATACCAAAATTGAATTGCTTACACTTTAGTGATTATTCAAATTTTTTAAATCAATCTCTTCTTTCAAATATAGGTCTTTTGAATATGTTCATAGGGTTTACTCTAAGACTTTAAAAATTTTCATGTTTTTTCGTGTTTACCCCTTGGTAGTTTCTTTGCAAAATCGGAAAGAATTCAACAATAGGATTAAAAGTAGGTAGTGGCCCTTATGTGTTGGTTAAAGATCATATTTATGTATTAGTTGAAGGGCTTGCCTATGTATTGGTTAAGGAGCCAATATTGCCAACTTTAGTTGAAAGAATTATTGCTTGCAATAGTTGTTGGTGCACATGAAGCCATAATGTTTGAGGTGATGGAAACATGTTCGGTGATTAATATAATCACCATTCCTTGATGTGCACTTCATGGGCTCATTAGAATTCAAGAAAATTGTCCATTGGTAACTTTTCAATGTGTTAAAACATGCCCTTCCATGCCATGAAATGTGTAAACATGTAAGGATTGCACATTTGATGCATTTCACATTAGGTGTCAAACTTTTAAGTTGTTGGATTAAATGTTCCCAATTGCATCAAAAAACTAATGTGACCCCTTGGTTGTTCTATAATAATTTTATACATTTCATCCATATCTCATATTAGTGGGCTAACAAATGTTACATGTAGTGTAATCAATCCTCAAAATTTGACCAAAATACCCTTTGAAATGTCATGTTATCAATAGTCGAAATCACACCCTTTGCCTTTTAAACTATTGCTTATGCTTAAAGGAACAACCTTATTTGAAGTTCATAGTACCTTTGGGATGCCTATTGAACAAGTAACTTTGGGCACCTCAAACCAATTTAAAATCTTATTGTCCAAACTTTAATTATAAAGGATGTTAAACATGTGGGTTTAACCTAAACCTAATGCCAAGCCACCTATACCCACCAAGAACATTTCAATCTCACCATCACAACAATTAATGTAATATCTTGGTGATCAAATCTAAGATTATTCCCCACAATGCCAAATTGATTATAACCTAACCCTTTCCACTAATTTCCAACCCAACTTTTGAACTTTTAGGGATTTGTGGTTTAATGGAAAAAATACACATGTTGAGCTTGTTTGGTTAACCCAATTGTGGTATCACTTGGGTATGCACACTTGTTATGGGACTATAAGGTATACATGTGGGATCTAAAACTTGGGCCTTACACACTTGTTGTGGAATTACAAGCCCCAATGAAGTCCCACATTCCCCACACTTATACCTTTGAAAATTTGTCAACAAGCAAGGTGGGAAATAGGCCTTCCCCAATAATAACACAAAGTGGAAATGAACTTTTGCATACATCATGAATTTCCACTTTTGTAATTTCCACTAAGATATTATAACAAAAAACATAAACAAATATTCAAAAGTCAATGGCATGACATTTCATAGTTGTTCATGATGAGACACTCCACCACCTATGGGTTACATGTATGGTTACTTATTAACACAAACCAAGAATTGCAAAAAATTTGGTGAGAATTGATCTCATGCACATCACCTTCAACACCATATGAAAATGGGCTCCAAAATTGTTGTTTCCAAATGGGCCAAAATCTCCCACACTTTTGGTATTTTAGTTTAGGAATTCAATGGCATAAAAATCACCAAAATCAAACATTGTGTGGCCTTGGTATGAATATTGAATTTTTTTTGAGTTAACTCAAATTTGGAAAGTGAATTTCCACAATTAAAATGAAAATTTAAATTATTGTCTAGCCATCAAGGCCAAATTTGTGTGCAATTTGTTTGATTTTAGGGTTTAATGTGTTTGGTGTCTATTCATTGTCAAATGTTCATTAACTAATCCTTTGTATGGTCATTAACCTTTGTTTGGCTACTAAATATAGAAACATCCCTTTACATGGATGAAAAATGAAAAAAATAAAGATTTGTTTTTAATTTTAAAGTATATATATAGGTAGAGTTTTTTTAGCATGACCAAGAAAATGCCCAACTTTAATTCCCAAGTCCACCCCCCCCTCACAACAAATACAATACAAACATATTAAACTTGGTTTCCAAGATGTAAACAAAAACTTTCACTTGCCATTTAAACAAAAATTCAAGCCTTGAAACTTGAGTGAATTTTTTTCAAGTCAAAATCTAACGCACTCCACTTGGGAGAATCCACACCTCACACCAAACTTGTAGAAAACAAATTATGAACTTAGAACTAAAGAAACTTCATAAAATTGCAAAGCAAAATGTGGAAAAAAAAAAGATGGTGCAAGACATTCAACTTGAGAAAGATGAGTCTTTTGCACCCCAACTTCAAATATTATCCCCAAAGTTGAAATATTTTGAACATGTTCACTTTATTTATCTATTTTGTCTAAATACTAATTATTTAGAAAATTCCCAAATAATCATGACAATTATGTTATTAGTGTTTACTTAAAAAATTTGATCGTGTTTAATTTGAATCAATGTCTTTTGAAACCCTCCTTTTAGTTATGACAATAATTTTTATTCATTCTACCTATCAATGTAAAACGTATCAACTATTATAAACAAAATCCATAATGCATACACATTTATGTTCACATGAATTGTACATTTGAAAATGAAATTGGCATCATTCAATTACCCATTTGACATTAACATAATGATTTTGTTCATGTTCTTTTTGTACATTTATAAAAAGGAATTTTCAACACTCCTTTCATGCACAAAGATTGAAATTGGAATGAAACTAGGGCAAGTTTTGTCAAATGCTTCCCAAAAGTACTTTGTGTTTTGCAAATCTTTTTAATTTGCATAAGCAGAATGAAGTGAAGGAATTATTCAAGGAACACACTTGCATACCTAACATTCATTGTGGTCTTGCATAATGACATTTAGGTTTTTTGGCAAGCTAGGTACCCTATGTTGCTATTGTTCATTTACATTTTTTGTAGGTGTAGGTGATGTTGTCATGGATGTGTTGTAATTCCTATAACATTATAACAAATTTTATCAACAACCTTTTTCAAAGTGAGTTCCACCCTTTGTTATCTTATGCACACATTCATTATGGCATTGCATTGTTGTTTAGAAAACCATGGTTGTTAATAATAAGTGGGAGGTGTATAATACTTTCATTTCAAAAAAATTATATAATTTGCAAGGACAGTGAAAAGTGCAATATATTTTTTTTTTTACAAACCATAATCTTCCATGGCAATAAGAAGTACAATACCCCCATTTGGACATAAACTTTAATTTTTTGTGGGAATATGATCACAATCTAATAATACGTTTTGCAAATGGTTATTCCATTTTTACTTTGTGTGTTATCTTTCCATAGAATGTAGAAAAAATTGATTTTGGTTTATAAATGGGTTTTTTTACTAGATGTGAAAGGAAAATTTCATGATTCATGTTTTGGTTTTATGTGTAGGATTCTGGCAAGTGGGTAGTTATAAGTCATAGTGGATCATTTTTTGTGTTGCAATGAATTTTTTTGATAATGTACTTTATTCAAATATTGAATGAGGTTACGTAAAACATTTCAAAAGTTCATTTTTAATTGGATCAAGATTGTTAATTTGAAAAAAAAAATTCATAACAATTAAATTGAATTGATGGATTGTTGTTCATGTATACATTTCTATATAAATGCATTTTTTATTATCATGTTTCAATTCAAGATTAATTATAAATATTCAATATATGATACATGATTAAAAGAATAAACATGTATTCAAAAAAATTACAACAAGAATCTTAACCTACAAATAGTTATATATTTTTTAATGATTAGATTTGAACTTTATTTTCAAAATTTTTAATTTCAATCATTCTTTGTTGGATTGGATTTTTTCTTATTGTAACATGTATTTCAAACTTGCAATCACCCAAGTGGGCAAAGGTATTTGAACTTGAAGGATGTAGGCCCATTGCTAAATGAAGATAACAAAATTCAATTTCCCAAATGAAGAACTTTTTCATGTCTCCTTGTTTCCAAATGATCTAGCATGGAATGGCACTTAAACCTTTTCATCCACAAGTGTTAGTATAAACATTGCAAACTTTTCCATTCAAGACTTTTGATTGGTAGAAATTTTATTGACTTTGTATAAACAAGCCAAGTTTTGGTTAACTTATAATTGTAAGTCTTCACCTTGGGATTTTCTTTTGTGCGAATAATGGTGAGGCCTTTAGCACTAACAATGTGCAACAAATGTGTTGTTTTATTTGCTTTCTTTTAGTTGTCCCTCCTAATTAAAAGGTGATGGAATAACTCTATTGAAGTTGGAAAATGACAAAAAAATGAAAGATGAATCAACAAATTGAAATGAGAAAAAAACACACAAGGGAAAAGGGTTAGGTCACAATACAAGGGCACAAAATTTTCTATTTATTGTTTACATTATTTTATATGTTTTACATGATGTGTAGAATTATATAGGTGTATCTATGCTTTTATGTTTTACAATTATATTTAACTTATTTTACATAAGATAAAATACATGGTTTCCACTTACATTTACTTGATTAATGTATAAAAAATCATATACAAGCACAACATTGGCACAACATTAATTTTTTTGTTCAACCCATCACAATGCAAGTGTCACATGTGAGCATGTCCTTGTGCACATGCCTACAATCAAAATAAAATAAAATGAATGAAAAACAAAAAATAAAATGGAAGAAAATCAAGGCTTTGTGTAAGATTGAAGATCTTTGGTAAGAAAACAATTCATGTTCCTTTATTGAAAGCTTGTTCGCATGAACTTCATTCAATGCTTAATTCAAGCTCAAAATGAGATGAATACCAATGATTACATTGGTGGTAAAAGTGGACCATGGTAAAAACATGGTTTAAATCCAAACAAGTGCTAGGTGCTAGATGGGTGGAGATTTGAGTAGGTGTAAGTAATATGATCACAAGTTCAACCTCATCTTGAAATTGGAACATGAGCTTGGGATATTCATTTTGGCTTACGATAGAATTACATGAATTACAACTATATAATTTGTGATAATGTCTAACATATATTAGTGAAAAAAGATGAGGACATCACATTGTGATCCTAAAACAATTTGGGCTAATGGGCTTGGGCTAGCGGCTTATGGTCTAAGTATTTTGGCTTGTGGTCTGAATACAAAAAGGATTAGACTAAAATCCAAGCAAAATCCTAGGCCATATATCCTATCAAAGATGTCAAGTGTAGGCCAAAATGTTCAAACCACAAGCCAAAATGCTCATATCATAAACCAAAGTGCTTAAGAATATTATAACCTTAGGCCAAAATGCTCAAGCCTTATGCTTTATGGTATGGTCCAAGCATTTAGTCTTAAGACTTGGAAACGAATATTCCATAGTTCTTAAAACAATTGCACCATACATAACTTAAATAACAAGACAAATGTTTTGATCTAGAAACAAAATGTCCTCTGTTTCAGTACAGGATAGGCATTAACCAAACACATAAATATTTAGAATATAAATATAATTTTATGATTGTGAAAAATACTTCTTTTGGTTCAATGTTCAGACCTAGGCCAAAAAATTCCATCTGAAGACAATATTAAAATTCAAGCATTTTGGCCTAAGGTTATTATATTCTAAAATAGTTTGGCAGATGGTATGGGAATTCTTAGCGTGTGGTCCAAGCATTTTGGCTTGAGGTATGAGCATTTTGAGCTGCACTTGACTCCTTTCCATAGGAACCCTAAAAATCTAGGCCTATGATTTTAGTTGGGATTCCAATCTGACCCTTTGGGTGTTTTGCAACCAGAATCATCTTACAAACCTACTATATACTAGAATCTGACTCAGAACTAGAACATGCAATCTGCTTCCTCTTGTAGTCAGAACACTGTTATAGTCCTTTTTTACAAAGAGATTTTGGTTTTCTAGGCATGTTAGTAGTACCTCTAGGGAAGAAAGTACTGTGACAGGTTATACTTTTCAATGAAGCGGGCATTTTTTTATTGGTATTGGTCAAATGTACTACACAATTTCCAAGTTCCAAAATTTGTTGTGTGATTGGAACTAGACTAGGTTTCTGAACCAGATTGGGTTTAGGGTTTATAGAATTACCAGAATCGAAGGTTTAGGATTGAAAGAATCCCTGCTCAGAACTGCACTAGAGGTTCCATTAAAATAATTACTTTGAACTAGAACCAGAGGTTGCAGCATCATACCAAAGGTTCTCTTTAAAACCAGAAAACCTCACAACACTAGGAACCTCACAACACTGGTTCAAATTTGAGCTTGCCACTGGGTAAATTTGAGAGGTAAATTGCAGACAACAATGTGAACAATCACTGTAATGAGTTGGTCCTATAGTTGCATCCACCTAGGCTTAAACCTTATGACTTGCAGCAGAACATACACGCCAACAATTTCATGTTCTGCAAACAGTACATAAAAGTGAAATATGTTGTGTTCTACAAAGCAGTACATTTGTTCATGGAGCATGTTTCATGCAGAACATGCAGTTCAACTGTGCAGGGGCGTCGCCTCAACACCCCCAAAGTTTGTAAGGGGATGTATAATGGTCCCCACTCTTAACTACAAATCCTTTTCACATTATCCACACTTATATAATGGCTTGTAGAGATATCTGTGTTTTCTCCTTCCTGTTCCTTTTTCCTGGTTTCACAGGGTTGCAAATATTCCTCAGCAGGAATGGTTCTTTTGGTCTTCTAGTGGTCCTCAATCAAAGCATAGGGGAAAACCAATCACCCCTGGACTTCACTGTTTTTTCATAGCTGAGAATCATAAGTCTTCATTGCCAACAAGTTGTTGATGGAATTACCAGTGAATTCTACCCAACTTAACCCAAGTGCCCATTGACTGGAAACCCCTAGCCTTCATGACTCAGTTGTGGTTCTATCTTGTAAAGCCTCCTACTTCCACCCAACACAACCTAGGTAACCAATGTAAGAGGGAAGTATCATTGGTAAATGGGTAGGTAACGTAAGTGGTTATTATGTAGGTGGTAGTGTATGTTAAGCACTTGGTGTGGCTATCATGTAAGTTGGTAAATGTCCATGGTTGGTAGATAGTATCTAGTTAAACGCTATGGGACCGGAAAACAGTGAAATAGTGAGCTGGTGGGTGCTGGTTCACTCTAGCCATTTAAGTCAGTGAATGTGCTGTGATCACTTTGGTAGCTGCAACTACCATGGCTGCTTGGGAGATGCAAACCTTACAATGATTATATCTCTTTGGACTTTGCTGCTAGGCAATCATCACCTGATATGAAATTCACAACTCTAGTAAAACTTATGTTTTAGTAATATTTTTGCCAATCTTGAGGTTGTTTTTTATTAAAAACTTTGCTACCTACAGCACTTGGGGAAGAAAATGTACAGGCTCCAAGCTCTGGGTTTGGATGTGGTCTCAAGGATCCACTTTGTTCACTTGTTTCTCTCACATTCTCATAGTCTGTCTCAACCAATGTTGGGTGGTTATCAAAAACGTGGACAGATCCCTGGCAGTTATCAGGGTGGTTCTTAAGGTTCGTAATTGTGATCCTAAAACAAGCAAGGAAATGATTTTATTACATAACCATGGTTCTCAAAAATGTTGAGAAATAACTGTTTATAAAATCGTTGGTTGTTTGAGGTTTTTGAAATAACTGGAATCAACAATCCTCTAATTCTGATATGTTAAAAAACTGGAACTGGCGGTTATTTACAAAATGAGATATCCACACAGCACGCCACAAGTCTCCAGTGTCAACTGTTGTGCATCAAATTAGAACTGCAGTTCTAGAATCCAGGCCAACAATGTGCGCATCTGGATAGTTCAATAAGGCCCGCTTTACACTGGGAGTCGGGGCCAATGTTCAACCCAAACCCAGCATTCCTTTTGGTGCAAAAGTTGAAATCAGCCCCATGGCTTTACACTAGGAGTCAAGGCTGCAAGAGAAAAAAAAAAAAATCAATCTGCCCCAAGTTACAAATAAATGCTGCACTTTATGATGGCCTTGTATTTGCCCCAAGGCTCAAAAAAGGATACCATCAAAATTGGGAGGCCAATTTGCAACCCAGAAATGCTTAAAGTTGACCCCAAGTTTTTTTGGCCCTGACTCCTAGTGTAAAGGGGGCCTAATATGAGCACTGATGTAAACAAAAGCAAGATTTGTTTTTACATTTAATTTTGTTTATTATGTCAGAGATCCCCAACCAAACCAAAGTTGAAACAAGACTCAAAGCCTTCAGATCCATTTTATATGTAGCCTGCTACCCAAATATTCATGTGGTACACATTCTCGTTATATGCATACTGAATGTCACATAAATATATTGAGGGGATCTAGAGAAGTATATGGACATAAAAGGGTAAACAAAGAAGCTAGATTTACAACTTACAAAGGGACACTTTGAGGAGTTGAAGATAATATCTATCTAGATATTTTGTAGAGAGTGAGGAGAAAGTTGAAAAATCTCCTTGAAAGAGCAAACATATGGGCAATGAAGACCCTTCTATGAGAAGATATACACAAAATATTTCAAAATGTCTCTATCCTCTCACATGTTGACCTACAGGAAAAACTAGTCCAAATAGCAAAATTTGGCTTCTAATATCATTCCTTCCTATAAACCAAGAGTGGCCAAAATTCCACATGCTATATCTTAAGAAACAAAACCTAAGAAAATCAAGCACCCACACAACCATGCTAATAACATTATCATCACATTTACAAATGAACTCATTCATGCACTCTAGGAAAGTGCACATGTAGATTTGGTATCGTTGTATGCAACAAAGCTTGTTGAGACAAGGTTGAATGGCCAAAATGCCTTTGTTGAAAATAACTAAATTAGATTCATTTTCAAGAATTGGGCTCTACAAATCAACAAATGTATGTACAATTATGGATTATATTGTCGTACACAACAAACAATAGATATCCTTGCACAAATTCATGCAATTGTTATGGACATTTATATTCTTTGCGTATGCTAGTAAATGTTCAAATTTAATTGTAATAATTAGAAAATAAATCCATGGTAGACTTGAAAGATCTAATTTGGATTGTCTAATATATTTTGGAGTGCATGTTGTGTTGATGGTCCAAGTTAAGATATAATAATATAAGCAAATGCACAAATGCCAAAATATATTGAATTTGTG
>Ga0116226_10005011_pt1 | contig 11788 bp, 9 predicted proteins | sample S1TSphfallax_FD_89692 | JGI IMG/M metagenome (GOLD analysis project Ga0116226, IMG submission 89692) | Host-associated microbial communities from peat moss isolated from Minnesota, USA - S1T2_Fa - Sphagnum fallax MG | ecosystem: Host-associated > Plants > Peat moss > Unclassified | place: USA... | reverse complement strand
TTAGTGAGTGATAGGGCAACTTGCAGAGCGGTTTCAGATTGAAAAAGGATGCGCAAGAGAGACTTGGCATCAATTCTCTAGGTTTTGGAGAAAACTGTTGGCTCATACAGTGAGTGTTAAAGTGAACTTAAGCATGGGCAATGAGCCCTTGCAGTTTGAGCAAATTATAAATTAATACTTTTAGCTGAGGTCTTTGAAAAACTCGCACATCGCGTTAAAATAGCCGTTTCAAATAGAAGCTTACTGAATGCTAGAAATCAGACTAAACAGGTTATTGCTAAAGGTAAAGCCGCTGCGGACGATCGATTTAATCAATGTATGGCAGCAATTCAGCAAGCAGCCCAACAGAACCAACACAATCAGCAAATAATTATTCGGCAGAATCAGCAACTGGCTACGCAGATTCAAATAAATCACCAAGATATTGTAGGTGCTCTACTTAACGTAAGAGTTAAGAATAATGATTTGAAGCAAAAATTGGATAAGTTGAAAGTAAAAGAAATCGCATCAGGTAAAAAAGATAAGGTCAAGAAATCGACCCAGGTAAAAAGAAGAGAATTGACAAACAACTTGCCGCAAAGGCTAGAATAGATAAAAAAGTTTATCCTAATACATGGTCATGGTCTCGTTTTTGGGATGGATGGAATCGTTTCGCGTACAAAGATCCGAGAGATTATAATAAAATATCTTGTGGACAACGAATCTCACCCTCTTCTCCGTTTGGATAAGGAGGAGAAGAAAATTTTCGCTACCCTCAAAAATCAGGATTGGGAGCAACACCTCAAGAGTGTGAGTGAAGTGATATCTGCAGCTAAAGATGTAGTACAAGCTAATGATGACCTCGTGGCAAAGGGAAAAAAAATAACCCGTTAGGTCATGCTACACCTATTGTCGGCAATGGCAAGCCCTCTTAGATTCTTGGTTCGCAAAATACAGGAGCTGTTCAGGAAGCTGATGGGGAGATAGGAAAAATTGTTTTTTACCTCGCTTCTGTAAAAGACTTGTTCTCAAAAAACTTTTTAGTGAGTGCCAGGATCCAGAAACCGACCAATGGCATTGGACAACAGATAAATTTCCCTCAAGTGCCCATCATCGTAGCCTATAATCGCAAATATCCGTTTCCATAAGGAGCACTCTACGGGTCTTATCTATTCGCTCCTAACGGAGCGCTCAGTTAAACTTAGGGGCTTAGGCGGGTTAGCGTCCGGCTTGTTTGCACAAGCCCTTCCCTTAAGGGAGGAGTCGTTGACTCGCACATCAAGAGCAGCAAAAAGAGCACTGACCTCTTCTTCTTCCTCGCGACCGACAACCACAAGCTGCCCCTGTCCTTCGACGGTTTTGCCTGGCAGCCGCACTCGATGAAGATGGGTCAGACCCAGACGAATCAAGGCTGCCTCAGCAACCACGACGCCATCGACTTCCCTCGTCTCCAGCTTTGCCAGACGCTGTTCAATCGTCCCTCGAATATCACAAAACGTTAATTCTCCTTTGACTCCCTTCACGGCCTCTTCGCGACGAATGGATGAAGTGGCAATGCGTGCCCCTCGTTCCAAGCTTTCTAACGTCTCATTTTGGCGCAATACCAAGGAATCAGAGGGATCGACTCCAAGGGTAAGGCAAAAAAGAACGAGTCCTTTAGCCAAGGGAACAGGCAAATCTTTCGCGGAATGAATGCCCACCCGATGACGCCCCCTCAAGACCCAAGCATCAATTTCTTTTGTAAATAGATCTGTGCGACCCAATGTTCGCAAAGAGATCGTTTGATCCCGATCTCCCGTTGTTAAGAAATAGTGAATATCAAAGCAGGGAGGAGAAGGATCAAGCGGCAGAGCCTCTAAGACCTCTTTCACTTGAGCTCGTGAAAGGGGCGATGAACGGGCTCCGACAGCGAGAGTCAGGATGGATTTATTTAAGGATGGCATTCACCGCTTCCTCGACAAATTCAACCCCTTGAATGTGGATTTTCCGATATAATTCTTCGGAAATCCCCTTGATATTCCGTTTGGGAATGATGCAACACTGAAATCCCATCTGAATGGCTTCCTTCAGACGGCTTTCAATTCTTGGAACGCTCCGCACTTCGCCCCCAAGCCCTACCTCTCCCACCACGATTGTTTCAGGGTCTAAGAGGCGATTTTGCATGGAAGAGACCGTTGCCAATACAATGCCAAGGTCAATCGGCGGCTCGAAAATCCGCACCCCTCCAGCGACTGAAACAAACACATCGCAGCGATGCAACTGATAGCCCATCCGCTTTTCTAGGACGGCAAGCAAAAGAGCGAGACGATTTTGGTCAAGGCCGGTGCAGCGACGAGAGGGGGAGCTAAAGGCCGTCTCTGTGACCAAGGCCTGTACTTCCACCAAAATCGGACGCGACCCTTCTAACGTTGGAATGATGACAGACCCGATGAGGTCTTTGCGACGCTCTTCAAGAAAAATTTCCGAAGGATTGGGAACTTCCACGAGACCTGAGGGTTTCATTTGGAAGACGGCTATTTCATCGGTGGGACCAAAGCGGTTTTTAATCACGCGGATCATCCGATAATTGTGCTGTTTGTCCCCCTCGAAGTAGAGAACAGTATCCACTAGGTGCTCAAGAACGCGAGGCCCTGCAATCTCTCCCGACTTCGTGACGTGTCCAATGAGAAAGGTGGCAATCCCTCTCCCTTTAGCGAGGTGCATAAATTCGGTCGTCGTTTCCCTCACCTGTGAAACTGAGCCGGGAGCAGAGGTGATCTCACTTTTATAGACGATTTGAATGGAATCGACGATCAAGACATCGGGATTAATTTGGTCAATGTGACCTTTAATGAGGGAAAAATTCGTCTCGCAAAGCAATAGCAAATTGTCTGTTTGGATGTTTAAGCGATGAGCCCGCAGCGACGTTTGTTCTACGGACTCCTCTCCGCAAATATAGAGAACAATCAACCCTTGCCTGGCAAAGGAATCAGAAAGCTGTAGAAGTAGGGTGGATTTCCCTACGCCAGGGTCACCTCCCACTAACGTTAACGATCCCGGAACGATTCCTCCCCCCACTAAGCGATCGCATTCGCTGATGTGAGTGAGCAAGCGAAGAGTCTCCTGCAATTTGACTTCGCTGAGTCTGACAGGTAAGCTCCCACGGGTAGCTTGGGCCTCAAAACGGCGAGGTAAAGAAGAGACCTCTCTTTCTTCTTGAAAGGTATTCCATTGATTGCAAGAAGGACATTGCCCTATCCACTTGAGTTGTTTTTGTCCGCAGTCGGAACAAAACCAAACGCTTTTTTGTTTGGTCGTCATAGAAAACCCCGGGAAATGGCATCTGCAGCGGCCGCCTGTTGAGCCTCCTTTTTAGAGGCTCCTCTCCCTCGACCTAATTCTTGCGCGTTGATGAGAACAGAAATCTCAAAAGCTTTGTTGTGATCCGGACCAGAAGCGTCTAAGACGATGTAAGTAGGCGTTTGCTGATATTTCTTTTGGCAAATATCTTGCAGTAAAGCCTTCCAATTTTGTAAGGGAGTTTTCAAAATTCTTTCGATCTGCTGGCTAAAATTGCGAAATAAAAAGTCCTTTGCTGCCTCTAATCCTCCATCGAGATAGATAGCGCCGACGAGGGCTTCAAATAAATCGGCTAAAATGGATTCACGCCCCCGCCCATCATTCATCCGCTCTCCTTTGCCCAATAAGATGAAACGAGCAATATCGAGACTTTGGACATAACTGACACAGCAATTCGCTTCGACAAGACGAGAACGCAAGTAGGAAAGCTCTCCTTCAGGATGGGAGGGAAGAGAGCCATAGAGATAGTCTGAAATCAACATTCCCAAGACAGCGTCTCCTAAAAATTCCAACCGTTCGTTATGTTCCTTGATCTCACGGTTTTCGTTAATGAATGAGCGATGAACAAAAGCGAGCTTTAAGAGAGAGCGGTCACGAAAAGAATAACCCAGCTGAGTCTCGATCATAGAGACGTTGAGTTGTAGATATTCCATCTGATTCATCCCCCTGATTGTAGGCAACAATCTCTTTTTCTGCTAAGCTTATTTTCATGAAATTTGCAACGACTAAGCAACATAGAGATTTTTTTCACAAGGAGGGGTGGATTGAATTTGAGGGATGTCTTTCAAATGAGCAAACCCTTTTAGCTAATCAGGCCATTGATCAGGTGATGGCGGATCGCCTCCATGTTCTTCCCCATCATCTTCACTTGCTTTCTTCAGAAAAGCTCTATTTGCAGGGACGCGATTTATGGCGTTCGCATCCTCTTTTGCACAAACTTGCCACTCGGGTCTACTTTGGCGAAATCGCAGCAGAGCTCGTCGAAAAGAACTCTTTGCGCCTCGGATATGATCAACTCTTTTCCTCTGAGCGAGTGTTGTTTCCCCAAGAGGTCTCTTCCTGGCCCGTCCCTTTTCTTCAACAAATCCTTTCTTTAGAGACGGTCAGTTGTTTACAAGGGGTGATGTGCGGCCTCTTATTGGCTCTGGGAGGAAAAGAACATGTTTCTCAAGGAAAATCTCGCGCACCAGGGATCGACATTTTTCCCAGCGAGGCAGGCCGGATCATTTTTTTCCGAGCAGATATTCCTGTCGATTGGGGACGTTTGCGCCTCCGCAGGGAACAGCGCTTTTACATGATTGTCTATACCCAGGCTCTAGCTCATTATCGATTAGAACCTCAAGACCCTCACACTCATGCTTTGAAGCATCTAGGTTATGTTTTCAACGATAAATTGCGCGATAAGTTTCATCCCATGGTTTACCGTCGGTAACTCATGGAGAGTCTTTGGGAAGTGATTGAATCGGGCTCTTTGTCGGTTGCGGCTGTGATGGCCAAAGATGCTGCTTTGCTTGCTGCCATCGATCCGGAGGACCCTTGCACGTTGCATTTTTATGATTGGGACCTCCCTTGTTTAACCTATGGCTATTTTATTGATCCTGCTCTCCATCTGAATCTCGACGTTCTGCAATCGTATGGATGGCAAGCCGCGCGTCGTCCCACAGGGGGGGGGATCCTGTTCCATGTATCCGATCTTCCCTTTTCGGTTCTGATTCCTGCGCGCCACCCCTCCTTTTCTCTCAATCCACTGGATAATTACGCCTTTATCAATCAAAGAGTCGCTGAAGCAGTGGCGCATTTCGCGCTCCCATCGCCCGTCCCTCAACTCCTTATCACCCCTCCTTTTAGCTCAAGCAAAGAATGCTCTCCTTTTTGCATGGCGACACCCTCGCAATATGATCTGATGATTCAGGGAAAAAAGGTCGGAGGGGCCGCTCAGCGCCGGACAAAGCAAGGGTTCCTTCATCAAGCGAGCCTTTCGCTCCTTTTTCCTCGTACTGACATCCTTGTTAAGGTTCTCAGAAATCACAAATCTGTCTTGAAAGGGATGAAAGAACAGACCTATTGCCTCCTCAACGAAGAAGCCTCCATAAAGGAGCTTCAAAAGGGGCGAGTAAAATTAAAAGCGCTTTTAAAAACTCACCTGACGCAAAGAGAGCGACATTTGGGCTGAAGCGAAAGCTCCAGGCGCTGATGTCTCTTGCGAGGTGTCACCCCCGTTCCTTTAATTCATCCAAAAGGCGACTCTTCTTGCGTCAGGTGAGTTAAAAATATTTCTGACACCCCCCAGACAAAAAACTGCCAGGGTCTGAGCTTTAGCTTGACATCGTCCCCTGCTTGAAAGGAGAGAACTCCCTAGATGACGGGTAGAGTGGGGATAAAATTCCCGAAATTGCTAGGAATGGGTAGATCGTTTTGCGGATAACCAGAGAGCCATGATGGAATCTGGCCGTGAAAAAGTCAAATAATTTGTTCGCAAATTTAATACAGATCCGTTAGTAAATGGGCTGTGAACCTATACCTGCTCCACTTTAAGAATTGGATTTGGACAAAGGGAAAGCTCCCGCGATTCAATGTCAATTTTGAATTTGCTATTCATCGGCTGGACTCGAGATTCAGCAGGTTTTCTGGCCTAACAAAGATAAAGATTTCTTAGAGAGATCAAAATGTTAAACTTTCGCAAGCTAAAACATGATTTTTCCCCTTCCATTTTAAAAGAAGGGAAAACCCTGCATGATAAAAAAATGGTGATTTCCACTAAGATTGTCCATCTTAAGCCTAATTCCATCCGCTTTAGTTGTCGCGTGATGGGGAGTTTTGACAACTGTTATGAATCAGAGGTAGAAATTGATCGCCACGAATCGATCATTATCGATTCGGACTGTGATTGCTCGTATAAGTATGATTGCCAACACTTAGCTGCGGTGCTGTTTTATCTAGAATCGCACTACGACGAGTTACTCGTCGCTTATTCCAAGGAGACAGATTTGGAACAGGTGATTCACGTGGACGATCAAGAAAAAGCTCACTTGCTTGAGACATTCAAGGAAGCTGAAACTAAAGAACATGCACGACAGGATAAAAAATTTCAGAAAGAACTTCTCGAAGAATACATTTATGCCTCGCAGCTTCTTGGGCAATCGTCATTTTTTCACCCAGAAGAAGAGTTGACTCAAGATAAGGCAGAATTAGCAGTGATTTATCATCTTCCCTCCCCCAAAATGGAGGTTTCGCAAGTTGAAATTCAGATTGCTCTTCGCCTTCCTTTCCGCTCAAAATCTCTCAATGTGTTGCAAATTAAGCCCTTTTTGGACGCTTTGCGCTATAACGAGGCGGTCTATATCGGGAGTAAGCGCTATTTTTTTTCCATGAGTTCCTTTGATGAGGCAAGCGCTGAAATTCTCAAACTGATCATGGATTTCGCTCGTGTTCCAGACATCAAAAATGACAAGCAGCAACGGATGGCTTACATTCATACAGAGGCTTTTGGAACGCTCTTGGCTGTCTCTTCCTCCATGGTCGGGGCCCGCTTTGCAGCTCGCACTCCCTTTACTGAACGGGAAGCAGAGTTATTTGCTCTCCCTTGTATCTATTGTGAGACAATTGAAGAGCCCTTACGGATGTCGATGAGTCCAGCTGCATTGCGATTCGAATTGGATTATCTAGAGGTTCCTACTCCCAAGATTTTGCTTAAGCCTCAAATTGTTGTGCATAACAAAAGCATTAGCTGTGAGGAAGTGTTACTTTTCGAATGCGCAAAGCCAGGGATGATTTTTCAAAACGTGTACTATGGTTTTCAACCGAGCGTTCAACGGAAGCACTTACGCAATCTTGCAGCGATTCGCAATATGACTATTCCAGAGCCTCTTTTTGGAACCTTTGTTGAAAATTCTCTCTCGGAGTTAAGTCGCTTTGCTGAAATTTCCAATAAAGAAATTATTGAGCGTTTTGTCACCCTCCCCTTTGCAGAACGTGTCGGGGCAGAATGCAATATTCACTATTTGAATGGGGAACTTGAAGCTTCTTTGCATTTTCTCTATGGAAATGCCAAAGTTCCTGCTGCCTCCTCCCAGTTGAATGTCGATCATATTTCTACTTTTGTAAGATCAGAGGGAATTTTGGCAAGAAATCTGACAGAAGAGCAAAAAATCATTGACAATCTTTTTCAAGACTTTATCTACGACCCTGCTCAAGGCGTTTATTCCGCAAAAAATGAGAAGAAGATCGTAGAATTTATGACAGAAATTATTCCTGCTCACCAGCACCACATCACGTTCCATTGTCCTGAAAATCTTCTTGATCAATTTATTTATGATGATTCTGTGTTCAAGTTGAGCTTGCGAGAAACAGCGCGGATCGACCTCTACGAAGTTGAGATTGAAGTGACTGGTTATTTGCAGGGTCTCACAGTCGATGTGCTATGGGATTGTCTCTCTTCTAAGCGCGCTTTTATTGAGCTATCCGCTAAAAAGCCTGGGAGACGCAAAGCTAAATTAGAAGAAAATAAAACGCAGCATAAAATTTTGGTTCTTGACCTCGATAAGCTGGCTCCAGTGGTTCAGATTCTGGATGAAATGGGAATCAATCGCTTGGATAATCACGTGGAACAACGTCCGTTATGGGGGTTGGCGAGTTTGGATATTGAACAATTTTCCACGCTTCCCATCCATTTTTCGATCACCCCCAAGCTCGAAAAAATGCAACAGCAAATGCTGGGAAAAATCCCTTACGAAACCTGTGCGATTCCTTCCTGCATTCAAGCCTCTCTTCGAAATTATCAAGTCGATGGGATTCGATGGCTTGACCGTCTCCGCAAAATGCACCTCAATGGAATCCTGGCCGATGACATGGGATTGGGAAAGACGCTTCAGGCGATTACGATTTTGAGTCAGTATAAAATTGAAAACCCCAAACGTCATTCAATTGTTGTTTGTCCCACCTCGTTAGTTTATAACTGGAAAGAAGAGTTTTCAAAGTTTAATCCAGAACTCAATGTGCTGGCTGTCGATGGAAATCCCAGCCAGCGAAAAAAATTGTTGAGCGAAATTGATCAATTTGACATCATGATTACCTCCTATACATTACTCCAAAAGGATATTGAATTTTATAAAACGATTCCTTTCGGGTATATCATTTTGGATGAAGCTCAGCATATTAAAAATCGAGGAACGCGGAATGCTCAGTCAGTCAAGACCATTCAGGCTGCCCATCGCCTCATTCTAACAGGAACTCCAATAGAAAATTCATTGGATGAACTATGGAGTTTGTTTGATTTTCTTATGCCTGGCTTACTGAGCTCCTATGACCGCTTTGTCGAAAAATACATCCGTCTTCCTTCGATACAGCAGTCAGGAAAAAATTTAGAGACTCTTCGTCGCAAAGTCTCCCCCTTTATTTTGCGTCGGATGAAGAAAGACGTCTTATCTGATTTACCTCCTGTATCTGAGATTGTCTATTACTGTCATCTATCGGAAGTTCAGCAACACTTGTACCGATCTTATGCAGCCTCAGCTCGCGAAGAGTTATCGCAATTGGTGAAAAAAGAGGGATTTGATCGAGTTCAAATTCATGTCCTTGCCACGTTAACCCGTTTGAAGCAGATTTGTTGCCACCCTGCCATTTTTGCAAAGGATCAAGCCGAAAGCGGTGATTCATCCAAATACGATATGCTCCTTGAGCTCTTGCAAACATTGATGGAAGGAGGGCACAAGACGGTCATTTTCAGCCAGTATACGCGGATGCTTAACATCATGCGAGAAGACTTGCAGAAGCAAGGCATTCGCTTTGAATATCTCGATGGATCCAGTAAAAGTCGCTTGAGCATTGTCAAAAAATTTAATGAAGATGAAAGCATCCCGATTTTTTTAGTTTCTTTGAAGGCAGGAGGATCGGGACTTAACTTAGTGGGAGCCGATACAGTCATCCACTATGATATGTGGTGGAATCCTGCCGTCGAAAGTCAGGCGACTGATCGGGTCAATCGTTTGGGACAGAAGCGATCGGTTTCTTCTTACAATCTCATTACCATGGACACGATTGAAGAGAAGATTTTGGAGCTACATAAGCGGAAAAAGAGCTTGGCTGGAGAGGTGATTAGTCGCGATGACGATATGATGGCAAAGTTAACATGGGATGAGGTCTTGGAGTTATTACAAACATGACGAAAAAACAGCAGATCGGCTTTAAAGGCGTTATCAAGCAATTTTGCCGTTCTGCTTTTGAGCAACTGCACCGATTTCGCGGGGTTTTTTCAAGCGATATTGGGATAGATCTCGGAACAGCGAATACGTTAATCTTTGTCAGAGGGAAAGGAATCGTGTTATCAGAGCCTTCGGTGGTGGCCGTCGATTCGATGACGAACGAAGTGTTGGCAGTCGGGCATAAAGCAAGGGCGATGCTAGGAAAAACTCCCCGCAAGATTCATGCGGTCCGTCCGATGAAAGATGGGGTGATTGCCGATTTTGAAATTGCGGAAGAGATGCTGAAGTGGTTGATCAGAAGAGTCACTCCTTCGCGAAGTCTCTTTCGTCCAAAAATTCTCATTGCCGTTCCGTCCGGAATTACTGGCGTAGAAAAACGAGCGGTTGAAGATTCAGCGCTTCATGCTGGTGCCCAAGAGGTATTCCTGATTGAGGAACCCATGGCAGCTGCCATTGGGGTAGATCTCCCTGTTCACGAGGCTTGTGCAAGCATGATTGTCGATATTGGCGGCGGAACGACCGAAATCGCGATTCTGTCGTTGGGCGGAATTGTCGAATCCCGTTCCTTGCGCATTGCCGGAGATGAGTTTGATGAGTGCATCATCAATTACATGCGGCGGACCTATAATTTGATGATTGGCCCTCGGACGGCTGAAGAGATCAAAATTACGATTGGATCTGCTTATCCTCTCGGAAATGAACTTGAGATGGAAGTACGAGGACGCGATCAAGTCGCTGGCCTTCCTGTGACCAAGCGAATCAACTCTGTCGAAATTCGCGAATGCCTTGCCGAACCGGTTCAGGCGATTGTAGAGGAACTGAAGGTCATCTTGGAAAAGTGTCCTCCAGAACTTGCAGCAGATCTCGTTGAGCGTGGCATGATGTTGGCGGGAGGGGGAGCCTTGATGAAGGGGATTGATAAGACATTCATCAAAGAAACGGGATTATCGGCGATTGTCGCTCCGAATCCTCTTCTGGCGGTCTGCGTAGGAACAGGTAAGGCGTTGGAGTACCTAGATAAATTTAAGAAACGGAAGGCGCTTCAGTGAGGGAAGGATCTGTTACCATTTCACTTTTCGCACTCACTAGGCGTATGCTAAGATGAGGCCAAATAGGGTCAGCTCAGAAGCCATTATATTGTCCACAGTTTAAGTGATGATCCACGGAAGGAGATCAATTCTCTCATTCAAATAGAACTATCCCTACATAAAGTCAAATTTTTATCTCTGTTAGAGACCTCTGCCACACGCACAGGTCGCTTCAGCAATGCTTGGTTAATCATTTAATGAGGCAAAGAATAGCCAAAGCGTCGCTTTGGCTACCGAATTTTAAAGATTTATTTTTGTCAACTTTTAGCCCTACTCCCCCTCCCCGCTTGAACCCTTAAGTAAAAAGAGCCAATTAGCCGGTGGACATTGTATGGGGTATCAGCAGTGTTATCGACGCATGGAGTCTTATTTCAAAATGTTCTACTTGAAAATTCTTTTTTCCAATATGACAATGAGGATTTTCTAACATAAGGAGTTAACATGACATCTATGAATAATATTACCCCCGGAGTTACTTCAGGCACATATTCTCATATGGTTACGCCATCCAAAGGAGCCGCGCAACAGTCTCAAAAGTCAGTAAGCGCAACTAACGCAAAGATTACGCAATCTAACGTCAGCCAAAAAGCGACCATAAAAGATCAAATTGATGATCAGATTAGTTTTTGGGCAGAGTATGGAGTCAAATGTGATTCGCAAGGGAGACCAATACGAATTAAAGTTATTCCACAGCTTACGCCTCAGCTTAGCGCACAGCCAAGTCCACAGCTTAGCCCAGAACCTGCTGAGCAAACAATAGTTGATGAGGAGTCCGAACCAGACGATAATGTCCCTTATGTCGAACCAGAGGATTTTGAAATACCATCCTTGAATTGCCCAATCACAATGGACGCTATACATGATCCCATAGCGACTCGATGTGGTCATATATTTGAGAGGTCAGCGCTTCAAGCTGCTTACAATCTCAAAAACACAGATGTGTTCCTATGTTCTTCGTGTCGTATACCCGTCGAGATGGACGATACGATCGAGATTTATACCCTTGAAAACGCTGGACAAGAAGTCATCAACGTGGCAGAGAAGTGCGAACAAGCAAACCAGAAATCTAGAGAGGCCATCTTAAGAACAAAGGCAAAGCTTGACTGGAATAAGATGACTTTAAAGGAAAAGGTAGAGTTCGACAAAATAGAACGTGCAGATGCTGCTAAAGATCGTGCAGAT
>Ga0116226_10005010_pt1 | contig 11788 bp, 10 predicted proteins | sample S1TSphfallax_FD_89692 | JGI IMG/M metagenome (GOLD analysis project Ga0116226, IMG submission 89692) | Host-associated microbial communities from peat moss isolated from Minnesota, USA - S1T2_Fa - Sphagnum fallax MG | ecosystem: Host-associated > Plants > Peat moss > Unclassified | place: USA... | reverse complement strand
GAGCATCGAGTCGCTCCGCGGCTCGGGTCGTCCGCTCATCGAGAGCATTCGCGCCCGCGAAGTGCTCGATTCACGCGGCAACCCGACGGTCGCAGTCGCCGTCGCGACCAGTTTCGGCGCGGTAGAAGAAGCGATGGTGCCTTCGGGCGCCTCGACCGGTGCGTACGAAGCGGTGGAACTCCGCGACGGCGACACATCGCGTTACGGCGGCAAAGGCGTGCAGAAGGCCGTCGACGCCGTGAACGAAGTGCTCGCGCCGGCGCTCGAGGGCCTCGATGCGACTTCGCAGCGCGAGATCGACGAAACACTCATCGCGCTCGACGGCACGGAGAACAAGAGCAACTACGGCGCAAACGCGTTGCTCGGCGTGTCGCTTGCGGTTGCGCGCGCGGCGGCGGTGTCGCTTGGCGTGCCGCTCTTCCGCTATCTCGGCGGACCGTCGGCGGCGACCTTGCCGGTGCCGATGATGAACGTGATTAACGGCGGCAAGCACGCCGAAGGCGCGCTGCAATTCCAAGAGTGCATGATCGTGCCGATCGGCGCGCCGACGTTCGCGGAGGCCGTACGCTGCGGCTCGGAAGTCTTCCACGCCCTCGGCAAGATCTTGCACGACGAGGGCCATCAAACGCTCGTCGGCGACGAGGGCGGCTACGCCCCGAAACTCGACTCGATCGACGCCGCGCTCTCGATGCTCGTACGCGCGGTGGAAAAAGCCGGGTACTCGGCGGGCCGCGATAAAGACGTCGCGATCGCGCTCGATCCGGCCTCAACGGAATTCTACAACGACGGCCACTACTATCCGCATCTCCCGGATCACGCCGTCAATTCCGCCGAGATGGTGGCAATCTACGAAGGCCTCTGCAACACGTACCCGATCGTCTCGATCGAAGATGGCCTCTCCGAGGATGATTGGGCCGGCTGGAACCTGCTCACCGAGAAAATCGGCAAGCACGTGCAGCTCGTCGGCGACGATCTCTTCGTAACCAACACGAAGCGACTCTCACGCGGAATCAAAGAGCGTTCCGCCAACGCGATCCTAATCAAAGTAAACCAAATCGGCACGCTGACGGAAACGCTCGACGCCGTAGAGATGGCCCACAAAGCCGGCTTCCGCTGCGTGATCTCCCACCGCTCGGGCGAAACCGAAGACACCACGATCGCCGACATCGCCGTCGCCACCGGCGCCGGCCAAATAAAAACCGGCTCCCTCTCCCGCAGCGACCGGATCGCCAAATACAACCGCCTCATGGCCATCGAAAACGAGCTCGGCAACGCCGCCCGCTACCCCGGCCTCTCCGCCTTCAACATCTAACGAAGCCAACGAACCAATAACGAAGCTAACGAAGCAACGCAAGCGCGCGGAATCGCCGCACGCCCTCGTGTCACCCTGAGCCCGTCGAAGGGCCGCCACGCATCCCCCAACCAGCCCGCAACCATAGTCCAATCGTCCAGGGGTCCTTGCGCTTGCTTGCCGAACGCCGAGTGAACCTTGGAGGGTGCATAAGGTGCAAACGGATCGTTGGGTGTTATTCCGCGCTATCGTTGGCGCGGCAGTTGTGATGTGCGCCGTAGAGGCATGCGGCGGTGGAGGCGGCGGCGGTTCGAACCAACCACCCGGCCCGATTCCGAGCGCATCAACGCCGGGCTATTCCGCAGGTGTTGGTACCTCGCCGTTACCGGCGCCTTCACCGTCCGCAACTGCGTCGGGAACAACGGTCGCCGGTTCCGTCGTCCTGATACCGAACGACGGTTTCGGCCCATTTGTCATTCTCGGCTATACCTACGCCTTCGATTCTGCTGGAAGTCCGTTATCTGGCGCAACGGTAATCATAGGTCCCGTCCCGATCGTAGGCGCAACTCCACCCGCTTCGTTGCCTGCCGGAGACGTATCGACGAAGACGACAGCGACCGGTGCTTTTTCAGTGAACGTCCCTACGCCGCCCGCAAGCCCGGCGTTATCCGAGCCGTTCGTAATCCCGACGTATAACATCACAAATTTTGCGCCGCCATCGACCGGCTATTATGTAGAAGTCTTTGGTGCGGGCGCGGATGGACTAACCGCAGGCATGCCGCTGCCACTTCATTCATTTCGTGCGGCGTCCACGAGTCTCGCCTTGCACGTGACGACATCTACAGGCGCAGAGTCAGCTGCGCTTGCGGCTGTAAACTCCGATCGCGCATCCAACGCGGGGTCGGGCCCGCTAATTTTTGACGAGGCCGCGGAAGAGGCAGCGCGACTTCATGCCTACGATGAAGCAAATAATGGCTACTACTGTCATTACGATTTGCATAACGTGGGGCCATCGTCACGTTTCTTAAATGTTGCTGGACTCGGCTTGACAGGTGAGAATCTAGCGATGCCCGGTTCTGGGGTAACCAGCGCCGGTCAAGCCTTTGCTGTCGCTGAGGCCCAGTTTTTGTCCGAGAAGTCTGCATCCGGTGGCCATTATGAGGACTTGGTTGATGGTGCTCATGTCTGGGCTGGGCTTGCAGCGCAGCCAAATCAATCATTGGCGACGTTCTATGCCGTTGATTACGAACTCACAACTCCAGATTCTATCGATTCGTCGGTCTCCTCATCGTCCTATGAGGTAGCATTCGGCCCGAGTGGCGCAAGTTGCCCGATGGGCACGACCGACAACGGCTCTTGAAGAACTTGTCAGCAAAGCCCGGCTTCTGAATTTCCTTGCGAGCAAGGTGTGGGCTGCACTGGGCCTGGTGTCGGGGTTGGCGGAGCGGCCCCATACATCTGAACAAACGCTGACTGTATGTTCGGCGACATATCATTGTAAAACGCGTTGGTTACGGCAGGGTTATTGATGTCGGTTACTACTGTGCCATTTGGCCCAGCGACGGCTCCGGCGGCCTGAATTATGGCTGATGGCACGCCTGGATCCGGGTTCATGGTTGAGGCAGTGCAACTCGTGCCGCCTTCGGACGTAACGCATTCGGAAGCGTAGTCATTCAGATTGGGATCGGTCCAAAGAGTTGAGCCATTCGAAATTAGCTCGAAAGACCAAGCCCAGTTGATACTGTATCCGCAGAGCCCTCCCGATCCGGATTCGGCACCATTGTTATCGCAGAGTCCCGGAGTCGTACTATAAACTGGAATCATGTCGACCTGCCCTCCGAAGATGAATAGTCCTGAGGCGGATGGTGGAGACGCAGTGAAGGCCGGGAGGCAGTTTGGTGGACTGCCAGTAAAGCCGGGCGGACACTGAACGACGTCCAACTGCAACGCGGCGCTACCGTTCGGGTCATTAGGGCCACGATCGTCGTACGCAACGATAATGCATGAGCTGCCGTCGAATGCCTGGGGCTTTACACTCCATGTAGATGGTGAGCTGCCTGAATAAGAGTTGGGCGGCGCTAACGAACCGTATCCGGAGCCGTTTGTCATGCTGTAGTTTGCCGAACACGGTGATGTAGTCGATGAGATTACTGTGAACTGATTCGGCGTCGGGTAATACTGCTCGCTAACCGTGAATGCGCACGATGCGAGTGACGACGTCCAAGCGCATTGCCCCGCTGTCGCCGTTGGCCCCGTCACCGTTAGAACGAGCGGCGCGCGGCAGACACCGTTGTAGAGCGTGGTTCCGGGTGGGCACGCGCCGGGTGTAGCAGCGGAGCCGGGTGGAATCGGACAGCCGTTATCAGTTGGGTCGCACGAAGGCATAGCCCAGGGCGTGGGTGTTGCGCCGCCGCCGGGTGGTGGAATCTGCGTGGCGTTTCCGGTGTAGGCGAGGGGTGTGTGGCAATGTAGCGTTCGTGTTGCCGTCTGCCCGTTTACCGTGAACACGAAGATGAATTGATTGCTCGGCGGGCAGGGGAGTTCGGCGTCGGTTACGGGGTCGCCGCGGGAATAGTTCTTGCGGACGCCGATGTCGCCGTTGCCGTGGATGATTACAGCGAAGGGTGGCTGGCCGAGGAGCTGCGATTCGTTGATCGCGACTTGGGCGATGATCGGCTGGACTTGCGAGGGAACCGGGCTCGCGCTGGCCGTCGCGGACGGGCGGTGCGCGTAGAGGTCGGCGCGGAAATTGCTTGGGCCCGGGCTTGCGGAGACGAAGATCGTGGCGCCGTCACCGTACGCGGCGCCGATCGATCGCGCGGCGGAGAGCATCGAATCGAATTGCGTCGTCGCCGCCCAGAGCGCCGTCGGCCGCGATGCGAGCGCGAAGGCCACGCTCGACGCTGCCACGACCGCGATGATCGCTACCGCGACCGTAATCTCGACAAGGGAAAATCCGCGCTGCGCTTCGCCCGCCATATCGCAGGAAGTGCCCGAAGCGGGTCCATCTATGCGCGAAGAGGCCCGCGGCTAAATCGCGAAAATTTCGATTTGCTGCGAAGGGAGAGCCGCTTTCAGGAGGCGTCGGATGTCCGTAGCGCTCGCCGAACTCGGCGATCAGGTCCTTCACGAGACTTTCCAGATTGCGCCGCAGCAGCGCTCGGTGCATCGCCTGAGCAACGAAGCGCGAGAATTCCCGTTTTCCGGTTTGCGCGCGAACGGCGAGCGCTAGTGCGCGGGGGATGCTCGCCGCGATCGTTTCCGTTGGCCCGCTCATGAGATCGATCGGGCCGGGATCGGGTACGCGCGGACGACGGGCCATGCGTCGAATCATCGTCGTGATATAAGAAGTTGGCAATCCATCAGTCTTCTACATCGGGGCGAGTGTAGCGCCGCACCATTGCCGGCCCATTGGCGGGTCTTAGCCGCCCGTATCTGGGGCGGCAATGCCAGCCTACAAGAACACGGCCTTCGCCGTTTGCACGGTTACCGCGCCGTCGCGCCAGACGGCGTATTGGAGCGGGTACTTTGCGTTCATTGAGGCGGCGCCGACTTCGCCGCGCGGGTTGATCGCGATGACGCAGTACTGGTCGTCGCGGATGTTGGGGCCGGTGGCGGCCATGTAGCGCATGCAGTCCTCGGCGGCTTCTTGCGGGTGCATGCCTTCGCGCATTTTTTGCACGATGTAGAAGCTCGTGCAGTAGTTGGTCATCACGTCGCCGTTGCCGGTGGCGGAGGCGGCGCCGGCGCGATCGTCGGCGTAGTAGCCGGCGCCGACGAGCGGCGAGTCGGCGACGCGGCCGGGGATCTTCCAGGCAAGGCCGCTCGTGGAACAGCCGGCGGCGACGCGTCCGCCGTGCGCGACCGCCATGCCGCATGTGTCGTGATGATCCTTATCGACCCAGTACGTCTTGTGGTGCGGGTCGTTCTTCCAATCGAGCCAGGTTTGCAGCGAATGCGGCGTGAGGAGTTGCATCGGCTCGAAGCCCATCTCGCGCGCGAACTCAAGCGCGCCCTGACCGGCGAGTTGCGTGTGGCGCGTCTTCTCGAGCACGAGGCGCGCGACGGAGATCGGGTTCTTGATCTTGTGCAAGTTGAAGACGGCGCCCGCGCGCTGGCGCGTGCCGTCCATGATCCCGGCGTCGAGTTCGACCTCGCCCTCGGCGTTGGGCAAGCCGCCGTAGCCGACGGTCTCGATCGTCGGGTCGTCTTCGATGACGTTGATGCCCTTCTCGATCGCATCGAGCAGCGAACCGCCGCCGGCGAGCACCTCGGCCCCGCGCAGCGTCGCGGCCTTGCCAAAACTCCACGTCGCGATGAAGACGGGCCCGCCGCTTGTAGGCGCGGGCGCGGGCGCCGCGCCCGCTGGCGCGGATTGCGCGCCGAGCGCGGCGACGGCGGCGGTGGAGGCAAGGAACGTGCGACGATCGAGCGGGGTCATGGAACTCCTCGGATAGCGATTGCAGGAAGAACACGCGCCGGCTAGCGTGACGCGTGCCGTCGTTTGCGACGTGCTGGGCCTTCGTCTGCAATGCTCGTATCTCAGTTCGTCCGCAGCGAGACGCCATGGCGCTGCGCGCGACAGGCGAGATGCGCCCCGCCGCTACGATCTGCTCGCGAATTCGCCCCCGTTATCCGAGCGCTGCTCGACCTCGCTGCAGAAGCCGATGCAGCGTGGCTTCATGATTATGTAAAATGAGGAATTGAGGCGGAGACGCCACACCCGACACGCCTCCGTAGCGACATGGGTGCCCGCGATCCGACCGATTATTCCAACCGACCCGAATCTGAACCCAGTGACGAGCACGGCCGACAAATAGAAAAGCCCTGATCACGCGCCCGTAATTGGGCCCGCGCACGATAGCGTGGGCAGCCGACGCCGCCGGACGCCGCCTCAAACGACGCCAATTGACGCCCTTCGCCTTCGGCGGTAGACTGGGAAATCGCCGCGTGGACAACGCGTTCGACGGGTTCGAATGGGATGAACGGAAGAGCGCCCGGACGGAGCGCAAGCGTGGATTATCATTCGACGACGCGGCGCTAGTTTTCAAGGATCCGTCGCGTTTGGACGGTGAGGACCTGCGCGAAGACTACGGCGAGATTCGAAACACCGCGATCGGTTTCGTTCAAGGCCACGGGTTGCTCTACATCGTGTGGACGCCGCGAGGGCATCTTCGACGGATCATTTCGGTCCGGCGCGCTGCTCCGGAAGAAAGAAGAACGTATGAAAACTTCCGCGGAGGGTAAGACCGTTTATCGGTCATGGGATGATATTTTGAAAAACGCCGGCAAGCGCACGAACGTCGACAGTCGTCGAAAAACGACCGACGCGGAGATCAGGCGTCAGAGTATCGAAGACAACGATCCGCGCGAGGAAGATTTGGGACCGGAGAGATTCCCCAACGCCGGAGTTTTCGTCACCGCGCTGCGTGCGCGTTTCGGCCTCTCGCAAGACGAATTTGCGGAGCGCTTTGGGATTCCGGTGCGAATCGTGAAAGCGTGGGAAGAAAAACGACGCGATCTCGACGGCCCGGCGATGATCTTACTGCGAATCATCGCCGATGAACCCGAAGCCGTTGCACGCGCGATCGCGACCCGTCCAAGCGCATTCTCAACACTGATCCCCCGGGCCGGGGAAGAATGACCGAGGCCCGCAAGCGGAGTCGCCGCGGCGAGGGATCTGACGGAGGCTCTTGGCCAGTCCTCCGTTCGTTCTCCTCGAGTGTGTGATAGCGTTTCACCACACGTTCCACTGCCTCGGGTTCGTGGCGAATGATCGAGAGCAAAAGCATCGTCGGCCCGTCGGGGAAGCGCCGCTTTTGTTCCCATTGCTGAAGCGTGCGAAGCGAGATCCCGAAGCGTTTCGCAAACGCCGCTTGCGATAGTCCGAATCGCGTGCGGAGCTTGGTTACCAGCGGCCCGGCGTTTGGGAGAGGCTCTGGACCGAGACCGTCGGGGTGCGGATCGTTGTCGTCGATCGAGTGCCGCTCGATATCGGCTTCCGTCGTTGCGTTGAACACGTTCCAAATCCCGTCAGTTCTATCGGACGACGGTTGCCGGGCGATTGCCCTGCCGTTTCCGCGATGCGGCTGTGCGGCGTAGCCCTACTTGTCGTAGGTGTTGCTAACCGGCGCCTTGATCGACGTCTGAACGTGCACGGTCGCGTCGGTGAAGACGTTCATGATCGTCTTCTCGTCGATCGTCTTCTCGCGACCGCGCGCGAGATTGTGGCCGAAGAGCCCACCGATTCCGAATGTGGCGACGCCGATGATGGTCGCCGTCGATGAAGCGCCCTTGCGGTCTTCTTCGGATTGATTCTGAACCGACGAACTGAGCGCGATCTTTCCGCCATCGGCGGAATGAAGAAAATTCATGACGAGTTCAAGCGATCCGGAATGCCCGCTCCCGCGCGCGCCGTCGACTTTCTTCACGACTCCCTCGCCGCCGGCGCCCTTGGGAATCACGACCATTCCGCTTACCACGACGTCCTCCACCGCGGCGATCGGAAAGGTCTGGTCCTCTTTCGCGTCCTTTGACGAGAGGCTCCCGACGATATGGACCTTCACCGGCGTCCCCGCCGGCACAAGGACCGAGATCGCGCCGTCCTCGGCCCGTGCGACTCCAGCGCAAAGTGATGAAATGACGATTGCCGCTGCGAGCAGATGACGGGTCATCGGTTGGCTCCCTCTTGGTGGTGATCCGTCCTCGCGACGTCTGCGTCCGGGAACGGAAATCGCACCCCGTTGCTTTGCAAGGGGCCAAGCGCTACTACGGTTCGGCAATCCGCAAGGCCTCGCGTACGCCCTCAATGACTGGCTAGGCCAGGTTTTGCCCTCGCGGGGCGCATCCGCAGATGGCTGACGTCCCCTGGTTCTGGACCGCGCGCACCAATCGTTAATAGCGGCTCGGCTAATTAAAGGTTTGAGCAGATTTCTTTAATAAGAAAATTCCTTATGAACGAGTGGCACCGAGCGGGCGCCGCCACTTCGGCCAGCGGCGAACTCGGCTGGTAACCGTCCCCGGCGAAAGTTACCGAGCGTTCGTCCCACGTGGTCTCATCGCGAGTCCGCCGATCGAACTCTCTGGCCCGGATGCGCTGCTCAATGACGAGGCGCGCGCGGCCCTCGCTCGCCTCGACGGAATCTCCCAGGTGATTCCGGACGCGAACCTCTTCATTTTCATGTACCTCCGGAAAGAGGCGCTCCTCTCTGCGCAAATCGAGGGAACGCAATCCTCGCTCTCCGACGTGCTGCTCTTCGAAGACGAGGATGGTGACGCGGCGGCCGACCGTGATGCCGTCGAGGTCTCCGATTATATCAGCGCGCTGCGATTTGGACTTATTCGTATCAAGGACTTGCCGCTTTCGACGAGGCTCTTCGATGAAATCCATGCTCGTCTGCTCCAACACGGACGCGGCCGGGAGCGGCAGCCTGGAGTTGTCCGCACCACACAAAATTGGATTGGCGGTACGCGCCCAGGGAATGCGCGCTATGTTCCACCGCCGGCCGCGAGCGTACGTGACTGTCTCGCCGACCTCGAGCGGTACCTCAATGTTCCAAGCGGCGGCGAGCTTCCGCTCGTGCGAATTGCCCGATCCCATGCCCAATTCGAAACGATCCACCCCTATCTCGACGGAAACGGCCGGCTCGGGCGGCTCATCATCACGCTTGCACTCGTCAACTTCGGCATTATTGACGAGCCGCTCTTGTATCTCAGCCTCTACCTCAAGCGGCATCGAGACGTCTATTACGATCTTTTACAACGAACGCGAACCCACGATGAATGGCTTCCCTGGATCCAATTCTTCCTTGAGGGCGTTCGGGAGACGGCTCGACAAGCGACGGAGACCGCGCGGCAGATCGTCGCCCTCTTTCGTGAGGATCGCCTCCTCATCGATACGTTGCGTTCCGCCCCGACCGTTCGCCGGCTTCACGAGGAACTTCAAAGAAATCCAATTCTTTCGATAACCCGAGCCGTAAGCGTTACCGGTCTTTCGCATCCGACGGTGATGCGGGGATTCGAATCGCTTCAGCGTCTCGGTCTAGCGCGAGAACTCACGGGTCGCAAGCGCGGCCGTATCTTCGAGTATACCGGCTATCTCGCACTACTCCGTGACGGTACGGACCCGCTGCCGCGGTAGAGTAAGCGATGCTCAAACGCTGCTGTTCGGCGTAACCGCCTCTCCGGGGTCGGCTCCGCAATCCCGAAGATATCGAACAAAATCGCCTGCCGTTCATCCGCCGATCCCACTGGCGTGACCGTCTTCGTTCCACCGAGCGTGCGGGTGAGGCTCTCGCCGGCGAGGGTGATGCGGCCGTCGGGTTGGGCCAGCGTGCAAACGAGGGTTTGGGTGAAGGGGGCCTCGGGGGCGGTTTGGTGCCAGCGTGCGCGGTCGTGGAAGGCGGCGAAGGGGTGCGCGCGATCGGCGAAGCGATACCGCGGCTTCCCCTCCGGCGCGGCCGACACGCTGTCACCCTGAGCCTGTCGAAGGGCGTCGCCGGCGGGCGTGAGGCGGTAGCCGTCGACGGTGCCGACCGGGAGGGCGAGCGGCGCGCCGAAGCCGCGGCCGAAGCCGACGTCGGTGAGCCAGCGCTGCCCCGCGATCGGAACGACGACCGCGAGGTGATCGAAGGGCGCCGTCCACGTGCCGTCCGGGCGGCAGACGGTCGCGCTCACCAGGTCCGGGGCGAAGCCGAGCGCGCGCAAGAGGGCGGCGAAGAGGCCGTTGAGTTCGTAGCAGATGGCGCCGTTAATTCCGTATGTTGGCTGTACATACGGAGCGTATGTCAAGTGTACGTACAACCTTGACGGTTATGCCAAAAACGGGTATATATGCTCCTAGCCGCGGATGCGTCCGTGGCCCGATTTGGAGAGATGTATCATGCCGCATCTGGCAGTGACCGGGCCGTCTGGCCGGAATCAGCGTGTTTCGCTGCGCACGACCGATGAAGAGCGAGCGCTGCTTGAAAAAGCCGCTTTGCTGGAGACCGCCGGCGACCTGACACGGTTCATCGTGTCGGCCTCCGTTGGGGCTGCTCGTCAGGTGATCAGCGAGCACGAATCCGCCACCGTCACAAACGAGATGCGGCGCGCGTTTTACGATCTCTTATGCAATCCCCCGGCTCCGACTCAGGCGCTGCGCGACCTCATGGCCGAAGCCGATCCGGATGGTTTTCGGGTTATCGAATCGTAGCATTTCCGGGTGGATGTCCGCTTTGAGCCCCTCGATTCAAAACGTCATGATCGAGGGGCTTTTTCGTGTGGGCATGAGCAACTCGATCGCTATCTCAAAACCGTTGCCGCGCAAGCGTCTGAGCGATTAACCGCGCAGACCTTCGTGCTCGTCGAATCAAACGTCGACGCGGCACGGTTGCAGCCGATTCTCGGATTCTACACGCTCACGCTTCTCGTCTTCCGTGATGCTGATATGGATCCGGCCACGGCGCGAGCGCTGAAAATCAAGAATGTCGGTACCATCCCTGCAGTGTTGCTCGGGCAGTTCGCCGTTGCAAAGCACGTGCAGGGAAAGGGATTGGGTTTGATGTTGCTCCGGCATGCGCTTCGTGCGGCGCTTCAGAGCGCGCATACTGTTGGCGGCGTGATGGTGGTTACGGACCCGATCGACGAATCTGCCGCTCGATTTTATGAAAAGTATGGGTTTACGCAGCTTATCGCGACGTCGCCCCGACTGTATCTGCCGATGAAAACGGTTGCACGGTCATTCCCGGCAGTCGATCAATCCGCATCGCCCGCTTCCTGATCGACGGACGTCGCGTCGGCCCATCGGCTCACTCTACGATCCCAAAGACCTCGCGCAGAATCGCGCGCCGCTCCTCCGCCGATCCGACGGGAGTGATGGTCTTTGTGCCGGCGAGGGTGCGGGTGAGGCTCTCGCCGGCGAGGGTGACGCGGCCGCCGGGTTGGGCCAGCGTGCAGACGAGGGTTTGGGTGAAGGGGGCCTCGGGCGCGGTTTGGTGCCAGCGTGCGCGGTCGTGGAAGGCGGCGAAGGGGTGCGCGCGATCGGCGAAGCGATACAACGGCTTCCCCTCCGGCGCGGCCTCGTGGAGGACGAACTCGTCGCCGGCGGGGGTGAGCCGGTAGCCGTCAACGGTGCCGTCCGGGAGGGCGAGCGGCGCGCCGAAGCCGCGGCCGAAGCCGACGTCGGTGAGCCAGCGCCGGCCCTCGATCGGGACGACGAGCGCGAGATGATCGAACGGCGCCGTCCACGTGCCGTCCGGGCGGCAGACGGTCGCGCTCACCAGGTCCGGGCCGAAGCCGAGCGCGCGCAAGAGGGCGGCGAAGAGACCGTTGAGTTCGTAGCAGATGCCACCGCGCCGGCCCTCGACGATCTTCGCGAAGAGCGCGGGCTCGTCGAGGGCGAGCGGGCGGCGCGCGAGCACATGAAGGTTCTCGAACGGGACGGCTTCGAGGTGGGCGCGCTGGAGGGCGACGAGCGTCGCGAGGCTCGGGCGGCGATCGCCGGTGTAGGCGATGCGG
>Ga0116226_10005009_pt1 | contig 11788 bp, 4 predicted proteins | sample S1TSphfallax_FD_89692 | JGI IMG/M metagenome (GOLD analysis project Ga0116226, IMG submission 89692) | Host-associated microbial communities from peat moss isolated from Minnesota, USA - S1T2_Fa - Sphagnum fallax MG | ecosystem: Host-associated > Plants > Peat moss > Unclassified | place: USA... | reverse complement strand
GGCCAGCAAGCTGGCTCCCCCGGGATTGGCACCGCAGGCGGCGGCGGCCAGATTGGCGGCGCTGTCGATCACGTCATAGGCGGTGGCGATCGGCCGCCAGGCCGGCGATGCCGCGAGGGCGGCGAGCGTGCCCGTGACGGTAATGGTGGCGCCGGCTGCGGAAAAATCGGGCAGTGCGACAAGCTGGTCTGCCTGCGCGACCGTGATGGCCGACGCGCCGGGCGTGAGGCGTTCAAGCGAGGCGCAGTCCGGCAAGGCCGCGCCGAGGCCGAGCAGGGCGGCGGCGCTATCCTGCACGACGAGGGTTACGCCGGGGGCGCAAGCGAGCCCTGGCACCAGCGAGAGCTGTGCCGCCTCGGCAGCCGAAACGGTGGCGGATGCGCTCAGCACGCCGGCGGTTGCGATCGCGAGCGCCGGCGCCGTCAGGGCTGCCAAATGATCGGCCGTATCGGCCACGGTCAGGCTGTGGCCGGCATCCGAATAGGCGGCGCCGTAAGCGCCCAGCGCCGCAAGTTGTGCCGCAGTGACGGTGGCATCCGCACTGAGCTGGTAGCCCGTGACCAGCGTTTGCACGAGCGGCGAGAGACCGATGAGCGCGGCCGCGGTATCGAGCACGACCACCTGGTGGTAATCGGCGAAGAAACGCGGCAATTCGCCCAGCAGCGCGGCCTGGGCGGCATCGAGCGTGGCGTTGGCAGAGGCTTCGGTGGCGCCGGCATAGGCAAAATTGGAGCGGGCGGCGACCAGGTTCGCATAGCTGTCCTTCACCACCAGGTCGTAGCCATCGGTGGAGAAGCCCGGCAGGGCGACGAGCTGCAAATATTGGGCGACGTTCACGCGGGCCTCGCCGGTGATGCCCACGGCGCCGGCCAGCGCGATCTCCGCCGGGGTCAGCCCGAGCAAGGCGTAAGCGCTATCGGCGATCGTGATGGTGTTGCCGGCCAGGCTGAACGCGCTGCCCCCAGCCGTTTGCATCGCCGTTTGAATCTGGGCCAGTGCCGCGGCGCCCGCAACATCCAGCGTCGCCGGGCCGTTGAGGGTCACGCTGCTGGCCACTTCGTCCACGGAAGCGGCGTTGGCGAGCAGGTTGGCGCCGCTATCCACCACGTTCAGCGCGAAGGACCCGGTGGAAAAATGGGGCAGTGCGGCGAGCGCCGCCGCGGTGGCCGCGTTCACGGTGGCCGAGCCGGAGAGCATGACGGAGGCGGCACCGGACAGCAAAGAGGATGGACCGGCGGCGCCGAGCGTGAGCGCGCTATCCACGATGTCGTAGGCGCCGGCGATGCTTTGCCAGGCCTGGCTGCCGGCCGCGAGATCGGCGAGCGTGTCCGCGACCGTGATGGTGGCGCCGGCCGCGGAAAACCGGGGGAGTGCGGCGAGGCCCGAGGCCTGCGCGGCGCTGAGCGTGACCGCGCCCGCCGGCAGGATTTCGGTGGCGGAAGCCGGCACCGCATTGCCCAGCGCCAGCAGATTGGCGGCATTGTCCTGCACCGCCAGTGTCACGCCCCGGGCGAGCGAGAGCGCCGGCAGGCCGGCGAGCAGGCTTGCCGCCGCCGCGCCGATGGTGGCCGAGGCGTTCAGCACTTCGCCCGACGCGAGTGCGACCGCACCGGACCCTGCCAGGGCCGCCAGGTTGGCCGCGTTATCCGCCGCGATCAGGTTGTGGCCGCCGGCGCTGAATTTTGTCCCCAAAGCCGAGAGCGCGGATAATTGCGCGGCGGAGACCGTGGCATCCTGGCTGAGCGTGTAACTGCCGGCCGCCGCCTGGGCGGCCGCGGAGAGGCCGATGAGATTGGCCGCCGTATCGGTGACCGCCAGGCTGTAGCCGTTGCTCGAAAATCCCGGATCGGCCGCAAGCGACGCCGCCTGTGCCGCATCTACCGTTGCATTGCCCGACAACTCCGTTGCCGTGACGAAAGCCGGATCCGATCCGAGGGATGTGAGATTGCCTGCGCTATCTTCCAGCGTGATGCGGTGGCCGGCCAGGCTGAAACCATCGCCGAGGGCTGCCGCGATCTGTTCCAGTGCGGCGGCACCCTCGGCGGAGATCACCGCATCGCCGGTGATCGATACGGTGGAAGCAAGGGCCAGCACGGCCGCCAAGCCGCCCACGAGATTGGCGGCGCTATCGGCCACGTTCAGCGCGGCGCCGCCGGTGGAAAAATGGCCGATCGTGCCCAACGCGGCGAGGGTGGCTGCGGTGACCGTCGCGGGGCCGGCCAGCGTGACCGCGCCCGCCGCCTGCATCAGGGCGAGCGGCGCGCCCGCGGATTGCACGGCGGCGGCCAGATTGGCGGCGCTGTCCCGCACATCATAGGCGCTCGCAACCCGCTGCCAGGCGGTGCTGGCAGCGAACCCCGCGAGCGTATCGGCGACCGTGATCGCGGTGCCTGCGGCAGAGAAAACGGGGAGCCCAGCAAGGGCTGCGGCCTGCGCGGCCCCCAGCGTGATCGCGCCGGGCGCCAGCCGCTCCATCGTGGTGGCGGCAGGAACGGCATTGCCCAGCGCGATCAGGTTGGCGGCGCTATCCTGCACAATGAGCGTGATGCCCTTTGCGAGCGTGAGCGCGGGCAGGGCAGCGAGCAGGCCGGCCCCGGCGGCAGATACGACGGCGGAGGCATTCAGCACCTCACCGCCTGCCAAAGCGAGGGCGGCACCGGTGAGCGATTCGAGGTGAAGGGGACCGTCGGCCACGGTCAGGCTCGCGCCGTTGAGTGCGAATTTCGCGCCGAGGGCGGCGAGCCCGTTGATCTGAGCGACGGTGACGGTCTGGCTTGCGACCGGTTCGAACCCGGAGGCGAGCGCCTGGGCCGCCGGCGAGAGGCCGAGCAGGTTCGCAGCCGTATCGGCAACGACCAGGGTTTGGCCGTTCAGCGACAGGTTCGGATCGCCAGCGATCGCATTCGCCTGGGCAACGCTGATAACGCCGCCCGAAGTAAGCTGCGTGGCGCCGATCAGCGAGAGGTCGCCGCCGAGGGTTGCGAGGCCGGCAGCATTATCGGCGACGGTGAGCGAGAACCCGTTGAGCGAGACGTTCGGCAACCCGCGAAGCGCCAGGAAATCCTGCGCATCGAGGGTGGCGCTGGCGGTGAGTTCGATACCGCCGATCAGGCCGGACCCAATGCTGCCGAGACCGGCCAGATTGGCGGCGACCAGGTTGGCCGCGGTATCCGCGATGGTGATTGCATGGTCGCCGACATTGACGAGCGACAGGAGCCCGGCATTGAGCTGCGCGAGCTTGGCGAAGCCCGCGGCCGAGAGCACCGCATCGCCGGTGAGGGTGACGCCCGAGGCCAGCTCGATCACCGCGGCGGCGTTCGCCACCAGATTGGCAAGGCTGTCGGCCACCACCAGCGCCGTGCCGTCATCCGCAAAATTGCTGATGGTGCCGAGCGTTGTGGCGGTGGCGGCCGTCACCGTGGCCGGCGCGGAGAGGGTGACGGCGGTGGCCCCCTGCAGCAGGGCGGCTTGCGGGCCGCCCGCCTGCGCGCCCTGCACCAGGTCCGCGGCCGTATCCACCACATCGTAGGTTTTCGAGACGGCGCGCCAAAAGCTACCGGCGGCAAGATTGGCGAGCGTGTCGGCGACCGTGATCGTGGCGCCGGCGGGCGAAAAATGGGCGAGATTTTGCAACCCTGCCGCCTGCGCCGCGGTGACGCTTTGGGGGCCGCCCGGCAGCAGAACCGACTGCACCAGGCCCTGTGCGGCGCCGGAAAGGCTCAGCAGATTGGCGGCGTCGTCCTGCACGGTGAGCGTATGGCCGGCGAGGGAGAGCCCGGTTTCGCCGGCGAGCCCGTTGGCCTGCGCCGCAGTGAGGGTGCCGGCAGAATTGAGGGTGAGCGAGGTGGCGAGCGCAAAACTGCCGCCCGCGAGGGTTGCGAGATTGGCCGCATTATCCGCGACGGCAAGGGTGAAGCCGCCCAGGGAGGCGCCCGGGATCGCGCGAAAGGCGGCGAAATCGGCCGCATTCGCAGTCGCGTTGCCGGCGAGCGCCACCCCGGCCAGCAGGGCCAGCGCCTCCGGCGGCAAGGCGACGATATTCGAAAAACTGTCGGCGACGACCAGGCTATGGCCGCCGAGGCTGAAATTGGCGCCGAAATGTTCGGCGAGGAACGCCAGCGTGATGGCGCCCCCGGCCGTGATCGCACCGTTGCCCGTGAATGCCATGCCGGTGGCGATCTGCGACCAGGCGCCAGGATTGGCCAACAGATTGGCGGGCGTTCCCGCGACCGTGAGCGAAACCCCCTGCCCCAGCGCAAAATTCGGCAAACCCGCGAGCACGGCCGCCTGACCGGCACTGACGGTGGCGCTGGTGGTGAGATCGACGCTGGCGCCCGCGGCGACATGCAGCGTGGGGTTCAGGAGTTGCACGGCATTGGTGGAGAGCGTGCCGCCCGTAACCTCGATCTGGCTGAAGCCGCGGCCGAACACGGCGGCGAGGTTGGCGGATATCGCATCGCCGCTATCGGCGAGCACCAGCGCATTGGCGGCCAGGGTGAAACCGGGCAGCGCTTCCAGGGTGAGCGCCTGGGCGACAGTGATCGTATCGCCGGTCTGGCTCAGTGTGATGACCGGCGTGGTGAGGGCGGCGAGCCGGGCCAGGGCCGTGGCCTCGGTGGCCAGCAGCGCCGCCGGGCCGGCGATGTTGAGCGTGGTATGGCCGGCCAAGGGGGTAAAACTCAGCGCATGGCCCTGCGCCATCAGGTTGCTGAGCTGCGCCGCCTGCGCGGAGGCCAGTATGGCGCCATCGAGCTGCACTGTGATCGCCGCGACGCCGGCAAACCAGCCGGGGTGCGCGGCCAGCAAGGCACCGATCTGCGTCCCGCTATCCGACAAGGTGATTTGTGCGCCGGGGGCGAGGCGGAAGCCGGGTGCCGATTCCAATTGACTGAGTTGGGCGACGCTCAGCGTGGCCGCACCGGTGAGTGCCACCTGTGTGACATGGGCAAAGGCCCCCTGCCCTGCCGCCAGCAGATCGGCGGCGCTATCGGCCGCCACCCGGACGGTGGCGAGCGCGACCGCGCCCGCGTTCGGGCTGGCATTGATGGCCGCGAGGGTATCGGTAAGGGTGAGCGGCTGGCCGCCCAGGCTGAATTTTGCGCCGAGCCCTGCGAGAAGAAGGGTTTGCGCGGCGCTGAGCACCGCCGGCTGCGACAAGGTGAAGGAGGCGACGCGGGCGGTGAGGCCGGGATTGGGCAGGGCGGCGGCGATGTTCGCCCCGGTATCGGCAACCACGAGGCCACTCCCCTGGCTCGCAAGGGCCTGCGCGATGGTTATTGCCGAAACCGGAACAGGCATGGATGGGCATCCTCATGGCGCACAAAATCGGGGTGCGCCGGGCGCGCCCAGCCGGGACATTGGCAACAAGCCGTTGCGGAAAGGTTAGGAAGAGTATGGCGAGGAGGGGGACGCTGTTCTTTTCCGAAGAAAACACCCAAAAGACTTTTGCTTCCCCGGCGCACGCTTCCAAGATACGGGTTCCAGGATACGGGACCGGGCCGGTATCCGCCCCTTGTGGTCGTTGGGAGATCGAGAGTTGAAAATGCTGACATGCAGCGTGAACGGCACCAGCCAGAGCGTGGCGGTGGAGGGGCGCACCCTGCTCGTTGAGTTTTTACGCGAAAAACTTGGGCTGACCGGCACCCATGTGGGATGCGACACGAGCCAGTGCGGCGCCTGCGTGGTGCATGTGAATGGGCGCTCGGTAAAATCCTGCACCATGCTTGCCCTGCAGGCCGAAAGCGCCGCCATCACCACCATCGAAGGCCTGGCGGCACCCGACGGCGCGCTGCACCCCATGCAGGCGGCCTTTCGCGACCATCACGGTCTGCAATGCGGTTTTTGTACGCCGGGGATGGTGATGAGCGCGCTCGATCTGCTGGCGCAGAACCCGCAAGGGCTCAGCGACCGCGAAATCCGCGAAGGGCTTGAAGGCAATCTGTGCCGCTGCACCGGCTACCATAACATTGTGCGCGCGGTTTCGGCGGCGCAAAGCGCGCTGCGCGAGACCGATCGGCAGGCCGCCTGAACCCCGGGGAGCGTGGACACATGTACGAACTGGATTATGCGAAGCCGGCCACGTTGCAGGATGCGCTGGCCGCCCTTGCGGCCGACCCCGAGGCGCGGCCGCTGGCCGGCGGCCAGACGTTTCTGCCCGTGCTGAAGCAGCGGCTGAACCGGGTGAGCACGCTGCTCGATCTCTCCGGGCTTGGCCTCGCCACGATCACGCGCACGGCGGACGCGATCGAGATTGGCGCGATGACCACCCATGGCGCCATCGCCGCCTCCGCGGAGGTGCGTGCGGCGATCCCCGGGCTTGCGAAGCTCGCCGGCTGGATCGGGGATACGCAGGTACGCAATTGCGGCACCATCGGCGGCTCGCTGGCCAATAACGATCCTTCGGCCTGCCATCCTGCGGCGGCGCTGGCACTCGGGGCGACCATCCGCACGGACCGCCGCGCGATTGCCGCCGATGATTTTTTCCTGGGCATGTTCGCAACCGCACTCGATCCGGACGAACTGATCGTGAGCGTGAGCTTTCCCATCCCGCGGTGTTCCAACTACGAAAAATTCCGCAATCCGGCCTCGCGCTACGCGATGGTCGGCGTGTTCGTGGCAGATGGCCCGGCGGGTCCACGCGTGGCGGTGACGGGCGCGGGGCAAGGCGGCGTGTTCCGCCATGCGGCGATGGAGGCGGCACTCGCGCAGGATTTTTCGGCGGGCGCGATCGCGGATGTTGCGACATCGGCCGAGGACATGATCGGGGACATTCATGGGAGTGCCGCGTATCGTGCGCATCTGGTAGGGGTGATGGCACGGCGGGCAGTGGAAGCGGCGCAGACCTAAAAGTTTTTTGCTGCTTTTTTTCAAAAAAGAAGTGCTTCCTTCCCATGTTACGACCTAGGGGCGTTTAGCGACATAGCATAACCCCAACGCCCGCAAGGCCGATGTCGAATGGTCCCCGCATAATTGCGCGTGCAGCCGGCGCCGCTGTGCCGAACGCGTGCCAGGCCCCGCAACGCTCACAATGACATGCTCGCGTTGCAGATCGAGCAGCGTCGGCGGCAAAGCGGGCTGTGCGGGCCAGATGTTGCCGCTTTGCACGGTGACGCGAGGGAGAATGCGCTGCGGGCCCCCGCAGACCCGGTCGTCGTTTTCGGCGCTCGGATCGACCTTGCAGGGTGAGGTGGCGTTGATGCAGGTGGAGAGGAAAAGGCAGGCAAGGAAGGACGTTCTTTTTTGACAAAAAGAACCAAAAAACTTTTGATTCCTGGGTGCCGTCAGACTGCTGATGTGCGCTTTTAAACTGCTGAGGGTCTTTGGTTCCTTCAATGCAACTTCACGCTGGGCTCAGGCCGTCGCACGAAGGTATCCAAAATCATCTGCCAAAGCGTAGACCGGCGGCCATGCAGCGCCGCCAGATGCATCGCATACAACGAACGATACATCATGCGCGCAAAATAGCCTTCGATGAACATGCTGCGCCCCACCGCAAAACCCATCAGATTGCCCACGGTGCTGTACTGCCCCAGCGATACCAGCGAGCCGAAATCGCGATACTTGAATGGTTTCAGCTTTGCGCCATCCAACCGTGCGTTGATTTGGCCCACCATGTGGCTCGCCATCTGGTGCGCGGCCTGGGCGCGCGGGGGCACGCCCTGCGGAAAACCTTCGCGCGCGCAGGCCGCGCAATCGCCGATGGCAAATATGTTGGGATCGACGCTGGATTGCAGGGTTTGCTCCACCACGATCTGGTTGATGCGGTTGGTTTCGAGCCCGAGCGTTTTCAGGAATTCAGGGCCTTTCACGCCCGCAGACCACACCACCAGTTCGGAAGGGATGAACTCCCCGTCCGCGAGTATCACGCCATCGGCGCGCACTTCCGCAACCTTGGCGCCGGTGCGAATCTGCACATCCAAACTCCGCAGCAGGTCGGCCGTGGCGGCTGACATACGCTCCGGCAGGGCGGGGAGAATGCGCGGAGCGGCCTCGATCAGGATGATTTTCACATCTCGTTCCGGCACCAGGCGCGTCATGCCATAGGCCACCACCTCGCGCACCGTGCGGTGCAGTTCGGCCGCAAGTTCCGTTCCGGTGGCGCCGGCGCCGATAATGGCAACGTGCAACTGGCCGGGGCGCACCGGTTCTTTCTGCGCGTTCGCACGCAGGCAGGCATTTACCATGCGCTTGTTGAAGCGCGTGGCCTGCTCGGGCGTTTCCAGGGGGATCGCGAATTCCGCGGCGCCGGGCGTGCCGAAATCATTGGTGACGCTGCCCACCGCGATCACCAGCGTATCGTAGGGGAAGCGGCGTGGCGGCGTCACTTCGCGACCTTCATCGTCGAACGTGGCGGCGATTTCGATTTCGCGGTTGCTGCGGTCGATGCCTTGCAGGGCGCCCAGGCGGCAGGTGAAATGGTGCCAGCGTGCCTGCGCCAGGTAATTCAACTCGTGCTGGGAGCGGCGCAGCCCGCCCGCTGCAATGGAATGCAGCAGCGGCTTCCAGATATGGGTTCGGGATTTTTCCACGAGCGTGATGCGCGCTTCGCCGCGCTTGCCCACCGAATCGCCGAGCTTGGTCGCAAGTTCCAGGCCGGCTGCGCCCCCACCGACCACAATGATCTCGTGCCTTGGATCGCCATCGCCCCGCGCCCGGAGCGGTATCGGGCGCGGGGCGATGGCGGCTTGCGCCTCCGTATCGAGCGTGGCTGTCGCCAAGGGAAATTCCTGCATCGGCATCCTCCTGGAGCAAGACCATGCTCCGGCAAAAAAGGCATTTTCTTTTCTGCAGAAGAGAACCAAAAGACTTTTACTTTCTGCGCTACCGGCAACATACGTGGGTGGCGCCCCACCGCAGGAGCGGCGCAAGACTAAAAGTCTTTTGGTTCTTTTCTTCAGAAAAGAACGCGCGTGGTTGCTACCACGCGCAGCCCGCCCGCAAAAGCCACCCCGGCACTGGCGTTTCCGCCAGCTTGTCACCACCCTAGGGCGCGACGTGCTGTTCCTCTCCCGCCTCGTTCTGACCGATTTCCGCAACTATGCCGCGCTGACATGGCGCCCGGCGGCGCCCATGGCCGTGATCACCGGGCCGAACGGATCGGGCAAGACCAATCTGCTGGAAGCGATCTCCCTGTTGGGGCCCGGGCGCGGCCTGTCGCGCGCAAAACTCGGCGATCTGGCGCGCCACGGCGGGGCGGGAAGCTGGGCCGTCGCGGGGCGGTTCAGCCGCGATGGCGAGTCGACCGATATCGGCACCGGCATGGAAGGCCCCAGCGAGCGGCGCGTTTTCCGGCTGGATGGGGCGGAGCCGCGCAGCCAGGCGGAACTCGCGGCGCGCGCCGCCTCCATCTGGCTCACGCCGCAGATGGACCAGCTGTTCCAGGAAAGTGCTTCGGGCCGGCGGCGTTTTCTGGACCGCCTGGTATGGGCGCTGGAGCCCGGCCATGCGCGGGAGGTGAACGCACACGACACGGCGATGGCGGGCCGGCGCCGGCTGCTGGCGGTCGGCCGCGCCGATCCCGCCTGGCTCGCCGGGCTGGAAGAGGAGATGGCACGGCACGCGGTGGCGCTTTCCGCCGCGCGCCGGCAGTTCGTGGCGCGGCTGAATGCGGCGCCGCTGGCAGCAAGCGCCTTCCCGCGGGCGCGAATCGAGCTGGATGATCCCGTGGCGGCGCGGCTGGCGGTGTGCCCGGCGCTTGCGGTGGAGGAGGAATTGCGGGCGGCCTTCGCGGCCCGGCGAAAAGCTGACGAAGCGGCCGGCACCAGCACGCTCGGTGCCCACAGGGCAGATATGCGCCTAGAGGAGGCAGCAACCGGTTTGCCGGCGGCGCAGGCCAGCACGGGGCAGCGCAAGGCCATGCTGATCGGGGTTATTCTCGCGCATACGGCGCTGATCGCCGAGCAGCGCGGCGCGGCGCCGCTGCTGTTGCTCGACGAGCCGGCTGTGCATCTGGACCAGGCGAGACGGGCGGCACTGTTCGAGGCGCTGCGGCACCTGCCCGCCCAGGCCTTCCTGACCGGCACGGACGCCGATATATTTTGCCCGCTGCGGCGTGAAGCGGAATTTTTGGTCACCGGCGGCGGCGAACTGCAGCCTGGATGAACGGTGCCGAATTAAAATACGACAACAAACTCATAAACTTAAGGCAAGCGTGTTCTTTTCTGAAGAAAAGAACCAAAGCCTTTTATGCAGGCGCATACGGAACGATCGTGGCAGGCCCGGCATTGTGCAACGGGCGAAGGATCAAAAGTTTTTTGCGTCTTTTTTTCAAAAAAGAAGTTTCTTGCCTTACACCCCTGATTGCGAACGCCTTCGCCCCGCCGATACCTTAACTGGTCCCTGGCTAATCACGCCGCAAAACCCTATATTGTCGATCTCCCATTCACCCTTGGAGTGATCCCTCGGCATGTCCGAAAACGCCGCGCCTGTGCCCGAAAACGATCCAACGGGTCAGGACTACGATGCGGCCTCCATCTCCGTCCTGCGGGGCCTGGATGCGGTTCGCAAACGCCCCGGCATGTATATCGGCGATACCGATGACGGCTCCGGCCTGCACCACATGGCGTTCGAAATCATCGATAACGCGGTGGACGAGGCACAGGCCGGCTACGCCCGCAATGTTTCCCTCACGCTGAACGGCGATGGCTCCGTCACGGTGCGCGACGATGGGCGCGGCATCCCCACCGATTTGCATGCGGAGGAAGGCGTCTCGGCCGCCGAAGTGGTGCTCACGCGCCTGCATGCGGGCGGCAAGTTCAACCAGAATTCCTACAAGGTTTCGGGCGGGCTGCATGGCGTGGGCGCGGCCGTTGTGAATGCGCTTTCCGAGTGGATGGAAGTGCGCATCTTCCGCCAGGGGCTGGAGCATTTCATCCGCTTCCAGCATGGCGATGCGGTGGCGCCGCTCGCAATCGTCGGGCCTTCCACCCAGCCGCAAGGCACAGAAGTCACGTTCAAGCCGAGTTCCGGCACCTTCACGAAGGTGGAATTCGATTTCGCAATTCTGGAAAAACGGCTGCGCGAACTGGCATTTCTGAATTCCGGCCTGCGCATCGTGCTGCGCGACGAACGGCATACGCCGGCGATCCAGGTGGATTTGTTTTACGAAGGCGGATTGCGCGCCTTCGTGGAATATCTCGATCGCGCCAAGGTACCGGTGATTTCGCCCTGCATCAGTTCGGTGACGGATGATGCGGCTTCCGGCATCCGTGTGGAATTCGCCCTTTCCTGGAATGATAGTTTCCATGAAACCATGTTGTGTTTCACCAATAATATTCCTCAGCGCGATGGCGGCGCGCATCTGGCCGGGTTCCGCCAGGCGCTCACCCGGATCGTCGGCAAATATGCCGATGGCATGGGCAAGAAAGAAGCGCTGTCGCTGGTCGGCGAGGATATGCGCGAAGGCATGACGGCGGTGCTCTCGGTTAAAGTGCCGGACCCGAAATTTTCCAGCCAGACCAAGGACAAGCTCGTCAGCAGCGAAGTGCAGCCGGTGGTGCAGGCGGCCGCGGCCGATGCCATTTCCCACTGGTTCGAAACGCACCCGAAAGAAGCCAAATCCATCGTGCAGAAGGTGATGGATGCGGCATCCGCACGGGAGGCGGCGCGCAAGGCGCGCGATCTGACGCGCCGCAAGGGCGTTCTGGATATTTCCACGCTGCCCGGCAAGCTCGCCGATTGCCAGGAGCGCGATCCGGCCAAATCCGAGATTTTCCTGGTCGAGGGCGATAGCGCCGGCGGCTCGGCGAAGGGCGGGCGCGATCGCAAGACGCAGGCCATCTTGCCGCTG
>Ga0116226_10005007_pt1 | contig 11789 bp, 7 predicted proteins | sample S1TSphfallax_FD_89692 | JGI IMG/M metagenome (GOLD analysis project Ga0116226, IMG submission 89692) | Host-associated microbial communities from peat moss isolated from Minnesota, USA - S1T2_Fa - Sphagnum fallax MG | ecosystem: Host-associated > Plants > Peat moss > Unclassified | place: USA... | reverse complement strand
TTCTTCCAGAAGCTTCCCCAAAATCTTCCTTGTCATCCTGATCCGATCCTCCTTTCGCCGACTTGCCATCTGCCTTCATCAATACAAGCCGCCATACCCATTCCAATGCACAGCTCAAAGGAAAAGCCATGCAATTCCATGCAGCCCATTATGGAGCACCGTCACATTGAGTTGCTCGACACAAAACCCAGGATTCGATCAAATTTTATACTACCTCTTTTCACACCACATAACTTTTTAATAATCCAATGCATGTTAGATTAAGAGGTTGTATGTAGATGTTATGACGAATGGAACAAGAGGGGTTCAACCATCAAGCGTGACATTGAATGAACATCAACATAATGCCCCTTCACATTCCATCATGGTGAATTATGATTCTCCCACAATGTCTTTGTATCTTCCAAGTGGACATAATGCATTAGATTCTTAATGAATTTCATTACATTACATTGAACCACCTTACTTGTTAGACTACAACTACATAGTAATTCCACTTCCAAGCGGGTTTTGTGAGTGCATATCTTCATGTTGAAGGTGTGCAAGAATGCTTCACAAAGGGGGAAGATGTTTTCCTTTGGGAAAGGAATCATAGATGTTAGGCTTAACTTTAAGCAACAAAGGAGCACCACACAATGGACGAAAAGTTCCATGTGCAAGTTCCAACTATAATACTTGATGGGCAAATATAGTTCCAAGCAATGATCCACAATTGTTGGTCCAATATAAATAGGTATCATTTAAACCATTTAAATCATCCATTTTGGTTGCATTGTCTCCAAGGATCTGTATGGATGGGATGCACTTAGAATCCAATTTGATTATATTTGAAATGGATAATTGATAGGTTTTCTTGTTTTGTGCACATAGATGTGAATGTCAAAGAGAAAATGAACTATTTGAAGATTTGGATCAAGGATAACATGGAGAAATTAGTACATGGATTCCCATCAAAGCTTTTTGGGAACACATCGTTGGACCCATGGCTTCTAAAGAAAACATTCATATTGCAAGTGTGTGATGCAAACACTGCTTTTGAACTATGTTTGGAAATGAAACAAGTCTGTATGTAAAAAGTTATACCGTTGAATGTAGCTCTTACAAGCATGCAAGGACAAGGTCTAGGGGTTAAAGAACGACCATCAAAAGCACATGTAAATAATATTTGAGAAGCCAAAGTTCAGGGGCAGATGGGTGGTAATAGATTCATACATGTCAAAATATGCAACGAAGTACTTTCTAGAAATATTTTTGCATGAACTCAACCTAGACAATTTGGAGAAAAACATAATGATTTTTTGATCTAACACTTGGGAAGCGTAATCATACAATTTGCAAATTTTCCAACAATGTGTGTTTCAGTGAGTATAAACAACACAACTTTTTCTATGAATATTCGAAAGAAATAACAAAGTTTCAATAGGGAGAATTTGGTATGGTAGGTACATGAAATTTGTTTTAATTGTAGAAGGTTTCATTACCAAACTTCCAACTTGGTTCAAGTCATGGGAAGAACTAAACATGATTCTTTAAAGCAATTTATAACTAAAAGGATGGAGTCCTAAACATTTATAATTAGGAGGATGGTATTTAGACTTACCAATCACTCAAGTCCTAGAGGAGGAGGAGAAAAATTTGTATGAATCTTGTAAACACGAGTAAGAAAACTCAATCGAAAGTATGTTAAGTGGAAAGGTGGATGTGGATGTAGTGGAAGAGATAGCACGAACATCAAAGAGCATCCTCGCCAACCCAATTATGACCGTGAACAAAAGGAAGAGACAATTGAGACCACTAGCATATGCACAGTGGAGTGCATCGAACTTCATTGCATTTGGCATTGCAAATGAAACCCAACCAGCATTCTTGTAACATGAAATTTTGTACAAATGCAAATGGAAAGATCATGCAAAAAGCCTAAACATAATGAAGAGGCAGCAATACAAAATGCATCCTAGTTCACTTTAGGTTTCACTAGATTTTGAATGAATTTAGACATTTTTACCTAGTGAAATTGTTTAACCCCCTAATGAACGGGGACCAATTACTATAGACAATGGATTGTTTCATTAGTAGTTAGTGAAACAAGGTTACTTTCAAGTGAAATACAAATTTACTAAATCATTCACTTGTTAGTTAATTATCTAACCAACATGGAAATCAATTAAAATTTAATTATTTAACATATAATATTCTTGATAATTTCATCAAATTTTAACCTATGATTTATTGACACGTGTCATTACCTAGGCTAGGTTTTAAACCTAGCCTAGGTAAGTAAATAGGCCACATAATCAACATAGGCACCCATTATAGGAATTTTATAAGAGAATATGCGGTCAACATACCATTGTTGACCACACACAACATCACTCATGAAATTTGATCCCTTGACCTTTAGAATGGAGGCAAACACCCTTACCATCAAGCCACCCCATTTGTTCTGGTAATATGTTACATTACATTCTATTTATCAAATACTTCATTTTAAACATTACAAAAATAAAAACTTTGAAAATTCATATCTTATTGAGATTTTATTCACATGAAATGATTTGAGTTTACTTTTTGAAAATTTTCAATAATGTACATAACTACATTTATTTCCTTTTGAAAGTTTAAAATCATTTGAACAAAAAAAAAAGTTGAACAAATGGATTTTTTTTTGTTAATATAATAGTACTACCTATGTTAAGCTACTTTCAATTATTATATGACTATTTTTTATTAATTTAAATTATTTCATCCTACATTATTTATGGTTATTTATGGTTAGTCTCAATTACTTTTGGTTATTTTTTGTTATTTCACCTTAGGCTATTTTTGGTTATTCTAAATTATTTTTGGCTACTTTAGTTTATTTCACCTGAGGCTATTTTAAGCTATCATAAGTTATTTTTGGCTATTGAAGGGTATTTCACCTTATGTTATTATTGACGATTCTAGATTATTATAAGCTATTTCACCTTAAATTACTTTTATCCATTATAAATTATTTCATCTAGATTATTTTTCACAATCCTAAGTAATTATAATATATGGTTATTGGTTGTTCTTTTATTAAGGGAATTGGTGATTATTAATGGTTATTAGTACCTATTATATTGGTGGCTACTAATGCCTACTAGTGATTAATATATTAATAGTTATTAGTGGCTATTATATTAATGGCCATTAGTAGTTATTCTATTGGTGGTTATTCTATTAATGGCTATTAGTGATTATTAATGGTGATTGGTACCTATTATATTGGTGGTTATTAATGCCTATTGGTGATTAATATATTATTAATTATTGGTGGCCATTTTATTATTGGCTATTAGTGGCCATTTTATTATTGGCTATTGGTGGCCATTTTATTATTGGCTATTGGTGGCCATTTTATTAATGGCTATTGGTGGCCATTATGTTATTGGCTATTGGTGGCCAGTCTATTACTAACTATTGGTGGCTATTTTATTAATGTCGATTGATAGGATATTCTATTGGTGGATATTGGTGTTTATAACTAATTATTATATTGATGGTTATTAGTGGTTATTAGTGGATATTATATTAATGGTTATTGGTGGCTATTCTATTGATGGCTATTAATAATTATTCTATTGGTGGATATTGGTTGTTATTATATTAATGGCTATTGGTGGTTATTATATTAATAGCTATTGGTAGCTATATTATTAATGTTTTTTGGTATTTATTTTATTAATGGTTATTGATGCATATTCTATTGATGGGTATTGTGCTTATTAATGGCTATTATATTAGTGGCAATTGGTGGCTATTATATTAATGGCTATTAGTGGATATTTTGTTATTAAATATTGGTGGTTATTAATGGTTATTATATTAATGGTTATTGGTGGCTATCCTAGTAATGGCTATTGGTGAATATTATATCGTGGATATTGGTGGTTATTAATGTTATTATATCAGTGGTTATTGATGGCTATTATATTAATGGTTATTGGTGGCTGTTGGTGGTTATTATGTTGTAAGCCATTGGTGGTTATTTTATTGGTGGTTATTAATGGCTATTTTATTAGTGGTTATTAATGGTCATTGTATTATAAATTATTGTTGGTTATTATATGTTACATTACAACTATTAGTGATTATTGTATTATAAATTATTATTGGATATTCTATGTTATAATATCGTAGGCTATTGGCAGTTATTATAATGTGAGGCATTTAAAATTATTTTTCATAAGTTATTATGTTATATTCTAAGTTTTTTTACCTTATGTCATTATATTTTATTTAAAATATTTTATAATAACATATAGTAAAATGACCTTGAATAACTTAAAGTATAATATGAAATAATATATATTAATTTAAAATAAAATAACCTAAGGCATAGCCTAAAGTTAGTTGAATAATTTAATTTAGAATAACTTATAAACTTATAATCAATTAGTTAAAACACCTTAAGGTAAAATGACCTATAATAGTTTAGGGTACAATAATTTATAATAGCCTATTATAACATAAAATATAATTTTTAATTACTAAGTAGCTTAAAATAATATAGGGTATATCATAAAGTAATATAAATAAATTATTTTAAAAAACATAAAAATTAACCTATTTACTGTAATAAATTATAATAGTGAATTATGTTAATTAGTAATGAAACATGATGTCTACATAATGATACTATAGTGAAATCAGTAAAATGCAATGAAATTATTTCACTTTTAAGGTCCCATAATGATTTAGGCTAGTAAATTGCACCCCACTTTTGTAGTAGTGAGGTGACACTAAGACAAGTACATGGTATATGAAAGAAACAAAAAGACATAACGAAGTACTCCATTGTGACAAATATGAATTAAGTGGTAGAAAGAAAGATGTGTTTTTGATCCTAAAGTCATGGCTAGGAGCTTATATGGCATACTTATAAAACAAAAAATGTCCATAGGCTTTGGGACTGCAAGAATGTCATTAATTTGCAAGGTAGGTGGGAAGAACATCAATAGAACTATAGTTTGGGCTATTTTAAACATGCGCCCCGTGAGTTCTACCAAATGAGTTTTGTCAAAATGTAATTGGATTGTCAAAATCTAGTAAGGAAAGAGGGCAAGGAAAAGATTGCACATTTTGACTTCATTATTATTGATGTTCTTACCCATATTTAACAACAAGTGACTTAATGGGTTGAAGATGTAAGCAAGTTGTTAAACTTAAAAGGTGACTTAACTTGTTATTTAACTTAACCTATAACATTAACCTAACTTGTTATTAAACATGATAGGTAATATTATATTGGGTTAAGAAGATAGGTTGATAGGTTAGTCAACATGTTGTTTGCAGAACTTGTACCTAGCAAAATAAATAGTAGAACATGTAGTTAAACAAGGTGTAGTTTTTTGAAAATTTGGATTATTAATCTAGATATTGGTTAATGGTTATTTATAATGGTCAATTATTACTATTGTATTTTGAAATATCTAGTATAAGACTAGGAGGACAAACTCATTTTTAAAAAAAATTAATTCCATTTTTGGTTATGTGTTTCACTTTTTCATTTTTGGAACACGAATCATTTTATTTCAACCAACTTTTTTCAAGCTTCTAGTAATTTGTGTACATGTTAATTTAGGATTTATAATTAATTTTCGTTTTATTAGTTTTTTGCATGCACATGTTATAAAAAAAACGTGTTGTAGGAAAATTAGAAGTTGAATAACCCTAATGGGAATAGAAAAACCCATTAACATTTTACGACCACGTAGTGGATAAGAATTTAGAAGCAATCACACTTAAATTTTTTGGTTTGATTTAATAGTTTTAGTAGATTAAGCTTGAAATTTTGATTTGTTTCATGTTTGCTTATTTTTGTGACAACTTTAGAATTAAAGTTTATATTTATTGATTTAGTTTGAAAACGTTAGGATTAGGGTGAAGTTAGTGTAAAATTTTATATTAATTCTTGATTGTTGGGAAGGCTTGATTTGAAAATTTTATGTTAAAAAATAATGCAAGGGTTTTCCTAGAATTTGTTGATTTCAAAAAATGTCAAATATAATTATTAAAAGTTTTAGAAAATAGTTGGAATAGGTTAGACATCAACCTGTTTTGGAACCTACACAAGAGCAAGATGAATAGCAAGTGCAACCTATGGGAAATGAACATGTGAATGCACTAAACACAAATGCAACACAAAGGGGAAAAGTCAATGAACAACATCAAAATGTAGCAAAATTGGTTGTGTAAAAAGACCTTGTAGAACTCTCAACCACTAATCAATAAACACCAAAAACAATAACCCAACCATGGGTTGTGAGTGTTTATGATGATGACAATCATGAACATGTTTAATTGTTTGATGAAGTTATTTCTGCATATCAACCATGACGATTTACAATTTACCCAAAATTGTTACTTCTACATTAATTACAACATATGTTGGTTTTCAAAACCACACATCAAACACGAATATCAATTTGGCACTTATTAATTTGGAAATGGAACAACTTCACCTACTTAATGGGTTGGAGCAATTTCATCACATCTATCAAAGATCATCTAATCAATCAATTTCTATACCACATTTTGAACTTGTTGAGCCCAAAGCAACACCCACAGTTGTTTGGCAAGGAGTTACATATCCACGAGGCACTTGGCATGTCAAATCAGTACCTAGTATAAGTAAAAGATCACATTTTTTTCATCACACACCACTTTCAAGAGGAAACCAAGGTATCACGAGCACAAAAAACTACAAGAATATGAGCTAAGCCAAAGACACGACAAGGAAAAAAAGTCACAAGAAGTGCAAGTTTAAGTTTAATCCAAGATTCGAAACACAAATACACAAAGCACAAACACAATATATGTTTAAAGATGATTCAAATAAAAATTTATTTTGATAATTTATGAAAGCAAAAATTATGACATGAACATGTACCCAAAACTAATGTCGAATAGACTTAATGTAATGGGAAGTTGTTGCAACCCTAGTCTCGAGCTCATGACCGAGGCAAGGGCTTGCAAAGGTGTGGGCCAAAAGTTAAGCATGGGAGTCACATTTCATGCTCCTAAGAGTTTAAGAAAGTGTGAGGGAATGAACCCCCACACTCTCAAGTGCGCTCCCACTTTGTGAGTTGGAGTCCCAATGGACTCCCGAATCTTCAAAGGGCGATTGTAGGGGTCAAAACTCTTTGGATTGAAAAGTTCTTTAAATCATTGGAAAGCTCTTGGAATTTGGATGTTTAAAATGGGTTCATATAACCCATTTGGGCACTTAAAACATAGGTTATACCCAAAAGAAAGGTCAGGAGTCAATTTGCCAATTTGACTCCCGTCCACTAAAAGTCAAGAATCGCCCTAATTTCCTTGCGTGTAGGAGGCATGCCACATACCATTGAAAAGATCTTGACAAGGGCTAAAAATTTGGTTTAGACCTCACCTCAATTGGAGGTTTGTATACAAAGTTATGGACCTCCAAAGTTGCAAGAGTCCTAATTTTGGGAATTTTGGAATTCCAACTTGGGAGTCCCGGGACAAAATGACATTTGGGTGCTAGTCATGTGGCCATGCAGAAATAATACTATAAGGGGGAAGGTGGTAGCTTCCCCCAAATCCGGGGCGTGGTGAATCTTGTGAGTTTGTGTTTGTTTATGACTCATCCGTGCACTAAAAATGCTCCAATTATGCACTAACTAACTTATTGTTTGGTTTGTGTAAGTCCATGTGGGTAATTGACTTGCTTATCATTTTTCCCAGTCTCCATCCTGAAGCTCTAGCATGCCCCTCTACCCCCAAAGTGCGGCAAGGCATGGAACATATCCCAACTCCTCATCATTCCATTAAGTTCACCTTGGACTCACATTTGAATCCATTAAGGAGCTTGGGAGTGCGTCAAAAGTTCTACCCCTATTTATACCCCATTAAGGACCTAGATGAAAGAAGCTTCCATGCATGTTTCCATGTGTGCATTTAAGTAATAATGAATTAAAATTTAACTAAAATTTAATTAAGTGTTAACTCAAATTATACCCCATTAAGGACCTAATTCAAGAAAGCCTCCATAAAGGCTTCCAAATGTGCACCGACCAAAATAGCTTCTTGAGAAATTTCATAATTAATAAAGAATTAAAATTTAATTGAAAATGAACAATGATGCAAACAATTATGTTGGTGCAAATGATGATGCAAACAATGGGTGATGGTGGTGTCTGTGACATCACCTCCCCTTCTAGAGATGAATCCCACAAAGAACGTCCTTGGGTTTGTTTGAATACCACATGTGAAAGTCCTTCACTTTTTCCATGGCATTTCATAAGCTTTCAATTGATTCCTAGGCATATTTGTTGATGTTAGAACCTTACCAATGAACTAAATATTATAACTGACGATGTGATATCCTTAAATCTAGGATTTTCCCAACCTTGTATTCTTATTCACCATCAATTATCATTGGTGGAGGTGGCTTGTGTGTTCTCCCTGAAATGGGAGAAACATGGTAGGGTTCCAATAATGAAACATGAAACATACGGTGAATATTCATGGAATTTGGAAGCTTGAGTTGGAATGCCTCTATGTTTATTTGTTTCATTATGGTGAATGAGCCAAGTATTTTGTAGAATTTTTTCAATGGTTGAATTGTCTTCATGTTTTGTTGTTGAAACCAAATTTGATTTTCAACTTTGAAATTTGGTTAGTCTTTATAATGTGCATCAACATTTTCCTTGTATTGATTTCGAGCTTCTTCAAGGTTGGATACAAGTTGTACTCAAATGTATGTTAGCCATGTGACTCGATCTTTAGCTATAGGGTTCACAACATTGTTTACACCTTGGATGTCAAACCTTTGAAAAAATTATGGTGTTTGTTATGTTGAATGAATCATGTTGTTGTAAGAAAACTTTGCCATAGACAAGAAATCCAACCAATTATCTTGGTGATAATTAATCGTACATCGTAGATATCGTTCCAAGACTTTATTAACCCACTCCATTTGCCCATATGTTTAGGGATGGAAGGTTGATGGTAACTTCACCTTCACATTTAATAGCTCAAAGAGTTGCTTCCAGAACTTAGATGCAATTTGAGGTCCACGATAAAAAATGATGTCTTCAGGAAGTGCATGATAGCAAGAAACATGATCAAGGAATACCTTAGTTGTCTTTTTGCCAATTATTAATTTGTTGCAAGCAATAAAATTAACCATTTTCATGAAACTATCCACCACCACTAGAATCGAATCAAATGAATTAGATTATGGAACATCCATGATGAACTCCATGGAGATTGAAGGCCATGGTGAAGTAGGGACTAGTGATGGCTAAAAAAGCCCATGAAGGTGATGACAAAGATTCTTTACATGCGCACAAACATCACATGAGCCCACAAATTCCTTCATGACCTTCCAAAGTTGTAACCACTAATAGTCATAATACACTAACTCCATGGTATTGTTGAATCCAAAATGGCCAACAACCAATGTGTCATGTCTACCTTGGAGAACTTGAAGTCATGCATGGGCCTTCTAGTATGTATAATATTTTGTCATGATACATCAAACCATCACAAAATTTGAATTTGTCGAAGTCACTAAGAAGGTTCTTTCGATGACTTCTGACAACAACAATAAGAGAATCATTAACTAGATCTTCACGAATGTGTTAAAGGAAGGTTTTATCTTTAGGAGTTAATGATAATGCTTAAAGCCGAAGGTTTTAAAGTTTGAAAATGGTGTCACATTGTTGATTGTAAGTGGCATCCCCTCTTTAGGTGTGAAGTACAAGTGATGGGATAATGCATCTAGTTTCTTTTATTGTTGCCCTAGATGGTAAATAATCTTGAACTAAAATTGAGAAAAGGATAATGCCCATTGAACTTGACATTGATTCAACATACGAACCATCGTGAAATATTGGAGATTCTTGTGATCAAATACATAGTGATTTCATGTTGAGCTCCCTTAAGTAGATGATACCACTCATTAAAGGCATGCATGATAACCAAAAGTTTTTTTGTCATGAATCTCATACTTAATTTCAGCAGGAGAAAACTTATGGGAATGGAAACCAATTAGATGAAGAAGATTATTTTCTCTAAGTTGTGAAAGTATGACACCTAATGCAAAGTTAAAGGTGTTCATTTCCAAAACAAAAGGTTTGGAAGGGTCTACATGAGTAATAAATGGGGTAGTTGTGAAGGAAGCCTTTAACAATTGATAGGCATTTTCAGCTTCAACTTCCCAAGAAAAAGGCTAATCCTTCCAAGTTAGATGAGTAAGAGGTGTCACTATCGTGCAATAGTTGCAATGAATTAGCAATAAAATTTGGCGAACCTATGAAATCATTTAACATCTTGAACAAAAGCTGGGGTAGTGTAATCCACAATGGTTTGAAGCTTACAAAGGTCCATGCAAATGCCATTTCTAGAAAGAATATAACCCAATAATTATACCTTAGATTAATGGAATCCACACTTTTTAATTTGGCATAAAGACCAACTTCTTGGAGTCTTTCCAAAATAAGATGTACATGGCGTTCATGGTCTGCCATGTTCTTTGAAAAAATGAAGATGTCATCGATGTAATAAACCACAAAATCATCAACATACTCATGGAAGACATCATTCATCATATGTTGAAAGATAGTAGGTGCATTGGTAAGGCCAAAGGGCATCACAACATAATCAAAATGGTCGTAACGAGTTCTGAATGCCATCTTCCATTCATCATTTTCTCAATTGTGCACCAAGTTGTATGTTCCACATAGGTCAATTTTGTTGTACACTTTGGCATGATTGAATTGGTCCAACAATTTTAAGACCAAGGGTAAAGGGTATTGGTTTTTTTATGGTGAGTCGATTTAGTCCACAATAATCAACACACATGCATAAAGATCCATCCTTTTTCTTGACAAATAGGATTAGAGCACTAGTTAAAGACTTGGAATGTCGAATGAACCCCTTTTCAAGATTTTCATCAATGTATTTTTGAAACGTTAATAATTCATCTTGCAACAATTTATAGATGGGTCTAAATGGGGGTTGCACTCCTTCCTTCAAATCAATCGCATAATCATATGGCTAATGTTCGAATAATGTGTATGCATTTTTCTTTTCAAAAACATTTTTATAGTCTTGGTATTGAATATGTGTCGCAACCCCACTTTGAGGCAAGTGTGAGGATGAGACTCACACTCCCAAAAGTGGGAACTTGGAGTCCTCCGAGATTCCCGCAACTTCAGATCTCGATGGCAGAGGTCAAAACACCTCGCCTTGAGGTGTTCTTCATACCGTCGAAAAGGCCTTGAAGTGTAGATGTTGAAAATGGTCTCGTATGACCATTTGGACATCTGAAGCACAAGTTATGGTCGAAAGAAGGGCCGGGAGTCAAACTGGCAATTTGACTCCCGACCACAAAAAGTCGGAAATCAACCCGATCCTGGTGTGTGAAGATGGATTGTGACACACAGTTGAAAAGCTCTTAAGGAGACCTACAAGTTTGCTTCAGACCTCATCCCAATCCAAGGTCTGAGCCGGGAGATATGAACTCCCAAAGTCTTGGGAGTCCAAACCGGGACAGTTTTGGGACTCCTCCTTGGGAGTCTCAGGAATAAAAGCCATTTGGATGCGGGTGCGGCAGAGCAACGTAGAGAATACTATATGGGGGAAGGTGGTGGCTTCCCCCAAGTCCGAGCCTTGGTGAGTCTAGTGAGTCCGTGTTGCCCGTGGCTTGTCCCAACACCAAAAGTGTTTCCAAAGGTGAACTAACCAACTTGTGGTTGGTTTTGATGCAGGACTGAGTAACTAAGTAGTTGTCC
>Ga0116226_10005006_pt1 | contig 11789 bp, 7 predicted proteins | sample S1TSphfallax_FD_89692 | JGI IMG/M metagenome (GOLD analysis project Ga0116226, IMG submission 89692) | Host-associated microbial communities from peat moss isolated from Minnesota, USA - S1T2_Fa - Sphagnum fallax MG | ecosystem: Host-associated > Plants > Peat moss > Unclassified | place: USA... | reverse complement strand
CTCTCAAAGTAGTCTTCAATGCATGTTCCAGTGTACTGGCACTTGAGGAGGGCAGCCATGCTCATGAGCAGAACAGTAAAAGTGGTTGGAGTCTGATGTCTTTGTGAGCACTAGCCTTGCTGAAATGTATGCAAAATGTGGGAGCATGGAGGATGCTTGGAGGGGGGTTGACAAGATGTCCTCACATGATGTGATCTCTTGGACTGCCATAATATTGGACATGTGAAATGTGGTCAAGGGCAGAAGGCATTGGAATTTTTTCAAGAGATGCAAGGGGAATTTGTGGAGCTGAACCCTGTCACTTTTATGGGTTTACTGAATGGATGCACCCTTGTAGGTGCATTAGAGGAGGGCAAGTGTGCTCATGTGCAAATGACTGAATCTAGGACATAGTTTTGAGTCCAATGTCTTTGTCATGAATAGTCTCATTGACATGTATGCCAAATGTGGGAGCATGGATGACACATGGAGAGTGTTCAACAAGATGCCCTCACCCAATGTGGTCTCTTGGATTGCCATGTTATTGGGACATGAAAAGTGAGGAAGCATTGGAGCTATTTCAGTGAATGCAACAGGAAGGTGTGGAGCCTGACCCTGTCACTTTTTTGGGTGTCTTAAATGCTTGTGCCAGTGTAGTGGCACTTGAAGATGGCAGGTGTGTTCATGACCTGATCATTTGAAGTGGTTGCAAGCTTGATATCTTTGTGGACAGTAGCCTTGCTGACATGTATGCAAAATGTGGGAGCCTGGAAGACACTTCAAGAGTATTCAACAAGATCCTGTAACACAATGTTGTCTCTTTGACTGTCATGCTTCAAGGATTTGCCATGCATGGATGTGATCAGGAAGCTCTTGCACATTTTGAGCATGTGTGAAGAAGGTGTAGAGCTCGATACTATAGCTTTTGTTTGTCTTCTTTTCTGCATGTAGCCATGCAGGCCTAATGTATGAAGGCCTGTGCTACTTTGGAGTCCATGCCTTCAGTTTACAGTATTGCTGCAACAGGGGAGCATTATGCCTGCATGGTTGATCTTCTTAGTTGTGTTGGGCGTCTGTATAAGGCAGAGGATATGATAAAGAATGTGTTATGGACCAATTGTAGCTGTGTGGAAGGCCTTCCTCAGTGCATGTAGAATTCATAATGATGTGGAGATGGGACAACACATTGTGAAGTGAAGTAAGTTCTCCAATTGGACCATGGAAATGCCTCTGACTCTGTGTTGCTAGCAAACATATATGCTGCTGGTGGCAAGTGGGATCTCAGTGCTAGTATTCAACAGCAGAGGAAGGATGGTGGTGTGAAGAAACAGCTGGATTGCACCTGGATTGAGGTGAATAATGAGGTACATAGATTTGTGGTAGATGATCAAGACCATGCAGAAATAGCTGAAATTTGTGCAAAGCTGAAGAGATTGTCTGGGGAGATGAAGAACATGGGTTATGTGTCAGATACAAAATTTGTGCTACCTGATGTAGATGAAGAAGAAAGGCACCTTCATTTATGTTACCATAGTGAGAAACTGGCCATTGCATTTGGGCTTATCAGCATGCCTCCTGGTATTGTGCTCCACATTCTGAAAAATCTACATGTATGTGGAGATTGCCACACCTCCATCAAGTTCATAGCAAAGATAGTTGGAAGATTAATCATAGTAAGAGGTGCCAATCGCTTCCACCACTTTGAGGATAGCATTTGTTCCTGTAGAGATTACTGGTGATACCAGGCATTTCATGTTGTTCTTGCATTTTGTGTTCTTTTGTTTGAAGCTAGACCTCAGAAGGAAATTTTGGGAGGTGCATCCATAAAAGTTACATCGATGATGAAAATAGGCCAATTGAAATTGCATTTTTGGGGAATTCTATTTGCAAGTTGATGGTTGTAAGTTGTACCAAAAATTCGGGGAGTCAAATGTATTCCCAACACGAATGTAAGGGTTCAGATCATGGAGGAGCATGACAACTTGAAACAAGAACTTGGAGAAGATTAGACATGTATTATTTCAAGGCTACATAAAGATGATTTTGTTATTTATCTATTTTTGAAATGAAGCATTATCTCACCAAGATGAAGATTCATGGCTCGCATTTGTGGGTTTGTGTTTTTTATTTTTCTCGAGGTGGAATTTTGTTTGTTGATAAATTTAGAAAATGAAAAAAAATGGTTTTGTTGTTTCTCACTAAATTTTGAAAAATGTTTAATAGAATAACTAGATTTCTATGTTACGCTCTAACATGTATCCAACCCAAGTATTATTTCAACTAATATACTTAAGGAAAGAACCTGGAGAAATTTACTTTAATATTTGGAGGGCACCTTATGTTTGTGACTATCCCCTCCACAAAAAAGAGGAGGGGTTTTATGCCGACCTTACCCTAAGATCAATTTCTTTATCAAATAATCCTCAAAATAGTGAAATGAAATTTTGTGAAAATATGAAGTTGACATGTTGAAAATCACCATAATTATCATAGGCTACACTTTGAATAATTTCATTCCTCATGTGACAATATCATAATCGATCATGGAAAAAACTATAATTTCAAAAAAAATTAAGAAATTTGTTTTTTGAAAAAATAATTAGTGGTTTTGTCAATGTGGAAACTGAACCTAAGCTACAGTATTTCTTGAGAGGGGGAGGATCTGGTGTCTACTTATGGGTGTAAGATGCCTCCCATGGTTAAAAATACATGTAAAAATTAGTGTCGAGCAATTCTTTATTCTTATGAAGAACTTTTGGTTCTTGTTTTAAAAATAAAGTTATCCATAAAGTTCTTCTAATTGGGGGGCAAACATGGTGAGTTTTGGAATAATAGGAAATGAAAATCATAATAAGGTATAAAAGGATGTAAAAATGAAAATAACAAGATATGAAAATTAGCTTCATCCCCAATTTGGGCTTTGCATTGTTCTCATGTGCTTGAAGTTTTCAATGCATATGAAAGTGCTTATGTGTTGGTTTGTTTGGGCTTGTGTGTAAGAGAAAAATTCAAAAATCCAAGCGACAATGGTGTGAGAGGAAAAAGAGAGAAAAACTCAAAGCTCCAAGTGACAATGGTGTGAGAGGAAAAAGAGAAAAATTCAAAGCTCCAAGCGAACACTAGTGTGAGAGGAAAAAGAGAGAAAAACTCAAAGCTACAAGCAACAATGGTGCAAGAGGGAAAAGAGAATTGTGGTATGAGAGTTTTTATGAGAATGGAAGGATTTAAGCTTTATGAGAAATAATGAGCAAATTGTTCTAAGCATGTAGAATGATTGGTTTCCAAAGAGTTGTGAGGGATCATTTTATGGAAGTGGCGGGATTGTAAACATAAGGGGTTCAAAGTTGTAGCAAAAAGACTTGTGAAGAAGGAGTGAGTGTGATTGATAATGCCTTGTCAATGCAAGTGACTAGTAGAATGGAGGATTCAACACAAAAAAATTCAACATAAAAGTTGTGTGAAGTTCTTTATTTTAATTAGAATTTCATTTGAACTTCCCAAACACTAATAGAAATGGTGTTAGTTGAAAGCTCTTGGGAAGGTGAGGAGATTTTTTTTAATTAACAATCTTTATACCCCCCACATTTAGGAGGCTTGCCTCTTAATGTTGTGGTCTACATCGATTTTATGTTTGAAATTTTTTAAGATTGTTCAAAAGTTACTTGGACTTGTCTTAAAGTTGTTGCCACAAGGTCGACACAAGCTTTCTTGCTCCTCCCTCATCCTAAGTATGTCCATCACAATATTTAATTCATCAATCCCAATATGTGAAAAGATGCAAGAAGATGAAACTCACAATTATACCCACAAGCATGTTGTTGCCTTCTTTTTCCAATGGTCTAATAATATGCAACATATCGCCACTCATGCCCATGACCCCATTCATACTATGAGTATCTATCAAATAAGCAAAGTGTGATTTAGGGGATGTAGGTGAGAGTGTGGTTTGGAATGCAATGGAAAACATCATTAAAGTTGATCATAGATCATGCCTTCAAATCTTAAAATAAATTGGTAGTGCAAGGTGGTCTCTTCAAGCTAGCCTCAAGTTTGAAGTACATTGCTTGAAAGTATGTCTACTACTTCCAAGTGACATAAACATCATTGCATATGACTCTGACACCAAATTTTACAAAGATTCTAACTTGATCTTGGAAATCCCTAGGTAGAATGGAACTTTATGAATGTAATTTTTATATGGTGGAAATTCATTTTCTTTTATGTATAGCCTTAAGTTTAGGCTCTATTGGTGGTTATTTATAAAAATATTCCTTTTATGAACTTGATATGAAATGAATTGGCTTTGTAGAACTTGAAATGCATCAAATTATTAGGATTTTGTCCCTAGTGATGAAATTTGACCATTTTTAGACCTCATATGGGTACTTGAATTGATTTGGAGGTTCAAACATTTAGGGTTTAGGTTCATGAATTGAAGTCTACCTCCATCATTTTGGATCAAGATTCATCAAGTGTAGGTTTGTTTTTAACATTTAGAGGATTCAAGTTTCAACAAATTCAACCCTAATTCGTTAATTGTAGGTTTGGTTCCAACATTCTAAAATATTGATTCATGATTTGCAAGTTTGGTCACAACATCTCAATAGTTGTTTTAATGAATTGAGGTCTACACCAACATTTTGAAAGATTGTTCCACCAAATGTAGGTTTAATTCCACAATGAACATAACTATTTAGGGTAATTGATTAAGGTTCCAACATTTTTGCAATTAAATTTCAATTTGGTTTCAACATTTAGGGTTTAAGGGTAATGAATTAAGGTATGGATCCAACATTTCAAGTCTATTTGGGAACTATGTCATTGATTCTAATTTGATTCCAACATTTAAGGGTTTAAGGTTTATGTATGAATTGAAGTTTGGATCCAATAGTTTAAAATTGTTTCCAACATTTTCAGGTTTACTTGGACAATTTCATTGAATTTCATCAAATGGGGGACCATTTCATTGATTATAGTTTGGTTCCAACATTTTGGGTTTAGGGTGTATGAATTAAAGTTTCATCAATTTAAAACTATTTCCAACAATTTAGGTTTGTATCCATCATTTGAGGTCTACTTGGGGATTGTTTCACTGAATTCATCAAGTGTGTATTTATTTATTTGAATTTTTATTTTGTTCCAACATTTAAAGTTTAAAGCTTATGAATTGAAGTTTGGATCCAACATTTCAAAACTATTTTCAAAATTCAAGTTTATATCTATCATTTGAAATATACTTAGGGATCATTTCATTGTATTTCATCAAATGGGCAACTCTTTATTGAATTTCAATTTGGTTCCAAAATTTAAAGTTGAAGGCTTATGTATTAAGGTTTGGATCCAACATTTTTGAATTGTTTTCAACATTTCAAATCTATATTCGTCATTTGAGGCATACTTAAAGATTATTTCATCAAATTTCAAATTGGTTCCTACATTTAGGGTTTAAAGTTTATGAATTGATGTTTGAATCCAACATTTTTGGATTGTTTCCAACAAAAAATTTCAATTCTATATCCATCATTTGAAGTGTATTTAGGGTATATTTCATTGAATTTCAAATTGGTTCCAACATTTAGGGTTTAGATTGATTGAATATGAATATAATAATATTAAGATTGTTTCCATCATTTCAAATGCATTTCCATCACTTTATTTATACTTGGGGACTATTTCATTGAATTTCATAATATGACCAACTATTTTTATGAATTGAGGTTTACTTCCAACATTTAAGGTTTAGATCTAACATTTCATGATTATTTTCAACATTCGAACTATATTTGGGGATTTTTTCCATCAATATCTTCAATTTGGGGTTTTATTACGACATTTTGAAATTTGGTTCAAACATTTTATGTAATCTTGGGGATTACTTCCCACAATTTCATTAATTTAACAACTAATTCTTACATTTTGCAGTTTGTTATCGAGATTTAAAGCTTAGGTTCATTGATTTGAGGTGTGTTTCCAACATCAAAAATATTATTTCCAACATTTTAGCTAAACTTGGGGACTATTTAGATTTTTATTTATTTATTTGGCAACTATTTCTAGCATTTAAGGTGGATTTGGTGACTATTTCATTGAAATTCATGAATTTGGCAATTGTTTGATTGAATTGAGGTTTGCTTCCAACATTTATGTCACCTTTTCCAACACTTCATGTCTATTTCATTGAATTTCATGATTATTTCATTAAAGGTAAGTTTGTTTCAAGTTTTGAAAGTATGTTTAATATGTTATTCAAGTTAATAAACCCCAATTAAGCCCATTTCAAGTGTTGCAAGTTTGTTCCTACTTAGTTCAAGTCTATATACCTATGTTAATGATTCTTTCAAATGCTACAAATATGTTTGCTCCTAGTTCAAATATGGCAAATGATCATGAAGAATCCCATGTGATTTTACAACCATCTAGGTTTGATTCCAAGATGAAAAACATGAGATTCTATCTAATCAAACCACTAGCAAAGGTCCCAAAGAAGGAGAAATGGTTAAAGTTCTTATGGAATCACTCCATTTGAACATCAAGGCCACATGTTATCATTTTGATTTTTCAAAATACTCAAAAGACAAAAAAACAAATGACATAGTTATACTTAGCCTTGTGCAAAAGGTGGTATATGTAAATTACAAAACAACTTATCCCAAATGCATCTTCTAGAAGGATATTTTAAAAGATCAACTTGGGGAAACTTTGAAAGAGATGAAGATTGGGACATCTAATGAAAATGGAACCAAGAATGTTGTGTTGATGGGACATCTTCCCCCCCCAAGTACCAAGGCCCCCTATTCCTCCTATGGTCTTTGAATTTATAAATGAACTAACATCTAAACTATCACCTAATTTGAGCCCTAGCTTGACATGTACTTCAAATGGCAAAACACAAATGTTGAAAATGTTGCAATCATAGTCTAGCAATTTTGCCACCATGGCATGGGAGATGGTTATCAACAATGAAGATAAAAGAATTTTAATCAAAACAAGGATGGAGGTTAACATAAAGAAGAAGATAACAACGAGGCTTATTAATTTTATCATGATAAAAGACCTAAGAGTTTTGGCAAATGTAAAATTTAACACAAAGGTCGAGGATGTTTTAAACTTGTAGCTAGAAATCCACATCTTAGCCATAGTCAATTGGGTCCTCTATATGGTCATTATTGACTTCGTATGTGAAGTATATGTAATATTTGTGTAAGAAATTAATCATACTAGTTGTAGCTTAGAATAAACAACTATACTTTTCCTTTGCAAAATCAAAGCATTTATTAATCTTTTCCATTTTTGTTTCAACCTCCCAATTCCCCACTCCAACCACACTCTATACCATGCATGCATTTTTTTGTATGTTCACACTACACTTAGGTCATGCTTAGGCTAGCTCATGTTTCCCGAGTAATTATATCACAAACATACCTTTACCAATATAACTTGGGTCCCCCAATAAATATTCAAAGTATTCATATATATGTATGTATAAAAACTTAACACCAATTTTTAAACATGTTTGACATGTGCATGATGTTCATATGATGAAAGCAACCATGATATCCACTATCTAGGTAAATGGGCAATCCATGGTGGTCCAAAACTACCATGTTGTTCATATAATACATTTTTTTACACTCATTGAACCATGATCTACGAGGATTTTTGTTTCAAGGCATGTGGATTTTCATGAAAGTCTCATCAATGAATTTGATACAACTTTAGAACTCTAAAATGTTTCTACCAAGGGTACCCCACTCCTTGGTAGTAAGCCATTGGATATTGTCACCTATAACCTCATTAATGCAAGATGTAATGAAAATTGCATCATCACATATTATATTTTTATTCTATTTCCACATTAATGTGTTATACATGATTACATTGTCATGTTTCATGTATATGATAAATTGGAATAATTGATATTATAAGTTCAACTTAATTAATTATCTTATACAATGTGAGCTTTAATAGTGAATCACACATGGGCCTTGATGGGTTTAGCTTTAAGGTTTAAGGGACCATTAATGCAGTTAATTTATCAAATTCTAACAAATTAAAGTTTGCTAAAGCTTTGGACAAACTTGTAATTGGTCGCATTGTGAGGAGCACACCCCAAATACTCACCTTTCAATCAATTGATTTCCTAACATTTGGTTCCAATTCATTTGTGTTGAATAGCTTGAATGTGGTAATGCCCATTATTACAACTATGTACATATTTTGATGTTGCTTGTGTGTTTTTTTAAACATCTCTTCATCACTACTTGATGAAAAGCCATTGAAATCAACCATGTCTGAAAAGACATCATTACCATAAAAAAAAACCTATGAAACATAGGAAGAAACCCCAAAACAAGTCTTAAAATAAACCCTAAGAAACTTTTTAAACCCCAAAAAAAGCCCAAAAAGAAACTTTAAAACAAAAAAATAGCTATAGAGACAATCAAAAATCAAAGGAACTCCCACAAGTGAAAATGAAAAATTATGTATAGTTCTCTTTAATGAATGAAGGAAAAAAAAGTAATTCTCACAAGTGAAAATGAAAAAATCATTCCAAAAACCAAAGTTCAACCTTCAAGGCTCAATATATACTAAAACTTCATTCTAGAAACAAAATTCAAGCTTCAACAACGTATATTGAAACCCTAATTCCAAAAACAAAAGAGTATGTAGTTCACCATATTCATGAAGCTTGATAAGTTAGGATTCATGGCTATATTGTAAATTCTAGATTGTAATGTGCATTGAGCTTGCATTTCAACAAGTTTGGAGTAGACTCTACTATCTAGAATGTAGACTCTATAGTTTAGACAACAATGTTGCAACTTGTACCAACATCCATCACGATTCATTGAATCACTAACAACATCTAAGGCTTGAGAAGCCATACTCGAATCCAATTGTTGGAACTTGGCAATTGCATTAACCTAGAAAGGACCAAACATTAAACCTTAATTATTAACCTTCAAGTTCATTGATGAGGCTTGGGCCTTGAAAGGATTAACTTCTAAGGCTTGAGCATTGCAAGTTGTAACATGCTTGTAGCTTGAACATTAAACCTTAATGATAGTATCTGGATTTTGCAACAAATCCAAGCTTCAAAAAGGACTTGTACAAATGTTTCATGAAGTAGCATTGTAGTAGGTTATGTTGTTATAGGCAAATGAACCTCCAATGTTGGTAAGAACTTTGGCAATTGAAATTACATCGAAGAGTGATTGGCGATGGCATGTTCAAGCATGTAACGAGCCTTGATGAATTAAAGAGAAGATCGTCAAAATTGAAGGCGACTCCTCTCAAAGCATAGTCATGGATCTGGCAAAAGTAGTGATGAAAATGAGAGAATGAAAAGGCGTCTCTTTCCTTATCAAGGTCGAAAATGGAAAACCCTAACCCTAGGGAGGAGCCATTTGGCACATTCATATAAAAAAAGAGGGCCATCCAATGGCAACATGTGTCGGTTTTTAATGGGTTGTCTTGCAAATCAGGTAAGGCCAAAAGAGATATTTGGCGAATTTTCAAATATATATAAAAAAATTCAAGCTTAGAGGTACCCAACCCCCTTGAAAGGTAAGGATTTAGTTTAAAGTCGCTAGTAAAAGAAAAGCTGGGGTGAAGACGTGGTGACTTTACAGATAACTCTATTGAACCTATCTCAATTTCAGTATAACACATAAATGAAACTGGGAATCTGATCTTAGGTTTGGTTCTTTTAAAAAATTCTAATTCTGGTTTTGGTTTTTGGTTCTTAAATGGTTCCAGTTTTGAAAATCAGACCCAATTCCAATTCAATTCTTACCAACAACAACCAAAACCAATGGGTAGTCCTACACACCAACCAAGGTGGGTAGGCACCCAAAAGTGGTAAGAATCCTTTCCCCCCCTATGCTCCCAAGTCTAGAAATGTTTAGGTTCACAATAACATTTTGGCTTCAAATGGATAATGGCATAGGATGGCTCTTTAAGCACTTAAATGACAAGTAGAAAGAGTTAAGTCAAGTTGGTAATACTCTTCTTATTAGTGTCAAGCTTAAAGACCAAACCCACTTTTGCTAAACAAGGCTGCTAAACTCTTTTGCTTTAAACATTGCCTCATGCAAGCCCCTTCCAACATCTTAAAAATCTTGTCATATTGATGAAACCCTAAACCCTAAACCAGTAAATAGACCTCCCTCCCTCTCTCTCTCTCTCTCTATCACAGCAACTGAGTTTTGACTTGGAGTGGGGGAGTGGGGGAGTGGGGAAATCCCAAGAGGGATTGGACAGTAGGTTCTACCAAGGATCATCTGCCATGTCCCTCTTTTGCAAATCTGTGTCAGAGGGACCAACAACAGGCTCCCATCCAGAGAGTGAGTGCAGTTGGCCATAGCCTACATACATGTGTTGTGAGTTGCTTTTGCCATTGACACAGAGTGTTGTCTTTCTAGCATTGATTTTGATTTCAATGTCGTTATGCAAGTTCCCAAATTAGGTCTGAATTTCCAAGCTTAAAAGTTCCTACTTATTTGAGCTCCAAGCCAAGCTCAAACTCAGCTACATTACCTGTACCTGTTGTTGTTGTTGTTGTTGTTGTTGTTCCTCACAAGTCAGAAGGACCCACCCACCCTAAACCCTAATAAAAAAATTGGCGAAATTTCGCCAAAAACAACGATGTAAGTTCATTACAAAAATATGAAGTGATTTTCAATGGAGGTTTTCAATCGCCAGAAGTGAGAAAGGACAAAAAAAACGGGTTTTAAAATCGCCAAATCTTTGTCTATATTTGGTTTTCAGTGTGTAGCCAAAACTATTGAAGGATGATGATAAACATATTTTTGTACTTCATAATAATCTGGTATATAGCCAGATTTGGCTAAATCTTCTTAAGGATGGATGATCGTCAAATTTTCTACATCTTCTTATGGATGGATGATTGCAATTTTAAAATTCCTAAAGAAATACTCCTCAAGTTCAGTGATTTTTTAATTTATTTTTTGTGAATTTTTGAAACCTAACAACTAACTACAACAACAAAAAGAAGGCCCTTGCAAAACAAGTACAAAGCTTTTTTTTGTGGAAAAACAATTTAAAGGCGCCGTATTTAGACACGTGTTGCCAAACTATACCACGATTACCAAACTTTTCTACTTTCCTCTTTGAATGATGTGTAGTAGCCAAATTTGAGATGTTTAGCCAAATTTGGCTAAGTTAGTTCACTTGTGGGATGATCACCAACCCACCTACCTCACAAATTGGGGGCCAAAAAAACAAGAGGTGTGTCACACTATGGCCTTGCCATTTACATTAAAAAGTAAGTTAAGGCAAAAGAAGAAGAATTATGGAAACTCAAATATTTCACCATACAAAAATAAATATTTTAATCTTAAAAAAATCCTCTAAATGAAACCAAAAATCCTTCAAGATATTATTATAACTCTATTATAACTAATCTCAAGTTTCAACACAAGCCAAAATATAATCATGTTTCAAAAACCCTCAGATAAAAATTTATAGACCTATTATTATTAATAATAATTATGACCTAGAGGCCTATAAAAATCCCTTAAGCTACTACACTCTATATGTTGTGAATAAATAAATAAAAAGAAGCCTTTGGTAATAAAAAAGGACTTGTTTCACTAATGGTGCATTCACACTTGATATCAATTCAATGTTAAATAAAAATCTAGGTGGCATCCTAGGTGGCACCAAATGTTAAATGGCCAATAGCTTAATGTTAAGTGAATGTTAGTTTAATATCAAATCTTCACAATAAGTAAGTTTTTTAAGTCCTAAATGACTAGTACGGGTGTTAAGGGACTCAGCACTAGAGT
>Ga0116226_10005005_pt1 | contig 11790 bp, 7 predicted proteins | sample S1TSphfallax_FD_89692 | JGI IMG/M metagenome (GOLD analysis project Ga0116226, IMG submission 89692) | Host-associated microbial communities from peat moss isolated from Minnesota, USA - S1T2_Fa - Sphagnum fallax MG | ecosystem: Host-associated > Plants > Peat moss > Unclassified | place: USA... | reverse complement strand
GCCAACGGCAAGGAGCATGTCACGATTCGCGAGCTGTTGACGCACTACTCCGGGCTGCCGCCAGATGTCGATTTGAAGGAGCCTTGGGGATTGGCCGCTCCCGATAAAGCCGAAGGCCTCCGCCGTGCCTTCGCCTCGCCGCTTGTAACTGTTCCAGGCACACACTTTGAATATTCGGACATCAACTACATCACGCTCGGTGCATTAGTTGAGAAGCTGAGCGGTGAGACTCTCAACGCCTACGCCCAAGGCCACATCTTCGCCCCGCTTATGATGGTTGCCACCTCCTATCGTCCGATCTCATTGCCCGGAACTCCGCCCGATCCACTCGTCCGAAGATTGTCGCTCACGCGAAGATTGTTGGCGACAGCCCCGACCACCCACGACAACGAAGGCGACGCCACCACCAACCCGGACTTCGACCATCTCCTTCGCGGCACCGTTCACGACCCCACCACCCGCCGTATGGGCGGAGTCGCCGGCCACGCCGGGGTGTTTTCGACGGCGGGGGACATCAGCCTCTTTGCACAGGCGCTCCTGGACCGTCTCATCAGCAACACCGGAAACTTCCCGCTGAAGCAATCGACGCTGAAGCTGATGACCACGCCCGAGCAGCCCGCGACCGCTGAGGCCACTGCGACGATCTTTACGCCGGACGGCAAGCCGACCAAGGGCGTGGCGCTGCGCGGATTTGGCTGGGACATCAACTCGGCGTTCTCGCGGCCTCGTGGCGAGGTCTTTCCCATCGGCAGCTTCGGACATACGGGTTTTACGGGGACGAGTCTGTGGATGGACCCGGCGAGCGACAGCTATGTGATTCTGCTGGCGAATGCGATCCACCCTAGGGGGAATCCGCCGATCTCGGGGTTGAGGGGACAGGTTGCGACGGCGGCGGCGAAGGCGCTGGGGCTTGCATTGGGAAGCAGTGGCGACCCATCCCACCCATCAGAATCGATGAGTGGGGCACCCGGACGTGGTGGTGATCCGTCCCAGGTCTCAGAGGCGAGACCTCGGGCACCCGCGCCGGGAGTTTGCCCTCCGTCTACGATCTGTGATCCGGTGATTGTTACATCTGAAAACAACAAGGTGGAGACGACTGCGTCGACTCTCACATCCTTAATCGCCGATCTATCGTCGGTGAAGACGGGTATCGATGTGCTCGAAGCGACAAACTTTGCAGCGCTCAAGCAGGCGGCGCGCGACGGGCATCTGCGGGTTGGACTGCTGACGAACCAGACGGGGCTCGACGGGCAGGGGCGGCGCACGATGGATGTGCTGAAGGCCGCGCCGGGAGTGGAGTTGACGACGCTCTTTTCGCCGGAGCATGGCATTGCCGGCACAAGAGATTCCACCGACCTCCACAACTCGACTGACGCCGCGACCGGCCTTCCCATCCTCAGCCTCTACGGTCCAAGAGATTCCGACAAGCGGCCGAAGCTCGAGGACCTTGCTAAGCTCGATGCGGTGGTGATTGACCTACAGGATGCCGGGGTGCGGTTCTACACCTATGAGTCCGTCATGGGCTACTTCCTCGAAGCCTGCTCCAGAGCCAACACTCCGCTTTTCGTCTTAGACCGCCCCGACCCCATCGGCGGCGAACTGGTACAAGGCCCGGTCTCCGACGCCAACAAAATCTCCTACACAAACTACCGCCCCGAACCCATCCGGCTCGGCATGACGCTCGGTGAGCTGGCGCAGTTCGATAACGGCGAGGGGAAACTTGGCGCGAAACTGACCGTCATTCCCATGCAGGGCTGGCAGCGGGCGGAGTACTTCGACGCGACAGGGCTGAAGTGGGTCAATCCCAGCCCGAATCTGCGCTCTGTCGCCGCGGCGGCGCTCTATCCGGGGATTGGGCTGATGGATTACGCGAACGTCTCCGTGGGGCGGGGAACGGAGGCACCGTTTGAGCACATTGGCGCGGCGTATATCAACGGGCCGATGCTGACGGGCTATCTGACGGCACGGAAGATTCCTGGGGTGCGTTTCGCGGCGACGAAGTTCCAGGTCGCTGAAGACGCGAACCACTACCCCTTCCATGGGCAGCAGATCGAGGGCGTCTCGATGGTCGCCGAAGACCGCACCGCGCTCGACGCGCCGGAGCTCGGCATTGAGATCATCGGCGCGCTGCATCACCTTTATCCCGAGCAGTTCCCGCTCAAGGGGGTCGCCCGGCTGATTGCGAACGAGGCAACCATGCTGGCTTTGGAGCAGGGAACTGACCCGCGCAGGATTGCGGCAGCGTGGCAACCGGCGCTCGATGACTTCAACTCGCGCCGCAAGCAGTATCTCCTCTACAAATAGCGGGACGTACCTGTATCGAAACTACCTCTTTCCCGGCGATTCATATCGCCCGGCCTGGAAGTACGTCACAATAGACAATTGCAGGCGAAGACACCCCGAAGGAGGCAGCGTGCCAAGGATCAACTTTCAACAGCAGCTTGTGGCGCTCAAGGACAAGCTGCTTGCCATGGCCGCGCTCTCGCAGCAGGCGCTGGAGTTCTCGGTTGAAGCCTACATCGCCAGCGATATGTCGCTCTGCGACCACGTGCTGGAGATCGAAGCGGCGATCAACGCCGCCGAGACCTCGGTGGATGAGATGGCCTACGACCTGCTGGCCAAGGAGCAGCCGATGGCGATCGACCTGCGGTTTATCCTCTCTGTCATCAAGATCAATAGCGACCTGGAACGCATCGGGGACCAATCCACCAACATTGCGCGGCGGGCGCAGTCGCTGCGCGATGCTCCGCGTATCTCGCTGCCGGTCGACATCGCGGACATGGGATCGAAGGTAGGCGTGATGATCCGGACGGCGATCCAGGCGCTGCTGGAGGCGGACGCCAAGCTCGCAGAGTCCGTGCTTGCCATGGACGACGAGGTGGACGAGATGAACCGCGCCGTCCAGTCGGAGCTCATCGGGGTCATGCAGCAGCATGCGTCGGTCAGCGAGCAGGCGCTGAACGCTATCCTGATCTCGCGCAACCTCGAACGTGCGGCGGACCATGCGACGAACATCGCGGAGGATGTCATCTTCTGGATACGGGGCTCTGATGTGCGGCACAAGATGTCGCTCGATGCCGCCGACTAGAGCGGCTCCTCGTCTCTCTCTGCCGCGCTCAATGCCAGCCCGGTCGCGACCGAGGTGAACTCGCCGCCCGTTACGACGCGTTCGGCGGAAAATCTCTTATTGAAGATGCGCCTCACGGCGGGGACGAAGCTGGTTCCTCCAGTGAGGAAGACGCGGTCGACGGCCCGAGGGGCGACGCCTGCGCTCTCCAGCAGACCATCGACCGTGCGCTCGATCGCGCCGAGGTCGTCGGCGATCCAGCCTTCGAACTCGGCCCGTGTTACCGGCGCGACGATGTCCAGGCTGCCGTCGCGAAAGCGGAACTCGGCGGTCTCCGCGTGGGAGAGTTCGGCCTTCAACCGTTGCACGGATTGGTGCAGCTGGTAGCCGAGGTCTTCGTCAATCAGGTTGATGAGGGCAGCGATCTTCTCCGGCTCCTGTGCGCGAGACCGCGCCGCCCTTAGCAACTCCGTCACATTCCTCGTCTTCAGAAACGACAGGTAGTGCCAGCGTTCCAGGTTGGCGTAGATCCACGCCGGGACGGCGGGGATGATCGGGGCGGGACGGTCGGGGGCGTGCGAAAAGGTGCGTTCGAGCGACTCCGAGCCCAGCGCCGGCGAGACCAGACGGCGGACTATCCGCGCGTCGAAGGCGTCGCCCGCGAGGCCCAGACCGGCGTTACCCAGAACGCGGTCTGCGGCGTTATTCCCCCTGCGCGAACCAGGACCGACGCGTACCAGCGAAAAATCGCTCGTCCCGCCGCCGAAGTCGCCGATCAGGATCAGTTCGTCGCGCCGAAGCGTGGATTCATACGCGAACGCAGCGCCAATGGGCTCAAACTCGAAGTGGACGGAATCCAATCCGGCCAGCTTGAACGACGCTTCGAGGCGGCCGACGGCGAAGACATCGTCCTCTGTGGTCTCGGCAGAGACGAACCGAACCGGCCGACCAACCGTCGCGTGTCGCACGGGGCCGCCAATGTGGCCCTCGATCGCCAGCCGCAGATCCGTTAGGATGCGCGCAATCAGCTCCTCCAGCGTGTACCGCCGGCCGAAGACCTCCGTTCCGTTGAGCGAACGGCTGGGCAGGTAGGACTTGAGCGACTGGATCAGCCGTCCCGGCGATTCGGCGTGGAGGTAGTGCTCGATGGCACCCGGGCCCGTGAACGACTTCAGTTGGGTCCTGCCGGCGTCCTTGATCTGTTCGAGATACAGGATTGATCGGTAGCTCTCCGTCATCCCGGCGAAGGAGGGGAAGCGGAGCAGGTCCACCTTCCCCGCCCGGGCAATTGCGACGGAGCTGTTGGTCGTTCCGAAGTCGATGCCGATGCTGGGTCCCGAATACCGCATGAGTGTTTTAGAGTACTTGCATCTCCGCGCGATACTGAAACCCGGCTTTTCTTTTCTCCGGCCTTCAGGCAGAATCGTCCTGAAATTGCACAGGGCGCGGCGGCATTCGTGGAAGGGGAATGCATGGTTACAGTGCAGTCGGTCATGGACGATCTCAAGGCGCGAGGGACGGAGAAGACGCGGCGGATTCTCACGAACCATGGCCTTCCGGCGGACCGGATGTTCGGCGTCAGCAACGCCGATCTGAAATTGATCGCGAAGACAATCAGGCGACAGCAGGCGCTCGCGATGGAACTCTACGCCACCGGCAACGTGGATGCGATGTACCTCGCGGGCCTGGTCGCGGACGGCGCTCTGATGACCCGGAAGCAGTTGCAGGTGTGGGCGGAGGGCGCGGCCGGGATGCCGATGATCGCCGAGCACACCGTGCCCTGGGTCACGGTCGAGAACAAGGACGCGGTGCATCTGGCGACGCACTGGATCGCGTCGAAGCGGGAGCACATTGCATCCTCTGGCTGGTGTACCTGGTCGGGAATCGTCGCCACCCGGCCTGACGCCGACCTCGATCTCGGTGCCATCGCGACCCTGCTGAAGAGGATTCCCGCTGAAATCGGCGCCGCGAAAAACAGGGTGAAGTCCACGATGAACTCATTCGTGATCGCTGTAGGGATTTACGTCACATCGCTGCGCGCGGAAGCGTTGGCCGCAGCGGCGAAGATGGGCACCGTCTCGGTAGACGTCGGCGACACGGCCTGTAAAGTTCCGTTCGCCGCAGAGTATATCGCGAAGGCCGAGGGGGCGGGCAAGGCGGGGAAGAAGCGCAAAACGATCCGCTGCTAGGCCAATGCGGTTACGGCAACGCCGTTCAACAGCGTCTCTACAAGCCGACCTTCCGCGTCGAACCTGTTGAAGTTCCCGGGCTGGCCGGGCGCTATGTCGAACCGGTCTTCCAGACCGAGCATCCTCGCCGGGTTGCGCGAGGCGCAGCGCGTGGCCTCGGCGAACGGTGTGCCGGTGAACCGCGCGAAGTTCGCGACCGCCCTGTCCATCGTCAGCACGGAGCCCGCAAGGACGCCCCGCGCCATGGCACGGCCGTCGCGGACCTCCACATCGAAGTTGCCCAGCCTGTAGGTGCCGTCGCCCATTCCCGTGGCCGACATCCCGTCGGTCACCAGGATCGCCCGCTCCAGCCCCTTTGCCCGAAGGAAGACCTCCACCATCTCCGGCGCGACGTGAATGCCGTCGCAGATCAGTTCGGCGTAGAGGTCTCGGCTGGCAAGCACCACGCCGGCAACGCCCGGCTCGCGATGGTCCATCGCACGCATCGCGTTGAAGGTGTGGGTGGCGCTGGCCGCTCCCTTCGCGATGGCTGCGTAGGCCTCGGACGCCAGCGCGTTCGTATGTCCCAGGCTCACGCGGACGCCCTGCGCGGTAACGTGCTCGATCATATCGAGTGCTCCGGGCATCTCTGGCGCGACCGTCATCAACCGGACATGCCCGCGTGCCGCCTCGTAGAACCGGTCGAAGAGGCCTATGTCGGGCGGTCGAATATCTTCCGGGGAATGCACGCCGCGTTTGACGTGTGAGATGAACGGCCCTTCCAGATGAATGCCCACCGCCGTCGCCCGGCCGCGGTTGGCATTGCCAGCGGAAGCCTCGATCAGCCCCGCCAGCCGGTCGAGCGCGCGAAGCGTCTCGTCCACCGGCGCGGTCACAGTGGTCGGAAGGTAGTGCCCGACGCCCCTTGATGCCAGGAACCGCTCGATCTCCGCGAAGCCCGCCGGAGTGGCCTGCATCACGTCATGGTTCACCGCGCCGTGTATATGGATATCCAGGAAACTCGCCGTAAGCGTGGTCGGATCTGCGGTGGGCCCGCCTGACTCGATACAGACAATCGTGCCGTCCGCGTCCATCTCGATACGCGGTGCGCCGATCACTCCATTCGGCGTGAACAGACGTCCGGCGGTGATCGTCTTCTGCATGAGTGGACAGTCTATCCCCTTGGTTCCGGAGCGCGGTACATCACTTCGCGGGTTCAACCAGTGCGACGGGAGGCTCCGGCAATCCAATCTCTGCCGCCGACGGCAGCGTGTGGAAGTCGTTCCACTGGCGGAGAGCGCTGCGGAGGCGGTCGCTGCGAGCCTGCCAGATGCCGACCGTGTAGTCGTAGTGCTCGAGGACCGGTCGCAGCGCGTAAGGCCGGTTCGAGCTGAGCCAGGAGGCCTCGAACATATCGCGGAGCAGGGCGTAGGTGTCGCGGATGTCCTCGATGCGGCCGTTGATGCCGTTGATCTCCGAGAGTTCGCGGGAGACCGCCGCGCGCTGTTTCTTGTCGGTCGTGGTCTGCATTGCGTAGGCGCGCTGGTAGCCCTCGGCGATCTCGTCCGAGAGCTGGAAGTCGAGGCCGATCAGGTCCATGCGTCGCGCACCGAGCTCCATTGCGTCGACGGCATCCGGCTCCGCGAGGTTCGAGCTGGCCGCGCCATAGGCCGCCGCGTCGTAGAACGTCCCCGGCGCGGAGGCGGGAACAGGTCGGCTGCCCGCAGCGGCGCGTGCCTGGGCGATCAGCGTAAGTGCCGCTTCGGCGTGCATTCGCAGATCGTGGGTGTTTGGGCGGATCTCGGCGGCAATCTTCAGTCCGTCCTTCGACATGGGATCGAGCCAGAAGAGGCTGTTGGTCGCATTGCCGACCTTGGCCTGCTCCTTGAGGAGTGCATGGGCGGCCATCAGCTCGATCTGCGCCTGGTTCAGCTTGCCCGTGGCGTCGTTATGGAAGACCTGCGCGTAACTGCCCTCAAAGTCCGGGATGGACGACTCGCCCTGCTGCCACGCCGCTGCCGCGCCGAAGAGGATGCCATACCAGTCCTGATTGATGAGCCCCTCGCCGTCGTCGTTCCAGATGGTGTTCAGCAGCCCCGTCGATCCCATCTTCTGGCCGTCACGGGCGAAGCCCTGGATGTTCGCGAGCGCATAGTTATTGTCCGGATAGACGCGGCGGAAGTTGTTGACGCTGGGCGCGACCCAGGTCTCGAAGCCGGCTGCCTGGAACGGCTTCAGGAAGCGCTCGTAACCCTTCGCCTCCGGGCTGTACACCCAGGCGATGGCGATGGTCTGCTGCTTGAAGCTGTCGGGCATCTGCTTCAACAGGTCTGGTGCGTCCTGCGCGATGTCCGCCCAGAAGAGGAGCTTGCGGTGGAGCGGCTGTAGTGCCGTCACCAGCCGCTGCATATAGTCGAGGTAGACGGCGGCGAGGCCACGCGCATCGACATCGGCCTTCGTCTGGCCGAGGCCGAGGTCCACCGTCTCATCGGCCCCAACATGCAGAAACGGCGCGGGATACTGCGCCGCCAGCTCGTTCAGCATCTGGGTGCTCAGGGTCAGCGAGCCGGTCGACCCCGGCGCGAGCACCTCGCCGTGCGGCGTCTCCGCCAGCGGCTGATAGACCTCCCAAGTAAGGTTGTGGTGCAGATGCCCGAAGGCCTCCTGCTCGGGCACGATGGTGACGTGGTAGGGCTTGGCGTACGCGACGAGAGCGGCGGCGGCGGCGGCGGTGATCGTTCCGCCCGGAGGCCCGGGCAGCGGGTTCGAGGCGTACCCGGCCGTGTGCTCGAAGTATGGCATGTAGATGTTGACCTTGTAGGCCGCCAGCGTCCGGATCAGCTTTTTCTCAAACGCCAGCGTGGTCACAGGTCCGCGTGATAGGTCGTCCTGCAGGCCGCGGGAACGCATCGCCGGCCAGTCGCGGATGGTCGCCGTATGCAGCACAGGAGGCTCGCCAGGGAAGGCTTCGACGAGCTGCTTGACGGTCTGGAGCGCGTAGAAGATGCCTTCGGCGGAGGCGGCGGTGATGGCAAGGCCCTTGCCGTCGGGGATGATCGAGTAGCCCTCGGCCTTCATGGCCTCCGGAAACTCGATTGACGAGTCACCATGCGCCATCCGCTCCTCAGCCGGCAAAGAATCCTTGTAGATAGCCTTCGAGATCGGTGGACCAAACCGCGCCACCAGGATATTCACCGGAGAGGTTGTGTTGACGGCGACGTTGCGGGCGGTGAGGGACGCCTTGAGGTCCTCAATGGCGAACGCGTCCTGAGCGTCGCAGGGTGCGGAGCAAGTGATCTGGACGCCTGAGGCGAGCGGCTGGTCGGCGGCCGGGCGAATCTCGCGTGGCATAGGGATCAGCCGCATGGGCACACTCTGCCCGCGGGACGATCCCGGACTCATCGCCGCGGTGGCCAGCAAGAGCAGGAGCCTTCGGCGTAAAGAAAACTGCAAATCGGTCATCTTACGACGGTAATCCACGCGGCGAGTGTTGGGAAGAGCGCGAGGCATTGCCAATATAGAGTCCGAGTTGCGACTCCGATCGCCCGGCGGACCACGGCAGGCCCTATCACCCGTGGAGAGGCCGCGCGAAGTTGGATTTCAGTTCGCGATCCCTCTTTGGAATGAAGTTCATAGGTAATCAATTTACAGGGAATAGGAACTTAATTATCTTCCCATTAACATTACTCTGGGACGATAATTCATCTGCACACGAGACATGACTTCCAGCGACCGCAAACGGCGCGGAGCATGATCGTGGGTATGTGATCGAAGTTATTTTCTGAGAGGTTCCATGACCAAGCAATTACAGGCGACTCTGGCAGCGATAATGGTGATCTCCGCCATAAGCGTCCCCGCACAGACGACAACCGCAACCCCCAAGGCCAAGGCCAAGAAGCATGTTGCGAAGGAGAAGGTCGAGTCCGCAACCGAGCGCCAGATCCGCGAACTTCGCGAACAGATGCAGAACCAGCAGGCTGAGATCGACGCCCTGAAGTCACAGTCCGCGGCAAAGGACGCGGCCCTCGCCGCTGCCCAGCAGGCCGCTGCCACCGCCCAGAGCGCCGCTTCGGCTGCCGCGACCCAGGCCCAGACCGCCAACACCGCGATCCAGGCGAACGCGGATGCGGTTGCCAGCCTCCAAGGCACCGTCACTGACCTGAAGAACTCCAACACCGGCCTTGCACTGACCATCAGCGATACGAAGAAGGACCTGACGGAGAAGCTCGAATCCCCCACCGCGATCCATTACAAGGGTGTGCTGATCCAGCCGACCGCTATTGTGATGGCCGAGACCGTGGTTCGCTCTCGAGCGTTGAACGCCGAGACCAGCACCCCGTTCAACTCCACGCCGTACATGAACACGCCGCAAGCCTTCACCAGTGAGTTCAACGCGACAGCGCGGCAGTCGCGTCTGGCACTCAACCTCCTCGCTCCCACGAGCTGGGGCAAGATGGGCGGCTACTTCGAGACTGACTTCCTCGGCGCCGGCACCACATCGAACGACAACCAGACCAACAGCTACCTGCTTCGCATCCGGGAGGCACTGGCTTACGCCTCTGTGAACTCTGGCTTCACCGTCTCCGCCGGTCAGATGTTCACGCTGGCGACGGAAGTTAAGAAAGGAATCAACCCCGGTCCCGGCGCGGAGAACCTGCCGCAGACCATCGACCCCCAGTACCACGTCGGCTTCACGTTCCTCCGCCAGTACGGTGCGCGCTTTGCTTACAGCCCCAACCCGAAGTATGCAGCCGCTATCTCGATCGAACAGCCGCAGACGATCCTCGCCGGCACCACCAACGCCCCAGCCACTTTCTTCTTCGGCAACCAGGGCAGCGCGAGCGGGCTCTTCAATAGCACCGGAAATGGCAGCACGGCGCAGAACTACTCGACCAATGTCGCTCCCGATGTCATCGTGAAGTTCGCTGCGGACCCCGGCCTGGGCCACTACGAGATCGGCGGTATCGCCCGCTTCTTCCGCGACCGCTACTATCCGACGTTGCCCTTCTCAACCGCCGCTGCGCCAGCAGTTGCAACCTCGGGCACCAACGATACCGTCATAGGCGGCGGATTCTTTGCGAGCGCCAAGGTTCCGGTGAAGAAGTATGCGGACGTGGCCCTGAAGATCACCCAGGGCGATGGAACGGCGCGCTACACCAGCTCCAACCTCGGTGACGTGACGGTGAAGCCGAACGGAACGCTCGAGCCGCTGCGCAGCTCCACCGGCCTCTTCGAGGTCGATGGCCACGTTGGCAAGAAGCTCGACATCATCGGCATCGCCGGCGGCGAGTACCTGCAGCGCACCGTCTACACAACCACGCTGACCAGCGCGACCGGAGTCGCCACCACCTACTTCACCGGCTACGCTCCGCTTCTCAGCAAATCGGTCTTCACACCGGCCACCGGAACGACAGCCGCGACGACCGTCGTCACCGCCGGCGAGAGCGACGGGGCTTGCAATACCGAGCTTCCGCCGAGTGCGAACTCCGGCTACGCTCCGGTCACGGACACTCCTTGCAGCGGTCACACCCGCGCTATCCTCGAAGGCACGGGCGGATTCGTCTACCGCTTCTACAACTCACCCGCAAAGGGGCGTTTGCAGTTCTCGATCCTCTACAGCTACCTGACCAAGGAAGCCTGGACCGGCCTCAGCTCCGCCACCGTCACCGCGACGACCACTCCCGTCAACCCGAAGGCCACGAACAACATGGTCTTCACCAGCTTCCGCTACTACCTGCCCTAGACTTGGCTGGTTTTGCGAAGCAGCAAACGAGAGGCGCTCCCATCGGGAGCGCCTCTTGTCATTGCTTTGCTTGTGTATTTGTCATTCCCGAAGGGAATCTGCTTCGCGTCCTCTAAACGCTGAACGACGAGCCGCACCCGCAGGTGCTCTTCACAGCCGCGTTTTCGAACTTGAACCCGGCAGCTTCGAGCGTCTCGACGTAGTCCACCACGCAGTTCTGCAGGTACATGGCGGAGGTGGCGTCGACGAAGACCTTCAGGTCGTCGAAGCGGTACACCTTGTCCATCATCCCGCTCTGGTTCTCGAAGCTCATCGAGTACTGGAAGCCGGAGCAGCCGCCGCCAACCACGCCGATCCGAAGCCCGGCGGGGATGGGGTCCTGCGTGGACATGATCTCGCGGACCTTGACGATGGCAGCCGGGGTAAGCGTGACGGGTGTCGTGGACGCGGGCGCGGTAACAACTTCCGGGGTAGGGGTAACGGTTGCGGTCGCCATGGATTCTCCTCTTGGTACAGAACTTTCAATCCTAAGTGTATGCGCGCAGCGTCGCGGCATCAAGTTCATAAGCGCGATAGAGAGGCCGCACCGTTAGATGCGCTGCAACCGCTGCGGATCCGCCGCCGATTACGGCGTGATGTTTCCGTAGTTGACGCAACTCGCGGCCGCTCCGTTTATAACGGAGCCGGCCACTACTGTGTTTTCGGACATGCACTCAATAAGATGCCCCGTCGTATTGCCAAGATAGAAAACGACCGAGCCGGTCGATGCAGGTGTCCATGTTTCAGACGGCGACAACTGCAAGTTGGTTATG
>Ga0116226_10005004_pt1 | contig 11791 bp, 10 predicted proteins | sample S1TSphfallax_FD_89692 | JGI IMG/M metagenome (GOLD analysis project Ga0116226, IMG submission 89692) | Host-associated microbial communities from peat moss isolated from Minnesota, USA - S1T2_Fa - Sphagnum fallax MG | ecosystem: Host-associated > Plants > Peat moss > Unclassified | place: USA... | reverse complement strand
GAAGCCGGCGTCCGTCAGATCCACCCAAGACAGCTCCGTCGAGCCGCCGCCGACGTCCACCACCAGCGCCGCCGATGCGCCATAGTCAAAAAGGTTGAGGCAGCCGGCGACCGACAGCCGCGCCTCCTCCTCCGGCGAGATGATCTCCAGCGTCAGCCCCGTATCGCGCGCCACCGCGGCGACGAACGCCTCACCGTTTTCGGCCGCGCGGCAAGCCTGGGTCGCCACTGCGCGAATCTTCACCACATTGCGACGGCGGACCCGGTCGGCGCAGATTTTCAGCGCCGCCATCGCCCTGGTCATGGCGGCCGGATCGAGCCTTCCGGTGCGCGACAAACCGTCGCCCAGGCGCACGATCCGAGAATAGGCTTCGACGATGCGAAAGCTTTTGCCCGTCGGCGTCGCGATCAGGAGCCGACAGTTGTTCGTGCCCAGATCGAGCGCCGCGAAACAGGGAGCATCGACCCGCCCAGCCGCGACCTGGCCAGCGTCGGGCTCACCCAGACCCGCGTCCAGGGGCTCGGGCGAGCGAGGCGCTGATGACGTCAGTGCGTCTGCCATCTCCCCGCCTTCATATGACGCCCTTATCCGCACATTTCTCCGGCGCCGACGCTCCGGAGTCGTCAGACTGTAACAAACGTGACGCCCCTGTCTAACCCCGGCTTGCGTCCGCCGCCGGGCGCCATACGTTTATGTTACAATCGCCGACCCTGGAGTCATGTCGTCGTTATGGAAGCGCGCCTTGCGAAATTCAGCCTCGGCCAGTTGGTCAAGCATCGCATTTTCCCGTTCCGCGGCGTCATCTTCGACGTGGACCCGGAATTCAACAACACCGAGGAGTGGATGAACGCCATCCCGGAAAACGTCCGGCCCCGCCGCGATCAACCCTTCTACCACCTTCTCGCGGAAAACGAGCAGAGCTGCTACACGGCCTACGTCTCGGAACAGAACCTTCTGCCAGACGACAGCGGTGAACCGATCGGTCACCCTGAGGCCGGGACCATCTTCTCGAGCTTTAGCGATGGCGGTTACCGCCTAAGGCCCAACGCGTCGCACTGATCGGGTTGAGCACCTGTGCGAGGCGGTTTCCGCTCGCTTGGCGGTCTAAACGTCGGAATCGGGTTCAAATCGATCGCCTCCGCCTCTAAGGAGGCGCCGTGAGCCAATCGCGCCTGATCAACACCGTTGGGACGTCCGCCGCCGTGGACGCCGCCATTGCGCCCGCCGCCGAGAGCCCGCGCGAATCCGCCCCGCCCAGGCAGAGAGGCTTCGCCGCCAACCTGATCCCGATCGCGGTCGCCAGCGCGCTCTTTATGGAGTTCATCGACTCCACCGCGCTCTCGACCGCCTTGCCGACCCTGGCCCGCGCCTTCCATTCCGATCCCGTCCACCTGAAGCTGGCGCTTACCTCCTACCTCCTCGCCCTGGCGGTGTTTGCGCCGGCCAGCGGCTGGGTGGCCGACCGTTTCGGGCCGCGCCGGGTGTTCTTGATCGCCATGACCGTGTTTCTGGGCGGTTCGGCCCTGTGCGGGCTGTCGCAGTCGCTGCCCCAACTGGTCGTCGCGCGTCTGATTCAGGGGTTGGGCGGGGCGATGATGACGCCGGTGGGGCGCCTGATTGTGGTCGGGTCCGCGCCCCGCGACCGGCTGGTCTCGGCCATGACCTGGTTCACCATGCCGGCCCTGGTCGGACCCCTGATCGGGCCGCCGTTGTCGGGGCTGGTGCTGGCGGTGGCGGACTGGCCTTTCATCTTCTACATCAACATTCCCATTGGCGTCATCGGCATGATCGCGGTGCTAAGGTTTGTGCCCAAGCTCGCACAGCCCGACCCCGGCCGCTTCGACGCCAAGGGCTTCGTACTGTCGGCCGCGGCGATCACGGGCATCGTCTGCCTGGCTGAAACGGCGGGCGTGAACCTGATCCCCCTATGGGCGGAGGCGGCCGTGGCGGCGGGGGGCGCAGGCGCCCTGGTCTGGTACGTGCGTCACGCCCTAAAGACTGACAAGCCCGTCTTGAACCTGCGCCTACTGCGGTCGCCCACCTTCGCGGCCAGCGCGGCCGGCGGCGTCTTCCTACGGCTTGGCATTGGCGCGGGGCCGCTGCTGTTGCCGCTGCTGTTTCAGCTGGCGCTCGGGTGGTCGCCGGTGCAGTCGGGGTTGATCACCATCAGCCAGGCCGTCGGCGCCCTCTCGCTGAAGGCCGTGGCCCAGCGCCTGATCCGAAGGCTTGGCTTTCGCACCGTCCTGCTGGCGTCGGTCTTCGGCACAGCGGTGGCCGCCGCCCTACCCGGCTTCTTTCGCGCTTCGACCCCAATTTGGGCGATCGTGCTGGCCCTGGCCGTCGGCGGCTTTCTACGAAGCCTGCACTTCACCTCCGGCAACGCCTTGGCCTATGCCGACGTGCCGCGCGACCAGGTGAGTCAGGCGTCCACTCTCTCCACCGTGCTTCAGCAAGTGGGCATGAGCCTAGGCGTAAGCTTCGGCGGTTTGACGCTGCATCTGGCCCGCGGCCCAGGTCCCCTGACGCCGGGCAACTTCGTCACCCCCTTCCTTCTCGTCGGCGCCGCCTCCCTCTTCGCCGCCCCCTTCTACTGGCGCCTGAGCGCCGACGCCGGCGCGGACATCGGCGGCCGGGCGCGCGCGGCGCCGGCGGGGTAAGCGGCGTTGAAAGTCATGGAGTCTGTCGAGGGTAGAGGGTCTCGTCGCCAGTCTATGTGCGACGAACGCCTTGGATCGACTAACCCCTCGGCCGGCTCAACCGCCCCCGCGCCATTTCATCCGCGATCTCGTTCGTAGGCCGGCCCTCCACCTCAGCGCGGTCGAACACTTCATCCAGGGTCTGCATCAAACGATCGAGCTTGGCTGAAACCCAGGCCGGATCGAACGCTTCCCCCGCCTCAAGCGCGCGGATTTCGCCGGCGACGTTGATGATGCCGCCGCCGTTGATGACATAGTCCGGCGCATAGAGAATTCCCCGCGCATGGAGCGCGCGGCCGACTTCGGGCGAGGCGAGTTGATTATTGGCGCCGCCCGCGATCACCTTGGCCGAGAGGCGCTCGAGCGTCTGCTCCGTGACCGCGCCGCCGAGCGCGCAAGGCGCGAAGACCTCGGCCGGCGTATCGTAGATGGCGTCGGGCGCGACAGCTTCTGCGCCCAAGGTTTCGACCAAATGCTGTACGGCGGCCGCGTTCACATCGGCGACGATCAGCTTGGCGCCCGCGGCGTGGAGCTTTACGGCCAGGAAGCCGCCCACATGGCCGACGCCCTGGATCGCCACGCGGACCTCGTCCAGCGGTCGGTCCAGCGCCCGCTTTACCGACAATTCGATGCCGCGAAACACGCCCTCTGCGGTTACGGGGCTGGGGTCGCCCGAAGCCGCCGCATGGCCATCGAGGCCCGCGACATAGCGCGTCGTCTTGCGAGCGTGGACCATGTCGGCCGGCGAGGTGCCGACGTCTTCGGCCGCCCAATACCGGCCGCCGGCTTGGTCTACCGCTCGGCCGAAGGCTTCGAACAGGGCCGGCGTCTTGTGGGTCCGGCTATCGCCGATGATCACGGCCTTGGCCCCGCCCAAGGGAATATCGGCCATGGCGTTCTTGTAGGACATGGCCCGCGATAGCCGCAGCACATCGTCCAGAGCCGCTTGCGAGGTCGGATACGGCCACATTCGGCAACCGCCCGCGCCGGGGCCGCGCGCGGTGGAGTGCACGGCGATGATGGTCTTGAGGCCGGTCGCCGCATCAAATGAGGCCTGGACGCTCTCGTGCGCCTCAAACGCCGGCGAGTCGAACAGGGTCTTATCGAACGGCGTCATGTCGCAAACAGAGCTCTCAAACCTGATCCGAGCGCGCGGGCATAGGCTGTTCACCCTCGCCCGGCAAGGGTCGTGCTTGGGATCGGCGGCGCGCCAGAGGGGGTAGGCGCGAACGGATTGCGGATGAAGGCGATGATGTCGTCGAGCACGAGGCGGCGGCCCAGATCGCGGGTCAGGAGGTGGTAGCCGTTAGCGTAGTAGGCGGAGTGGTCGGTCCGCTTCAAGAAGCTCGCGGCGTAAAACGCGGCGTCCTTGGGGATGATCTGGTCGTGGGCGCCGTACAGGAACAACACCGGCGCGCGGACCTGGCCGAGGTCCTGGCGGGCCTGCTGCATCAGACTGACCAGACCGTAGATGGTGTCGGCGCGGGTGCGGAAGATCATGTTGCGGTCACGACCCATGCGCCGAAGTTCCTCGATATTGTCGGACGCGAAGATGTGGCGCACTAGCCAGTCCGGCGCCTCCACCCGGCTCGACGGCGCGACATGGGCGGTGAGCCACAAGGCGGCGCGATAGGTGAGCGGCTGGGCGTCCCAGCCCCACACGGCCGGCGCGGCGAGCACGAGCCGATCGGCCGCCGGCGGATTGGGTGAGGCGAAGGCGGCGATAGCGACCGCGCCGCCCATGCTCTCGCCGACCACAGCGATCACGGCTTGGGGATGGGCGGCTCGCGCTAGGGCAACAGCGGTGCGCAGGTCCTGGGTCATCAGGTCCGTCCCGCCCCAAACGCCACGGCTTGGCGTGCGGCCAAAGCCGCGCTGATCATAGGCGTAGGTCGTGATCCCGTGGGCCGCCCAATAGGGCGCCGGCAACATAAACGCCTCGGCGTAGTCGTTCATACCGTGCAGGGCGACGATAACGGCCCAGGGCTCGACCGCTTCGCCGTTCGCGCCGATGGCGCTCCAGGTCTGCATCGGCAGCCGGGTACCGTCAAAGGAGACGAACATGCCTGGCCCCGATTCCGCCGGGCTGAAGCGGGGGCCGGTGAACCCCATGGGCGGAACGCCTGGCGTCTGCACCTCGGGCCGACAGCCAGCGAGGCCCAATCCGCTCAATCCAAGTCCAGCCATTCGCCCCAGCGCCGTCCGCCGCTTCATGCGTCCGGCCGATCGAGACTCATCGAACCGGTCGCCTCCTCCGGCAGCCTCAAGCGATAGACCCCCTTGAACGCCTCTGGATCGGCCGGCTTGTTATGACGCGTGATGACCAGCCGGCCCTGGCGCGCCAGGCCCACCGCCTCACTGCGCACCTGACCCAGCGCGCGCCGCCAGCCTTCCGGATCAACCGCCCGCGCCACCTCTTCGGGCGCAACGCTCTTGCCGGGCGCCTGGCGGCCGAGCAGGTCGAAGATAGCGAGTTCGATCGGAGAGGTCATGGCTGGCGAAGCCCATAGCAAAGATTGCAGCCCGATGCCTGAACAGGACGGCGCAAATGGGGCGAGGCCGCCGTCGCACGCTTGCGCGGCCGCCGTCAGAACTGTAACAGGAACTGTGACAAAGCATTTGGCGTTTGGGCTGAACCCCCGCGCCGACAGGAGACTCCTTATATGGCCAAGATCCTTGTGCTCTATTATTCCGCCTACGGGCATATCGAGACCATGGCGCAGGCCGTGGCGGACGGCGCGCGCTCGCTCGAAGGCGTCGAGGTGGACATTAAGCGCGTACCTGAGCTCGTCCCCGACGAGACCGCCAAAGCCGCCCACTATAAGATGGATCAAGCCGCGCCCATCGCGACCGTCGAAGACTTGGCGGGCTATGACGCCATCATTATCGGGACCGGGACGCGCTATGGTCGCATGTCCTCCCAGATGGCCAACTTCCTGGACCAGACCGGCGGCCTTTGGTTTCGCGGCGCGCTGAATGGTAAGGTTGGCTCGGCCTTCACCTCCACCGCCAGCCAGCATGGCGGCCACGAGACCACGCTGTTCTCCATGATCACCAACCTATTGCACCTCGGCCTGATCTATGTCGGCTTGCCCTACAGTTTCCAGGGACAAATGACCCTGGACGAGGTGACCGGCGGCTCACCCTACGGCGCCGGCACGTTGACCGGGGGCGACGGTAGCCGACAGCCCAGCGAAAACGAGCTGGCCGGCGCCCGCTTCCAGGGCCGTCATGTCGCCGAGGTGACCCAAAAGCTTTTCGGATAAGCTAATGACTTGCCCCACAGGGCTTGGGGTCGCAATATCATGCCGTCGTGAGGCCCGCTTCCTTGTCAAAGGCGGCGGGCTTTTTCGATGGTTGTCACCTGAAACCTTGAGCGCGCTATGAAACCTTTGGCCGAAACGATCTGGATGAACGGGGCGCTGCGCCCCTGGGCCGAGGCGAACGTCCACGTACTCAGCCACGCGCTCCATTACGGCACCTCGGTCTTCGAGGGTATTCGCGCCTATGATACACCGGACGGGCCGGCGGTGTTTCGCCTGACCGACCACATCCGCCGCCTGTTCGATTCCGCGCGGATCTACGGCTATGGGCCGCCGTTCACCGAGCTGGAGCTGATCGAGGCCTGTAAGCTGACGCTGCGCGCCAACAAGCTGGGCAGCGCCTATATCCGCCCCCTGGTGTTCCTGGGCGAATGCGGTATGGGCGTGGCGCCCAAGACCGAGCAGATGCCGGTGGATGTGATCATCGCCGCCTTCCCCTGGGGCGCATACCTAGGCGAAGAGGGCCTGGAGCGCGGCGTAGACGTCTGCGTGTCGAGCTGGTTTCGTCTAGCCCCCAACACCGTGCCGACGGGCGCGAAGGCCGGCGGCAACTATCTATCCAGCTTCCTGATCGGGCGAGAGGCCAGGTCGCGCGGCTATGCCGAAGGCATCGGCCTCGGCACCGACGGGCGGCTGTCCGAAGGCGCCGGCGAAAATCTGTTCGTGGTCAAGGACGGCGTGATCATGACGCCGCCGGCGGCCTCGTCTATCCTGGTCGGCATCACCCGGGATACCGTTGTGAAGCTGGCACGAGCCGAAGGGTTCGAGGTCAGCGAACAGATCCTTCCCCGCGAAGCTCTTTACCTCGCCGACGAGATCTTCATGACGGGCACCGCCGCCGAGATCACCCCGATCCGCTCCGTGGATGGCATAGCCGCTCGTTGCGGCGGTCGCGGCCCCATCACCAAGCGCATCCAGGAGCTGTTCCACGGCCTGTTCCACGGTACGACGCCCGATCGCTGGGGCTGGCTGGAGCCCGTGGGCGGCGTAGGCCACCCAACGCCGGTGACGCCGACGACGGAGACGGTGCTGGCCGATTGAGGGGTGAGGGCGTGCTTCGAGACGCGAGCTGAAGCTCACTCCTCAGCATGACGAATACTATTGCAATTCTACCACCTTCGTCATCCTGAGGAGCCCCTGAAGGGGGCGTCTCGACGCAATGCAACCTCAGTTCGCCAATCAGAACAGTTCGAGCGCCCCCGAAGCGGGCTCCGGCGCCGGCATAGGCCGGCGGCGTTCCGCCTCGACGAAGGCGCTCTCCCCTTCGCCGATGTAGGTCTGCCGCGCACGGCCGTCGTAGGGCCAATATTGGATGCGCCGAGCCTGGGAGCCGCCGAGGCTGCCGCCTGCATAAGGGATGCCTTCGTCGGCCAAGAAGCGCTGGGCGAACTTTACATTCTGGGCCCCAATGTCAGATAGCCCGGCGACGATGCGGGCGCCGCCGAACAGCTTCGCCTCCAGCCGGTCGCGCCGCGCGCCGGCGCGCAGCAGCGCGTTTATAAGCAGCTCCATGGACTGAACGCCGTAGCGTAAGCCGTCGGTGGAGGCGTCGCCCGGCAGCAGGAAGTGGTTCATGCCGCCGATCCCGGCGTCCACGTCGCGCACGCAGGCCGCCACGCACGAGCCCAATATGGTGCTCAAGCAGATGTCCGGTTTCCCCGTGACATGGTACTCGCCCTGGACCACGTGGATCTTTTGCATCCCAGAGCCTTGATTGAAAGTGGTGAACAGCGTGTTTCCAGCGTTGTGAAAAATGGCCGGATGACCCCGATGCGCCTGCTAATCTTCGGCTTTGGGTTCACAGGCGCCGCCTTGGCCAAGCGATTGCAACCCAAGGGATGGACGCTCAGCGGGACTTCGCGCCGGCCTGAACAGCGCTCAGCGCTTTCAGCGATCGGGATCGAGGGCGTCAATCCCGATGATTCGGGTGAAGTGTGGGCCGCCGCCCAAGCAGCGGACGCGATCCTCGTCGCGGCGCCGCCCAGCGATGGCGGGTGTCCCGGATGGGCGGCGTTACAGGGGGCTGACCTGCGGCGCACAAGACCTTGGATCGGCTACCTTTCCACAACCGGCGTCTATGGCGACCGCGGCGGCAGGTGGGTGTTCGAGACCGACGCGGTCGCACCGCTGTCGCCGGAAGCCACCCGTCGCGTTGCGGCGGAGCTGGCGTGGATGGGTTTGGCGGACGACTGTCCGGTCAGCGTGTTCCGCCTTCCCGGCATCTATGGGCCTGGCCGCTCGCCCCTGGATCGCGTTCGCACCGGCGAGGCGCGCCAGGTGATCAAGCCCGGACAAGTCTTCTCCCGCATCCATGTCGATGACATCGCGGCCGGGATCGAGGCGTCGATCGCGCGTCCCGATCGCTCGGGCGTCTACAATCTCTGCGACGACGAGCCTGCGGCCCCTGCCGAGGTCAACGCCTACGCCGCCGAGCTGCTCGGCCTGCCGCCGCCGCCTCAGACCGTGTTCGATCCCGACTCCCTGTCGCCCATGGCCCGTCGCTTCTGGGCAGAATCCAAGCGCGTCTCCAACGCTAAGGCCAAGGCTGCGCTCGGCTGGCGACCGCGCTACCCGACGTACCGCGGCGGCTTACAGGCCGTGCTGGCGGCTGGCGGCTAGACAACGACCTCCTCAACCGCTGCGATCAGGCGCTGCAGGTCCTGCGGCCGGGACAGCCGGTGGTCCCCGTCGCGGATCAGGCTGAAGACGACGTCGTCCCCGGCCCAGGACAGGGCGAGGTTGAAAGCGTGGCGCCACGGCACATCGGGGTCGGCCAGCCCTTGCAGCACACGCAGGGGCGCTGTGATCTCGACCGGCCCCGGCAGGATCGACCAGGCGCGGCCGTCCTGAAGCAGCTGGCGGGTGATCGGATCGCCATCGCCGTAGTCTGAGTTCCGAATCCACAGGCCGTCGCGGTCGATCGCGGCGCGCGCCTCATCATCCAGCTCCGGCTCGATCAGCTTGTCGGTGAAGTCGGCGGCCGGCGCGATCAGCACGAGGGCCTTGATCCGCTCCGGTCGCGCCAGGGCGGCGAGGCAGGCGATCCAGCCGCCCATGGACGAGCCGACCAGCACCAGCGGCCCCGTCGTCAGCGTGTCGATCACCGCCAGAGCGTCGGCGCGCCAGCGCCCGATCGTCCCGTCCACGAAGGCGCCAGACGATTCGCCATGGCCGAAATAGTCGAATCGCAGAAAGCTTTGCCCCTTCGTCAAGGCCCAATCGGCCAGGGTCTGGGCCTTCGATCCGCCCATGTCGGAGCGAAAGCCGCCGAACCACACCACCGTCGCGCCCTCGCCGTCGATCTGTCTCCAGGCCAGGGTCTCGCCATCCTCGCGGACCAGGCTGCCCGAGCGCTCCATGGGCATCAGCCGCGAAGCTTAGCGCCAGCGGCCTTCTCGACCGCGGCGACAATACGCGCCGATAACGCCTCGATCTCAGGCTCCGTCAGGGTCTTCTCCCGTGGCTGTATCGCGACCTCGAGCGCAACCGACTTGGCGTCCTCGGAAACGCCTGGTCCTTCATAGATGTCGAACACCCGCACGCCTGAGATAAGGGCCTTATCGACGCCCTGGGCGGCGCGCACCAGGTCGCCGGCGGCGCGCCCCTTGTCCACCACGAAGGCGAAATCGCGCGACAGCGGCATCAACGGCGACAGCTCCAGCACGGGACGGGCGCGATCGGCCGAAGCCTTGGGCTCCGGCACGGCCTCCAGCCAGGCTTCAAAGGCGTAGATAGGGCCTGCGACGTCCAGCGCCTTCAAGACGCTCGGATGGATCGCCCCGAAGGCTGCGAGCGTCGTCTTGGGACCGAGCTGCAGCCGGGCGCTACGGCCGGGATGCCACCAAGCGGGCGCCTCGTTTCGGCCGTCCTGGCCCTGAACCGTCTGCAGCGCAGCAACCGGCGCTCCAATGTCCTCCAGCAGGGCCAAGAGATCGCCCTTGATCCCGAACACGTCTTCGGCCGATCCGTGGTCCCAGCGCCGCGGGGCGTGGGGGGCGAGCACGGCGGCGACCGCGGTGCGCTGGTCGCCGGGGGTGTCGCCCGCGAAAACGGGGCCGACTTCGAACAGGGCGCAGTCGCCCAAGCCCCGCGCCCCATTGCGCCCGACCGCCTGAATCAGGCCCGGCAGCAGGCTCGGACGCATACAGTCCAGGTCTGCAGCAATAGGATTGGCCAGAACCAGGGCGGCAGCGCCGCCGCCGAACAAGGCTGCGTGGGCGCGGGCGACGAAGGACCACCCTATGGTCTCGGCATAGCCCCGAGCGGCCAGAGCCTGGCGAGCGAGTCGGGCGCGGGCCTGGCGCGGGGTGGCCACGCCGCCGATCGGCGCAGCTGCATCCGGCAAGGGCGTCGACGGCAGGGCGCCCAGACCCTTGATCCGCGCGATCTCCTCGACCAGGTCGGCCGATCCCACAACGTCGCGGCGCCAGCTCGGCGGCTGCACCCGCAGGCGATCGCCGTACGGCGCGACGGTGAAGCCCAGCGCCTCCAGGATCGCCACGCTCTCGCGATCGCTGACCTCGAGGCCCGTCAGGCGCTTCACGGCCGTCAGATCGAACGATACCGGCGCCGGCGGCGCCGGCAAGTCGCCGGCCATGACGATATCAGATGGTTCTCCGCCACAGAACGCCAGGATCATAGCGGTGGCCAGCTCCAAGCCTGGGATCACGAACCCCGGATCGACGCCGCGGGCGAAGCGGTATTGGGCGTCGGAGAACAGGCTGAGGTCCCGCCCCGTCTGGGCGGTGCGTAAGGGATCGAAATAGGCGGCCTCGACAAAGACATCCGTCGTCCCCTCCGAAACGCCGGTCGACTCGCCGCCCATGACGCCGCCGAGATCGATCACGCCCGAGGCGTCGGCGATCACCGCCATCTCGGGCGTGAGCGCATAGGTGCGCCCGTCGAGCGCCACAAGGCTCTCACCCGTCGTCGCCAAGCGCGCCTCAAGAACGCCGCCGGCGATCTTGGCGGCGTCATAGACGTGGAGCGGCCGATCGCGATCGTAGGAGAGGTAGTTGGTCACGTCCACGAGCGCGCTGATGGGGCGCAGGCCGATGGCTTTGAGCCGCTGCTGCAGCCAGGCCGGCGAGGGTCCATTCTTCACGCCGCGGATCAGCCGGCCGGCGAAGGCGGGGCAGGCTTCGGGTGCGCCGACCCGCACCTGGATCGGACAGGGAAAACGCCCCGGAACGGATTCGGGGACCTTGTCGATGAACCGTCCGACGCCCGCAGCCGCCAGATCGCGCGCGATCCCGGCGACGCCAAGCCAGTCGGGGCGATTGGGGGTGACTTCGAAATCGATCACCGGGTCCAGGCCGAACGCCTCGACCGCAGGCGTCCCCACCGCCAGTCCCTCGGGGAGTTCGACGATGCCGTCGCTCTCGTCCGACACCTCCAGCTCCTTGGCGGAGCAGAGCATGCCATGAGAGACGACGCCGCGAACGGGGCGCGCTTCCAGCGTGATGCCGCTGCCGGGCACATAGGCGCCCAGCGGCGCGTAGATGGTTGTTAGGCCGGCTCTGGCGTTGGGCGCACCGCAGACGATTTCCTTAGCGCCATCCCTGGTCTCCACCTGGCAGACCCGCAGACGATCCGCGTTAGGATGGGGCGCAGCCTCGACGATTTTGGCGACGGAGAAGGCTTGAAGCTTGGCGGCCGGATCGTCCACATGCTCGACCTCCAGCCCGGCCATGGTCATGGCCTCGCCGAGGCGGCCTAGCGGCGCGTCGGTCTCTAGATGGTCCTTCAGCCAGGACAGGGTGAACTTCATAG
>Ga0116226_10005003_pt1 | contig 11794 bp, 7 predicted proteins | sample S1TSphfallax_FD_89692 | JGI IMG/M metagenome (GOLD analysis project Ga0116226, IMG submission 89692) | Host-associated microbial communities from peat moss isolated from Minnesota, USA - S1T2_Fa - Sphagnum fallax MG | ecosystem: Host-associated > Plants > Peat moss > Unclassified | place: USA... | reverse complement strand
TTGAAGATCGCATCGTCTTTGAGCGGGCGCTCACACCGCAGGATATTCACACGCGGTATAAGGTCTTGAACGGCGCGATTTATGGCTTGTCGAGCCATGGGAAGTGGACTGGCGCATTCAAGCCGGCTAACGCGAGCCGTGAGTTGGATGGACTTTTCCTCGCCGGTGGGGCGGCGCATCCTGGGCCTGGTATGCCGATGGTGATGATGTCGGGCTGGATCGCGGCCGATGCGGTCGACCAGCGGTATCGTGGAGAGGCTGCCGCTGCGGCTGCACGGTTGCAGGCTGAATCCTTATTGGCTATTGCGCGATAGGGTTGCCTGTACAATCGACCGGCGCGCTCTCAGAGTGGCTTGCCGGAGCATATGTAACAGGCTGTGTGATAAACCAGGGCGGAGCATCAGCGAGAGGCAGGAGATGTCGATGAGTTTGCACACAGCTAGCGAGCCCGCTGCCTCAGCCCTCCCGGCGCGGCACATGCAGACGGTGCTCCAGCAGCCTGCGTCCATCGCTGGGCTGGCTCCGCGGCGGCCTTCGCGCTTTCTGCTGCGCTTCTTCGACATCTATCTCAGTCTCTACGTGCCGTTTCACTTCAACGCGCTGCGGATAGCCTCGCCCGAGCGCTTTCCTGCTCGAACACGGCCGCTGATCGTGGTCATCAACCATCCCTCCTGGTGGGACCCGCTGACCTCGATCCTGCTCTCACGCTTCTTGTTGCGGCAGGCGGACCACTATGCGCCGATCGACGCGCTCTCGCTGCCCCGGCATCGGATTCTCGCGGGCCTCGGGCTGTTTCCTGTGGAGCAGGGCACTCCGCGCGGGGCGGTGCAGTTTCTGCGTGCGGCGCAACATATCCTTGCTGACTCGAACTCGCTGCTCTGGCTCACGCCGCAAGGCGGCTTTACTGATGTACGGACCCGGCCAGTCATCTTCAAGTCCGGGCTGGGCTCGCTGATCAAGCGGCTCGATGAGGTGACCGTGCTGCCGCTGGCCTATGAGTACTGCTACTGGAACGAGCGCAAGCCGGAGATTCTTGCTCAGTGCGGTCAGCCGCTGCTGTTTCGTCGCGGGCGCTTGCGGACTGCCCCCGTGAGCAACTCCGGCGCCGACGCGGGCGAGCAGGTGGCCGCTGCGCTGGCGAGGACCCAGGATGAACTCGCCGCGCTGGCGCTCGCCCGGGAGCCTGGGAATTTTACGACCGTGATGGGAGGCGAGACCGGGGTCAACCTGCTGCAAGCGATCTGGATGCGGCTCCACGCGGCGATTCGCGCAGAGCCATACGGCACTTGTCATGACGGGGGCGCGAACCGTTGAACTCCGTCCTGCTGTTCGCGCCGATCCACGCTGTCTCCGCCGCAGGCTGGGCTGCGTTCGCGGACTTTACGCCGCACCCATGGCTGCTCGCTTTGGCGCTGGTGTGTTCAGGCGTGCCCGCGGTGCTCTTCGTCATCAATCTCGGGTTATACCGGCCGCCGCCCCCTGCGGGCGCTCGCCGGGCTCAGGTTTCGGTGCTGATCCCGGCTCGGAATGAAGAACTCTCTATCACCGCTGCGCTTGAGAGTGTGCTGGCCTCGGCAGCGCTCGACTTCGAGGTAATTGTGCTCGATGATGCGTCGACGGATCGTACCGCGGCCATCGTCGAGGAACTCGGCCGGCGTGATCCGCGAGTGCGCCTCGAATATGCGCCTGCGCTGCCTGCCGGGTGGAACGGCAAGCAGCATGCGTGCCAGGTGCTCGCGGGCCTGGCTCGGCACGGAATCCTGTGTTTTCTCGACGCCGACGTGCGCGTCGCCCCGGATGCCCTGGCGCGGCTGGCACAGTTCCTCGAGGCCTCCGGCGCAAGCCTGGTCAGCGGCTTTCCGCTCGAAGAGACCGGCACTCTTCTCGAGTGGCTGCTGATCCCGCTGATTCACTTTGTGCTGCTCGGTTTTCTGCCCTTCGCGATGCTGCGTAAGGAGCCGCGTAACCCGGCATTCGCTGCCGGATGCGGGCAGATCCTGATGGTTGAGCGGGCAGCGTATCAAGCCAGTGGAGGCCATGCGGCGATCCGTGAGTCGATGCACGACGGGCTGCGCCTGCCGAGGCTTTTTCGGGAACACGGCTTCGCAACCGACCTGACGGATCTGACGGACCTGGTACGCTGCCGCATGTACACGGATGCGCGGGGCGTTTGGCAGGGGCTGGTCAAGAATGCGACCGAGGGCATGGCGGCGCCGGCGCGCATCGTTCCGTTTACGCTGATGCTCCTGGCCGGGCAGGTGCTGCCGCTGGTGCTGGTGCTGCTCTCACCCGGGCCGTGGACGCTGCTTGCGCTCGCCGCGAGCTATCTGCCGCGCGTGCTCGCGGCCCGGCGGTTCCGGCAGAGCTGGCGGGGCGCGCTCCTCCATCCGGTCGGCATCCTGGTGCTGCTGGTGCTGCAGTGGTATGCGCTGGCGCGCAAGCTGCTGGGCTATCAAGCCACGTGGAAGGAGCGCGCCTGCGATGTGGTGTGAGCGGCGCACCGGCCGGCCGGTGCGACAAATACGATCGGCCAATCGTCATAGATCGCAGGAGGTTGTTCGTGAATCGTCCGCGCGCTCGTAAGCGTTTCGCGTATCTGCTGACCGCAGGTCTTTGTCTGGAGCCGGGGTTGTTGGCAGCTTCGCCGGGCTCGCCTGGGCTCGACCGCCCTGCCGCGGGAAACACGAATGCCTCTCATGCGCACGACGCGTTCGCGGACCGGCTGGCCGTGGCGCGCAAGGCCTATTTTGCCGATCTTGATGGGCAGCGCGGCGCCGATGACCTTGCCCGGCAGCAGTTCACCGCGCTTGCTGCCGAGCGGCCCCATGAGCCTGTGGTCGACGCCTACCTGGGCTCGCTCGACCTGCTGGAATCGGCGCGCACCTTCGCTGTCTGGCGCAAGCACACGCTCGCCGCCGACGGGCTCGAGAAGCTCGACGCCGCTGTCAACCGCGCGCCCGACAATCTGGAGGCGCGATTTGTGCGTGCGCTGACGACCTGGCATCTGCCGTTTTTCTTTCACCGCAAGGAGCAGGCCGAGCAGGATCTGGGCTATATCGGCCCGCGCGCCGAACAGGCCGCCCGGCAGGGCAGCTTGCCCGCGCCGCTGGCCGCCGCTGCGCTCGACTACTGGGGCCAGGTCCTGGCTGAGCACCAGGGCGGCAGTCCGGCCCGCGAGGCCTTTGAGGCCGCAGTGAGGGTTGACCCAGCCAGCCCGGCCGGCGCGGACGCCCGCAAGCGGCTGGGCCGGTAGAGCATTTTCACAGTTCATGCCTTGCGTTGGATAGGGCCGAGCTACTTTCTATAGGACTTGACCTTAGTGCTTCGCTTCTTCGCCTGAGAATGCTTGGGCTTCGCTTCCACTGTGCTGCGTGCTGGCTCATCCTGAGTGGGATGGCTTGCAGTTGGAAGAGTGGTGCCCGGAGAAAAGTGCTGATCGAGGACCTGCAGGCCGACACCGCGAAGGCCGCCCTCCCTGCCTAGCACCGCGAAACGCAAAGAGAGCTCCGAGGATGATTCTGCGAGCGCCTTGCTTCGGATGAGGCGAGAGATCAGATTGAGAAACTCGTCTCCAAGCACATGAAGCCGCTGGTCTAATACGATCAAAGCCGGATTGAACAGATTCACGAGATTCGCGATTGCGACGCCGATATTCTCAGCCATTTCAGCGACGATATTCCAGCAGACCTTGTCGCCAGCCCTTGCGGCTTCAAACACGAGCCAGGCGGAAATTCGCGCCGGATCCTGCTGCGCCATACCGAGCACCTGCGAGGTAACGCCCTCGGCCAATGCTTTCCGGATCTGATTCTCGACAGCGTTCGCCCCGGCGTGGGCCTCAAGGCAGCCGCTGCTGCCACATTTGCAGGTCGCTCCGGATTTGACAATATTTGTGTGGCCAACTTCACCGGCTCCGCAATTCTCTCCATAAAGAAGCTGCCCATCGACCACGATGCCTGCACCTATGCCAGTGCCGTAGTCGATATAAATCATATTTGTCTGCTTCTCTCCAACCCCAAGCAGTTGCTCGGCAATGGTCTTGGCGCGGGTCTTGCTTTCAACGACAGTGTTGACCTTGAATTCTCTCTCGAATATGTCCTTGAGCGGTACGCTGTTCCAGAAATCAATGGTCGAACAGGACATGGTGATGCCCCGCCGGCTATCCACCAACCCCGGATCTGCAATTCCAATGCCGAGCAGCTGAGACCAAGGCAGTCCTGAGGCAGTAACAATACGTCTTACAGCAGACGTAAGTTGCTGGATGAGGCCCTGCTGTCCGTGCGAAAGATCGGCCCGTTCGGAAATGACGTGGGTAACGATGGGCTGCAGGTCCATGACGCCAGCGGTAACAATCTCATCATCAAATTCCAGCCCGACCACGAAGCCAAACTTGTGATTGAGCTGAAGCAGAATCCGCTTGCGGCCAAGCGGATTGTTCGAGAGACCTATCTCCAGAAGCTTTTGTTCCGAGAGCAGCTCCCGTGTGAGCTGAGAGATGGTGCTCCGCCGCAAACCTGTCAGCGTATAAAGATCGACGCGGGAGATTGGGCCTCTGGTCCTGACCAGAGACTGGATCCAATGCTTGTCACGCTGACTTTTCTTAACCGCGGTCTTCATGCATTGGCCTTCCTATCGAGCATGGTTGCGAACAGGACTCAGGCAGTCTTTATATGGATGTGTGAGGACCACCGTCTATTCCAGGTTTCGTTCGCAACTCAGTTCGCGGCGGGCAACAGGCTCTCAAAGGTGGGCAATCCCTTGCCGGGATCATAAACCTCTAGCGCCCTCTGCATGTTCGTCTGCAAGCGCCGCCAATATTCATATTCAGCATCCCATCTCCCCAGGGCAGCCGCCAAACGGTATGTCGTGTACTCATACTTCCAAGCGTCCGCGTATTGCGGTTTGAGTTCGGTAATGGCTTCCATCATGTCCGGCAGTTTGCCATGCTGCTGCGAAATCACAATGTTATCAAAATCGTTCTCGAGCCTATCCGGTTCGGGATGCGTTCCAAGCGCATTCCATGCATCCACAATCTCCCTGCCGTACTGGTACTTAAGCCCGGCATAATCCAACAGCCGGCACTCCACCACATAACTTTGCATGGCGGCGGCGTCGACGCCCTGAGTCTCAGCCTTCAGAAAATTCTCCTCTGCTCGCTCCGCCATCAACCGGCTCGCCCGCAACGCTCTCGCCTGCTCCTGCGCATCTGCGCCTTTGGCATGCACCGTCGCGTTAAATGGCGATTGCCACAATGCGTACATCGTGTCCTGGCCAAGCACACCCTGGAGCGCGGTCTCACTCTCGGCCATCTCTTCCAGAGCATCGCCAATGCTGGCTGCCGCCGTTGATGGATATTCAATGCGAGCGTAGTTGGCGAAGAAATCTTCGCGGTCTACCGGCCTTTGCTGCCACGCCGCCGCTGCGCCATACGCCATTCCTGGGAATGCCGGCCGCTTCATCATCTGGACATCGTCAGACCAGATGGTGTTGATGACGCCGAGCGCTCCAGCCTTGCGCCCGGCTGCGACGAATGTGTCAATATTGTCAAATGTTAATGCATAGTCGGGAGCAATCTCGCTCCAACCATTGACTCCGGGAGCAACCATGTAGGGAATATGGTCTTGCACCAGAGGCGCTAGCCAGTGCTTATATTGCGGATCGGGTCGCGGATCGTAAAACCAGCTTACAGCAATGAGCCCAGGAGGCAGATGCGGAACAATCTCTGGAAACTTGACCATGATATCGGCCCACGCCAGGACTGTCTTTCCGTGCTGAGTAAATAGCCCGCTCACATGATTGAGTTGCTCGACAAACTGGCTGGCAGGGGAACTGCCACCCTTGCGCGCCGCTTCCTGCAACTGCCAGGTCTCGTCGAATCCCACGTGGACAAAGCTGCTCGGAAACAGCTCCATATATTGTCCCGCCCAGTCCGCCAGAAGTTTCGTGACACGGGCATCCTGCACATTAAATTCCACTCCATGCGGAAAGTCCGCCAGGTCTGAGAATTCCTCGCGCCGGAATAAATCGTGCAGATGCCCGTACAGCTCAAGACATGGCACCACGTCGATATGCCGCTCCCGTGCATAGTCGACGATCTCCTTCACATCACTCTTCGCAAGCCGTGCTCCCGGGGCCGCTGGTGGCAACCCGTCGAGCGCAATCGTTGTTTCGTTGTAGAAGTAGTACTGATTCATCTTCCATCGAGCTAGGAGATCAATCTGCTGTTTGATCTCTTCGACATGGAGAAGAGGGCCTTCGCTCATGTCCACCATGGTTCCGCGATAGGCCATGGCGGGCCAATCGGTGATGCTGCCTTGCGGGAGTTCAGCGTCGCTCTCCACCATTTGACACAGTGTTTGTACTCCATAGAAAAGTCCCGCCGACGAACGTGATTTTACCTCGACCCCGGAAGAATCAATGTCGATGGAATAAGCCTCACGGGAATTAGGTCCAGTGATTTCGCCCGGCAATGGCAGCGGGTCAAGGGGACCTGTGCGGTCCAGGAAGATGCTCTTGCCCGGGCTCTGCGGGTCTGTCGAAACCCGAAGGTGTATCTGGGTTCTCTTCGCGACACATGCCTCCAGAGTAGAGGCAGCAAAGCGGTCTTCCTCCGCGGGTTCGGCAGGCATGCGGATTTCTAAACCCGCAAGCCTCAGCCGGCCCGAACTGTAATGGATAACCTGCGGTTCAGGCAATAACCGCGGATGTACAGCAGCGCTCTCGCCGTACAAAAGTACACTCGGCACAACAAGCGCCGTGATCAGGAATAGCACCCGTCTCAACACAAAGCGCCTTCCTGATGCTGCCATCGTAATCCTCTCCATCTCCAATCGCAGCGTCCTTTACTCCTGGTTGAAGCCGGTCGCGTAGCGAAAGCTCTCCACATAGTGGCCAATTTGTTTTGGCTGCAGCTTTTTCAACCCATCTATGGTGCTGGCTAGATCTGTGGCATCCCAATCTGCCGCGTCTGCTGCCCCAATAAGGGAGCGGTCACGCTCGACAAAACGACAGTGAACAATATTCCAGCCATCCATCGAGACCGGATCGAATCTCCCTTCGCGCTACGAAGCAGAATCTAGAACGTGTACTTCAGCGCAAATTCAAGTTCGCGATTGTCCACCGCTGTGTTCGTGATACTCGATCCGCCCGGAACATCCACGTATGTGCCCGGCAGGCCCAGGTTTGGATGGTTGAATAGGTTGAAGAACTCCGACCGGAACTCGATCTGCCCCTTCTCCTTTAACGTGAAATGCTTCTGCAGCACGAAATCGAAGTCCACCAGATCGGGCCCGCGCAGGTTGCCAACCCTTGCATCGCCAAAATCATGCGCAGATTGCTGGCCGCTCGCTAGCGGAGGCGCCGTAAACGCGGCCGGGTTATACCAACAATAAATATCCTGCTTGCCCGGTGTGCAGCCGAACGATGCCTGTTGATCTTTCTCGAATGAGAAATTATGCGGATTGGCGATCTGGTTGAAACGGTAACTCGGCGATCCCGTGTTGCTCAGGTCGCTCGATACCGTCGATGTCTCCGCTTCACCGCTCTGCACAGTGGTAATGCCGGCCACATCCCATCCGCCCAGAACGCTGTTGACGACCGGGTTCGAGTTCGCGATGAATTTTCTCGCCTTGCCAACAGGGAGCTCATAAAGATAGCTTGCGGTAAATCGCTGCCGGAGATCTGGAGAGACTGGTCCATACTCAGCCTGCGGATCGTGCGAGTTCTGAATGAAGCCGCCCACATTTCCATCCGCGTTTCCCAGATCCTGCGAGTAGGTGTAGGCGAGCAGCACATTGAACCCGTTGGTGAAGCGCCGGTTCAACGACGCCTGCAATGAGTTATACATGAGGTGAAACTGCGCGTAGTCCAGGGGATAAATAGAAGCCAGATTGGGCTGTTGGTTGAAATAGGGGCGTCCAAAGTTTCCGGTTGTGTCGGAGAAGTTTGAATCGAGCGGCTGCTCCGGCTGGTTGAGGTCGGAGACTTCATGATTCCATAAGCGGTATGCATGCGTGCCGACATAGGCCACCTGGGCCAGCCATGTATTGGCAAACTCATGTTGCAAGGAGAGGTTCCACTCAAGAATGCGCGGCATGATCCGTTCCCGCCCGGTGGTTTTTACTGAGCCCTCCGGAGCATCGAGGTCCTGGGCCGGAAAAGCGGAAGGAAATCCTGCACTAATCAACTGGCTGCTCGTGGGAATCGCTCCAGTGGAATAACTCCGCAATAGGTCTGTCAGCGCGGGTGGATTCAGCCCGAGATCATCAAAGGTATTTGCCTCTGCCGAATAAAAGATGCCGAAAGCGCTTCGCACCACTGTGTTGTGCGGCAGTGACAATGCGAAGCCCACGCGCGGACCCCAGTCTGACTTGTCAAAGTCTACGCCGGCATGGGAAACCGCAGTGGGACCGAAGGAAGTCACCATAACCGCCTTGGTCAAATCGAAATTCGCAACCCGTCCATTTGCCGGCGACGCTACTTCATAGCGCAGCCCCAGATTTACGGTCAGGTTCTTGGATATGCGATAGTCGTCCTGGGTGAATGCGGCAAAGTCCCAATAGCGCGTCGGATAGAGACCTTCCAAAGTATCCTGCTCGGTAGATTGAGGGGCGCCAAACAAAAGGTCGGCTAAGCCATTGCCTCCGGTGGCTGTCGACAGATCCTCGGTAAAGCCTCCTCCAAAATTCATGTAGCCGCGCGGCACCGCGAGCTGGAAGAAGTTCCTCTGCTGACGCCGGAAATCTACGCCGTATTTAAGCGTATGCTGCTTGCGGACCTGGGTGACGCTATCGGCAAGCTGGAAGATATTTTCAAAGACATGTTCGGGGAGATACTCGGAATCCCCGAGCGGGGTCAGGCCCGAGATATCAAGGTTGATCAATCCGGTTGAATTGATGTCGCCGCGGTTTGCATTCGGGATTCCCAGTGCATTCGACTCATCGCTGCCGTAATTGAAAGGCACCGCGTTGACCGCGTAGCGGAAGTAGCCGCCATGCAGATCATTCAGCAGGTTGGCGGAGAAAGTATGGATATACCCGATGCCGAGATGCTGCGGCCGGCTGCGGCTGATACTCGGGCAACAATCCGATCCACCAAGCTTGCCGAGCCCTGCCGGGTCCACACTGCTGATATTGCCGAATCCATAGGAAGCAAATACCTGGTCCGCATCGCGTATTTTGTGATCCACACGAATGTCGAAGGAGTTCTGATCGTTGATCAGCTTCTGTGTCGAGTTGTAATTGTCTGCAATTCCGGAGGTATTCGGCAGGGGGTAAAGATTCGCTACATTTTGTCCAGCGCTGTTGATGGCTGCTGGATCCATTACATTTGCCCTGCCCTGGTAAGCGACTTGCTGACGCAGCGAGATCACTTCGCCTCCGGGACAGGTATAGTTTGCCGTCGTATTAGGATCGAACACGGCGCCGATATCGAAACTTGGTCCTCCACTCCCACAAGGCGAAAACGTCTGCCCTGTGAGCCTGTCGCTAAAATCGCCGCTGCGCTCGGCCGCTGTTGGCACAGTGGACACAAACGGCAGGCCTTGCCGGATCCGTGTCCCTTCATAGTCACCAAAATAAAAAGTACGGCCCTTGACGATCGGGCCGCCGCCGAATGCTCCAAACTGGTTCCGCTGGAACTGGGTCTTGCCGGTCGCAAAGTAGTTCAGCGCGTCCAGTTGATCATTGCGGATAAATTCATATAGCCCGCCGTGTATGGTGTTCGTCCCCGACTTCACGACCACATTGACTGCCGCGCCGCCGCGTCCGAACTCGGCGCTCATCGCACTCTCTTCCGTTCGGAATTCCTGGATTGCGTCGGGTGGCGGCAGGATAATGACGCCGCCCAATCCAAACTCATTATTGTCCACGCCGTTGAGCAGGAAGTTATTGTTCGACACGCGCAGACCGTTCACGGACACGGCCTCGTCCGCGCGCTCGTTCTCGAAGACGCCGCCGCTCGCATTCGATCCGGTCACGCCGCCATTTGCCCCGGGTCCCAGGTACGCGAGCGCAATAAAGTCTCGTCCATTCAGCGGCAACTCGGAGATGCGCTGCGCCGTCTCGATGGTCCCGAGCGATGAGCTTTGGGTCTCCAACTGGGCCGCCGTCGCGCTCACTTCCACAGTCTGCGTGCTGGACCCCGCGCTCAGCGTGAAATCCACCTTCTGCGCCTGATTGACGGAGATTTCGACACGGGCTTCGACCGCGAGTTTGAAACCAGTTTTCTCCGCTGTCAGCCGGTAGGTTCCAACCTGCAGGGCATTGATCGAGTAATCGCCGACGTTATTGCTTGCCGTGGTAACAGCCTCGTTGGTCGCCAGGTTGGTGGCCGTCATCGTTGCCCCAACAATGCGCGCGCCACTTGGGTCGGAGATCGTGCCGACGATCTTGCCGCGGTCAAGCTGTGCTCTCAACGGCAGGCCGCCTAGAGCAAGCAGGCACATCACCGCCATGGTCGCCGGCAGGCATTTACGAACAAAGTGAATCGCCACTCCAGATATAAAGACGCGCATTGGTGTCTCCTGGCAAGAAATGAATCACAACGGTATCTGGCGACGGTGCGGGGTGTGCTAAACCGAGCCATTGGATCGGATCGCTGCGCTGGTAAGAAAAAGCGGTTGGAGCTTCGGGGCCTGCATCTGATCGCCGATGCAGGTTTAGCTACTCGGGAATGCTGCCTGTGAGTCGGCCCGACTGCTTAAAGTTCCTCGAATGGGATCAAGTATGCGTCAGACATAGTCAGGGGTCAATAGTTGTTATCGTTTTGCGAAATAAGTTCGGGCGCCCGTCTCCGTGGCATTGCTCCCGCAGACGCACCCTGGCGAGATGGTCGCCATCGGTCACTGCGCTACCGCTGTGGTGAATTCGTTCCTGTACTCGTAAATCTTTTCGATCGCACGCGCTACATCGTCCACGTCGTCCCGGGTTCCTAACAGCACGCGATGCTCGATCCAGACCATCTCGCGGCAAGCCCTCTCTGCCGCAGGGCACAGGGCTGCATAATGGGAAAAGTCGAGATGGCGCTCACGCGGACTCAAGGGCGCGCCGTTTGCATGGAAATCATTTGTGACGAACATCGGATTGCGATAGATCGGCTGCGAATATCCACCGGAACAGGGCACGCCCTCGCCGGCCAGAGCCGCCACAAACTCTTCCCGGCTCAACCCAAATACCTCGGCATCGAATCGAAAAACATATAGATGGAACGCATGTTTGGTCACCCAGGGGCGAATCGCCATCGGGGTAATTCCGGGCACAGCTTGCAGCCGCGCATTCAAGCGTAAACCGTTCGCCTCCCGGACCTCCATTTGCTGCGGCAGACGCGTCAACTGCTCGCTCAGGATTGCCGCCTGAAACTCAGTCAGCCGGTGATTCCATCCGAGGCGGTAGTGCTCGTACCATGGGCGTCCAACTTTCCGTCCAGCCCAGATATAGGAGTTGCAGATCTCTGCAATGCGCGCATCGTCGGTCAGAATGATGCCGCCTTCGCCCGCAGTCATGTTCTTTGAAGCCTGGAAACTGAAGATACCGGCGTCCCCCAGGCTGCCAAGATGCTTTCCATTGGCGGTCGCGCCATGTGCATGCGCGGCATCTTCCAGCAGAAAGAGGTTGTGCTTGCGCGCAATCGTGCCGATGCTGTCCATATCTGCAGCCAGGCCCGCGAAATGCACCGGAATGATTGCTTTTGTATAGGGGGTGATGGCTTCTTCGACCCGCGTCGGGTCCATGTTCAGCGTGTCGGGTTCGATATCGCAAAAGACAGGGATCGCCCCCACCAGCAGCGGCGCGCTTGCCGT
>Ga0116226_10005002_pt1 | contig 11796 bp, 6 predicted proteins | sample S1TSphfallax_FD_89692 | JGI IMG/M metagenome (GOLD analysis project Ga0116226, IMG submission 89692) | Host-associated microbial communities from peat moss isolated from Minnesota, USA - S1T2_Fa - Sphagnum fallax MG | ecosystem: Host-associated > Plants > Peat moss > Unclassified | place: USA... | reverse complement strand
TGAAAAATGAGATTTTGGGTTGTGAGATTTAGTTATAGAGTTATAATAACTTGAAGGATTTTGGCTTCTTTTAGAGGATTTTTTGAAGATTATATTTTGCATGGTGAAATATATTTGAGTTTCCATAATTCTTCATTTTGCCTTAAGATACTTTCTAGTGTGACATGTGCCTTTGGCCCAAGTGCTATCACAACCTCAACTGATATTTCCTTCCAAATCCAGGTTATTTGGAATTTATTTGAATGTTCATAAATCACTTAAAAATCAATATCTCCCACATTCTGAATCCAAATCTTATCAAATAAATTCCATTAAATGTTGCTCATCAAGATCCTTCCAACAACATTAAGGCACATTCCAATTCTTCCAAAATTTTCAGCTACAATCTAATTTAATTTTCAGTGAAGAAATCATTTAATATTCAAGAACTTTTGCACTGCAAGTCCAAACGCCATGGAACCAAGCCCATGCACCCTGCCTCGTCAAGAGCTTTCCAAAGACACAAAGAACACAATCTGAAGCATCCCAGTTCGGTGGATCTCATAACTACAAAACAAACTACCTTCCTTCATAGATTAGATGGCAAGGCCACAATGTGACGCACCCCTTGTTGCAAGGAGTCACTTGGTTTTGCCCATCATATTGGAACATTGGACATGGCCCAAGAAAACTTGAGGTCAGCTTGATCCAGCAAAAGACCTACCCCAATGGGTCTTGAAGTACTTTTGTGGGGGTCAGGGTCTTAGTTGTAGGTATAGGTTATTAGGGTAGAATTTAGGTTTAAATTTAGAGCCTTAAGATTAGTTAGGCTAATTCATGTATTGCCTGCCACTTTGTGCTCCTCCCACAATAAATAAGTATTTCATGTTCACTCATACTTTTAAACTTTGAATCTCTCCATAAATTACAAGATATCTTCCCTTGCAAAGTTGGCTACTTGTTTTGATACTAGATCATTACTTCAACAATCATTCTTCCACTCAAGATTCATTATGCAATCACTAAATATCACAAGCAAGCCATACAAAAATTGGTAGAAAGTAGTTAGGCACTCATAACCAAATCACCCACAATTTAAAATTTGATATTTTATTTACAAGATAATCTATGCATATCAAACAAACTATGTTTTGTGTTAATTGACATCCTTTTTCTTTTCTTCTCTTTTCAACATTTCAACATCAACTTTTTGTGATTGTCACGTGACATTTGTTTTTGTTATTCTTGAAAATTTGGGGGGGTTTTTTTTTTTGGGAGAGGGGAAGGGGATTTCCTTTTGAGTTTTACCAAACACCACAACAAGGTTTTAAATTGACCCTACCTTGAACCTAGAACTAAGAGGCCTCATAAAATATAGAATTGTTGACTTGGAATTGACAATTTAAAAAACGAGACTTGACCTTGGAACCAATGAGTTTTAGTTTTTGAGAATACTTTCTAAACCCATAACCAATTAATCATCTTTTTTTTTTGAAACATGAGACCATGCCCCCATGATTCCTTAAAAAAATCTCAACCTAACCAACATTAGTTGTGACCAAAGTGTTTCTTTTATTCAAAATTGGCAAATGACACATGTGACTACTTCTAGGCAATTCAAGTATGTAAAATTGGCAACCCCCCAAAAAATAGGGTGATCAAGGGACTTTGTATGTTCAAGTAGTGTTTAAAACAATCTCCAAAATCAAATTGAAAAGGCAATCGCATGGAATTCTATGTATACAAAATAAGAATCACCTAGAATCAATGCAAATAAAATGGCAACCATATGTAATTCCATGTAGAAAAGTCATCAAACAACTTGAATCCAATGTGGAAAAAATGGCAATCACATGAAAAAATTAGTAGAAAACAACTAACTACATGTAAAATAAATGAAGGGAATTGCATCCAAGTCTAGAAGATCCTACTCATTGTAGGAGGATGTTGCGTATGAAAAAAAAAACCCCAATATTGAGCAATTTGTAATGAAGTTCAAGTGCAAAAACATGAAATTGTTTACATGCACATACCTCACACCAATCAATTTAGGGCATCTCCATGGGAGCACAATAAACATCTCCCTGATGGTAAACTTTCATGTGAAAAGGATAAACTTGAAGATTGGAACTTCACCAGTGCTTCCACCCAAAATAAGGTCTTATGACCTTATAATTATTTTGTGTTTTTGTTGGCAATTTTGCATAAGATACTAAAGTTTTCCAAACCTAATATCTAACCATTTGTGACATCATAAGGAAGAAGCCATGGCATCCCACAAATTGGTGACAACTTTTATTGCACTTGAAGACAAAGATACAAGTTTTGGTCACAACTCTAACCACCCCAAACATTCATTGCCACAATTTTGAACCATGTACATAGACCACGTAGACCATACAAGTAGAAGAACAATAGATATTGTGTTTAGATAGACATTCAAACCTAGAGGCATGCATTAAAACATTCAAGCTTGTAAAAAAATAAAAATAAATTCAATGCAAGTTGTTGCCTTTAAATGTTCACAAGTGTTCAATGAGGTTGTTTCTAAATTTAAAGTGGGCATCAACAACTTTTATGACATTTGTGCCATTTGTGTAAACTTTAGATGTGAACACTTTTCCATATTGTAGAATTTTAGAATTCCACATTTCTTTAATTGTGAATTTTTTTTAGTGTGTCTAATAGGTTATTATCATTTCATTTTTTTGCCATCAAGTTATTTTTATTATATAAGTTCTTTGAAAGTCCTTTGTAAAAATGTCATTTTTAATGATAGAAAATTTCACATCAAAAGTCCTTAATTAAACTAAAACCTAAATTTGATCATATGGATTTTAAATTAAGTTTATTGACATATGTGTGTTAAAAAAAGGTGTTGTGTTATGATTATCGTGGTTCCAAATGACATTAAAAAAAAAATCTTTGATTTTTATGATAGAATCTAACATCCAAGGCCCTTTGTGGCTCCTTTGAATGTGTTTTGACCCATTTGCTATCACCTATCTATTCCATTGTTTATTGGGATTTGCAATAACTTTAAATTTGGGCTTGGAAAACCCCAAAACAATGTTTGACATCCTTTGATGCACTTTCTTAACATTTTGTAAAATGTTACCACTTCTTTCCTTGCGGTTCATGGATCATTTAAACAAGGATTGACCACCTTGGATAAATCCCATTAATAAGTAAATAGAAACATTCATAACCCTTTAATTCATCATGAAGTTGACATCATTCCCTAAACCTTGCAAGAAATTTGCAACCAAAGGGGATTGGTCAAGCACATTCAAATTATTGTTGCATCCGTGTAACCCCAAATAAACATGCCATATCCACAATGATTGATTACCAATTGCTTTTTAAATAAGAGATTTTTGTTTATGCCTTGCAATGTGGAAATTTTTCCATCTATAATGCATACAATCTAGTGATGCAAGCATCCCAAGGAAATCATTGTTTGCATTGATTATGAGTTACTTCTCCAAATCAATATGTAATCGTTGTTGCAAGTAATAGTTCAAAAATCTTATGATTTGCTTTGACATAATGCTTCAAGCATTTTGTGGTGGTGGTTTATGCCAAACAACAATATTCATTAGTGGCATCTATTGTAATGCCATATATTAACATTCACAAGGCTATTATGTGTTTTTGGATGGAAAAAATGCCTAAGTGCCCACATGCATCCTTGCATTCCACAAAATAATATTCAAAGAACTCCAAATGCACAATTTGTGTGCTACAATGTGTTAAAACCAAGTTACAAAGAAACAAGAGAACATGAAGAGAAGCATAAGTTTGACACACAACCCAATTGGACATCACCAATGCAAGGCATTATCCCACATTATTCATTTAAGATGAAGGTTTGCAAGTGATGGGTGGGGTTGAAAATTATTTTTGGTAGTGGCCAATTTTAAAAGGTTGGTAGAAACATCAATAATTCATTAATATTTGGATAATTAGTGCAATGGCAATGGAGATGCTCTTAATAAATGAGTGGAATGATTCAAATAATGTAAAATTTGTGTTAGAAAACACATGAACAACACAAAATGCAAAAATGCAAATAGTTAGGGAGTGGAGGTATTTTATTGCTTGAATGCGTCTATTCCATGTCAAGATTTTGCAACATTGCTCCAAAGCCCTTAGAAATATAGAAAAAATAAGCATGTCCAAGGTTCTTTTTAACTTTTTTATGAAACTCAAATTTGAAAAACATCTTTCATATTCGATGATGCCCATAAGTTTGATGGCCATTGACAATTCAATGAATTTCAACCATTCATATAGACAACATGGGAGAAATCAATTGTTGGCCAAGTTGCACCAAAGTTTAATGGAAGGATTCTGATAGAAAGGAGGCTCCATAGTTGAATGGCAATTGGTAGTCATAGTTCGCTTGAAAAAAAATGATTGTTGCACCAATAATGTTTGGTCAAGCAAGGGTTGCATGAACATCAATTTCATGCCAATATTTTGCCCAAAGTTATAGTGTGTTTCAAAATGTTCAATTGTGCCAAAAAGATTGATTTAATTTCATATTACACCTAAAATTGAGAAGCCATGGGCTAACTTGGATTCAAAACAACAAAACCCTATTCACTTAATTGAATTAACAATGGTTAGGTCTAGGAAATTGACAAGGCTTGTTAACAAGGGTGTTTGATGGTCAATTTAACATTAGAATTAACGAATCAAAAGGGAAAAAAAGACCTAATAATTTTTCATGTTTCCTAAAAAATATTATACGCCCCCATTAAAAAAAAATTATTTTTGATGGGTGATGTAAAATGCATCAATTGACACTTTGACAATTTATTTCATAAGCATGCCCAAAGTTTAAATATTACAACAAGTTATTTTTCAAGGAAAATTTTAACATTTTTGCACCTCTAAATATGGGTCTTCTACCTCCTAAGGTTATTTTGGGCCATCAAACTAGGTTGAAATTACCTACTTTCAACAATTGTTGGTGTAACAAAGGCCACATCAACAATCGTGAGTTGATCCTATTGTGGCCACTTTTGCAAAGGCCTTTAGGTCTTGAACATCATAATTTGATCATCATCTAAAAGGTGTCACATTCATTCCCATGGCAATTGTGCCCATTACTTCTTTGATTTGTAACAATTGAAACCCTTTTTGTCATTATTCCCTTTAGTCAATTTAATGTCATTGCCATTTTTTTTCTTTTGTTATCATTGTTGCCCTGTTCTTTAATATAATTTGCAAGTTGTTTAAAGGTCCAAACATAACATAATGAACAAAATATGCCCCCTTAAGTGATTGTTCAATTTAGAATATTTTCATATTAATATATTTCATCATTAAAATATTTTATTTTATTTTATAAATATTTAAAAATCTTTCCAAGTCATTTTATAAATCTTCCAAACAATTAAAACATTAATTACAATTTTTTTAAAAAAATTGGTATTTTGATTCATTATAATGATTTGAAATTTATTCACATGTTCTCACCATATATTATGAACATTGTTACAACCCTAGTGTTGGGCTCGCGACCAAGGCAAGGGGTTGCAAGGTTGTGGGCCAAGAAAGAAGCTTGGGAATCATGTCACATGCTCCCAGGAGTGCAAAAGAGTGTGAGGGAATAGACCCTCACACTCCCAAGGGAACTCCCACATTGGGAGTTGGAGTCCTAGTGGACTTTTGAATGTTCAAAAAGCCATTGTAGGGGTCAAAACCCAATGGATTGATGAGTTTTTTTATATCATTGGAAAGATATTAAAACATAAATGTCTAAAATGGGCTCGCATCACCCATTTGGACATTTGAGACACAAGTTATGGCCGAAAAAAGGCCGGGAATCAAATTGACAGTTTAACTCCCGACCATTAAAAGTCAAGAATCAACCCGATTTACTTGCGTGCAGGCAACTTGCAACATACCATTGGAAAGCTCTCGACAAGGCATACAACTTTGCTTTAGACTTCATCTCAACTCGAGGTCTACACGAGAAGTTATAAGCCCCCAAAGTCATGAGAGTCCCAACTTTAACAATTTCGGGATTCCCACTTGGGAAAATGTCATTTGGATGTGGGCCTCATGAAGAGGCACATAATATACTATAAGGGGGAAGGTGATGGCTTCCCCCAAGTCCAGGCCATGGTGAGTCTTGTGAGTTCAAGTTGCCCGTGGCTCGTCTTAGCACCAAAAGTGCTCCAACTATGCATTAACCACTTTGTGTTGGTTTTGTGCAGGTCCGTGTGAATAGTTGAAGCTTGTCAATTCTTCCTAATCCCAATCTGGAGCTCTAGCACACCCTTCTACCCCTCCAAAGAGCTATGAGCCAGGGAGCGTGTTTTGACTCGTTGTTCTTTCGTTGTTTTTAGTTTGGGACTCACATTTGAGTCCCTTAAGGAGTTGGGAGCACATCAAACATTGTTATATAAGTAAATTCAAACTTTTCAACACAAACTTAAATTATCATTTTAAATTATGAAATATTAAACAATGGTTATAATTACATTGGTACATATTATAGTGATTGCAACCTTGAGTCTTGTTTGAGTTTCCACCTTAAAGTGTGGAACAAATAGGTTATTGATTTAACATGTGATGGCTTCTGGTTCAAAGGTATGAGAATTGATTTCTTATCTATTATTTATAAAACTTATGATTACATCTTTGCATTTTGATTTAATGAATTTAGGTTTCAATGTTTTGTTCATTTAATTGTGCACCTTTATGTGTTTTTTTGTCTTGTATAAATTTGCGGACATAGTTTTTCTACATGTAAGCATTGTCAACAATTTCTTTTTTATCACATATTGGGGTTGTGTTCATTATTCACCATCATGGGTTTAAGACCTTGGGGTTTTAGTGATTGAATGTTGGTACATGTGCTTTGAATAATGTTACCTTTGAAACCCATGTTAAATTTTGAATATCACATGCTTTTCTACAAATATTTCAATTTCAAGTGAACATGTTGGTAATGCATCCACTTCAAGTGATGGTTTTGTGACCATCATTACAAGTGCTTTTCAAAGCAATTGTTAGACATCATGTGCAAAGGTAAATGCCCTATGTCAAAAGGAATTGCAAAAGCATGAAGATGGGACAAATGAATCAATCTAAGACATTGATATTAATTACAATCTTTTTCCAATATTTTTGGGGGAAAGGAATGGGAGTTCAATTGGGTGTTCTAGGATGTTTGGGCTATACAACTTCCTTGGTTTAAAGTTGATATTGGTCCTCATGGTAAGATGATGTAGGCAAGATGTAAAATTTGTATAGTGTTATAATAAAAAATTAGAAAATTGCTTGTTGTTAATAATGAAAGATTGTAAAAACATGTAGGTTACCAAAAAGCAATTGCATGTTTGGGGGTGGATATATCAATCAATATTACATGAATTCCACTAGCTAAAATGAAAAAAAAAGTAGCAACTTGTTGTTTTTAATGGGCAAGCTTTGTGGCTCAACAAGATTTGAATAAGGATCATAACAATGAAGGAAATTCATGCAATTTGTCATGATTTTCTAGTTGTTAAAACAATAGTGGCCTATGATAGAAAATGATATCTTGAAAATGTTGAATCAATGCATATTTTTGTTTGTCTATCTACTCAAGTGGTAGTCTAAAAAGTTTGATTCATCTTTCTTTCATGTGATGAAATGACTACCATCAATAATTAGTTTTGGATTTCAATCCATGTGTACGATGTGGAAGGTTAGAGAAGGATCCCAATTCTTTTTGTATTGTAACAAGTTGTCAAAGGTTCCAACATTAACAACTTGACAAAAGTAATCGTGGATTTTTTGCTCGTGTATTTTCTTTTTAAATTTAACTTGGTTTCAAATTTGATTTGTTTTGGAACATATAGTTTGATGACATCCTTAAGGTCAAAGATCATTGTTATAATGCAATTAAAAAACTAACAAAAGTCCTTCATAGATACTATGTGTGCATTATGCTACATATCGAATTAACTCGGTTATGCAAACTTTAGTCAATCATCCCTTATTACAAATATTGTGTTTCTCTTGTTGTCAACTTAAAATTACTATTCCCCAAGCTTGAAGGATTTTTTGGAAAACTTTAATTGGTTGAATTCTTGGGATCAAAAGCCTTCATCAAATGTTTAAATGCGTTAGATTTCAATGTTATTTTTGGCAAAACAAATTTTGGTAGAGTACAAGCATTCATTGAGTATATGTTTGATGTGTAGGTAGTTAGTGTCACAATGAAAGCCAATTTGGACCTTTTGTGTGATGTTGAAAATCTTTTGAGTTCAATTTGTTAAATGTTTGGACAAGTTTTATCCTTTGAAATAAATATTTTAATTTGATCTCTTGGATGTGAAGTTATCCCCTTCATGTTCTCAAAAAGTTATAGTGTGATTCTCATAAAAATATATATACATTAATATTGGATCCAAGCTATATTTTAATCCAACTTCAATTTCCTATGTTTTAGTGCAAAATTACATTGTTATCTTGTTGAAAAAATTGCACATCTATATATTGTAATGTTTATAAAAAAATTGACATCATTGATCACATTCTAAATTTTTAAATAAAATATAAGAGATGCAACACATTCATTAATTGAACTCCTTGAATACATGTTTTGTTTTGTGATTTTGTTGTGTATTGGATTCTTGTAACAAAACATTTTTGAGACATGAAAAATGAGAGTCCAAATCCACACCATGGGAATAAACCCCCAAACACAAAAAACCTAAACCATGTTCACATTAAATTGGGTTCCAACAACAAAGAAAGTTTTATAAAAAAGAATGTTTTACAATAAATATCGAACATAATTTTCATTTAATAAATATTTTTATTTGTATGAAACCTATCCTTGGGGGGGGGACATTAAGTGTTGAATTTCTAGATTATTTATGTCAAACAAACATTTTTGGTGGGGCAATAAGTGAGGGCATTTTTTTTTTCTCCACCTTGTTGTTACGTAATTTTTTAATATGCACATAATTTAGTTGCCCCTATATTTGATTGTAATTTTTCTTGTTTGCATCCAATTTCATTAAATGTTTTAATATTGATAAGCTTGGAGTTGGAAAGGAAATCAAAATTGTTCATCCAAAAGTGGATCACTTGCAAAGTTAGTTGGGACATGCAATAGTGGTTACTTCAATGCTTTTCAACAATTTGCTTCATTACATTGAAGGTCAATGAAATTTGTGACCAATGTAGTTTCCATTACAACCTAGACATATGAAATTATAAGATCATACAAAAAAATTGCCAATAGAACTTGTAGCTTATAATTTGAAATACTAATATTAACCAATGTAAGTTGAATATTTAACAAGTTCTTGATACACAAATGAAACAATAGAATCACAGTAAAAAATCATACCTAACAATAATTCCTATGATCTTACAATACAACATGTTTAACACTTCACATGATCACAATAAAATGTAAATTGATTACTCATAAGCCATTTTATATGATGGGTATGGCAGATTTATTATGGTGTTTTAATTTGCACATCATGTTGATCTAATGTTGATGATTCCTTGCAATCCAATATTTTTATTTCATAAACCATGTGAAATAGTTCATATAGTTATATGAACTTGTTAATCAATTGTTCAACAAAGTGAAATAGTAAACCATATATTGGTTTTAAATGAGAGATGAAAACAAGAGATAGAGGCATATGAATCAAAATACAATCATCAACCTAAGACAAGGTCAAACAAACTTGTTTTCCAAAGGAATAACCGACAATTTGAGAAAGGCTTTCATTGACAATATGCAAAAAATGCAATAGTTAACAAGCAAATAGAAAAAAATACAAGGGCCCATGAGTTTCAAAAGAACATTGGATATTCACCTCGTCAATGTAGTCCACATATTTTGTTGCATGATTTTTATCATCTCTATCCATAGTCACATCATTAGCCTTTCCTCCCAAACCAATTTGATGAAAATGTAATAGAGAATTTCAAATATATGTGTATAAATCACTCAAATTGCTTCTTGTAACACTAATTTGTTGATTAATATTAATTCATTTATTAACTTACCAATTGAACATATTCAAGTTACTAGGATTAATTCATTTACTAATCTATTAATTGAACGTTCTAATAACTAATATGAAGCGTTCAATAAATATGTTATATATATATTATTTTTATTTTATTTTATTTTTATTTTTATTTTCTTTCTAACATGTTGGATTAACATATACCATGTGTTAATAAAGTATTGGTTTCCAAAATAAACATAACCCTATTATAGAAGTAATTTTTACTCAACAACTAATATATGTGACCTTATATTTTTACTCGAATATTTTGTAAATTCAAATAATAGTGTCCCCCCCTATAACCCATCATAACCAATATCATTTTAATGAATTGATGTAGCTAGATTGATGATCATAAATAGGAAGATTTAATGAAAGTGACAATCATCCACATAAAGATTTGACCAAATCTAACTATAAAATAAATTATATATATATAATTTGAATCATCATTAATTTTTTTGACTATTTATTAAAACCATATAATAATAATTTTGGTGATTGAAGCCCTAAACATCATTCAATTTGTCTATTTCATTTTCTAACAACATTTCACCAACAAAAATAAAACTTATCATAACTTGGTCAAACCTTGAAAATTTAACATCATAACTTTTAGTGAGGATGATGAATAGGACTATATCTTTTTTTTCTTTTTTTTCTTCTTCTATTTTTATGGTTAATTTCCCATTTATACATGTATCATCAATTATTTTTTAGTTTAAAAAAAATGAAATAATAAAGTTCTGCATAAAATTATGCACATTTTGAACGTCACTTTACCCACTCATCCTCCCTTTTGAGCTATCCATAAAGTGCACCAAAGTGGAGATCATTCCTCAAAGCTAAAGATGAACACCCCTAAGTGGTCACCATAATTTCAATTCTAACCACACTATGTAGTTTACCTAGGTTATTACCACATAGGGTAGGAGGCTAACTAGGTTAGAGCCTACTTAGGACTGGATGATCTACCTATGGTCCTTTATGTAGCCCATAACATAGGTAGGCCTTTTGGTGTCTTTATAGATAGTCCTTAATCAAGTCTTGTGTAATGCCCTAAATAGCCCTTAAGTATCCCATAACTAAAGTAGGGCCCTAGGTGTTTCCTTAGGTAATCCTTACATAGCTTTTTAGGTCAGCCTTATGTATGTAAGTTTTTCAAAGTCCCTATCCTAGATAGCCCCCTAGGTAGGCCTATGTATCCCCTTCTTACATCATGAGCTAGCCCTAGATAACACCTTACGCAACTATCGATTATCCCCTAACCCAATACATCCATAACTAACCCCTTAGGTAGATTTTTTTAATATCCTAAATAACCTTTGGGTATTCCATAACCTAAGTAAGTAGGTCCCTAGGTAGACATGGATGGATTTTCATGAAATAATTCATTAATTTTAATAGGTAAGATTTTTTATGCAAATACCAATATGATGGCCAAAGTTTCATGCTTGGCTACAAATTGAAGATTAGAAATCAAGCAAGGCTATTGAACTTTTTCAAACAACATATTTGAGTTACTTGTAATGCTTAATTAATAAATTTTTTGTTGGAACATAACAACAAACCCAACTAACAAGCTATTGGTAATACACTCAAGTTATGCTTACTAGCAAAGGACATGACATGGATTTCATCTAATGAAAGTTAGTTTGAATTGAGGACCTTGAAGGCATACCATTTTTAAACCAAAAAAATTTAACTACAATAATCTAACAATGATGAACACCAAGAATCGTGACCTAGAGACCAATAGGGTGACCACAAC
>Ga0116226_10005000_pt1 | contig 11797 bp, 4 predicted proteins | sample S1TSphfallax_FD_89692 | JGI IMG/M metagenome (GOLD analysis project Ga0116226, IMG submission 89692) | Host-associated microbial communities from peat moss isolated from Minnesota, USA - S1T2_Fa - Sphagnum fallax MG | ecosystem: Host-associated > Plants > Peat moss > Unclassified | place: USA... | reverse complement strand
CGCCGGCGCGGTGATTCTCGGCAAGCTGAACCTTCACGAGTTTGCGCTGGGCTGCACGGGCGATGTCTCGTACTTCGGGCCGGCGCGGAACCCGTGGTCGCTGGACCATGTGACGGGCGGGTCATCCGCCGGTTCAGGAGCGGCGGTGGCGGCGGATCTCTGTTACGGCGCGCTGGGGACGGACACGGGAGGCAGCATCCGGGTGCCTTCCTCGTGGTGCGGGATCGTGGGGATCAAGCCGACGACCGGGCTGGTGTCGATTCGGGGGATCATTCCGTGCGCGGCGTCGCTGGACCACTGCGGGCCGATGGCGCGCACCGTGGAAGACGTGGCACTGATGCTAACGAGCATGACAGGATACGACGATCTTGATCCGTTCAGCGTGGCGCAGCCGAAGCAGGATTACTCGGACCTTATGCAGCAGCCGGTGGCGGGATTCAAGCTCTGCGCTCCGGCGGAGTTCTACGACCATCTCGAACCGGAGGTGGCGTCCATCGTGAGCGCCGCTTGCGAGGTGCTGACGAAGCTGACCAAGGGGATCGTCTCTCGCGCGACGTTGCCCGCGCTTCCCGGAGGCACGTTCTTCAGCGGCCTTGGCGACACGGCGGCGTACCACCAGCCGCTCATCAAAGCCTCTGGTATGGACTACATGCCGCCCACGGCCGCGCGGATGTCGATAAGCATGTCGCAGATTCCGAGCGCGGCGGAGTCGGCGCTGGCGCACCAGCAGCTTACGCTGATCCGGCGGACTGTGGACGCGGCGTTCAAGGAGTTCGACCTGGTGGTGGTACCGACGACGATCCTGATGCCGCCAAAGATCGACGACGCGCTGAAGGCGGAGATGAACAACGTGAAGGACAAGCCGGCGTACGACTTCTTCAACCCGCGTTCGGGGTGCTCGAATACAGCGCCGTTCGATGTGTATGGGGTGCCGGCGGTTTCGCTGCCGTGCGGGTTCTCCAAGAGCGGGCTGCCGGTGGGGCTGATGATCGCGGGGCCGCACTTCGCGGAGGGCAAGGTGCTGGCGCTGGCGTATGCGTTCCAGCAGGCGACGGACTGGCACAAGCGCAAGCCGGAGCTTACGCCGGGTATGGCAGTTCCTCCAATCGTCGAGGCCGAGGACGAGACGAAAGAGCAAAAGAAGTCATGATCGATTAGACGGACAGGCTCGGACGCCGCTTGTGCCACTCGGTTGCCGCTTCGTAGGCCTTCGCCAGTGCGAGAATCGTTCCCTCCGAGAAGCGCGGGCCAGCGATGGTCATGCCGATGGGCAGCCCGCTCTTTGAAAACCCGCAAGGCAGGCTAAGGGCTGGGATCCCATACATGTTGAACTGGTACGTATTCGCGATGGTGATGTAGGCCGCCGTCGAGGGGATGCCGGTTCTCGCTTCTTCGTCGTCCGCGAGCTGCGCGTCGGCGAGAGTCATTGGGAGGATTCGCTCGGTGGGGAGTATCACAAGCTCGAAGCCATCAAAGGCACTGTCGATGGTGCGGCGGAGCGTGGTGAGCGACTCCTTTGCCTGGATGTAGTCGGCGGCGGAGGGTGCTGGGAAACCCTTGAGGAAGCGGCCGATCGGCGGTGTGTAAAGTTCCGGCGTCTCGGCGATGTAGCTTGCATGGAAGGCGAGGGTCTCGGCGAAGAACTTCATGATGTCGCCGCAAGGAGGAAGATTCCGCGTGGAGACGACGCCCTTGGTCAGTCCGCTTAGTATCTCCGTCGCCAAGGTCATCGCCTGGGCGACTTCAGGGTCAAGCTCGGCGTAGAACTCTTCGGGGGCTGCGAGGCGAAGATCGCTGACAGAGTTGGCGAGAGCGGCGAGGTAGTCCCCCGGCGCGTGCTCGACGCTTGCGGCATCGAGCGGATCGTGGCCGGCGAGCGCGTTCATCATCAGGGCGACGTCTTCGACGCTTCGCGCCATGGGTCCGCAGTGGTCCAGCGTGTAGATGAGCGGCACGATGCCGCGGATCGACACGAGGCCGTATGTGGGCTTTAGGCCGACGGTGCCGCACCAGGAGGAAGGGATGCGGATGGAGCCACCGGTGTCAGTTCCAAGGGCCGCGAAGCAGAGTGAAGCAGCAACCGCGCCGCCGGAGCCAGAGGAAGAGCCTCCCGTCACGCGGTCGAGGTCCCACGGGTTGTGCGTCGCGCCGAAGGCGGAGCAGTGGCCTGTGCCGCCGGCGGCGAACTCATGCAGGTTGAGCTTGCCGACGATGATGGCGCCGGCCTCTTTGAGGCGGCGCGTCACCTCTGCGTCTTGCTCGGGGATGCGATCGCGAAGGACCAGGCTTGCGGCAGTGGTGGGGACGCCGAGGGTATCGATGTTGTCCTTGAGGGCGACGGGGATTCCGTGCAGCGGGCCGCGCAGCCTTCCGGCGGTCCTTTCTTCGTCCAACAGCTTGGCTTCGGCGAGCGCGTCTTCGCCAGTGACGGTGATGTAGGAGTTCAGTCTGCCGTCGAGCGCGGCGATGCGCGCGAGCGCGGCTTCGGTGAGCTGCACGGCGGTGACTTCACCCGCGAGGAACAGGGCGCGGGCTTCGGTGAGAGTAAGCATGGTGAGATCGAGAGTCGTCGCATTCTGCGTGGCTTCCATCGACACTTCCATCGGAATCCTCCATACATGCCGTTGGTAAGTCGGCTTGTCTGGCAACGCTCCTACAAAGCGGCGCGGGATACAAGCGAAATTGGACGAAACACTGCGCGGGCTAAGTCAGTTCGTCCGTCGCTCCGATTCGATCCAAAGCAGGAAAGAAATTCACCGACCTGCCTCGCGAATTTATTCATTTCGTATCTTTTCGCTTTTCGCTTCGCGGCGAGGTGGCTAAGGTCGGTGTAGTAAAGGCCTATCCCGTCTACTTTGCAGTCTGCTCAATCGCCGAATATCTCGGCCTGAGCCAGTGCGCCTCAACGACGGTTGTTTTCGAAGCCGATAGCCGAATGCCAAGGGGTGGAACCTCTTGGCGAACACAATTTTCAGGAGGAAAAATATGAAGACCGCGATCCGTCTCATGAGTTTTTTTTCGCTGCTGCTAGCCGCTTCGTTGAGTCTGGGGCAAACGGCTACGTCGTCCCTGCGAGGGACCGTCACCGACGATACGGGGGCGCTGCTCGTCGGTGCCACGGTAACGCTTGAGAGCAAGGAGACCGGCTTTCACCAGGTGCATACGACAGAGAAGGACGGGGCCTATCAGTTCCAGCAGGTTCCACCTGCGACTTACAAGGTGACCGTGGACAGCCCCGGCTTCTCACCCACATCTTCCGTGGTTCAGTTGCTGGTCTCACAGCCGGCGACGTTGAACGTCTCGCTGCGCGTCGCCTCGAACAGCAGCACCGTCGAGGTGGCGGCGAGCGCGGAGGAGACGCTGAATACGAGCAACGCCGCGGTCGGGAACGCGGTGGATGAGAAGACCGTTGAGGCGCTTCCGATGGAAGGCCGCAACGTGCCTGACCTGCTGAGTTTGCAGCCGGGCGTGTTGTATCTCGGCAACCTGAACAATCAAAACGGCGACAGCCGCAGCGGCTCGGTGGCGGGAGCGCGGTCGGACCAAGGCAACATTACGCTGGACGGCATCGACAACAACAGCGTCTTCGGGTATGCGTTTCAGGGTGTGCTGCGGTCCACGATCGACTCGGTGGAAGAGTTCAAGGTGACGACGAGCAACAACGGCGCGGACACGGGCCGGTCCTCGGGCGCGCAGGTGAACGTGGTGACGAAGAGCGGGACTAACACGCTGCATGGCGGCCTCTACGAGTACAACCGGAACACGTCGGCCTCTGCCAATCAGTGGTTCAACAAGGAGGGCGAGGCGGACTCGGGCAATCCGAACACGCCCCCCGAATTGATCCGCAACACCTTTGGTGCAGCGATAGGCGGCCCGATCAAGAAGGACAAACTCTACTACTTCTTGAACTTCGAGATGCAGCGGACTGCGGAGGCATTCCAGCAGACGCTGATCGTTCCGAACGCGGCATTCCGGGCGGGCTCCATCTCCTACAAATACAATTCGGGATCCGGTCAGGCGGTGCAGACGCTCACTCCGGCGCAGTTCGCGTCGCTCGATCCTCACTGCTTCGGGAACGGCACCTGCCCGTGGGGGCCGGGTGACGACCCGAATATCCTTTCGGTTTTTCAAGGCTATCCGCTTCCTAACGGGCAGTTGGCGGGCGACGGCCTGAATACAGGATCGTTCACCTGGGCGGCACCGAACCCGCTCAACCTATGGACTAACATCGCGAAGTTCGACTATGCGCTCTCGGACAAGCACCACCTCTTCTTCCGCGCCGACCTGCAGGACGACTCCCAACTGGCGAGCCCGCAGTTTCCAGGCCAGGTGGCCAGCAACACCCGTCGCGACAACACGAAGGGGCTGGCGGCTGGCGACATCTGGACCGTCAGCCAGAACATCGTGAACAACGCGCGCTTCGGATTTACGCGGCAGGGCACCTCCAACATTGGTGCCTCGAACCAGCCCTGGGTCACTCTGGCCAGCGTGAGCAATCCCTCGGCCGAGACCTACTCAACGATCAGCCACGTTCCGAGCACGAACCTGCTGGACGACGTGACCTGGACCAAGGGCAAACATACGCTGCAGTTTGGCGCGGACTACCGGCTGATCTACGACTACACCAGCACCGACGGCCTTTCTTTCGACAGCGCTTCGTCCTCGGACGGCGAGTACTTCGACTCTCTCGCCAATACCGGACAGGACCTCGACCCATCGGCCTATCCGGCGCTGGGCTTCCCGGATGTCGCGACGAGCTTCAACAACTCCTACAGCTATGCGGCGATGAACTTGGCGGGGATCGTGGCCGTCACGAGCGTCAACTACGTCTACAAGGTCACACCGGGCAGCGGAGCAACGCTGCTGCCAACTGGGTCCTACGTTGATCGGGACTTCAAGGCCAACCAGTTCGAGTACTACCTCCAGGACAGCTTCCGGATTACGCCGAAGCTGACGCTTACTTACGGCCTTCGCCACTCGATCAACCAGACGCCTTATGAGATTCACGGCCAGCAGGTGTCGCCCGACATCAGCATGCTCGGATGGTTCAAGACGCGTGTCGGGGACGCGGCGAAGGGTATCGTGGACCAGCCGAACTTCAACTTTGTACCTTCGGGCAAGGCGAACGGCGGAAAGCCGATGTATGAGATGGCGAAGTGGGACATCGCGCCCCGGCTTGGCCTCGCGTATGCGTTCAACGGCAAGACCTCGCTCCGCGCGGGCTTTGGGGAGAACTTCGACAACTTCGGCATGCAGATCGCGGAGCAACTGGCGACGCTGGGTTCGGTCGGCCTCGCGGGCTCCGAGGGCACGCTGGCGGGATGGGTCTCGACGGGCGCGGCCCCCCGGTTTACGGGTATCCACGACATACCGATCACGCAGTCCCACCTGACGCCTCCGGCAAGCAGTGTCACCTTTCCGTACCAGGCGCCCGTGGGGGCGGAGGCCTTCGCGAACGTTGTGGATGACGGCGTGAAGACGCCGCACTCGGCGCAGATCGATCTGTCGATCCAGCGCGAGCTGCCGGGGGGATGGACGCTGGAGACCGACTATGTCGGGCGCTTCGGACGGCGGACGCTACAGAACATGGACTTCGCCATGCCGCTCAACCTGGTCGATCCGGCCTCCGGCATGGACTACTTCACGGCGGTGGACTCACTCGAGAACCAGCACTATGCCGGGGTCGCAACCACGAGCGTCGCGAAGATCCCGTACTGGGAGAACCTGTTTCCGGACGCCGCCGGCATCGGCCCAACCGGCAACGGCCAGGCCGGGCTGACAGCGACGCAAAACATCTACAACCACTTCGCAACCAATCCGCTGAACGCGTCCTATGGCATCTATAGCATCGACGTGCTGTGCAATCCGGGCTGCGGGGGGCAGAACAACCGCTACTTCGCAAGCCAGTTCAGCACGCTGCAGACGCAGGCCTCGATCGGGACGACGAGCTACCACTCGGCGCAGATCATCGCGCGGCATCCCATGAGCCATGGGCTGCAGGCGGACTTCAGCTATACGTTCGGGAAGTCGATCGACCTGGGATCGGACGCCGAGCGCAACGGCGGCGGCGCGTATGTCCCCTCCTCGTTTACGGGGTACACGACCTTCAGCCAAATCATCGACGCGACCCATCCGAGAAAAAACCGCGCGGTCTCGGACTTCGACGTGCGGCATCTGGTCACGGCGGACTGGGTCTACAACCTGCCAGTCGGGCGCGGCAGGAAGTTTATGCCGACCGGGAACGCGCTGGTAGAGGGCCTTCTGGGCGGCTGGCAGCTGACCGGACTGGCCCGCGTGACCAGCGGTCTTCCCTTCGGGCCGCAGGTTGGCGCGGGATGGGTAACGGCATGGGACTACCAGAGCTTCCTCGTGAAGACCGGCCCTGTGCCGATGAAGAAGCACATCATTCCGGGCGAAGGGCCTGAGGCGTTCGCCAATCCCGACGCTCTGGCCGCCTGCATCGAGACCAGCCCTACCTGCCCGATCCGGTATCCCGTTCCCGGCGAGGTTGGCAGCCGCAACGCCTTCCGCGGAGATGGGTTCTTCGATATCGACGCGGGTTTGAACAAGTCCTGGCATGTATGGGAACGGGCGGACCTGAAGGGCGGCTGGGAGATCTTCAATGTGACCAACACGCCGCGCTTCGACGTGAACCCGAATACTTCGCTGCAGTCGGTGTGGGGCGGGGGCGACTTCGGCGTGTACTCGAATATCCTCGGCACGCAGCGCATCCAGCAGTTCTCGCTGCGGGTGGATTTTTAGATGCGCTGAACTCAATAGACCGACCCGACGCATCCGAGGTTGGGTGCGTCAGACTTGCACTCGCGAACTACCGCTCAGCTCTGGCGTCGAAGCCTACAGGAGATACTTCGGCGCAGTCTGAGATTTCAAAGACAATCAATCCCGCTGAACTCCGGAAGCTGCCTGGGTCGGCATTCCTGAGCCTGCCGTCGTCAACCACATTCGTCGTGACGTTGCCAGGGGGTGGATACATTTACTTCCTGCCGCCTAATCGCAGGAGCTTTGCCGGGGAAAATTTCTCTTTCGAGAGGTTGAACATCGACGCGATGAGGGGCGCATCACAGATACTTGACGGACTTCATTGGCACAATGTGGCCTTCATCGGCGCACACATCGTTTATCCTGGAGGAGATTTTGATCTCAAGAACGTGCGGTTTATCAAGTGTAAATTTGAACTTCCGCGTAATGGCCAATCCAATTTTCGTGCGACTCGATTTCTAGATTACGCAGCTCTCGGGCAAGAAGCTTTGGCCTTCAAATGCTTGAATCCGCGGAAACCATCCATCGCGTGCCCGCATGGGGAAAAGCGACGCTGCTCGGAGCGCATGGAATGGTCTACCGCACACTCCCCCCAATCGCATCGTCCAGGCGAATCCCGTTCCGCTCCAGCAGATTCCCCAGCGCATGATCTAAATCGATCTGCGCCTTCTTCCAGTTGCTTCTCGCCGCGATCTCGCTGGACCGGGCCTGCGCCAGGTAAGTCTCGTTCTGAATCACAAGGAGATTCGTCGACTCGCCCACGCTCAGCTTGTCCCGCTCGGACTGTAGCAGTTGTTCCTGATACTCGCGACTAGTCGTCGCCGCCTTGTACGCCGCGTGGGCGGTTTCGAGCGCAATTACGGCGTTCTCTATCGACTCCCGGATCTGGTTCGACAGCTTCTCCGTCCGCGCCTGCGCCTGGCGCAACTGGACGGTATCCCGCGCGGCATCGGATTGCGCGACACGGTTCCGCAGCGGCAGCGTCAGCTGGATGCCGCCCTGGTAGATGGTCGAGGTCTTCAGCCCGCCGAGCGCGAAGTTCTGCGGGATCGTCGGCAGGCCCGTGCCGGCCGTGCCGAGCTGCTCATACGCCTGCTCCGAGCTTCCCCGGGTCTCCACGTTTCCGTACAGATTCAACTGCGGCAGCGCCTGGTTCCGCGAGGCCTTCACGCTGATCTCGCTCGTCTTCACCTGCAACTCCGCCTGCGCGAGATCGGGCCGCCGGGCGAGGCCCTGCTCGATCAGCTGCTGCACGTTCATCGGCTCAAGCTGGTCGGGAACCAGAATCCGGTCGGTCGGCACGATCTCCGTGAACTGCGCGCCGAAGACCGGCGAGCCGGTGCGCATCAGCTCATCGCGCAGAATCACCTCCTGCTGCCGGTAGAGGCCTTGCGCCTGGACCAGATCGAACTGGCTGCTGGACAGCAAGGCCTTCGCGCGCGTCAGCTCGATGGGCGCCAGCGTCCCCTGCTCCACCTGCGCCTCGTCGTCCTCTTCAAGTTTTTGCGAAGCCCGCAGCGACTCCTGCTTGACTACGACATTCTCGCCCAGCGAGACGAGGTCGAAGTAGAGCCGCGATGTCCCGTAGATCGTCTCCAGCACTTGCTGTTCGAAGAGCAGCCGCGAGACCTTCTTGTTGTTGTTTGCGATCCGTAGATAACGGAGGTTCACGTCGCGCCCCCGCCCGCGCAGCAGCGGCTGCGTAAGCGTCGATGAGGTGCTGATCGTCGAGAAAGGATCGTACTGCGAGGCCGAGCCGTAGATTACCGGCGAGTCGTTGTTGGCCGTCAACTCCAACTGCGCGCCCGTGCTGAATCCCTGAAGATAGGACAGATCGGCGGTCACATAGTGCAGCGCGGAGGTCGTCGTCGTGCTCCCGCCCGCAGCCGTTCCGGCGCCCGTCGAAGACAGCGTCGTCGTGTTCGACCGCTGCAGATACGCCGACTCGACGATCAGGCTCGGATCGTAGAGCGGCACATTCGGCCCTGGCGAGTACGCGCCCGTGCCGTTCACCGAAAGGTTCTGCTGCGCCTGCGTCATGGAGTTCAGCGAGGTCAGGTCGGTCACCGTCGGCGTGATCGGGTTCGAACTTACCGTGTTCGTATTCAGCAGTGGACTTCCCGGGCCGCCCACGCCGTTCTCCGGCTCCTCAACCGTGAAGTCGATCCCCCGCGTGCTCCCGCCGCCCTTCGCGCGAAAGACATCCGTATCGGCCAATACGATGTTGTACCGCTCCACCTCGACATCGAGGTTGTTCTCGATGGCCAGCGCGATTGCATCATGCAGCGTCAGGTACAGCTTGCCGTCCTTCACCAGACTGTTCAGCCGCGCGCCATCGCCGGGAAAGAGCGGCGGCACGCTCGGCCTGCGATACGGCCTGAGGAACCCGAGGAACTCCGGCCGCAAGCCGCTGGGTTTGGATCGCGCGGGAACCATGTCCCCGCTCGCGTCGCGCGTCAGCTCCGGCGATGGGGCCTGCGGCATCGGCGTGAACGCCGCGATCGGCGGAACATCCAGCACCGGGGCCTGCACCGCCGGCTTCGGCTCCGTCGCCGGGCCGGCTACGCTCCCCGCGGCGGGCGTGATCGTCGTCTGCGCCGCCAGCGGCATCGCAACCACAGCGAGCAACAGCCCGCACCACCCTGTATGCCAGCCCCTCACGGCTTGCTCTCCGACTTCGAATCCTGCGAAGGCTTCTTCGCATCCGGGCTCTTGTCCGCGCCCGGCTTCTTCTGCTGTTGCTTCGCCTGCTGTCCCGCCATGTTCTGGTCGGTGATGGCCTGGTTGCCGTACTGGCTCGGACCGCCCGGCGGCGCGGGCTGGTTGATGCTTCCCTTCGCGTCAGCGTTTTCGCCCGGCCCGCCTGCGGACTTCGTCTTGACCGGCGCGCCATCGACCACATCGTCCGTGATCTCGGTCACGATCACGTCGCCCTCCCTCAGACCCCCCGTGATCTCGGTCGAGACGCCATAGTCGCGGCCGATCTCGATGGGCTGCATATGAATCTTGTCGTCCACGACCAGCGCGACAACAGGCTTGTCCTTTCGGATCGCGATCGCGTCGCCCGGCACCAGGATCGACCCCGGCCCCTGTACCGCGTCGAAGGTCACCACTGCGTACATGCCCGCCAGCAGCTTGCCCTCGCGGTTGTCCACCTGCACCTCGGTCAGCAGGGTGCGGGTGTTCTGGTCGATAGCGCTCGCTGTGCGCGTCACGTCGCCATGGAAGCTCTGGCCCGGCAGCTCCTGCATATTGACCGTGGCGTGCTGTCCGGTGAAGACGGAAGGCGCATAGCCTTCCGGCACCGATACCAGGATACGCAGCCGCTGCACATTGGCGATGCTGAAGAGCGCTCCGCCCTGCCCGCCGCCGGTGCTTGGGCTAGCCGCAGTGGGCGCATTGCCCGTGGTGCCAGCGGTGTTGGCCGCTCCCGCGGCCGAGCCGGTCTCTTGCCCTTCGGGAGCCGTGCTGCCCGCGCCATTCGCCGCGCCCGACGCCGAGACCAGCGCGCCTACATCGACATTGCGCGCCGTAATCACGCCGTCGAAGGGTGCGGTCACGCGCTCATACGATTGCAATGCGATGGTCCGGCGCAGGTTCGCCTGGAACGCATCGACGTTGCGCTGGGCCGCCGCCACATTCGCCACCTGCGCCTGGTAGTTCGTCTCCTGCTGGTCGCCATCCTGCTTCGAGAAGACGCCCTTCGCCACGAGCACGCGATACCGCTGCACCGTCACGGTCGCTAGCGCCAACTGCGCCTTCTGCTGCGCCAGTTGCGACTCCGCCTGGCTTACCTGCTGCCGCGCCTGGTCCACCTGCTGGTCGAGGTCCGGCGAGTCGATCACCGCAAGCAACTGCCCCTTGCGGACGTGGTCCCCAATATCCACAAGCCTCCGCGAGATGTACCCATTCGACCGGGCGTACACATACGCCTCAATCAGCGGCGTAGTCGTTCCCGGAACCACCAGGCCGCCCGTGTTCTGCGCGCGCTTTACCTGCTGCACCTGGACGATCGGGAGGGTGTTCTTCTGGTCCTCCGCGCGTTTGTCGATCTCCCTGTTGCGGTTGTGTCTTGGCAGAAAGCCGATGAAGAAGACCAACAGGAAGATGGCAACGACGGCGAGGACGAAGAACGTCAGCGTCCGCTTGTTCACCGGCGGCTTAGGCGGCTTCGGCAGGTGGTGCTTCTTCTTCGCGCTGGAGTTCATCTCGACGAAGGAGTTGCCCAGCTTCTGGTCGTCGATCGCGTTGGGGTCGGCGAAGGAGTCACCTAGCCGCCTGGCGTCGTCTTCACCTCTGTACTTGCCCTGCTGGTCAATCGGCATCACGCGTGGGCTTCCTCGTTCTTTCTTTCCTCTGGGGTGCCTTTCTTGTAATCGGCGTCGATCTCTTTATCGAAGTCCATGGGCGGGTTCTTCTTCAGCAGCGAGTAGAAGACCGGCACGATGAAGAGCGTCCCCACCGTTGCCAGCAGCAGCCCGCCGATCACCGCGCGGCCCAGCGGAGCGTTCTGCTCGCCGCCCTCGCCAAAGGCCAGCGCCATCGGCAACATGCCAATGATCATTGCCAGCGCCGTCATGCAGACTGGCCGCAGCCGCGTGAAGCCAGCATTCAGCGCGGCCTCGAAGCGGTCTTTGCCCGCGATGCGCTCATCGTTCGCGAAGACCACCATCAGGATGCTGTTCGCCGTCGCCACGCCGATGGTCATGATTGTCCCCATCAGCGATGGAACATTGAAGGTGGTCTGCGTGGCAAAGAGCATCCACAGAATGCCGCAGAACGCGCCCGGAATCGCCATCAGGATGATTGTCGGGTCGAGCCAGCTCTGAAAGTTCACCGCCATCAGCAGGTAGACCAGCATCAGCGCGAAGACGATGCCGATGCCGAGCCGCACAAACGAGTCCGACATCGTCGTGACCTCGCCGCGCAGCGCCAGCGTCGTGCCCACCGGCAGCGACTTCTTCTCATCGGCCATGATCTTCCGAATCTCGCTCGCCACGCCGCCCAGATCGCGCTG
>Ga0116226_10004999_pt1 | contig 11798 bp, 8 predicted proteins | sample S1TSphfallax_FD_89692 | JGI IMG/M metagenome (GOLD analysis project Ga0116226, IMG submission 89692) | Host-associated microbial communities from peat moss isolated from Minnesota, USA - S1T2_Fa - Sphagnum fallax MG | ecosystem: Host-associated > Plants > Peat moss > Unclassified | place: USA... | reverse complement strand
GCATGAATTACACTAACCTTAAGGTAACTAGAGGTGATTAATTGGGACAGAGGAACCCAATGAAAAACCACACTCTGTCCAATCAGCATTCATCCAAATTGTTGGCTTTGTGGTGGTTGGTGCCGGTTCACTCTTTAGCCCAAAAGTAGGTCGCCTGTCTTTGTTGTTGCCTCTTAAGATGGAAAGAACCAGTGTTGGGCGGTTCTTAGGGACTAATCAAAACTAGTTAGTTGGTTATCTAGCCCAGGAATATACCCGTCGGTTCTCAAAATTATTTATGGAATTGATTTTGATATGTAACCATGGTTCTCGAAAGAATGATGAAAAAAATCAAAGGATCAACCGAAGAATCATGAATTCTTTGCAAGTTCTTTCATGAAAATTGCTAGTTCTTTAATAAGGTCTTTGACAATAATTTAAATCCATGTTGGCACTTGGAGGTAGTGCGAGCAATTATTCTAAATTTTTGCTATGTATATAGTTGGCAACTTGTTTTAGATGTAACAAGGATTTTGGTGTCCATGGGAAATTCATGAAGGCGTAGATTTGTGATACACAAATTTGTGAAGTATGATATATTGGTTACATCTTGTTTTCACCCATAAAAAAGTTGGCAATTCTTTTTACATCCATGTATGTGCATTGGCAAACATTTCAACACTTGTGGCAATAAATTGTGCTAAAAAAATTATGTCTCTTCTCAAAAATTGAACACATGGGGAAGGATCAAACCCTAAACTTCTTGGCTCCTACCCATTGTAGCCTACATTAGATTTACACAAGCAACACCCATTATAACCTCCCCTACAATCCCACAAATTAGTTCAAAAAAAATAATCAATAATCAATGTGCATATAAAACAACAAGTAAGTAGACATTTGAAGGAACTTATGAAATCCATAACACAAAATACACATCAAAAGATGAAATGCAATTGAAATACAAAACTTGTATTGCTTTCATTGCTTACTTAACCACCTACATACAAGTTGCAAAGATTTCAAAACAATGTGTAAAAACACCCAATATGTAACACAAAAAAATTCAAAATAATAAAAGTATCACATATTTCTATTTCCTATGATGTCAATCCTTAAGGCATCTCCAAATGAAAAAGTACCTATGGAGTAGTGATTTTGAATAATGTTTATTGTTTATAATTTTATGTCCATTTGGGACCAAAAAGTCCATTAGACAAAAAACAGATCATGGATAATAGATTGTCCTATGGTATTGGCAGCATGCCACAAACTTGGCTAGGGCAACTGTGTTCGTAGTTTGCATGAGCTTAACAAGAGTGCTAGTGTGGGTGAGGGGTAAGGCCGAACAAAAGCATTCCCTAACTTTTTATGTATTTGGATAGACAAGGAGCAAGTGCTTTTCATCTTTTACCTTCCCCAAGACGCAGCCCCAACAAGGCCTCTCTACGTATGGCACACCCTTCCATGCACCTAGCATTACTTCAAACTACATGCTGCCACACTAAAACTAGGCCAAAGCTTTCCGCAGCTAAACACAGCTGATGTCACACAAGTAGCTTTTGCTCTTATATGACATACCCTTGAAGCGCAAATATCTTGTCTACACATTGGTCTCGATCTCGCAATTGGTAAAAAACTTTTCAATGAATGTCAGCCGCATATTATCTTTCACCCTTTCTACATTCAACATTATGTGGGGAAAACCTGGAAGGGGTGGGGCCCCAGCCTTTTGGTTGGTTGGGCCTCTCACCGTAGATCTAGCACCGACCGACTACATTAACTGTAGTAGGGCTAGCTCAACCATTCGAGCTCCCACTTGTACCTTATGCACATTACACCAAAGTACTTAGCTCTCCGCCTAGCCTTTCACCCCTGCTAGACAGGTTGGGTGTATGTGTGTTGTCCCAAGAGCCGTTCCTAGCAGCTAATGAGTAGTCCCTACTTGTAACGCATAGCCATCACATGCTTCTTAACTTGCAACGCATGGGCCGTTGTAGGTTGAGGCGTCATTTCCAGCGATAGTTGAACCGAAAGCAAAATTGCCACCTCCTGGGGTTGATTCTTGAATAACCATTTTTTCACAAATCCAGCCCAACATTTCTTTCTCATAACAAGCATAACAAGTTGGGCTTCCCATGCCTTTCCCAAGATGCGATCTTTAATGACCGTCCTCACATGGTTATAATATAACATCATTTATCCCCATGCAAAGTGTTCAAAAGGGAATTTGCCATATTTTGCTAGCATAATGGACATGTTGGTTATTTTTCGTGCCTCGAGCAAGGACTTGAGGAACCCTTGATACACTGCTTCAATAACTTTTATTTCTTGGAATCCACCCAAACCTCATAGGCATAACTTGCTATGGAATGCACAAGCATGTTAAAGAAGTCACAGCATAGCTTAACATCCATAATACCTAACTTCGCACAATGACAGTTCAATGCGAATAGTGAGTGCTTGCTGGCAACTGTTAGATGCTCCATTACATTGTCCAAGTCCAAAATGGTCTCAAGTAGGATCCCTAGGTATTTGAAAGTTTGTACACGCTCAATAATGTCACCTTTAAACATAAACGTTTGGCATGGGTCAATAGAATTGAACACCATGACTTTTGTTTTTTTCACGTTCACTGTAAGTCCCCGTTCAACACATAATTGTTAAAGTATGTCTAACTTTGTTGCAGTCCCATTTATGACTCTGATGTCAAAGTAAGGTCATCTATAAAAAGTAATAGCCATACGTGCAAGTCTTTTAGGGTTGATGTATCGCATTCTCTACTATCCAAGCACCCTTCCAGGGCATCCAAATATAGCCCAAACAGCAGGGGGCTGAGAGGACAACCTTGCTTCACACCTTGCTAGCACTTGAAGCTCTAGGTGACACCTTTGCTCGGGTGGTTGATGCGTATGGTAACCTTGGCATACATCACCTGCATGCATCACAAGAAGCATCCCTCCACCCCGAGGCCAGCCAACACTTGCCACAACACTTCACGCAACACAATATTGAACACCTTTTTGAACTACACAAAGTAGGAATATAATGGTTTTTTTTGTCATGCTCTATTCTATTAGAGTCTGTAATATGAAAAGTTGGTTAGTAGTGTGGTAACCTTTACTAAACCTAGCTTGACCCTTAGCACGTAGCCCATGTTATTCAGCCCACTTGTTCAACCTTTTGTCAAAGATCATAATAAACAACTTTGCTAGGATAGGCCCAACTATTATCCCCCTATAGTTGTCAAATTCAAAGGCATCACCCCCTTTGAAGAGCACGTGGAAAACCTTAGTGGAAAGGGTTTATGGAAAGCCTTTCACCAGAAAGTAGTTGAACACTATCAATAGTGGCATGTGTAATAGCTTTCCCGCATCCAAAATGAACTCAATTTTCATATCATCCAAACCAGTAGCCTTGTTCTTTTATAATTTTTTCAACACCTAAAACAATTCAGCAAATGTGATATTTGTGTTCAAGGTGTGGCTAGGTGGAGGTTCTATCACCTAAGTCGAATGATTAGTTCACAATCGCATGAGTGGTGGAGACTAACCAACCAACCTGCAAAAGTTTTCCAAAAGCTTAATTACATTGATCTTGCCTACAACAAGTGCCCTTGGCCAATACTTTTTCCAAAATGAGAACATGTCCACCTTGGCAAGTGCACACATATGTTGAGCTCTTGTATTTTCCCCAAAAAATCTTTTCCTTTTTTATTATTTTTTAAGTTTACTTTCTTGATGTTTAGTGGCATGCGAATTGGGGTTGGCTTTCAACCAAAGCCTCAGCTCATGTTTCATTATACGGCAGTTGATGTCAAACTAGGGTTTATGGCAGTGTCTCTCTTTGAAGCTCCCTCTCGAAGACTTAGTGCCAAAAGTAAACTATGTTATAACACCCATGCATTGTTGTTGGAAGTCAGCTAACCCATCTGCTGCCAAATGCCCAATCGAGTCAACAACCCACAAGTTTCCAAGACTCACATTTAGGGCAAGCTGATACTCTTTAACTTTTGAATTATCATATTTGAACCTAGGCAAGAATTTTTTTTTCAACCGTATGTTGCAGTTCAACAAAGCTGAAATCGATGCTCAATCGTAGGCGCAATGGCCTGTGGTTAAAATCTCTCCTCATCGTGCAGTAACAGGTGTCATCTATTATCACCTCGAAGTGTGTAGTAACTTGTCAAACTGCAAGTGAACCAACAATATAATCGACATTATTGCGACCCCCATTTGCTAAACAAATGAACTCCCGTGACTCGCCACCAGGCGTCTAATCATTGAGGATGAAAAGCCCAATGTCATAGCATAGGTCCAAGAGCAGCTCGCAGCCCCAACTACTAACATTGGCGTTGCAGTTTTGTCGTTTAGCCATAGCATGTGGTTATTTAGTTTCAATGAGCTTAGGCACTTATAACAGTTTAGAAAGGTCACTAGTGTCAATGGTATCTAGTAGTGCTACAGTATGTGCATTAAAATCCCATCCCATTAGTATTATGCCCCTAGAGTTTGAACTTCAGCAATATTTGCTGCCAAGTTTTGGAACAAAGATTCAGTCTCTTATTTGAGGCCAACAAGGGCTGTGTACACCACGCAGACAAATAAGTCAGGGCAAGCACCTCTACTAACCCATAACCATAGATAAGAATTGTGGCTTCTTTCCTTTCACTATGATAGGTTTGGGTTGAGGTGGCTTCGGAAGTAAACAACAACCCCCCTGCTATGTTTTATCATTCTTGTTTTTCCCAACTGCATAGTGCGAGCTATTACAAGTGAATCAAACCTTTCAATGTTTGGCAAATGTTGGTCTAGGAAATGCTAGGTTTCGATTAATAAGACAAGGTCAGCACCCTGAAATAGCTCTAGTATTTACACCCCCGTTTCCAGTTTATTTACACCACCCCCGTGCATGTTCCATAATACCACGCATAGGTTTTTCTGGTCCTTGCGCCCCTAGACAAAGGAGGGTGGGCAAATTTGAATGCCATCGATGAAAAATTCACGTGCGCACTAGAAGGCACGTTTGTTCGCCGCCTTAACCTCCTTGAATAGCGGTCGCATCTCTGACTTGTGCGCTTGTTGCATGGGCATGAGGTCTTCATCTAGGCCCAACTTGGTCCATGTGAGGCCCTTGCGCCCTCGCAACATGGGCTAACGATCTTTGTTTATTACGAACTTGAAGAGCACTACATCGAGGCGCACACCCATCGTTAGGGCGGAGGCCCATGTAATAGCATGCCATTGTCGCGTGGTGGCGACAACCTTGGCACGTAGCTTCATCTAGCCTTACAACAACTTTGTGTTGAAGCGCTGCACCAGCTCTTTCTTAGTCTCACCTTCTTGGGCCTCGAAGCTTGTGAGGCGCAGGTTGAGCTTACGCTCCTCCTATTTGGGTGTGTCGGCTAAGGTCTCCACAACCTGGCTAACCACCTAAGGCACGTTCTTAACCATCACCGTGGTCCACTTGGGTTCCTCCACAGACATAGCCTTGGTTGTGACAGCTACGGTCGCCTTCTACTCCATTAGCTAGTTGACTACAAGGTTGCCAACAATCGCAAGAGACACAATGTTCTCGATGACCACCTCCATCTTGGACAGTCGTGTGTCAACAAGTGAGCTATTAGTCTTGAGGCCCATCATTAACCAATGCCCAACCAAGACTACCTGGTAGACCGGTAGGGATGCATTGTCTAGGACATTGAGCCCAGCGTTGTTACAGTGTTGTTTGGCAGTGTCCTTCTTCAGCGTGAAAATGTCCGACACTACAATGAAAGAACACAACAACGGTGCAACATCGAGCGCCATCGCAGAGTTCTTCAAACCTTAAACTCTAAACCATGCAAAATGATTTATAAAAAGAAGGAGAAAAACAAAAACCAAAAAAACTGGGGAAACACTTAGCTCATCATTTTTCTTCTCTTGGTTTTCATCTACTCTTTTCTTTTGTTCCATTTGTAGCTCTCTACTTAGGATGTTGATGTTGATGTTCAAGATGGCATGCTTCCACACAGGCCAAATTTCTAAGCAGTCATGTAACCCCTCCCTCTTAGAGGTGTCTTTTGTTGGAACTTTTTTTTTTCTTCTTATTTTTACCACTGGCTTGTTTCAATTTTAGCTTATTCTAATCTCTTTTGAAGACCTTGCAAAGTTTTGAATAGCTTGTGATTGTGCAAATCAATGACCTAATCCAGTGAATTCCCAAAAAAATATTTCAAAAGTTTTTGAAACCCTATTTTTTCAAGGTTTAAAGTCTAAAGTGAGAATGATAGCTTCAAGTAAGAGTTAATGGTTTTGTAGTTGGAGTACGGCGTTTTGTTACTTAATGAGGAGTGAGCACATGCTCCCACCTTGGAAACTACAACAACAAATTTATAACAAAAAATTAGAAACTTCCTTAAATCAAACCGAACAAAAAGCTTTATAGCATGCGTGAACCATCATTGCATGCTCCCTGCTGCTACTCTTCGCTAAGATGAAACTCAAACTGATAATGTTTTTGTGATCCAAAGAAGTGGGACTAAGGACCATGAAATCACAAGCTTAAAGCATCTCCACTTGATTCATGTTTGCCAATAGATGCCACAAGCATTATTATAACACAGTAGCAGCAACGAAGCTGCTGTAGGGAACAAAAGCACAAGCTTAGTCAAACTTAAACTAAACCCTAAAACAAAGACTCGGAAAGGTTAGCTATGACTATTGTTGCGTCTTCTTCTTCTCGGTGTTGTTGCTAGTCTGCAACGTCTTGCTTCATAAATAGATCAGATCTTGACAATCAAATTAAAATGATTCGTTAACATGTTTTTAAACTTAAATTTCATAAAGACAAGGTTTAAAACATTACTTGTCCTCCACATTCCACAATACCAACATTGCAAAAATCTCCACTACCTTGAAATATTATGATAGTCGTTGTTGTAACTTAAAAATAAATGAAAAATTGGATCACATCTTGGTGATGGGATTGCACACAAAAGAAGCTCCAAAATCAATTACAATTTGTTTGTACAACGACCTTGAAAATGGAAGTTTTCATATCAAGCTTTTGTTCATTCAATACAACATGTACTTTCAAGTCCTCGTCACCAATTTTCTTCTCAAAATAATATTGTATTTTCAATAAAACTACATGGGCAAGTTATGTGTTTTTTGCATAAAAGTTCAATCAATATTGGGTACATATGATCCTATTAACATTCATGAGTTATTAGTTTGAAAACCACCAAGCAAACTCTTCAATGAAACTAGTAACTTCAATTGAACATTGTAGTTTCATTTTCTCAACAAGAAACCAATCATCACAAGTGCACATAGCCAAGACCCTTGTTGAAGAACACTTGTAATTGATTTCGTATCAGTAACCTTGGAAGTAAAAAATAGCATATTGAATGTTGGTGGTTGCATCAATCCACCAAGCTAACAATAATTCATTAAATTATTACAATCCATAAGATACTTAAAACCCTTGAACTACTCTTCATTGTATATATTTTAAAAATGACAATAAAGTTTGTATAGATTTACACAACACATCATCACAACTTTCACAAAGTCACAAACAAAAGTGTCATGATTTTGACCAAATTTGATGGGCTCATGCATTGCCTCCAATACATGGACATGATGCAAATGAGGCCCACAATAACCCAACATCACAAAAGAACTCAAAATTAGCTCTTATAGCTTTAACAAAATGGAGATTGTTGTTCATTATGACAAATATTGACTTGTACTTCACAAGGATCTTTTTAATAAAAAGATAACATAGAAATCCACTTAGTCTTTACATTGTGAAACAATGTATCATCCTTTATTTTCAACAATTGCATAAGCTTGCATTGTTGAAGTTACCTCTTAAGTGAAGAAGAAAAATAAATGTATGTGATCTACAAAAGACACTTAACATTTTGCATTAAGGGTTGTTTGGAAAATGTTTGCATAAAAACTATGCACAACAAGCATGAAAGGAGTTGTTCTTTTGCTTATATGTGTTCTCACACAACTATGGACATCAACAAACACAACAATATTATTTTAACCCAAAAATAATAAATTGTTGTTGATCTCCTCCATATTTAGACCTCCATACACCAATAATGAGTCGAGGATCACATTCGTTAAATTGTTAGTTATGCCACCACTAACCAACCTTTTCAACCCTTTCAAAATTGGTAATGCACTTGAAGCAATTCACAAGGTAAGCATGAATGCTAACTCAAAATTGATTATTGAGTGTGATCACCTCATCACAATTAATAACAAGCAATTTGCTACATGAATATTAACTTAAATTATGTTGAAGACAATGTAATGCATTGTTTTTGTAATCTCCCATTTAACAATATTATTCCAATATTTTTTTGGGATGTTATTCACTGTTAAGAATTGAAAAAACAATTTAATAACTTGAAAGTTAATGAAAGGACAACCTTGCTTCAAAAGCCAAAAATTTGTAAAAACTTAATTTTCCTCTTTCTAACCACATCCCCCACGACCACCATGTGTGCCATTATGTTTAATCCCATATTGCAAAAAATATATTCACTTTTTGCATGTTGCGACTTTGTAGATAAGTAATGTTACACTATGCTAGCCAACACATGCTTTTAATTTCACATTTGTGCCTCTTGGCATATATAGAGGCTATCAAATTTGGGTACCGATAACATTTCCTTTTCGATTTGTGTGTAGACATGACACCTAACCATGTTGATTATCCCATTAGAATCAACCATAGCTTCTACCTAGAAGATTCGTTGTGTACACATCTAAAAAACCAAATTAATTTCCCATTCCTTCACTTTTTTTCCCATTGGGTTAAAATGATGCACTCTTAAGTTCCTTGTTAGACCCACTTGAGGGTCTAGGTGTATTGAATTGTGGAAAGTTGGAACTTGGAGCCATTCCTGACTTCCAACATTAAAGGGGGTAAGAGGGGCGTGCTAGAAGTCTCGAGATTAGACTAGGAAGAGGGACAATTATCTTGTTACACGGACCTACATCGAAAACCAACCACAAGTTGGTTAGAACTCATTTTGCACCCTTTTGGTGTTGGGACAAACCACGGACGACCTTGGACTCACTTGACTCATCACAGCCCGAACTCGGGGGAAGCCACCACCTTCCCCCATATAGTATTTTCTACATTACTCCGCGGAGGCTACATTCGAATGGCACTTTTTCCCGAGACTCCCAAGGAGGAGTCCCGAAACTGTCCCGGGTTGGACTCCCGAGACTTTGGGCATCCATAACTTCTTGCTCAAACCTCTGATTGGGATGAGGTCTAAAGCAATCTTGTAGCTCTCTTCGAGAGCTTTCCAACACCATGTTGCACTCCTTCTATAAACGTCAGAATCAGGTCGATTCCCGACTTTTAGTGGTTGGAAGTCAAACTGCAAGTTTGACTCCCGGCCTTTCTCTTACCCATAACTTGGGCTGCAGATGTCCAAATGACTCATGCGAGGCCATTTTGGACATCTACACTTCAAGGCCTTTCTAACGGTATAAAAGACACCCCAATGCAAGGTGTTTTGACCCTTGCAATCAAGCTCTGAGTTTTTGAGAGTCCTAGAGGACTCCAAGTTCACACCTTTGGGACTGTGAGTTTCATCCTCACACTTAGCCCAAAGTGGGGTTGCGACATAAAATCAAGCAATGGGTTTAGATTCAAAACTTCATTTCTAACCAAAAAATTTGATGAACATTAATTATGTCTACATCAATATCAATATGAATTATAATGTAACGAAATGCCCTACAAACAACAACAATGCCATTTTGATTTGACAAAACAACATCAACAAACTAAGGACATTAATAGAATAAATAAAACTTGTACTTGAAACCATTTGAGAGTTGCAAAGGTGCCATAGTGCATTGAATCAAGAACTAAAGATACATCGTTAAGAAATAAACTTCATACTTGATTAAACTTGAGAGCTATAAGAAACAAATAGAAAAGAAAACAAAGGAAATTTACATTGAAATGTAAAGACTAGGAAAATTGATGTGGCCATTTCGTGCATGTAAAAATAACATTTATGTTGCAGCTTGAAAATTAATTATAATTGTGTGAAATTGATCTAGAGATTATACCTCCATCGTATCAATAGATGCATCAAACCTCATCAAGCAACACACCTCCATAAATTGATAATTGCATCAAACTTCACCAAGCAAGAGGTTTCAACAAGCAATGCAACTCCATCACATTGTTAGTTGCATCAAACTTCATTAAGCAAACACATCTCCATCACATTGATAGTTGCATTGCCTCACCAAATAATGGACCTCAATGAATAACAAACCTTATCAAGTTAATAATCAACAAGTTCAATAAACAACAAACCCCTATGAGGTAGTGTTCAACAAGTGTATGTAAGAGGTGACAACCTAAATTCAAAGCTTTGATGTTCTATGGTGACAAATCATTTTAAGTTGATGGAGATTTGGCTTGAGATGACAACAAGAAATTGCAAATGAATGATGACATTAAAAGCTACATCAAATGAAAGCGATCCCAAAATCCAATGAAGAGGCCCCACTAGTGAATAGTTCCCTTGTCATGTCTAATGACCAACTAGCCTTAATTTGCAGCCATAGGATTGTGGTGAAATCAACTCCTTGTATTTTTTGAGTTTAAGTAAGGGTTGTTGTAGCCCCCTACTCTAGGTGGCAAATTGGCAAATTTTCATTATGTAAAAAACTAGTAATTGAAAGCGTAGGCAATTCCCAAGAATTGTCAATAAATAAATAAAAATCCTTGTAATAGGCATGAATGAATATGCATTTAAATTTGTATTGATAAGCAAATTTTTAATAACTTTCAAAACAAGTATGGTTTTTTCTTTTTGAGTGCATTGGTGGTGTATTTATGTGTAGTGTGCAATGATGAAAATTTTACATGTTGTGTTGTCATATGTGCTTGCACAATGATGCACAAAGAAGCATCATTTCCCAATATTTTGAGCAAAACACCAATTCAATATGCTTGGAAGTGGTATATTATGAATTATATAATAAAAATAGTTGTGTTGTGTTTATTTGTGTCATCTAAACCTACCTTTTCCATGCCTAACAACCTCACTCTCTTTCTCAACTCACTCACATGAACATGACAAGGCATATTAACATGTTTCTTTTCATGTCCAATGTTATCTATGTTAAAAGTAAACTAACAACCAAATTTTTTCAAGCCTTACTAACTAATAATCCCTTTCCCCTACCCACCTACATGGACATGAAAAGAACTTATTTTGAAATGGATAAATAATGATGAATTATTGAGAACCATATGGGAACATAAGAGAGCCTTGCCCTTGGGGCCATGTGCATTACACCCATTGAGATTAAAAAGTACAAATTGGAAAGGGAGAGGCCAATTGGAAAGAAGAAAGGAAGGGTAGAACCCTAATTCATTCAACCATTGGGGGTGAGAAGCATGATGGATAAATTTTCCTCCAAGCCACTTGTGATTTGGAGGTGAAATAATGCAGCAAAATTTTGTGTTTGCATGTGAGATGTGTGCAGATATGCATGGTTTGCTTGAGAAGGGTTTGTTTGAGTTCAACTTAAATGACTTCTAGAGTAAAAGGACATCTTGATGGCTTGTTATGTTTTCCCGAGCCACATATACCCTGTATCCAAAGCTCCAACTATGACCCTTGTTTGCAAGTCTTGAGATTCAGAGGCTGAAATAGAGAACCCATCACAAGTAAGAATTCTTGATTTTGGAAAGAAATACCTTGTATAAGTCTGGGTCCCAAGTTATGAACCATCACATCATCACTAATTCACTGCATGAAGGGGTGGGGACTC
>Ga0116226_10004998_pt1 | contig 11799 bp, 14 predicted proteins | sample S1TSphfallax_FD_89692 | JGI IMG/M metagenome (GOLD analysis project Ga0116226, IMG submission 89692) | Host-associated microbial communities from peat moss isolated from Minnesota, USA - S1T2_Fa - Sphagnum fallax MG | ecosystem: Host-associated > Plants > Peat moss > Unclassified | place: USA... | reverse complement strand
TCGCCATCCAGCACCAGCAATTTGATGTCGGCGGCGGCGGCACGCTCGCGGGCGCGGCGCACCCCTTCGCGTTCGATCTCTTCGGCGCCGTCGCGCAAGCCGGCCGTGTCGGCCAGCAGGATCGGATAGCCAGCCAGGTCCAACGCCACTTCGATGACGTCGCGCGTCGTGCCGGCTGTGGCGGAGACGATGGCAGCATCGCGCCCGGCCAGGAGATTGAGCAGACTGGACTTGCCGGCATTGGGCGCGCCCAGCAGCACGGCGCGCAACCCGTCGCGCAGCCTCTCGCCGCGCCCATCATCGGCCAGATGGGTGTTGATATGATCGGCTAATCTAGCCAAGGTCGCTTTCGAGGCGGGAATCAGATCGAGGGGCAGATCTTCTTCGGCGAAATCGATCGCGGCTTCGAGATGAGCCTGGGCCCTCAATAAGTCCAAACGCCAGCTCTCATAGAGCTGTCCAAGCGCGCCGTCGAGCTGCGCCAGAGCCTGGCGCCGCTGGGCCGCGGTATCGGCATCGACCAGATCGGCAATCGCCTCGGCCTGGGTCAGATCCAGCTTGCCGGCCTCGAAAGCCCGGCGGGTGAAATCGCCCGGTTCAGCCGGCCGCAAGCCGAGCTCGAGCAGGGTCGTGGCAACCGCCTGGGACACGGCACGGCCACCATGCAGATGCAGCTCGGCCACATCCTCGCCGGTAAAGCTGGCAGGACCCGGAAACCACAGGACCAGCCCCTGATCGATCGGCTGGCCGGCGGCGTCCCGCAAGGTCCGCAGAGCAGCGAAGCGAGGCGCCGGCAGATCCTGGCCGATCAAGGCCCGCAAGGCAGATCCGGCTTCGGGGCCGGACAGCCGATAGACCGACAAAGCCGCTCGGCCGCCGCCCGACGCCAGGGCGAAAATGGTCGCGTTCATCAGGTCATCGGGCGGTCGCGCTGGCGGTCTTCCGGCTTGAGCAGAAGGCGTTCGACCCGCTCGCCCTTGACGAGATGGGTCTCGACGATCTCGTCGATATCCTCCTTGCTGTCCATGCCATACCACACACCTTCGGGATAGATCACCATCACCGGGCCCAGCTCGCAGCGATCGAGGCAACCGGCATTGTTGACCCGCACGCCTTTCAGAAGCCCGGCCATCTTGGCCTTCTTCTTGAGATAGTCGCGCAGCTCCGTCGAGCCGCGCGCGGCACAGCTGCCGCGCGGGTCGTCAGCGTCGCGCTGATTGGTGCAGACAAAAGCGTGGAGTTCGAAATAGGGGGCGGGATCTTGCGACATGGGAACCTTATTTGGAATTGGGGGCATTGCCCTGGAGGCTTTGCCAGAACAGGGTCTGCAATTGTTCGAGGCCCTGGACGCCGGCCGGCAGCCAATTTTTCAGCAGGGCTTCGGGCGACATGGCGTCGAGACTGGCCACGGTGCGTTCCTCGATCTTCTTCATCAGCACCTCCTGCATCGGCTGGACATCGGGCAGACCGAAAAAAGCCCTGGCCTCCTCTGGGGTACAATCGATATCGACGGTGATCTTCATCGCCTGGCATCCTTGCGTTTGGCGCGGTTAAGTCCAACCTAAGCTCTTGATAACACGCTTTCAATCACCACAAACAATTCCTGCTACGCCTGGAGGGCGCATTGTGAGTAAAGGCATCATCCTTCATAAGACTGGCGGTCCCGACGTTCTGGCCTGGGAAGATATCTCGATCGGCGAGCCGGGGCCTGGCCAAGTCCTGCTGCGACAGACCGCGATCGGCCTCAATTTTATCGACGTCTATCACCGCACGGGTCTTTACCCGATCACCCTGCCCGGCTCGATCGGTTCCGAAGCGGCGGGTGTAATCGAGCAGATCGGCGAGGGTGTCACAGATCTCGCCGTGGGCCAGCGCGTTGCCTATGCCGGCGGCACACCAGGCGCCTATGTCGAGAGGCGCATCATGCCGGCCGAGCGGCTGGTCCCGCTGCCTGACGGTATCGACGACCGGATTGCCGCCTCGATCATGCTGCAGGGCATGACCACCGAATATCTGCTCGAGCGCACCTATCCAGTCAAGCAGGGCGAAACCATCCTGTTCCATGCGGCCGCCGGCGGCGTCGGGCTGCTGGCGATGCAATGGGCAAAGTCGCTGGGGGCCATCGTGATCGGCACCGTGGGCAGCCCGGCCAAGGCGGACCTCGCCAAGGCCCATGGCGCCGATCATGTGATCGATTATTCGAAGGAAGATTTCGTCGCTCGGGTCAAAGAGATCACCGGCGGCAAAGGTGTGCCGGTGGTTTATGATTCGGTCGGCAAAGACACCTTCCTCAAATCGCTCGATTGCCTGTCGCCGCGCGGTTTGATGGTGCTGTTCGGGGCATCCTCGGGGGCGGTACCCGATTTCAATCCCGGTATCCTGGCCGGCAAGGGCTCGCTCTACCTGACCCGGCCGACCTTGGCGACCTATGCCGCCAGCACCGAGGATCTGCGCCACTCGGCCAAACGCCTGTTCGACCAGGTTCTGTCGGGCACGGTCAAGCCGACTATCGGCCAAACCTATCCCCTCTCGCAAGCGGGCCAGGCTCATTCGGACCTGGAAGCGAGAAAAACGACCGGTTCGACCGTGCTGCTTGCCTAGATCAAAAAAGCCCTGTTTCACGTGAAACAGGGCTTTTCTTTCCTCTTACGAGTTCATCTGATCGAAGAAATCATTGTTGGTCTTGGAGTGCTTGAGCTTGTCGATCAGGAACTCCATCGCGTCCGAGACACCCATCGGCATCAATACGCGGCGCAGAACCCACATCTTGGACAGAACACCCTTATCGACCAGCAGCTCTTCCTTACGGGTGCCCGACTTGGTGATGTCGATGGCCGGGAAGGTCCGCTTATCGGACAGCTTGCGGTCGAGAATGATTTCCGAATTACCTGTGCCCTTGAACTCTTCGAAAATCACTTCATCCATGCGGCTGCCGGTATCGATCAGTGCTGTGGCAATGATGGTCAGCGAGCCACCCTCTTCGATATTGCGGGCCGCGCCGAAGAAACGCTTGGGACGCTGCAGCGCATTGGCATCGACGCCACCGGTCAACACCTTGCCGGAGCTTGGCACCACGGTGTTGTAGGCGCGCGCCAGGCGGGTGATCGAATCGAGCAGAATGACCACATCGCGCTTATGCTCGACCAGGCGTTTGGCCTTTTCCAGCACCATTTCGGTAACCTGAACATGGCGCGAGGCCGGCTCATCGAAGGTCGAGCTGATCACTTCGCCGCGCACGGAGCGGGCCATATCGGTCACTTCTTCCGGCCGCTCATCGATCAGCAGCACGATCAGATAGACTTCCGGGTGATTGGCGGCGATCGCATGGGCGATGTTCTGCAGCATCACCGTCTTGCCGGTCCGCGGCGGTGCGACGACCAGGGCGCGCTGGCCTTTGCCGAGCGGCGACACCAGATCGATGACGCGGGTGGTCAGGTCCTTGCTGGTCCCATCCTCGAGTTCGAGGCGCAAGCGCTCATCGGGATAAAGCGGGGTCAGATTGTCGAAATTGATGCGATGCCGGACATTATCCGGCGGCTCGAAATTGATGGTATTGACCTTCAGCAGGGCAAAATAGCGCTCGCCATCCTTGGGGGCGCGGATCTGGCCTTCCACCGTATCGCCGGTGCGCAGGCCGAAACGCCGCACCTGGCTCGGCGACACATAGATATCGTCCGGACCTGGCAAGTAATTGGCTTCAGGCGACCGCAGGAAACCAAATCCATCCTGCAAGATCTCAAGAACACCATCACCATAGATCGGCGTATCATTGTCGGCCAATTGCTTGAGAATGGCGAACATCATATCTTGCTTGCGCAGGGTCGAGGCATTCTCGATCTGCAATTCTTCTGCGTAAGCGAGAAGTTCGGCCGGGGATTTGGCCTTGAGCTCCTGAAGATTCATCGTCGGTCCAAGTTCGAAAGAAGTAACGGGAAAGGAATCCAGATTTTAGAAAAAATCGGAGAGGGGAGAATGCGAACAACCGGCCCGGCAGAGCGAGCTTTTGGAATTTTCAGGTTGAAGCGCTGAAGACGTTGCAGCTTTATCGAATTGAGGCCAGCGAGTCAAACCTAAAACGGCTTTAGCACAACCAGAGCCACGATGCAGATCATCAACACCGCCGGAACCTCATTGATCACACGGAAGAATCGCGTCGAAGGAAGAGGCCGTCCAGTGACAAAATCGCGGCGCCATTTTTCCAACAGTCCGGTATAGACCGCCAGCAGCAGCACCAGAAAGAGCTTGGCATGCAGCCACCCCTGGCCCGACAGACCGATTTCGGACACGAGAATACCGCCGAACAGGAAGGTGGCGACACCGGCCGGAATGGTGATGGCATGCAGCAGCTTTCGTTCCATCACCTCGAACGTCGCGGAAGTCTCGGAGTGCGGCGCCGTCATCGAGTGATAGACGAACAGCCGCGGCGTATAGAGCAGGCCGGCCATCCACGAGATGACCGAGACGATATGCAGCACCAGCACCCCGCCATACCAGCTCATCATGCGGCATTTCCCCCCATCGGACAGCCGACGCAGCCGGCTGGACAGACCCGGCCCTCTTCGCCGGAGACGATCGGGCCGGCATCGTCCAGAGTGCGACCGATCAACTCGGCCAGAGCTTGAATGAAGGCGGGATGCGTGTCCACCGTCGGCACACGGACATAAAAGGGCAGCCCCTTCTCCTCGGCCAGATGGCGATATTCGATGTCGAGCTCGACCAACGTCTCGGAATGTTCGGAGACGAAGGCGATCGGCACCACCACCACGCCCTTGCCGTCGCGTCCGGCCCGTTCGATCTCGGCGTCGGTCGACGGCCCGATCCATTCCAGCCGCCCGACCCGGCTCTGATAGCAGATCTGCCAATCGAGATCGTCGCGGCCCAGCGCGGCGACCACGGCCTTGGCGCCCATCTCGATCTGCGCCTGGTAGGGATCGCCCGCTTCGATGAATTTTTTGGGCAGACCATGGGCGGAGAACAGTACCCGCACCGGAGTCGCTTCGCCCAATCCGGCCAATTTCTCGCGCAGCAGATCGGCCTGGGCCGCGACCCAGCCGGGCAGCCGCGGATAGCAGCAAATGGTCTTGGTCGGCGCGGTCAGTCCGGCCGCCTTGGCCGATTTCAGCCAATCCTTGATCGATGAGCCGCTGGTGGTGCCGGAATATTGCGGATAAAGCGGCAGCAAGACGACCCGATCCGGCTTCCAGGCAGCGATTTCAGCCGCGGTCTCAGGCGAGAAAGGATGCCAGTAGCGCATACTGATGCCGATTTTGACCTGGTCGGCATAAGGGGCGAGCGCCTGGGCCAACGCCTCGGCTTGCGCTTTGGTTCCCGGCAGAAGAGGCGAGGATCCGCCGATATGATCATAGATCTTTTTGGCCACCGGAGCGCGGCGCCAGGAAATCAGCCCGGCCAATATATGGCGCACCCCGGCTGGCAGGGTGATGATGGCCGGATCCTTGAACAGGTTGAACAGGAATGGCCGTACCGCTTCCGGGCTGTCGGGACCGCCCAGATTGAACAGGATGACGGCCAGCTTCGCGCTCATCGGCGGATCCTCTCCATCAGCGCGGCCACATGCTCGGGCGGGGTCTCGGGCACGATGCCATGGCCGAGATTGAAGATGAAGGGAACGCCCTTGGTCACCTCGAGAATATGGTCGACCGCCCGCTCCAGCGCGGCGCCCCCGCTGACCAGCAGGATCGGATCGAGATTGCCTTGCAGGGTAAAACGCGGCGACAGTCTCTCGACCGCCCAGGATAATTTCTGCGAGGAATCCAGGCTGATGCCGTCCACCCCGGTCTCGTTGGCGTAATCCTCGGCCAGCACGCCGGCCCCCTTCGGGAAGCCGATGATCTTGATGCCGGGGCGGGCCGCTTTGAGCCGCGCCACCAGAGCCTTGGTCGGCTCGATGACCCAACGGCGGAACTGATCCTCCGGCAGCACCCCGGCCCAGCTGTCGAACAGCTGCAGCACCTGGGCCCCGGCATCGACCTGGCCGATCAGATAGTCGAAACTGGCGTCCGACAGGATCTCGATCAGGCGGGCGAACAGGCCGGGATCGCCATAGGCCATCTTTTTGACCTCGATATAATCCTTCGAGCCGCGCCCTTCGACCATGTAGGTCGCCACTGTCCAGGGCGATCCGGCAAAGCCGATCAGCGCCACCGAGGGATCGAGGGCCTCGCGAAGCTGCGAGACGGTTCGCCACACCGTCCGAACCTTATCCTGAAAACCAACTTTGCTGAGACGCGTGAGATCCTCGGAGGTTCGGATCGGCGTCATGCGCGGGCCCTCTCCTTCGGCGAAGGTCACCTTCTGACCCAGCGCATCGGGTACCACCAGAATGTCCGAGAACAGGATGGCGGCATCGAAACCGTAGCGCCGGATCGGCTGCAGGGTCACTTCGGTCGCCTTATCGGGCGAATGGCATAGATCGAGGAATCCGTCGGCCGAGGCGCGAACCGCCCGATATTCGGCGAGATAGCGGCCGGCTTGCCGCATGAGCCAGACGGGCGGCGGGGACAGGGCTTCGCCGTTCAGTGCGCGGAGGAGAGGAGGAAGCAAGACGGGATCTTTCATCGGAGGGTTCGTCGGGCTTTGAGCCCCTCTTCAATATAGAGTTTGGTGATATGAGGGAAGGTAGGTGTAGTGATGGATGGCTGTGGATAACGGGGATGCGCCTTGTTCCGGTTTTTCCCGGGCCCTTGTCCACAAATCCGCTCACCGTCGGCAAACTGTGGACAATCCGATGGACAATCCTGATATATCATTGAAATCCCTACCATAATTCGGTGAATTATTGTACTCCAGAAAGCGGGGCTAGGGGGGATTATCGTGCTATCCCGGTATTTCTGCCCCTCACCCTTCAGGGTTACCCTCACCCCAGTGCTTTTGTCGATAGCGGGTGGCCAGCGGGCATCGAATTGGGCACACTGGGACAAGAGGCCGAGTTATTCCCGTTATCCAACGCTTTTCCACAGGCCTCCCTTTCACAGGCGATCAGGAGGCTGGTCTCGTGCCAGACAAACAGCAAGACCCGCAACAGCAGCGCTTTCACCTCCATCTCGTCTCCGACGCCACCGGCGAGACTCTGTCTTCGGTGGCCCGCGCCTGTCTGGTCCAATTCGAGCAGGTTCAGCCGATCGAGCATATGTGGTGGCTGGTCCGCAGCCAGGGCCAGGTCGCCCGCGTGGTGGCCGGAATCGAGGCAGAGCCCGGCGTGGTTCTGGCCACCCTGATGGATGGTGCCGTCCGCTCGCTGCTGGAAGAGGCCTGCCGCCAGTTGCGCGTGCCGTTCATTCCGGTGCTCGATCCGGTGATGGCGGCGCTGTCTGGCTATCTCAATGTCGAATTCGGCGCTCAACCGGGCCGCCAGCATGTGCTGGATGCCGATTACTTCGCCCGGATCGACGCCATGCATTACACCTTGGCCCATGATGACGGCCAGCTGCTGACCGGGCTCGAGGATGCCGATGTGGTGCTGACCGGCGTGTCGCGCACGTCCAAGACGCCGACCTGCATGTATCTGGCCAATCGCGGCATCAAGGCCGCCAATGTGCCGCTGATTCCCGGTATGGCCCCGCCACCCGAATTGATGTCGTTGAAGGGGCCGATGATCGTCGGTCTGACCAAGGAGCCCAAAAGTCTGGCCGATATCCGTCGCTCGCGCCTCAAATTCCTGCAGCAGGAAGAAGAGACCGATTATGCCGACGAGGAGCGGGTCAAGACCGAGGTCGCCGAGGCCCGGCGGTTGTTCGCCCGCCAGGGCTGGCCGGTGATCGATGTGACCCGCCGCTCGATCGAGGAGGCCTCGGCCACCATCCTGCAAATGTTGAAGCAGCGCCGCGAATCTCCGGGAGAGCCGGTGTGATCGTCCTCTCTTCGACCAGCACGACCCGGCGCAAGCTGCTGAGCCAGGCCGGTCTCTATTTCAAGACCGCCAAACCACCGGTCGATGAAACCGTGATCAAGGCCGCGCTGCGGCAAGCGGGCGCCAACGCCGCCGAGGTCGCCGGCACGCTGGCCGAGACCAAGGCCAGCAGCGTGGGCGCGATCATCCCCGGCGCCTATGTGATCGGCGCCGATCAGATGCTGGACTGCGACGGCGTGTGGTTCGACAAGCCAGGCGACCGCGACGGGGCCCGGCGCCATCTGCAGAGCCTGCGCGGCAAGACACATTTGCTGATCACCGCGGCGGTGATCGCCTATGAGGGCCGAATCGTCTGGCATCATCGCGAAACCGCCAAACTGACCATGCGCGATGTCTCCGACGCGTCTGTCGATCACTATCTCGACAAGGCGGGCGACGGCGTCTGCCAATCGGTCGGCGCCTATCAGCTCGAAGGCATCGGCGCCCAGCTGTTCGAGCGCATCGAGGGCGATTTCTTCTCGATTCTCGGCCTGCCGCTGATCCCGCTGCTGGGGGCGCTGCGCGAGGTCGGGGCGCTGCCGAAATGATCTCGGGTAAAGCCCGTCTGGCGGGAATTCTCGGCTGGCCGGTCGGTCATTCGAGGTCGCCCCGCCTGCATAATCACTGGCTGGCCCGCCATGGCATCGACGGCGCCTATGTGCCCTTGCCGGTGGCCCCCGCCCATTTGGCCGAAGCGGTGCGGGTGCTGCCTCATCTTTCCTTCGCCGGGGCCAATGTGACCGTCCCCCACAAGGAGGCTGTGCTCGAGCTGGTCGACGCGGTCACCCCGCTGGCCGCCCGCATCGGTGCCGTCAACACGCTGGTGATCGGCGCGGACGGCCGCATCACCGGCACCAACACCGATGCGGCCGGCTTTCTGCTCAATCTCAAAGAAGTCCGCCCTGCGCCTGCCGCCGGCCCGGCGGTGGTTCTCGGCGCCGGCGGGGCGGCGCGCGCCGCCTGTGCGGCCCTGCTGGAAGACGGCGTGCCGGAGATTCGCCTGATCAACCGTTCGCTTGAGCGGGCTAAAGCCCTGGCTGCCGATCTCGGCGGACCGATCGTCCCGATCGCGTGGAGCGGCCGCGCGGCGGCGCTGGACGGGGCAGCCCTTCTGGTCAACAGCACCAGCCTCGGCATGGATGGCCAACCGGCGCTGGAGATCGCGCTCGACCATCTGCCCGAAGATGCCTTGGTCAACGATATGGTCTATGCGCCGCTCGAGACCGCGTTGCTGGCGGCGGCCCGGGCGCGCGGCAATCCGGTCGCCGACGGTATCGGCATGTTGCTGCATCAGGCCCGGCCCGGCTTTGAGGCCTGGTTCGGCGTGCTGCCCGAGGTGACGCCCGAGATCCGCGCGATGATGCTCGCCCCATGAAGGTGATCGGCCTGACCGGCTCGATCGGCATGGGCAAGACCACCGCCGCGCACTTGTTCCGCCGCCGCGGCGTGCCGGTCTACGACGCCGACCGCGCCGTGCATGGGCTCTCGGCCAAGGGCGGGCGCGCCGTGCCGGCCATCGCCCGCGCCTTTCCCGGCGTGGTGATCGATGGCGCGGTAGACCGCAAAAAACTCGGCGCGCTGGTATTTCAGGACGCCAAAGCCCTGAAAAAGCTCGAATCCATTCTCCATCCGCTGGTCGCCGAGCAACGGCAGCAATTTTTGCGCCGTATGCGGGCGCGGCGCGAAAAGGTCGTCGTGCTCGACATCCCGCTGCTGTTCGAGACCGGCACTGAGCGCCTGGCCGATGTCATCGTGGTGGTATCGGCCCCCGCCTTCCTGCAAACTGCCCGGGTGATGAGGCGGCCCGGCATGAGCGCGGAAAAACTGGCGGGCATTCTCTCGCACCAGATGGCCGATGGCGACAAGCGGCGCCGCGCCGATCTGGTGGTGCGCACCGGGGCCGGCAAGCGGGCGGCTCTGCGCCAGATCGACAGGCTGCTGAACGACATGAAAAAGGAGTGATGATGCGGGAAATCGTGCTCGACACCGAAACCACCGGCTTCGACCCGGCCAGCGGCCATCGCGTGGTCGAAATCGGCTGCGTCGAGCTGATCAACCATGTGCCGACCGGCGAGACGTTCCACGTCTATCTCAATCCCGAGCGCGACATGCCGGAAGAGGCCTTCAATGTGCATGGCCTGTCCGAGCAATTTCTCTCCGACAAGCCGCTCTTCTCAGCCGTCGCCGAGACCTTCATGGACTTCATCGGCGATGCCACCCTGGTCATTCACAACGCCGATTTCGATATGAAGTTCCTCAATTGGGAACTGCAGATGCTGGGCATTGCGACTCTGCCGCGCGATCGGGCCATCGATACGGTGGCCATGGCGAGAAAGCGCTTTCCCGGCTCGCCGGCCAGCCTCGATGCGCTGTGCCGGCGCTTCGGCATCGACAATTCGAAACGCGACAAGCATGGCGCGCTGCTCGATGCCGAGCTGTTGGCCCATGTCTATCTGGAATTGATCGGCGGGCGCGAGCCGGCCCTGGCCCTGGCCGCGTCGTCCTCACGTCAGGCGGCGGGGACCGCCGCCCAGACCGGGATCGTCCGCCAGGCGCGGCCTCCCCGGCCGCACGCCGCCAGCGAGCAAGAGCGCGCCGCGCATGGCGAGTTTATCGCCAAGCTGACCGACGCGATCTGGTTGAAGGTTTAGCTGCTTACGCGTGGCCGACGGGCTGCTCAGCGGATTCGCTGGCGAAATGCTCGAGACGGGCGCGATAGAGGGCGGCGAAATCGATCGGCTGCAGCATCAGCGGCGGCAAACCCCCTTCCGACGTCACATTGGCGATGATCGAGCGGGCGAAGGGGAACAGCAGGCGCGGCGCCTCGATCAGCAGGATCGGCTGGATATGCTCTTCCGGCACGTTCAGCGTGAAGATGCCGCCATAGGTCAGTTCGACGATGAAACCGACCTTGTCGCCCACCTTGGCGTCGGCGGCCAGGATCAGGGTCACTTCGAAATTATTGCCGCCCAGCGGCGTGGCGTTGAGATCGACGCGCACGGCCAGTTCCGGCGTGCTGCCGGCCAGTTCGGTGAAAATCTGCGGCGCGCCCGGCACTTCGAACGAGAGATCCTTGACATACTGGGCATTGACCTGGATGGGCAGCAAGCTCCCCGCTTCAGCTTGATCCGACATAACGTGCTCCAACAAAAAGATCAGGCTAGCTAGCACGGCAGAGCCCGCTATTACAAGCCGGCGTCCCTTGCTCTTTGCCGGCCGACGGCTTATTTCTTAACGGCATCGCGGCTAATCCGCCAAAGCTGATCCTAATGAATGACTCGCAGCCTTATCTCGACATCGTTTTCTTCGCCATGGTCGCCGTCTTTATCGGTCTTCGGCTGCGGAGCGTGCTTGGCCGTCGCAATCTCGACCAGGAGCCGCCGCGCCCGGCTCCGGAGGGCAGCGGGCCGGTAATCGACCTGGCGCCGCGTCGCATAGCCCTGGCCGATGCCAGCCGCCCGAGCGATCCGCTGGCGCAGATCGCCGCCGCCGATGCCACCTTCAATCCGCAGCAATTCCTGGCCGGCGCCCAATGGGCGTTCGAGACCATCGTCAACGCCTTTGCCGCGGGCGACAAGGCTGCGCTGCGTCCCTTGCTGTCCGACTCGGTTTTCGCCGATTTTTCGGCTGCCATCGACCAGCGCGGCGGCGGCGTCGACGAGCACGGCGCCCAATTGTTGCGCATCGTCTCGGCCACCTTCGATGAGGCCAAGCTCGACGGCCGCATGGCGGAAATCGCCGTACGCTTCGTCAGCGAACAGCGTAATCCGGCCGGCGAAGAGACCCGGCTGATCGATCTATGGCGCTTTGCGCGCGACGTCTCGTCCAAGGATCCCAACTGGCGCCTGGTCGCCACCGGCAGCGCGGAGCATTGATGCGGCGGCGCTGTC
>Ga0116226_10004997_pt1 | contig 11800 bp, 9 predicted proteins | sample S1TSphfallax_FD_89692 | JGI IMG/M metagenome (GOLD analysis project Ga0116226, IMG submission 89692) | Host-associated microbial communities from peat moss isolated from Minnesota, USA - S1T2_Fa - Sphagnum fallax MG | ecosystem: Host-associated > Plants > Peat moss > Unclassified | place: USA... | reverse complement strand
TGCTGCTCGCCGTGTTCGTGCCGGTCGGATTCTTCCCGGGCGTGACGGGCCAACTCTACAAGCAATTCGCGCTGACGATCGCGTGTTCGATCTCGATCTCGCTTTTCGTCGCGCTCACGCTCACGCCGGCGCTCTCCGTGATCTTCATCAAACCCGAAGAAGAGAAGCCGGCGCGCTTCTTCGTGCCGATCAACCGCGCGATCGATGCGACCCGTCGCGGCTACGCGCGATTCCTCACGTGGATGCTCCCGCACAAGTACTGGGTCGCGGGGCTCTTCGCCGCGTCGCTCGCGGTCACGGCGCTCGTGTATCTCGCGACGCCGTCGAGCTTCTTGCCCGACGAAGATCTCGGCCTCTTCTATATCACCGTCCAGGCGCCGCAGGGCATCTCGCTCCAACGCGAAGAGGGCATCTCCCATCAGGTCGATGCGATCGTTCACAAGCTGCCCGGCGTCGCGCTCGTGTTCGACATCAACGGACGCGGCCTCGGTGGATCCGGAAACGGCCCGAACGTCGGCTTCGTGGTCGTACGTCTCAAGCCGTGGGGCGAACGGACCGCCGCGGACGAACAGCTGCCGGCGATTCTCGCGAAACTCCAACCGCAGCTCGCGCAGATTCCGAGCGCGAAGATCCTCGCATTCAACCCTCCGGCCGTGCAAGGCATCGGCTCCGTCGGCGGCTTCCAATACGAACTCGAGGATCCGTCGAACGGTCCGCTCTCCGCACTCACCGATGCGTCGCGCGAACTCGTGAATCGGGCGAACGGTTCGGGGAAGATCGTTCACGCGAATACGATCATCAGCGACCTCGCGCCGCACTACGTGATCGACGTCGACCGCGGCAAAGCGGAGCAGGCCGGCGTCAACGTGGCGGATCTCTTCGATGCGATCCAGGCGGAGCTCGGTTCGAAGTACGTCAACGACTTCACGTATCAGAACCACACCTACCACGTGTACGTGCAAGGCGACACGAACTATCGCGCGACGTTCGACGATCTCGACAAGATCTTCGTGACGAGCGCGAGCGGCGCCACCTCGCCGATCACCGATTTCCTGACGACGCGGCAAGAGACGAGCCCGCCGATCATCACGCATTACAACCTCTTCCGTAACGTCGAGATCACGGGACAGACCCCGCGCGGTCTCGGTACGAAGCAGTCGCTCGACGAGATGGAAGCGCTCTCGACAACGCTCCCCGGAAACTTCCAACACGAATGGTCCGGCATCTCGCTCGAGCAGATCCAGGGCGGCGGCGCATCGGCCATCATCTTCGCACTCGGCCTGCTCTTCGTGTTCTTCGTACTCGCGGCGCAATACGAGAGCCTTAGCGAGCCCTTCATCATTCTGCTCGCGACGCCGGTCGCGCTCCTCGGCGCGCTGATCGCGCTGCAGATTCGCGGGCTCGCGAGCGACGTATACTCCCAGGTTGGATTCGTGCTGTTGATCGGGCTTGCGAGCAAGAACGCGATCCTGATCGTGGAGTTCGCAAACCAACTCCGCTCCGAGGGTCGCACCGCGCTGGAAGCCGTAACGGAAGCCGCCGAGATTCGCTTGCGGCCGATCCTCATGACGTCGTTCGCGTTCATCCTCGGCATCGTGCCGCTCGTCGTCGCGAGTGGTGCTGGCGCGTCGAGCCGGCATTCGCTCGGCACCGCGATTCTCGGCGGCATGATCGTGTCGACGATCCTCAACCTCGCGATCATCCCGGCGCTCTACCTCATCGTCGCGCGATTCGACAAACGTCACGAGCCAGTACACCCCTCGAACCCGCGGCCCGGTTTGCCATCCGGTAGCGCGGGCCCCGTACCCGTGGAGACCACCTAGTGTCCCGTAACGACCAGATGCGTTCGCGCCGGCTTTTCGCTCCGCTTGTGGCGCTCGCCGTAACGGCATGTTCGTCGAGCGCGCAAAAACCGAAGGGGCCGCCGCCGATCAGCGTTACGACCGCGCAGATCAAGCGCACGACGATCGTGACGTATGCGACGCTCGACGGCCAGGTCGATCCGTTCTTGCAATCGAGCGTCGCGACCGAACAAGGCGGTACGATCCTCCACATCTACGCGAACGAAGGCGATCGCGTACGCGAGGGACAGCCGCTCGCGAAGATCGACGACGCTCCGCTGCGCGCGACGCTCACGCAACAGGAGGGCGCGAAAGGCGCCGCCGATGCGAAACTCTCCGAGGCACAGACGCAACTGCCGATCACGACCACGCTGTACGAAAGCGCGCTGACGCAGGCGGAGCAAGGGCTCACACAAGCGCAGTACCAGCAGATCGCGGATCGCGCGAACGTCAACAACACGAAGGCGACGTACGTTGGCGACGAGCAGCTCGAGAAGCAAGGTTACGTTGCGGAGACGACGTACGAACAGGCGCGCGCATCGTACGTGGCGGCGCAGCAACTGCTCGCGGCCGATGCGACGAAGATCACGCAGGCGCAAGCGGCCGTGACCGAAGCGAAACGCAACCTCCTCAACGCGCGCCTGCAAGCGCAGGTCGTGAACGAGAATCGCGCGAGCGTCGTCGAGGCACAGGGCGCGCAGCAACTCACGCAGACGCAACTCGGAGAGACCGTTCTCACGTCACCGTTCGATGGCGTCGTCACGTCGCGACTTCTCGATCCGGGCTCCTATGCGAGCCCGAATCAGGCGATCTACCAGATCTCGCAGATCGATCCCACGTACGTCGATTTCAATCTCAAGGACGTCGATCTCGCCTACGTGCACGAAGGCACGCCGATCTCGTTCGCGACGTCGGCAAATCCCGGACGCCGCTACAACGGCACGATCGCGACGATCAACGCGGTACCGACGGCCGGAACGTTGCTCTATCGCGCGCGCGTCGTGATGCGCAACCCCGACTACTCGCTGCGCGGTGGGATGCTCGTCACGGTGCGCGTCACGAAAGAGACGCACGCAAACGCGCTCGTCGCGCCGCGTGACGCCGTCACGCAGAACGACGGCAAGGGCGAGCTCTTCACGATCGTCACGGACGATGCATCGCAGACGTCGCATGCGAAATTACTTCACGTCGGGATCGGCGCGCAGAGCGACACCTATGTGGAGGTCGTCTCACCCGACGTGCACGAGGGGATGACGATCGTCGCAACGCGGCCGGACCAACTGCAGGACGGTTCTCCGGTCACGGTCGCGCGCTGAGGGAGGAGCGTGTGGGGCGCCGAAGCGCGTTGGCATGATTATCGAAGGGAAGAGTTTCATCGTTACCGGCGGCGCGTCGGGACTCGGCGCGGCCACGGCACGCATGCTCGCGAAGAACGGCGGTCACGTGACGATCGTCGACCTGAATGCCGAACTCGGCGAGGCGCTCGCAAAGGAAATCGACGGACGCTTCGTGCGCGGCGACGTGTCGTCCGAAGCCGACGGTCAGAAGGTCGTAGAAACCGCCACGAGCGCGTTCGGCGACCTGCACGGCGTCGTCAATTGCGCGGGCATCGGGCCGCCGCAGCGTACGGTCGGCAAGACGGGTCCGCACGATCTCGGTCAGTTCACGAAGATCATTACCGTCAATTTGATCGGCACGTTCAACATGATCCGCTTGGGCGCGGCGGCGATCGCGAACGGCGATCCCGATGAGGGCGGCCAGCGCGGCGTGATCGTCAACACGGCGTCGGTCGCGGCATTCGACGGGCAGATCGGGCAGGCGGCCTACAGCGCGTCGAAGGGCGGCATCGTCGGCATGACGTTGCCGATCGCACGCGACCTTTCGTCGCTCGGCATCCGCGTGGTCACGATCGCACCGGGCCTCTTCAAGACGCCGCTGCTCGCAACGTTGCCGGAAGAAGCGCAGGCCTCACTCGGCAAACAGGTCCCGTTCCCGCCGCGCCTCGGCAACCCACCCGAGTACGCGCAACTCGTGAAAGCGATTATGGAGAACGACATGCTCAACGGCGAGACGATCCGCCTCGACGGCGCGATCCGGATGGCGCCGCGCTAGGCGGCGTCGTTCAGATCTAGCGGAAACGGAAGCCGATTCCGAAGTTGTAGATCGGCCCGTAGTAGCCCGGGTAGTAACCGTACCCGTACGGATAATACGGGTACGGCCGATACACCGGGCCGTACGCAGGCGCGGCGTACGCGTACGTTTTGTTGTACGGCGTGTCGATCTGCGCCGCATCGAAAACGGGGCCGTTCGATTGGCCGTGGATCGTCACGGTCTGGCCGCGTGAGATCGTCAGGCCGGTCGGATTGATGATCGTGCCGTCGCGCAATTGCACGCGATCGGTGAAGCCACGATCGTCGTGAACGTACACCGTCGTTCCGTCGACGCTCGCGACGACGCCATGAATCACTTCGTCCGGCCGAGCGTAGCTCGGAATCCCGTCATCCGCATTGGCGGCGCTCGCCGTAGCGACGAGCGCTCCGAGAAGACCAACCGTCAAAAATCGCGCATCCATGATCGCTATTTTCTCACGATTGCTCGCTCGGCACAAATCTCTGAGATGAGAGAACGATGAAAAATCGCTGTGTGTTTCTCAGAGACTACACGAGTTCGCCCGCTGCGTGGCGCTCGCGTAGCGTTTTCTTCGAGACTTTGCCCGTGGCCGTGTGCGGGAGATCTTTCACGAACAGCACGTCGTCGGGCAGCCACCACTTTGCGACCTTGCCCGTGAGGAATTCCAGCATCTCCGCTTTGGTCGGCGCGTTGTCGTCTTTCGGGACGATCACGAGCACGGGGCGCTCGGCCCACGTGGGATGCGGCACGCCGATCGCGGCGGCTTCGGCGACGCCCGGATGTGCGACGGCCACATTCTCGAGATCGATCGAGCTGATCCACTCGCCGCCGGACTTGATCACGTCCTTCGAGCGGTCGCGAATCGTTACGTACCCGTCGGAATCGATCGATGCGATGTCGCCCGTGCGGAACCACCCGTCATTCGTGACCGCGGCGCCCGTCGCTTCATCGTCTTCGAAATAGCCGCTCGCAATCCACGGCCCGCGCACGAAGAGATCGCCTTGCGCGACGCCGTCGAACGGCAACACCTTGCCGTCGTCGTCGCGGAGTTGCACCTCGACACCGTACTTCACGCGGCCCTGCGTCGTCTTGCGTGCGATGCGATCCTCGACGGTCGTCGCGTGCGCGGCCTTCGGAATGCCCGTCGTACACGATGGACTCGTTTCCGTCATGCCCCACGCGTGGATCACGGCCACATCGAGGTCGCGCTCGAACGCTTCGATCAACGCGGGCGGCGCCGCCGATCCGCCGATCGCGATCGCCTTCATCGTGCTGAAGCGCAGATTATTTTTCGTCATGTACGCGACGAGGTGGAACCAGATCGTCGGAACGCCGGCCGATGTGGTGACGCCCTCGCTCTCCATGATGTCGTAGAGGCGCGCCGGATCGAGATGCGGATCCGGGAACACGAGCTTCGAGCCGAGCATCGGCGTGAGATAGGGCAGCCCCCACGCGTTCGCATGGAAGAGCGGCACGATCGCGAGCACCGTCGCGAGCGCGTTCTCGCCGACCGAAAGATCGGCCGCGCCCGAGATCGCATGCAAGACCGTCGAGCGATGCGAGTACATCACGCCCTTCGGATTTCCGGTGGTGCCCGACGTGTAACACAGCGACGAAGCCGAACGCTCGTCGATTTCGGGCCATTCGATGTCCTCGGGCATGCCCGCGAGCAGCGTCTCGTAGCAGATGACGTTCTCGAGTTTCGTCTCCGGCATGTGCGACTCGTCCGTCATGATCACGTAGCCCTCGACGTTCGGGAACGTGTGGGCGAGCGGCTCGAGCAGCGGCACGAGATGTGGGTCGACGAAGATGTAGCGGTCCGACGCGTGATTGACGATGTACTCGATCTGATGCGCGAAGAGACGCGGGTTGATCGTGTGTAACACGGCGCCGATTCCCGACACGCCGAAGTACGCTTCCAAGTGCCGGTACGTGTTCCACGCGAACGTGGCGACGCGGTCGCCCGGCTCGACGCCGAGACGGTCGCGTAGCGCATGCGCGAGTTGCGCGCTGCGCTTGCGTACGTCGCGGTACGTGTAGCGATGTGACGGCGCGCCGACTTGCTGCGTCACGACCTCCACGTCGCCGTGCCAGCGGGCTGCGTGATCGATGAGGGTCCCGATGAGGAGCGGAGCGTCCATCATCAGACCGGGGAGCGTGCGCGGACGTGTCAGTTGCATCGTCGTGTACCTCGGCTCGCGTGGTCTGCGACGTTTAGCTACTTGGAACGAAAGTTCCCGGGCAAATCATCGTCCGCGAAAATGGCTTTCCCGAGAATCGTCGGCGCAACGCGCTCCGGGTCGGGAGGGGCCGCATCGTCCGGAACGCAAACCCGCGGTCACCGTGCGATATCGAATCGTTTCTCGGCCGCTACAGCGAGCCTCTATTTCGCTTTTGGCGCTCCTGGCGAGCGCGGCACTTTCCGGATGCGGAGGCGGCAGCGTGCGTCTCACTCCGCCTCCCGCGAGCGCGGCAGTCGCATCGCTGAACGCGACCGCTGCCGGCCTGCAGGGCACGATTCAGACGACACATCAAAGTGACGTGGCAATCGTCTCGCAAAGTTTCGCGTCGCCGTCGCCGACGCAAGTGCAACTCACGATCGCGACGCAAGCCGAAGCGAGTGCGATCGCGCGGAGCGCGCCTGCCGTCGCGGCGAGCAGCGCGAACGTTTCGTCCGGAGCGAGCGCGCTCCGCGAAAGTCATCTGCCCCTACTTGCGACCCGGCGACTCGGCGTCACGCTTGCGCCACCGACCGCAACCGTAACGCGTAGCGCGCTCTCCGTTGGAACCCAACAGAGCTTCTATATCTCCGTCGCGCCGATCGGCGAGGCGCCCGTGAGCTACGTCAGCGTTCCGTTCACGCTCGCGGCGACGACGCAAAACACGAACGTGTGGTTCGCAACGTCGTTCGAGCCGCAGTATGCAAGTAAAGCGGCGCAGATCGGTAGCGACATCGAAACCGCGCTCGCATCCGACGTGCGATGGCTCGACTTGCCGCTCTATTACACGAACGCCGCGGCCGGACTGACGACCGCCTATCAAACGTGTGACGCATCGGGAACGGCAAACGGCATGGGTCCGGCCTACATCCCGCCGTACGCGGCGATCGACGTGTTGATCGTGCCGCCGGGCGTGCTCGGTGCGGGCGTCGGCGGCCAATTCAACCCGAACGATCTGGCGCCACAGAACATCGCTAACTGTAGCCATTCGAAATCGAACGAAGCCGCGACGATTACCGTCGCACTCGACCCCTCGACGACGAATCTCGACTATTATTTTCAAGATTTCATCGCACACGAAGCGACGCACCTGATCGCGTACGCGAACAGCGCGATCGCGCTCGGACGAACCGGTACGATACCGGGCGCGATCAACGAAGGATTGGCGTCGCTCGCGGAAGACCTCGTTGGAAAGGCACCCGACTACAACACGATCTCGCAACACGTGACGCCGTTTTTGCGAGCCCCGCAAAACTACGCGATCCTATCGATGAATGGGATCGAAGGCGGAAAATATGGACCCTATACGCTCGGCAACTACGGGGCGTCGTATCTCCTGATGCGCTATATCGCGGATCGCTACGGCCTCGGATTCGCACACGGCTACATCGTGAACGATCCCACAACGAGCGACGCGACATCGTTTGCGACGCTCGCGTCGGCGGCGGGCGCGACGTCATTCTCGCGTCTTTATGGCGATTTCGGCACAACGCTCGCGGCTTCGAGCGGCAGCATCTATCTCGGGCCGCCGTATGCGATCACGAGTTACGCGCTGCGCGGTACCTACATGGGGCCATCGCCGACGGCAACGTCCGCGTCGTTCACGCTCCCCGGCGTCTCGACGAGCGGAACGTTGCCCGGCACGACCGCCGTACCGCTCTTTCCGGGTGGCCTTGCGATTCTCGACGCATCGCCGGGTCTGACCGGATCGACGTTCTCCGTTACGGACCCGTCGTCGTCCCTTCAACTCAGCGGCACCATCGTTTCGTACTGAGCGCCGCGGAGCGCGCCGACAACGGCGGCCGTGCGTGAAGCGATGCGCGCGAACTCCGCGATGTCGATCGCCTGTGCCGCATCGCAGCGCGCCCGTGCGGGGTGCGGATGCATCTCGATGATCGCGCCGTCGAGACCGGCAGCCGCGGCCGCGAGCGTGAGCGGTTCGATCAAACTGCGGCGACCCGACGCATGCGATGGATCGAGAATCACCGGTAGATGCGAGAGCTCTTTGAGACGCAACGCGCCACCGAGATCGCTCACGTTGCGCGTGTGCGGATCGAAGCCGCGAATGCCGCGCTCGCAGAGAACCACGTTCGCATTGCCTTCCACGAGAATATACTCGGCCGCGAACAACAACTCGTCGAGCGTTGCCGACGGACCGCGCTTCAGGAGAATCGGCAGACCCGTTCGCGCGGCCGCACGCAAGAGCGGAACGTTCTGCATGTTGCGCGCGCCGATCTGAAGCATGTCCGCATATGCCGCGACGAGCTGCACGTGCGATTCGGCGAGCGCTTCCGTCACGACCGGAAGATCGTAGCGCGCGCCGGCATCGGCGATGAGCGGTAAGCCGGCATCGCCGAGCCCCTGGAAATCGTACGGCGACGTCCGCGGCTTGTACGCGCCCCCGCGCAACATCGCGCCGCCACCGGCGGCCACGCCCGCGGCCGCCGCATCCATCTGCTCGGCCGTCTCGACCGAGCACGGGCCCGCGACGAGCGTAAAGCCGCCGCCGCCGAAGCGCACGTGTCTCACGCGGACGACGCTGTCGTTCTCGGACGTTCGGGCTGCTAGACGATAGGGTTCGGACACCACAATCTCCTCAAGACAAACAAAAAAGCCACCCGGTAAGGTGGCTCGTGCGAACGGGGCGTTCGGCGCGTGACTACCTGACCGGCACGGATCGTGCGGTATACCAGTACCAGTAGCCAAACGCGGTGTGCGACATTGCGGTAACGTTAGCACCGCTCCGCGCCCGTGTCAAATGTCCCTCGCCGCGCGCCACGAACGCCACGCCGCGGAGGTTCGAGAAATCGTGGGAAAGCTGCACTACGCCTGGGTCGTCGCCGCGGTCGCGTTCGCCGTGCTGCTCGTGGCGGCCGGGATCCGCTCGACGCCGGGCGTCATCATGCTGCCGATCGAGCACGAGATGGGCTGGAGCGCCCAGACGGTCTCGCTCGCGGCCGCCGTCAATATCGCGCTCTTCGGGTTGACGGGGCCCTTCGCGGCCGGACTCATGCAGACGTTCGGCCTGCGCAACACGATGGTGCTCGGGCTCTCGGTGACCGCGGTCGGCATCCTCGCCGCGGGCTTCGCGCAGGCGCCGTGGGAGCTCATCGCCACGTGGGGCGTTGTGGCCGGCATCGGCCTCGGCACGCTCGCCATGGTCCTCGCAGCAACCGTCGCCAACCGCTGGTTCGTGAAGCAACGCGGCCTCGTGACCGGGGCGCTGACCGCCGCCACCGCGACCGGGCAACTGATCTTTCTCCCGATCCTCGCGAGCACGGCCGTCGCGCACGGCTGGCGCGCTTCGACGTGGATCGTCGGCGCCGCGGCGATCGTCGCGATCGTTCCCGTCGCGCTCCTGATGCGAGATCGGCCGCAATCGATCGGTCTGCTGCCATATGGCGCGACCGAAGCGGACGCCGTCGTGCCACCGCGCGGCGGCAATCCGATCGCGCTCGCGTTCGGCGAACTGGGGCGCGCCTCGAAGACGTCGTCGTTCTGGCTTCTGGCGGGCACGTTCTTTATCTGCGGCGCGAGTACGAACGGATTAATCGGTACGCACTTTATCGCCGCGTGCGGCGATCACGGCATCCCCGAAGTGCGCGCCGCATCGATGCTCGCCGCGATGGGGATCTTCGATCTCGTCGGCACGACGGCATCGGGTTGGCTGTCCGATCGCGTCGACAATCGGCTGCTCCTCTTCACGTACTACGGCCTGCGCGGGCTCGCGTTGCTCTATTTACCGACGGCGCTCGACGCATCGTTCGGGGGCCTTGCGGTCTTCACGGTCTTCTACGGTCTCGATTGGATTGCGACGATTCCGCCGACCGTGCGACTCGCGACGAAGGCGTTCGGCGTCGAGAAATCGCCGCTCGTGTTCGGTTGGATCGCGGCGGCACATCAAGTCGGCGCGGGCGTGGTCGCGTTTACGGCGGGATCGCTGCGTACCGCGTTTTCGTCGTATACGCCGGCGTTCACGATCTCGGGATTTCTCTGCATCGCCGCCGCGTTCGCCATTCTCGCGTTCCGCGGTCAGCGACGCGTCGCGACGCTCGCAACGTCATCGTGACGTCGTCGTCCGCGCGCTGGCTCGTACTCGCCATCGCCTTCGGGTTCTGCGTGGTCGCGGCCGGCATCGCGATCCGAAACGTGGAGCGCCCGCGGGCGCTCGCATCGGACGCGCACTTTGCCGGGACGCCGATCGTGCCACCGAAGCCCGTCGAAGATTTCGTGCTCACCGATGCGACCGGGCGCGCGAACCATCTTCTCGAGCACGCGAGCATTGAGTTTCTGTTCTTCGGCTACACCCATTGTCCGGACGAATGTCCGCTCGCGATGGGATCGCTCGCGCACGCGTATCGCTCGCTCGCACCCGACGCACGCGCGAAAATGCGCGTCGTCTTCGTCACGGTCGATCCCAAACGCGATTCGCCCGCGGTGTTACGCCGCTATCTCACCGGTTTCGATCCGAGTTTCGTCGGCCTAACGGGGAGCCCCAAACAGTTGCAGCGCGTCTGGAAATCGTACGGCGTGCAAGTCGATGAAGCGACGAAAGAGATAGGGCACGGGGATGCGATCTACGCGATCGACGCAAACCGTCGAGCGATCCTCATCTACACACCGGACGTCCCGGCGACCGACCTCGCGAGCGACGCCGCGAAGCTCGCGATTTAGTGATGCTGGACGAACGCGACGGGAACGCGGCTGTGCCGTAGCACGCCCTCGGCGATGCTGCCGACGAACAGTCGCTGCACGCCGCTGCGACCGTGTGTGCCGACGACGATCGCATCGACGTCGTGCGACGTGGCCGCCTCGATGATTTGCTCGGCTGCATCAACACCCGGCGCGACTTCGCAACGCACGAGCGCCGCACCATCGGCTCGAGCGAACGCTGCCGCGAAATCGGTAGCGCGTTCGTTCGGTGCCGAAGCATCGACGGCGACGAGGATGCGCGCGCATCGCGCGAACGGAAGCCTCATCGCTTGTGAGACCACGAAGACGGGTACGTCGGCGCGCCGCACGATCGTGCTCGAAACGCTTCCCTCGAGAAGGCGGACCGCGCCTCGCTCGTTGCGCGTTCCCATGACGACCGCATCGACGCGTTCGCCTTCGACGCTCTGCAGGATCATGTCCAAGGTGCTACCCTCGAGCGCTTTCGTCGTCGCGACGATCCCCGCAGCGCGCGCGTGGCGGAGCGCGGCTTCGAGTATCTCTTCCGCATCGACGAGCCCGCCCGCACGGTCCGTCTCGCCGAGCGCGGGTATACGCTCGAACGCGTAAAACAGCACGAGTTCGCTCGCGTAGCGCTGCGCGAGCGCGCACGCGTACGCTACGGCGCGCATACCGTCTTCGAGGCCGTCCGTCGCAACCATCAATCGCCGAAGGAATGGCGCTGCGTTAGTCCGCGCGGGAACCCCGATCACGACGATCGCCGACTGTGATGGCTTCCGGTGACGCGAGGCGCCGTGAAGAAATCGAGGAACGCCCTCACTTTGGTCACGTACGGATTCTTCGAACCGCAACTTTCGCAGCCGAACAGGGGCCGCACGTCCGCCAGGATCGTGTATCCGAAATCCAAGACGGCTTGGAACGGACGGTGTCCGAAAACGC
>Ga0116226_10004996_pt1 | contig 11804 bp, 9 predicted proteins | sample S1TSphfallax_FD_89692 | JGI IMG/M metagenome (GOLD analysis project Ga0116226, IMG submission 89692) | Host-associated microbial communities from peat moss isolated from Minnesota, USA - S1T2_Fa - Sphagnum fallax MG | ecosystem: Host-associated > Plants > Peat moss > Unclassified | place: USA... | reverse complement strand
TTTTCCGCAAGATATAACGGTAGTTTTGCCGTCTCCCGAATGAGGTCAGGCTCGTGATTCAGCGCAACTGGCAGGAATTAATTAAGCCGAACAAGCTCCATGTGGAGCCTGGTGCGGATGTCGCTCGTACCGCCACCGTCGTCGCGGAACCGCTTGAGCGCGGTTTCGGTCTTACGCTGGGCAATGCGCTGCGACGTATTTTGCTCTCGTCACTGCAGGGTGCGGCCATCACCGCCATCCAGATCGACGGCGTGCTCCATGAATTCTCGTCGATCCCGGGTGTGCGGGAAGATGTCACCGACATCATCCTCAACATCAAGACCCTGGGGTTGCGGATGCATGGCGAAGGCCCCAAGCGAATGACCCTGAAGGCCAGCGGCCCCGGCGAAGTGAAGGCCGGCATGATCGAGTCTGGCCACGACATCGAGATTATGGATCCCAATCTGGTGATCTGTACCCTCGATCAGGGCGCGACCCTGTCGATGGAACTGACCGTGGAAAACGGCAAGGGCTATGTGGCCGCGTCGCAGAACCGGGTCGAGGACAGCCCGATCGCCCTGATCCCGATCGATGCGATTTTCTCGCCGGTGCGGAAAGTGGCCTACAAGATCGAGAACACCCGCGTCGGTCAGGTGACCGACTATGACAAGCTGTCGATGCAGATCGAGACCAACGGCGCCGTCACGCCGGAAGACGCGGTGGCCCTGGCCGCCCGCATCCTGCAGGACCAGTTGCAGCTCTTCATCAATTTCGAAGAGCCACAGGTCCCCGGCGAAGAGGCCACGCGGGACGAGCTGCCCTTCAACAAGAACCTGCTGCGCAAGGTCGACGAGTTGGAATTGTCGGTCCGTTCGGCCAACTGCCTGAAGAACGACAACATCATCTATATTGGCGATCTGGTCCAGAAAACCGAAGCCGAGATGCTGCGCACCCCCAATTTCGGTCGCAAGTCGCTGAACGAGATCAAGGAAGTGCTGGCGCAGATGGGTCTGCATCTGGGCATGGAAATCGCCAATTGGCCGCCCGAGAATATCGAGGATCTGGCCAAGAAGCTGGAAGAGCCTTACTAAGTCGACCATCATCCCCGCGACTGTGGGAATGATAATTTCCCCCTCGGGGGATGAAATCCCTGTTCCTGGCCTGTGCCGCGGCAGGGTTCTGTTCAATCCGCGTCGTGCGCGACGTCTTGTTAGAGGAGTGAAGTCGTTATGCGTCATGGTATGAGCGGTCGCAAACTGAACCGCACCAGCACGGCCCGTAAGGCCTTGTTTGCCAATTTGACCGTTGCGTTGCTGAAACACGAGCAGATCAAGACGACTTTGCCGAAGGCGAAGGATCTCCGTCCGATCGCCGAGAAGCTGATCACCCTCGGCAAGCGCGGCGATCTGCATGCGCGGCGTCAGGCGATCGCCTATTTGCGGGACGAGAAGATCGTCGCCAAGCTGTTCTCGACCATCGCTGAGCGCTACAAGACCCGCGACGGCGGCTACAGCCGCGTGCTGAAGGCCGGCTACCGGTACGGTGATTGCGCGCCGATGGCGATCATCGAACTGGTCGATCGCGACGTGACCGCCAAGGGCCAGGATAGCGGCCCGGTGCAGGTCAATGAGGCCGGCGAAGACTGAGAAGGCCCGACATCTCGTCGGAATGGACATAAGGGCAGTTCAAAATGAGCTGCCCTTTTTTTCGTCGCGGAAGGCCTGCCCAGGATGGCCCGTCTTACCGATATTCTCCGTCTTCCCGACAGTCAAGGAGTGGCGCAGCCCGGAAATCCACTGAATTTCCATGCTGGCGGCGACATCAGCGAATTCGGGGTTCGCCGCGGCACAGAGAGTCCGCCCAGATCGACCGTGATATACATCTTGATATATACCAATCGCCGATCTAAATTCCGACCGTTATAACGGGAGTGTCCGATGGCACAGATTGCCAAAATCTTCACGAATGGCCGCAGCCAGGCTGTGAGACTGCCGGCCAATATGCGCTTCGAGGGGAAAGAGGTCTATATTCGCCAGGATAAGGCGACCGGCGATGTGATCCTCTCGCGCAAGCCTACCGATTGGGATAGCTTCTTCGAGGCGGTCACCGGCATGGAAGTGCCATCCAGCTTCCTCGATCGGGCCGAGCGCAGCCACAGCCATCAGGATCGAGACCCCTTTGAGACTTGGTCCGAGTGAGCCGCTACCTGCTGGACACCAATGTCATCAGCCACATATTGAGGCGCTCTCCTTTTATTATCGATCGGCTGACACGGCTTCCGATCGAAAAGCTCATGATCTCATCGATCACCCTCGCCGAGATCCAATTCGGCCTTGCCAAGCGACCACTGGCGACCAAATTGAGGATCGGTGTCGAAGAGATCCTCAAGAGGGTGGATATCGTGCCTTTTGGAAAGGACGAGGCGAAGCATCACGGCCTTTTGCGTGCTGGCCTCGGGAAAGCCGGGCTTGGCCTTGCGCCATTTGACGCTCTGACTGCGGCTCACGCCATAGCGGCTGACGCGGTTCTGGTCTCTGGCGATAAGGCGTTCGACAAGCTGCACGGGCTTATCCCTGGCTTCATCATTGAAAACTGGAGCCAGACAGAATGATGGCGCCGGACGTAGCGATTTCATGTGCACCTGATTGGCTGATAGCAAGCGCCTCAAAGCCGGAAGGCCACGCCTCTCTGGGTGCTTCTCTCAGGGCTGCCTCTTTGCCGTTGCAGTGCTAAACTGCGGCCACTCACTAATCCCCGGAGTGGTCATGTCGTTCCAGCGTTTCCTGCCTGTCCTTCTCGCCGCCGCCTTTATCTCCAGCGCCAGCATCGCCCAAACCGTGCCGCAATCGCGCGAACAGCTGCAGATGAGCTTCGCGCCCATCGTCAAGCAAGTGGCGCCGGCCGTGGTCAATATCTATACGCGGCGCGTCGTCAAGACCATGTCGCCCTTCATGAATGACCCCTTCTTCCGGCAGTTCTTCGGCGGGCGGCTGGGCGTGCCGCAGGAGCGGGTGCAGCGCTCCCTCGGCTCCGGGGTGATCGTTAAGTCGGATGGGGTGGTGGTGACCAACAACCATGTGGTCCGTGATTCCGATGAGATCACCGTGGTGCTGTCCGACCGGCGCGAATTCGAAGCCACCGTGCTCGGCACGGATGAGCGGACCGATCTGGCGGTGCTGAAAATCGATACCGGCGGGCAGAACCTGCCGGTGCTGCCGGTCGGCGATTCCGACAGTCTGGAGGTCGGTGATCTGGTGCTGGCGCTCGGCAATCCCTTCGGCGTCGGTCAGACCGTGACCATGGGCATCGTCTCGGCGCTGGCCCGCACCACCGCCGGCGTCGGTAATTATCAATCCTTCATCCAGACCGACGCCGCCATCAATCCTGGCAATTCCGGCGGCGCTCTGGTCGATCTGCAGGGACGCTTGGTCGGCATCAACAGCAATATTCTCTCCTCGGGGGAGGGCGGCGGCTCGATCGGCATCGGCTTCGCCATTCCGAGTTCCATGGTCAAGGTGGTGCTGACCAGCATCACCAGTGGCGGCAAGGTGCAGCATCCCTGGCTGGGCGGCGACGGGCAGGCGGTGACATCGGAGATGTTCCAGCAATTGCATCTGAACCGGCCGATGGGCGTGCTGATCAATTCGGTGCATCCCGGCGGACCGGCCGAGCAGGGTGGTTTGAGGGTCGGCGATGTAGTGACAGCGGTCAATGGCCGCGAGGTCGAGGATCCGGAGTCCCTGCGCTTCAGGATCGCCACCCTGCCGGTCGGCGCCACGGCGCAATTGACCGTCATGCGGGCGGGGAGTGAGAAGCAACTGACGGTGAAACTTTCGGCGCCGCCGGACAAACCGGATCGTGATCTCAGCGAGATCGGCGGGCGGACGCCGTTCACCGGGGCGACGGTCGCCAATATGAACCCAGCGCTTGCCGAGGAAATGGGCCTGGAAAGTGCCGATCCCGGCGTCACCGTGGTCAAGGTGCGACCCGGCACCATTGCCGCCCGGCTGCAATTTCAGCCCGGCGATATGATCTTGCGGGTTAATAACCGGCCGGTCGCGTCGGTGGCCGATCTCAAGGCCCAATTGACCGAGATGCCGCAGAAAGGCTGGGCCATTACCGTTCGGCGCGGCGGTGAGACGCTCACGGTCTCGATCGGTGGCTGAGCGTGGGCTGTTCGAGACCGATGCGGCCCGGCCGTTGGCGGATCGCCTGCGGCCCGCCAGACTGGCCGATGTGGTCGGACAGGATCATCTGATCGCGCCCGCCGCGCCGCTTGGGCGGATGCTGGCGGAACGCCGCCTGTCCTCGATCATCCTGTGGGGACCGCCCGGAACCGGCAAGACCACCATCGCCCGCCTGTTGGCCGCCGGCACCGATCTCTTCTTCGAGCCGCTTTCGGCGGTCTTCTCGGGCGTCGCCGATCTAAGGCGCGTGTTCGAGGCGGCAGCCAAGCGTCGCACCATGGGGCAGGGCACACTCCTGTTCGTCGATGAGATTCACCGCTTCAACCGCGCCCAGCAGGATGGTTTCCTGCCCTATGTCGAGGATGGGACGGTGGTGCTGGTCGGCGCGACCACGGAAAATCCGTCCTTTGAGTTGAATGGCGCGCTGCTGTCGCGCTCGCAGGTGCTGGTGCTGCGCCGCCTCGACGATGCCGCGCTCGAGAAGCTGCTGGAGCGCGCCGAAGCGCTGTTAGGGACCGGTTTGCCGTTGGGCGAGGACGGGCGGGCGGCGCTCAAGGCCATGGCCGACGGCGATGGCCGCTATCTGCTCAATCTGGTCGAGCAGATCGCCACCCTGAAAGATCCAACCCCACTCGATGCCCAAGCCCTGGCCGACCTGGTCCAACGCCGCGCACCGCTCTATGACAAGGCGCAGGAGAGCCACTACAATCTGATCAGCGCGCTGCACAAATCCCTGCGCGGGTCGGATACGGATGCGGCGCTCTATTGGATGGGCCGCATGCTGGTGGGGGGCGAGGACCCGCTCTATCTGCTGCGCCGTCTGGCGCGCTTCGCCGTCGAGGATATCGGGCTGGCCGATCCGCAGGCCCTGGTCCAGGCGATCAATGCCTGGGAACTTTATATCCGGCTGGGTAGTCCCGAGGGCGAATTGGGCATCGCCCAGCTGGTGATCTATCTCGGTTCGGCGCCCAAATCCAATGCCGCCTACAAGGCCTATAAGGCGGCCCGCAAGGCGGCCGGTGAGACCGGATCCCTGATGCCGCCGATGCATATCTTGAATGCGCCGACCAGGATGATGAAGCAGCTCGGCTACAGCGAGGGATATGTCTATGACCATGACACCGAGGCGGGCTTTTCCGGGCAGAATTACTTCCCTGACGGCATGGCGCGGCAGGAATTCTACCGTCCGGTCGATCGCGGTTTCGAGCGCGAGATCAGGAAGCGGCTGGAATATTGGAGCCGTTTGAGGAAAGAGAGTCCATCATGACCATCGAAGTCAGCCCAGACTGGACGCCCTGCCCATCCGGGCAAGCTCGGCGATCATCCGCGAGAACTGCGCCGCCCCAACCGGCCGTCCCAGCAGATAGCCCTGGAAGTGGTCGCAGCCCAGCCGGTGGAGGAAACCGAGCTGGGCCTCGGTCTCGACCCCCTCACCGACGATCTCGAGGCCCAGGCTGCGCGCCATGGTGATGATGGCGGTGACCAGGGCGGCGCCGTCACTGTTCTCGGTGGCATCGGCGACAAACAACTTATCGATCTTGAGGGTGACGAAGGGAAACCGCTTAAGATAGATGATCGAGGCGTAGCCGGTGCCAAAATCATCGATCGCGAGGCGCACCTTCATCTCGCGGAGACGGTTCATCACGTTCTGGGCATGACCGACGTCATGCATCAGCAGTCTTTCGGTGATTTCCAGTTCCAGGCATTCGGGCGGCAAGCGGCTCTCGGCGAGGGCGCCGACGACCTTGCCGATCAGATCGTCGCCGACAAATTGGCGGTAGGACACATTCACGCCGACCCGTAAAGCTCGACCTGTGCTGTGTTGCCAGGCCGCCACCTGGCGGCAGGCCTCCCGCAGGACCCAATGACCGATCGGCACGATCAGCCCGGTTTCCTCCGCCAGCGGGATGAAGGCGTCGGGGAGCATCAGGCCGAGCTCGGGGCTATGCCAGCGGATCAGCGCCTCCAAGCCGACGATGCCCCGCCCTTCGGTGTCGCCCATCGGCTGATAGACCACTTCCAATTCAGAGCGGTCAATCGCATGGCGTAGCAAGACCTCCATCTCGACCTTGCGCTTCGCCTCCTCGGTGATTTCAGGCGAGAAGAAGCGATAGGTGCCGCGGCCGGCCTTTTTGGCGCGGTACATCGCGGCATCGGCATGACGCAGCAGTTCTTCCGGCGCGGTCCCATCCTCGGGGAACAGGGCCAGTCCTACACTCGCGCCGATATAGAATTGATGTCCGCCCACCGAAAACATCCGGTCCATCTCGGTGATGATGGTTTTGACCACGAGCTCCGGATATTGGTCCTGATGCAGATCGGACAAGATAACGAGAAATTCGTCGCCTCCCAGCCGCGCCACCGTGTCGCTCGATCGCACGGCGGCCCGCAACCGCGCCGCCGCATCCATCAGCACCTGGTCGCCAAGCGCATGACCGACCGTGTCATTGACCTTCTTGAAATCATCGAGATCGACGAACAGCACAGCGACGCCGTTACCAGCGCGCCGGGCGCGACCAATCTCCTGGGACAATCGGTCCAGCGCCAATAGCCGGTTGGGTAAGCCGGTCACCTGATCGTAATTGGCCTGGTAGACCAGCTTTTCCTCGGACTCCTTACGGTCGGTGATGTCGACCGAGACAGTCACCACCGCGTCGTCATCACGGCCGCCCGCGGTCAATAGGGTCTTAGTGGTCAGAAAGATGCGCGTCTGCCCACGACTATTGATCAATTGTTCCTCGAAAGCCGGGGGCGCGGTATTTCCGGCGAGAATGGCCTGATCGAGCGGTGCGTGACGAAGCCAATATTCGGCGCCGAACACCTCCTCGATCCTGTCGCCCTCAGGGTTGGGGCCCCTGGCGAGCAGCTGCCGATAGCTGTTGGCGAGAAGGCAATGGCCGCTGGCGTCCGACGTGATGATCAGCGCCGGAACCGAATCAATCAACCGGTTCAGCTTTTCCTCATTGCGCCGCAGACTCTCCTCCTGCTCGCGCAAGGCCGAACCCAGGTCGCGCTCAAGCAGATCGGCGCGCCGCCGGATCATCCGCTGTTGAAAGCCCATCTTCAGCATATTGGTGCTGCGGGTCTTGAATTCGCGGTGATCGACGGGGGACAGAAGATAGTCGGTCGCGCCGGCCTCCAGTGCGCGATAGCGGAACTCCTTATCCTCATAGGCGGTGATCACCATGATTGGCAGTTCGCGATCGGCAAGGTCGCTGCGGCAGCGTTGAATGAATTCGGCGCCGTCCATTTCCGGCATGTTGAAATCGGTTATGATCAGGTCGGGAAGCCGCTCCTGCATCGCCGCCAAGGCCGCCGACGGACGCGAAAACGCCACCGCCTCGGTCCCCGGTCCGAGGGAACAGACCAAACGACTTAAGATATTCCGGTTCGTCGTCCGATCATCAAGGATGGCGACCAAGGGCACAGGGCGAACTCCGAAATAAAACCCTGGGGATTATGGATGTCCGATATAAGTTTGGTAATCCATTCTAAACTGCGCAAGACTATACTAGATGTTCAGTGGGAGCAATAAATACGGGAAGGCACCGGCTACCCATGACCACTGTCTAATTAACATTTGTGATACGCGTCTATCGGACAATATCTTTACTCATGGAGAGTTGAATGTTAAACAAAGCTGACAATCGTTCTATTAACACCCATCTATTGGCCAGCGAAAAAGCTGCTACCAATGCCGATCGCTCCTGGCTTGATCCTATCTTGGATCTGGCGGAATTGGATATACACTACGACGCTAGCGAAAAGACTCTTTGGCAATTCATGAACCCGGCCGGACGCCCCAGTTTCACGCCAGGCTTGATCAGCGATTGCACCAAGGCCCTCGACGCTGTAGAGCAGGCTCACCGGAGCGGGACTCCCGCTCCGGTCGATTATCTGGTGCTCGGATCGCGCATGCCCGGCACCTATAATCTGGGCGGTGATCTGGCCCGTTTTCAACAAATGATCCTGGCGGGAGACCGTGAGGGGCTTCGGCACTATGCCCACAGTTGCGTCAAGGGCCAATATCGTCGCGGCACTCGGATGAATCTCCCGATCTGCACGATCGCTTTGGTGCAGGGCGATGCCCTGGGCGGCGGCTTTGAGGCGGCCCTGTCCCATGACATCATCATCGCTGAACGCGGGGCGAAATTCGGTCTGCCGGAGATCCTGTTCAATCTGTTTCCCGGCATGGGGGCCTATAGTTTTCTGAGCCGGCGGCTCGACTCCGCCCGAGCGCAACGGCTGATGACCAGCGGTCTGCTCTATTCGGCCGACGAAATGTGCGCGATGGGGATTGTCGATGTGGTCGCCGAAGACGGTGATGGCGAGGCGGCGGTGCTGCGCTTCATCGACCAGCATCGCCGGTCGAGCAAGTCCCGACTGGCGGTCGCCCGCCTGCGCGAGCTGGCGTCGCCGCTATCGCTCCAGGAGATGCTCGACATCACCGACCTCTGGGTTGAGACGGCTCTGACCCTTGAGGCGCGTGATCTCCGCAAGATGCGTCATCTGGTGGCGGCGCAGGAGCGGCGTTTACCTGGTCTTTCCAAGCCAACCAAACAACAGGTGACTGCTTGAGAAACCTGTCTCGTCACAGGAGGCGTCGCGTCGATGTCAGTTGCGGGCCGAGAAAACGCTCCATCTCCTGCCGATAAAGCAGGATTTCGGCCCGCAGTCTGGCGCAAAAGGCGCTGCCATCCTTGCCCAGATCCGCCGCGCCACCGGCATTGGCTTGGCATAGCCGGGTCACAGTGCGCGCCCCGACATTGGCCGCGCTGCTGCGCAGCGCATGGCAATCCGCCCTAAATCGCCCGCTATCGCCGGTAACAACGGCTTCTTCCATCCCATCGATCAGATCGCCCGCGTCTTCTATGAAGTCCTGGGTCAGTTCACCGACCATCTCGCGATCGCCCAAGGTGAGCAACGCATCAATGGCTGTCCAATCGACCGGCGATGCGGTCGGACCGCTAAATCCAGGATGCCGTGTAAGGTCAGCGACCTTGCTGCTGGAAAAGCTCAGGTCGGACTGTTGGCCTGGGGTTAATCGCTCAATGGTTTGCAACAGCGCCGCGGCAACCACCGGCTTGGTCAGATAGACATCGACCCCCGCGGCTTCGCAGGCCCGACGGGTTTCCTGGGTGGCATCAGCGGACAGTGCGATGATCGGCAACCTCGCCCGGTCCAGATTGGCCATGCGGAACAGCTTGACCAGATCGGTCAAGGGCGTGCCGGGCATATTGACGTCGGCGATGACGATATCGAAGCCGTCCGTTTCCATCGCCTCCAGCAAGCGGTCGCCGTCACCGACCACCTCGATCTGGTGGCCGGCGGATTCCAGGATTTTAGACACAACTTTTATATTGACCCGATTATCTTCGGCAACGACGACCTTAAGTGATCGGTGGGCATTTGTCGCCAGCGAGTGAATGGTATCGCATCCGCGCCGCGCGAAAATAAGTCCGGCCCGCAGGGCGTTCAGCCATGCCGCCGATTCGGCATTGGCAGGCAGCTGAACCAAGGCGGGCGGCTGCATCTCGACAGTCTGTCCCGCCAGAATGACCGGGAGATCGAGCAGTTGCGCTGCCGCCGCAAGGTCGCTGTCCTGCCCCGTGATCTCGTCAAGCAGCAACAGCGCCGGTTCATTGATGGTCGCCGCCTTGAGCAAGGCGAGCGCCTCTTCCGCATCGCGCGGCACCAGAAGTTTCGTCACCATCGCCGTGATCGTTCTCGGCAGAGTCAGCCGATGACCATAGGCAACCACTGTCAAGGGGAGCGGCACGCTGGACTGATCAGGCAGCGGGTCCAGCGGCAGCGCAAAACGGAAAAGACTGCCGACGCCCACCTCGCTCTCGACGCTCACGGTTCCGCCCATCAATTCGGCCAATTGCAATGAGATGGTCAATCCCAGTCCCGAGCCACCATAGCGTCGATTGACCTCGTCGTCTCCCTGGGCAAAGGAGTCGAAAATATGCCTCAGCTTGTCGGCCGGAATCCCGATGCCGGTGTCCTCAATTTCGAAGAGCAATCGGTCTGTCCTGTCATCCTGCCCGCGGGTGACGCGCAGTATGATGCCGCCGGTTTGGGTGAACTTGATGGCATTGGCGATCAGGTTGGTCAGGATCTGCTGGACATGCTGCCAGTCGGCGCGCAGGCGCGCCGGCACATCAGCGGCCAGGACAATGGAGAATCGCAGCGATTTTTCGATGGCTTGCGGCCGCAACACCGCGACCAGCTCGGCGAGGGATTGATAGAGGTCGGTCTCAACCAGATTGACCGTCGTTTTGCCGGCTTCGATGCGCGAGAAATCCAGGACCGTATCAATCAAGGACAGCAGAGATTTGCCCGACAGGTGGATGGTCCGCGCCATGTCGGTCTGTTCATCATTCAATCTGGTGTTGAACATCAGATCCGACATGCCGATGATCGCATTTAAGGGCGTGCGCAATTCGTGGCTGACGATGGCAAGAAACCGGCTCTTGGCGAGGCTGGCGGCCTCCGCCTGACACTTTGCCTCGGTCAGCTTGCGGATCAGGGTGGCGGCGTAACCCGGGATCATCGCCAATCCACTCAGCAAGCCCAGGGTCAGGAGATCATGATCCCGCCAAGGCAGGGTGGTGATCCAGACGCCACAAAAGCCGAGTGCGGCCATCGCCGACGAATAAAAAAGATAGTCTAGCCCGTAGCGGAATCCGTTGCCGAGAATGACCCAGAGATAGAGCGGATAGAGCGGGGCCCCGACTTCGCCGCCAAAGTGCATCCCAAGGGATATGGCGGCAAAATCGGTGGCCATGGACAGAATACGCCGCAGTCGATTGCTCGCCGGGCGGGCGATGATCCAAATCACATAGGCCACGGAAAATGCTTCGTAGAAGCCCAAGGTGAGCGTCATCAGCGTGGAGTCGCGGGCGGCCATGCCGCCACCGGCCAATTGAAAATAGACGCATACGCCGGCAACCAGTGAAACCCGGATCAGTGCCTGCTCATGTTCGCTATCTTCTCGATGACGCAACCGCGCCATCATCTGGCGAAGCGCCCCGGTAATGCCCGTCACTGGCTTTTCCTCAGCTCGACTTGCCCGCAGGGGTTAAATCCTTCGCTCTGATTCTACCATGACGCGAAGGCTTTTCGGTCAAAGATCTGTCACGAAGGAGCTAAACATCAGCTTGTCTGAATTAGCAAGGAAAGATGATGATCTGTTTCCCCGCAGGTTTGAAATTGTTCTTGCGATCCGGTGCTGCCGTCAAAGTAGCGATCTACCGCTGTTGACGTCGTGCCGACTCTTTTGCTGTGGCAATGAATGATGGCTTATATCGACGGAAGCACGCCTTCTATCCCTGTCCGAAATTGGCCGCGAGGGGTAATTAAGCTTCGCGAACGGCCGGAAACTACACTTGACGGTTGCGTGGATTTGCGGAATCCTTAGTACAATTATATCAATTGTAATATTTGAGCCGCAATATGCCTTTCGGTCGTCCAATTTGCTTCGCTGTGCTGCTGTCGGGATTGGACCGATTACTCACCGCCACGATCAAATAGAGCAGTCGCAAACAGCGTCCATCAGCTTTTTGCCGCCCGATAGGCGGCGAGCAGCGTCTGGCCGGCGGCGATCACCGCTTCCTTGTCGCCCTTGCGGATCAG
>Ga0116226_10004995_pt1 | contig 11806 bp, 9 predicted proteins | sample S1TSphfallax_FD_89692 | JGI IMG/M metagenome (GOLD analysis project Ga0116226, IMG submission 89692) | Host-associated microbial communities from peat moss isolated from Minnesota, USA - S1T2_Fa - Sphagnum fallax MG | ecosystem: Host-associated > Plants > Peat moss > Unclassified | place: USA... | reverse complement strand
ACTAGTGTGAACCCGGTGCATAATGCACCCCATCGATCCCCCCCACCCGGTCCTTCGCATTTCCCACTCTGGTTCACTTCCACCTATTAAGACCCCTAGAACCCCACCCTCACCCCCTCCCAAAATAATGGGTCTTCTTGGAGCTCGAAATTTTATTGTTATTGTACGTATCAATTGTTTATAACATTATTATAGAATGGCAACTTGAACTCCCATCACAAAGACATGTTTTGCAAGAACTTTGAAGCCAACAACAACAACTTGATTATTGATTTAACCCATTCCAGAAAAGTTTATAGCAATAACAATAGTAAGTTTGCTTGTAGTTGTCATTGCTCCATTATATTTCAAAGGCCTAGAAACACTAAAAGGTGTGGTTGTTACGATGGTGTTAGTATGGGAGCTTGCATGAAGACACGTTGCAACTACATCCATATACATAAACAAAGGAAACTTTTTCACCAAGCTCCCCATCATTTGCTTGCTCTTCCTTATAATGAAGAAGACATTTTTTTTTAGAGTACATAGTACAATAGTTGCAATAAATGTGTTGTTGTTTTCAAGGATGGGAGTGAACATTTTGGTTGTTGTGGAGTTGTTATTGACTATGTTCAAACCAACACAAAGTTTACACAACCAACAATATACTTTCAAAACTAAGATTAAACTAAGCTCTTAGCAACTTTCGAACCAATCCATAGTTCATGATCATGTGCAGAAAAAACATGGTGGTAATCTTGCCATTAGGTTTAGGTTTTTTAAAGTTTCACCAATGGAAACTTGTAATTTTTTAAAAAGTTGACATTTAGGGCAAGTAATTTTTAAATTTTTAATATTTTTTAATAATTTAATTAATGTTGAATCCATTCAGGTATTACAGTATGCACCTCTGCCCATCCAAAAATATTGTGGCCTTTAAAAATAAATAACTTTAATAAATAAAGTTTCTCTACCCATTAAAATTATTATGACCCAAAGAACTAAATTTCATTTGATCAAAAGAACAAAGAAAACATCTCTACCTATCAAAAATATTGTGGCCCCAAAAAATTAAAATTTTACTTTGATTATTAAAAAAAACATTTCTACCCATCAAAAATTATTGTGACCTAAAAAAATTAAAAATTTCACTTCAACAATGATTTATTAAAAAAAAATCTAAACATAAAAAAATAATGATTCCAAGAAATAAAAAAACACTCTTGAATAAAGAAACAAATAAATCATCTCTACCCATCAAAAAAATTTCCCCGCACCCTAATAAATAAAAATTCACTTAAAAAAATGAAAAACAAATCTTTGCCCATCAAAAAAATTGTAACAAAAAGAAAAAATAAAAACTTAGAAACAAGGCATTGTAAACATGTAGGGTGTAGTATAGTATTAATTGTTTAAAACCATATGTTTGAAGGGTTTTTTTTGGATTTTGGTTTTTCTTGGAAAGTAATGATTATTGTAATTGTATGCAATATGTGTAGTTACTAATTAAGTTATTTTCTGAAATTTCTTTTTCCAAGAACATATTTCATAAAAGTGCTGGAAATTCAAAAATCAAAAACATTGATAATATATTTTGAAATCATTCAAAATATTTTCTAATATGTCCTATCTATTGAAAATTAGGTCCACAATGATGGTATCTTATGTACTAAACCACCTCCATCGTAATCAATGTTTTAATTTTTCATTGTTTATAATGTTAAATCAATTGATTTTGAAATTTGTGAACAAATTTGTCTTTTAATATTTGTAATACAATATGGAAACATTTGGAAAAAAATTTGAAATGAATGTAATGAATGTGAAATATTGGAAATCACTTTTAACGTGTTATGAAATGTGTATTTTGTTCGGTAATGGACTCCTTGAAGGACTTCACCTTAATTAGATTATGGAGTGGTCACAAGGATTCATCCACATGGGTGTATTTGGTTCATTTAAGCAAAAATGCACCTTTATAAAAAAAATTGAAACTAATGTTTAGATGTATGTGAATATGTGTTTAATTTGTTAGTGTAATGAAACAAGGCACATAATTTGATAATCTAAATGCAATGTAAATCGGTTTATGGTCTAACCACTAAGCTTGAGTAAATTTTGAATGACATTGTTGTGTTGGTGCATTTGTCCATATGTAGTTTATTTGTGTTTTATTAATGATTGTGTATTCAAATAACAAAAGTTTGAATTTTTGTGTATTCATGATGTTATGTAATGTCATGGATTGACATGTTTATGTTAAGATATCAACATTGAAATCTCCTATGATGATCATTATAATGTTTTGAAACATTTGTTCTATGATGGTTTCTAATATGCAAGAAAATTCATTTATTTACATTTTAGGTGGCTTGTAGACTACAATTAAATACAATGTTTCTCATGTTTTATTGTTGAAAAATGCAATAATGAATTTAGCATTAACATTTTTCAATGAATTTGTTTGTGTCAAAGTTACCATTTCATCATATAGTACCATAGTTCCATGTTCATCATAACAGGAAACGATGTTGGATTTTTTTGATATTACAAGGTACAACTTGTTATTGGCTTGAATCATTTTTACTCTATTTTCATTCAAACAAAAAATGTGTGATGCTAATAAATTTGGATCTACAAGGACATCGCGAAAGTGTGATTTTAAAAAACGAGTATTTAGGGATTATATGACTGTGAATTTTTCAAAACAAGATTTTAAATGGGAATGTTAATTGGTATCATGCAGTAGTTTGGAGTCAATACATTTTTTGTTTAATAAAATGATCTATTTGAAAAAAAAAATCGACAATGGAAACAATAAATATGAATTTTCTTCATAACGAATTTGAAATTATGTTCTATATGTTAAACCTTGTTTTATTACACCAGTAAGGTCGAATGTTAAATGTTCAAGGGTTAAACCTTGTGCACAGTGTATTATGCATCTTGCAATTAATTGGACAAGAAATTGGATTCTTGTGATAATGTGAAATGGGTTGTTACCTATTTGTATTTCAACCTTTTGTTCAATTGGTGTTTGGTTCTTGTTAGGTGTAGAAAATTCTTTGTATATGTGTGAATTTTCTAACTTAGTGTTGAACCAAATGTGAGGATTATGGAAATTGATCCATATCCAAGGTTTTGAAACATTTTTTATATATATTTTTCGAATGTTTCATTAGCGATATTAACAAGACCATTTAATGTGTGGTAATTTCCAATGCATAGTTCCACTAACATATGTCTTTTAAGGAATAGTTCATGATGGAGCCCAGATGTTTGGTTCAAGATATCTAATAGTTGAAAGCGAATAGGAATGTGTCTAATTGAATGTCTTGTGCTACAAACTTGAATGTTTCACCCAATGTGTTTTTATTATGTTCGGTTATTTCAACATTCATATAGAACAAATATGGCAAGGTGGTATTTATTGGTGGCATTTTCAAACAAATTTGGTTAAAGAAGTTTATGTCATCGTACATTTTTGAAGCTATTCAAAATCAATTTTAAATGTTGATGATAATTGTGTTGTTTTGTCACATGATTTGTTTCAATTCATAACATTTTACATGTTCATTCCAAAAATTTGTTCCAAGAATGTTAAGCTCATCCAATTATGGTTTTAAAATCTATGAATTTCAAATTAGTGGAGCTTGGTAGAAATCACTTGACATAATAATGTCTAAACCACCCATTAAATTGTCATGAACTTGTTTTATTACACATAATATATGGTCAATGAACAACAATATTTTTTTACCAACTAAAAATATTTCCTTTATTATTAATAATTGTAATTGAGTATATGTTTTAATTGAAATATTACATCTTTCATCATGTAATGCTTTAAATTTGTTGATTTTTAATTTATTGGGACTGCAAGTGCAGAATGTATTATGGTACTGTTAATATTAAATTACTTTTATTATGTATGTTAATTTCATTATTGTTGGTTTCAAAAGGTCGGGATTATGTGTTTCTTGTATGTAATGATATAACATGATTCGAATCATGCACATTAATGTGAATGTTTTTCTTATTCATGCACCTCTAGTGAAGAAAATGTGTAAAGGATTTAATGGTGTCTTTCTTTTTTAAGAACAATGTCATCAACAAATGTTCATTTTTCATTATTAAGTTTTTGTAATTCTATTGAGATTAATTCGTATAATAAATGTTCATCAACATTATTGGAATCAATATATGTTTTTAATCTCATTTTCAAATACTTATATTTTGTTTTTGTGTTATTCCCATATTTTAAATCATATGGTTTGATTTCTTTAATATTAGTAAATACAATGGATTTTTCTTTGGATTACTTGCGTCAATAATTATTTCATTTGAAAAAAAAATTCCCATCCATTTATTTCATGTTTTTGTGTGCATTTAAAAATTTGTGATTACAAATCATCCCATTCATTATTATACTCACCATTTTCATTGAAATTATGTACAATTTTTTTGGGGTTTTTAAAAACATTTTTTAATTGATGTATGCATCGTTCCATGAAACATAATTCTTTTTGAAATTTGTTTATATTTCATGAAAATGTTTGAACAATAGCAATAATTTGTTATAATGATTTAAAAGGTCTTTGTGCAAATTAAATGACACCCAATGAATAATTTTACTATACTTATATTTTAATGATTTTTAGTGTTATGTTTAACAACATATTTTGCCAGAGAAATGTGGTCCAAAGATTGAGATCATTTTTTGTATTTATTGACTACTAGTTTACAATGAATTTCAATTGAGGTTGGAAACAAATTATGTAACATTTTTTACGGTAATACAATGAAAGCTCTATCATGTTTTTCACATGTGTTTATGAATTGAAATGATTTTGTTGAATGATATAATGAAATTGATAATGATATGTGTATAGCTTGTTGCACAAACATTTGTTGTGCATTTAAGAATGTTGTTCCTAGCTTTTTAATTTGTTCAAATGCTTCTATTTGTTCATGTTTACATTTTAAAAAAATTGATTACATTTTTTTTGTTACAAATTTATATTTTTTTGTTAAATAAGAAGTAAAGTAAATTGTAGTTACATATGGATTTAAGATGTATTGTGCATATGTATTTGCTTCCCACAAAGGTCTAGCTACATGTATACTAAATGAATTTGTGTGTATGTCACATGGTTTATGTTTTAAAAATAATGTTGGTTTTTGCAAAGTGCACCATAATGCAAGGTAAATATTTTTGTTCATTTGTAAATTTCAAATGAATTCATTGAAAGAATTTTCGTGGCCTAACCCCATGTCAATAAGTTTTTCAAATATTTGAATTGTTATTTGAAAAAGGTTTTGTGTATGTTTGTTTTCATTCAATCGTAATAACATTTTTTTGCATTTCATTGAAGGTTTTGGAAATTCAAATCGACAAATCAGTTGACCTTTTTTCCTACATGTTCATTTGTGTTTATGTATTTACATAATTTGTAATTGATTTTTCAAAACTATTTGATCTATTGTTAAATATTTATTGACAATTTTTTTGACTTGTTTGTTTGAAAAAATGTTGTATTGTGGAGCATATTTTATCCATAGTAATCCATGGTCATGTGCTTGACCTGTTGATTGGAATTTTGTCACAAAAAATAATCTTGTATTTCACCAAACATGATAAAATTGTTTTTTTTAAATTTAAAAAACCATTCATTTTATGTGCATATTATCACACACAAATAACACAATCATTTCTAACAAGTTCTCTAATGATTGCCAAATTTCCATTTTTTATTATTATCTTTTTTGTCTAATTGCTTCAACGATTCTATAAATGTAAGCCAATTATTGATGCATGTCATGAATATTACAAAAAAATATGTTTACAAACTTAATTGTCTGATCATTGCAAAGACATCTTTCCAAAGTCAATCTAAATAGTCTTCAAATGTTCATATGTACATCCAAGTTCTTTGTAGTCAAGGTCAAATTTCAATATTTTATCTAAGTTGACATTGTTCAATACATCAATGACTATCAAAACATGGCCCAAAATTTGTGCTTTTGATTTGAATCAATGTAAAAGATAATATGCCATGGATCAAAAATTTAATTGTTTTGAAAAATATATTCATTAGATGGTATATGCAAATTTCCTATTTGTGTTATTAAATTTTGCTTGTGTTATTTTTTGATATGAACATTTCAATGGTGGTTTTGAATGACCAAAAAATAATGTTGAAAATGTTGTATTTTTCATAATATGTATCTTAAAATAATCCTAGAGGTCAAAAACCTTCATTTGGTGCGCTTATTAATGATTTGTTATTGTCATTAACAATATGTTTTACATTTAGGAGGTTATGTATTAATGTATTTGTCTTGTTTTTTTTAGCATTTCCTCAAATTTGTCAATATTTTTTTCATCAATGTCATTTTCAATAAATTTTAATTTGAAATCAATGTTTTTACTTACATTTGTGAATTTTGTGAAATCTTCCCAATTTGGTTTTATAAAGATTTTGCAATTATGAATGTAAGGGAGTTTGACAAAGCTATAATTTTTTCATAATTATATTATAATGAACATAGCCTGTCATATATATATATATTGATTTATATTCCAATTTCCTTTTTAAAAACATAAAAAATGATAAATCATCATATGGCATATGCAATAATACATTTTGAATTAGATTCAAATTGGTTGGAACATTCACAACACTCCCATGTATTCTGTATTATATATATATTTGCAATTGAAAAATCTATGCAAATGCAAGGTGAGGTGTGATCAAACATACTTGAATATTATTATTCATTGAAACAAAATTCATGTTTAGTTTGTTTTCTATGATATGATATCATAAATTTGAATTGAATGGTTTGCCATGTTTCATTTTCCTTTTGCACAATTTACAAATCAATACTTGATCATCTAATGTTGTAATTGGAATGGTTGTAAAAAATCAATTAATATATGATTTAGTTCAATATTGGATTTGGTATGCAAAACATAATTGTAGATAAGAATAACAAACATGTTTTGCAATGTTTTGAATTTTTTGAATTTATTTACAATATGTTTTTTTTTTCTTTTCATTATTTGTGTTTTTTTTGGGTTGTAATGCCATTGATTTTTTTGTTTTTGTTTTCAAAATAGCTACAAGTTTTTTTATTTACATTTGATTTTTGGTATTATTAATATTTTGTGATGCTTCATGTAATATGTGAACATTTTCTTTTAGTGAACTATTGAGTTTTTAAAATTTTATATCAAAAGTATTCAAATTAAATGAACAAATAAAATTATGACAATTGTTATTTAAATTTAATATTTAAAATTTTGATTCAATATCATTATTTAAAAATTTTCTCATAAAAATGTTTTACATAATATGAAATTTTGGAAATATATTGTGTATTGGTATCTCCAATTTATTTTTTTCAATGTTAGGTTTTTTTCATGGGGAATGGTAATATATATATATATATTTTTCCATTTCCATTTGAATTTTTTTTATTAATGTAAGTAGGTTGTCATTTTTTTTTACAGTTGATGGGTTTCAAATGTCGTTTGATTTGCAATATATTCAACCCCAACATTGGGAATTTGGTTGTGAATGTTAATGCAATTTATCGCGGCATCCATTCATGATATTGTTTTTGAATTTCCAACAAATTATTATCCAACTAAAAAGTCCATGTTATTTTATTTTATTTTTTGTTATGAAGATCATTTTTTTATATTATCGGGTTTTTTTGTCATGCCATCATTATTTCTTTCACACATATTTTTATCTTGGAAATCAAAATAAACTATTATTTTATAACATGTATTTGTAAGTTCAAAATGGTTGTTTCCATACCCAACATTGTTTTCGTTTCATACTTTGACCATTATGTTATTCTTATTCCAAACATAGATTGGACATTGCAAGTAATGTGATATCCCATAACCAATAGTGAAATCACCCCATAATCTACCATTCAAAGTTGATAATGACATTTTCTTAACATATGTTTCTTTGTCATTTGCTGTCCATGATGTAAATCATGTAAAAATTCATAATTTAATTCACATTCATGACACAACAATGCTTATGATATTTCAAACCTTAAACATTCTTGTAAATGGAACATAAAATTCATTTATATTGAATTTAAAGTTATTGAATACTTTAATAAATAAGTTGTTACATCAAATAAGCAATCTCCAACACTATATTGAAAATTAGTAATTTGTTTAAAGCCAAGTTTAGCTAATTCTTGATCAATTTCCATGAAATGACAATTTCAATTTGAAAGTTCAATTGAATTCTATATGTTTAAAAACTTTTTCTTTTTTTTTGAATTATGTTCTAAATTTAATTGATCAATATGAAATTTGTATTAACTTATATTGGATTGTATATGCAATATCTTAAATCTAATTTTTAGTTAATGTGTATAACATACTTTGGATTGTGATGGAAATTGATATTTATACTATCAACTTTATGAGGCTTTTTGGCTTTGGATTTAAATTTAAATTTATTTTATTTTCCAGGGTTTCAAGTTTTAAGGTGTTGGGTTTATGGATTTTTGGTTTTGCAATTTGGTTCTTTTGTTTGACTTTTGATCTTAAGGAACTTGGAATTAGGGTTTCATGTATTAATATTTTGGATTTTTCAACTTATAATGCACATTTTAAAATTATGTTTTTAAGGTTTCAAAATTGTGATTATTAGTGTTCAACTTTACAATTTTAGGGTTTCAAACTTGAAGGTTGTAGATTTGAAGTTTCAAAATTTAAGGTTTTGGATTTTAAAGTTTCAAATTGCAAGTGTTAGGGTTTAGGGTTCATGGTTTATGTTGAAATATGTTGATACTTATATAAGTTTTAGTTATAAGTTTCAATTTGAAGATTTCAACAAAATCCAACAAAACCCATCCATATTTCACTACTTGCCATCTATCAAAAGAAAATTCCCAAATGACCATATTCAAGTTTTTCCAATCCAAGGTTTTGCAAATTTAAAACCAAGCTGAAATCCAAACTTGCAAAATGACAATACAAATATTATTTTCAAAACATGAACAATAATATAAAGATTTAAAAATGTATAAAATTTAAGTTTGACCATGAAAAGGGTTTATAGTTTATATGCACATGCATAGTATGGACAATCCACAAATTTTTTATTGTGTACACGAAAGGCTTTCAAGCTCTTCAAATAAATTTAAAAAAGCTTAGGGACCAAAAAATTCTTTGGCTTCTTTTGCAACTTTGGACTTTTCGTGCTTAGTTTCTTTTTCTCCACATTTTGATTTTGCATCTTAATTCACATCCTTTTCTATAGTAGAAAATCTAATGACCTTAGCTAGGTTCAAAATGAATTTCCTTTTAGGTTTTTTATCATGAAACAATTGAAGGAAAAAACCTTCCATCTTTTTGAAATCCTTAGGGGTTCCAAGATTGATGGTCAAGAAGCACTTTGATATGAAGGTCACATAAAACATAATAAAATCCCTAGCCATTTCTTGCTCAATTTTGCATGTAATTTGTGCTTAGGTTTGCATTGGAATTGTGAACTTACATTCATAGCAATAGAATCCAACATCCTAATTTGTTAAGGATGGTAGATGGCATCTATTCTAGATGTTCTTGAAGCAAGATGCCCCCATAGGAATATTGAGCTTGCTAACAACTTGCAATGACATGATTTTCAAATGCATGTATGTGAAATTGATACTTTCATGAAAGCAAAAAAAAATGCAAACAAACATCTAAACATAAAGAGTTACGTGTAAAGATATGTGAAAGTAATCACTGTGAATTTAAAAAAACAAAGCTTTTGGGGTTTAAGGTTCCAAAAAAAAAAAAAAAGGGGAGGGCAACTTCTTCCCAAAAAAAAAAAAAAAAAAACCACAAGTATTATCGAAATAATGATGATCATATCAGATTTTTAATCTAGATTGTCAACCTAAAAGAAATGACTACATCCTTAAGTAAAAATTAAATAAAATAATATTTGAAACTGTGAAGCTATAAAACATCATAACAATACAAAATACTTTACTTATATGCATGCCTTTTGACATATTGTATTGTTTTTGTGAAATGAATACTTTTGGTCATGACCCACAAATTGTTACATTATATTGAGATTAATAAATTCAATGTGAAAATTTCTTTTTCACTTCAACAAACCTCCATCCCTAAGATGCCATTCTAGCAAAAAGGATAAGTGAACAACATTGTTGTATTAAAACAAAAAAAACGTAAAAAAAACCACACCACATTCAACTCCTCTTAGTTGGTGTTATATAACTTAACAAGATGGTTGTAATATTTGTAAAACTTAGGAAAGAAGGAAAGGGCATGCATATCCTTGGGACCTAAACCATTAGTGACCACTAAAATGAAAGACTTTGAAGACCTACAACCTTTAGAATGTCCAATTTTTCCAAGTATGGTCTCTACATAAATTCATGTATGGAATGTGTTAAAACAAATTGTAGTGTGATATGAAATGGATTGATTTGGTCTATTGTGGTGCTTGCCCCGACCCTCAAGACAAAACCCTAATCCATCTGCTCAAATTTGTTTTTGAAAATGAATCCAAAATTTTGAATGTGAACAAATGATCCAACATTTGGTCTTGGAGAAAATGTAGTGACAAAATTTGAATTGAACGTCAAGGTTATTGTTTTTAAACCAAGTGCATTTGTTAAGTCACAGTGTATATACTTGAAAACACTATTGAAAACATTGTAGGATCCATATTTATTCATAATAAAACCTTGAAATTAGCCACTTAACATTCTTTGTTGAATGTTGGTGATCTAAATAACATTGAGAGGTGCATTTCTTTCCTTGCTCACACTTGGAACTAATTTTACCATACTACCACTTCAAAAAGAATTTTTTTAATTTTTTTGATAATTTTACAAGGCAAAAACTAGAAATTAATGACAAGACACTACACTCCCAAGATTTGTAAACTATAGACAAATTCAAAGTTGAACCCCAAACGCTTCACGATACTTAGATTATTTTGAAAAACTAGAAACACAAAACATTTCTGAGATTTTTCAACTTCCAAAAGATTTTTTTTACATTACTTACAATAGATTATAAAGTCTTTCAAAAACTGGAAGTAAGAGACAATTTTTGAATTACTAAACTTCGAGGACAAAAATTAAACCTTGTGCAATACCCATTACAATGAAATATGTGGAAACCCTAGGGTTTTCAGGTTAGGTTTTAAGCATTCAAATATAGGGTTGCCACCCAATGCTATAGGGTTCAACTTGAAGTGAATTAAAATTTGTCTAGTGAATATTAATTACCTTAATCTCAATTGAACATGCATAAAAAAACCAATTTTAATTTGTTGACATGGGTTTTTGTACTTTTACAACACTTTATTGGAGTATAATAAACTATTTTTTTCCAATAACCCATAAACTACAATTTTCCAACATCTCATATTGCTCTTACAATAAACATTAGTGACCCCATACAATGAATTTTATTGTTGGGAAAATAAATAAAGATAAGAGTATGTAACAATGTGAAGTATGAAAATATTTTAGGATACTAAGAATATGAAGGCATGTAATTGGAGAGGAGATGGATCAAAATACTTTGTTTTTAATGTGTGTAATGGAATGTGGGCAACAACAATAATGTTCCTTAATATCTTTGCAACTGTTATTGGAATCGAATCAATTTGTTGCTTATTTTAAAGTTGTTCCATTTTCAAACATTCCTAAACCATGAACATGGATAATTTTACCAAAACACCCATCACATGGCCAAAAAAATTCAAGAATATACCCCATTATACTGGGTAGAATAAATCAAACATTCATAAAACTT
>Ga0116226_10004994_pt1 | contig 11807 bp, 11 predicted proteins | sample S1TSphfallax_FD_89692 | JGI IMG/M metagenome (GOLD analysis project Ga0116226, IMG submission 89692) | Host-associated microbial communities from peat moss isolated from Minnesota, USA - S1T2_Fa - Sphagnum fallax MG | ecosystem: Host-associated > Plants > Peat moss > Unclassified | place: USA... | reverse complement strand
CGCGCGCATATGCGCTGGAGAAGTTGCGCGACGCGGGAGAGCGCGACGCGATCGCGGCGCGGCATCTACGGTACCTGCGGGACCGGTTCGTGGAAATCGCCGATCGCGTGCAAACGACGTTACGTACCGGCGATCGGCCCGCGGCATTAAGAACGGAATTGGAAGGCGTTCGATCCGCACTCGATGACGCGCTAGCGCGTTCCGATGTCGTCGCGGGAGCCGAACTTCTCGCGGCAATCTCGACTGCTTGGCTAGAGCTCGGAATCCTCGGGGAAGGAATGGATCGCGTCAAGGCGTTCACCTCAGCGCTGCCCGACGACGAGACGCTCCTCCTTGCCGAGCTCTCCGCGACGCTCGCACGTTTGCTCGTCGGCCAGGGCGCGCTCGTCCGAGCTCTAGAGTGCGCGACGAATGCGTGCGTCTTCGCCCGGCGCAGTGGACATGGCCCGTCGCTTGCCGGCTCCTTGGTCGTGCAGGCCATTGCGAACTCCATGCTCCGCAACTTCACGGATGCGGACACCGCGCTGAAGGAAGCTGCCGAGATTCCTTCGCTCTCTGCGAGCGTGCACTGGACGATCAGGGAAACACGAATGCGACTGAATTCGGACTGCGGCGATCACGATGCGGCGGCCCGCGACATCGAACAAATGATTGTCGATCAGCGCGCGTTCGGCAATCTCAAGCTGGTCCACAGCAGTATATTCAATCTCTCGGTCGTCGAATTGGAACGAGGCAACACCGCTCGCGCGATCGGGCTGCTGCGCGAATTGCGTTCCGAACTGAGTAGAGAACGCGAGGTTCACCAGTTACGCGCGAGGGTCTTAAGCGCACTCACTACGCTTTTTGTGGCGAACGGCGAGTGCCCCGAAGCGATGGAGGCCGCGCATGAGACGATCCATACGCTCGCGCGGCAGCCCGATAATTTTTTGGTCACAGGCGCGATCGAAGGGGTTGCACTCGTCGATGCTTTGCAGGGACGATTCACGCGAGCGGCCCGTCTCTCATCGTATACCAAACTGACCGTCAAAAACTTCGGCTTCAAACTCGGGAGCCACGATCAAAGGAACCGCGACCACCTCACCGCACTCTTGGAAGCAAACCTATCGCCCGAAGAACGCGCTAGATTCGAAGCCGAAGGCGCCGCACTTACCCCGGAAGCAGCGGTGGCGATGGTGCTGGAGGGAACAGTCCAGCCCGGGAGCTCTGCGGGCTAGTTCGCGACAGAAGAAACGTCTGCCGCGAACCTACGAAGTTCCGAAATCGGATAGATCGACGCGCATCCAGGGCCGCGCTCGGACAAGCTCTGGTTCACGAAGGCTACAGCCTTCTTCCTATTTCCAAGCGACTTGTAGCACCGCGCAACCCGATACAACGCATCGGCACGCAATCCACGAGCCCGCGCCCTACCCTCACCACATGCATCGTTAGCAAGCAAGTCGATACCACGCCGAAGAATGCGCTCGTACATCGCGATCGCTTCTTGTGAGCGATCCAACATGGCGAGAGCGCCGGCGTAATCCCATTGTACGAGCCAACAATCTGGCGCGAGCACCAGGGCCTGTTCGCTGTACCCGAGGGCCCGCTGATAGTCAAACTCTTCGTAGTATGTGAGCGCCAAGCGGGTCAGGAGCCAGTGGCTTTCCGGCTCGATTTTGAGCGCTCGCTCTACGAGACGGCGAGCCTTTCCCCATTTTTCCTCGGCTATTCGTTCGCGGCGCTCTGCTGCAAAGCGAAACCTGGAAATTATTGGTGCTGACAGATGCCTTTCCGTTTCGTGTCAACTTCACGCTTGACGCTGCTGACATCGCCAACTTCTTGGATCGGTACGCCTAGTTCGGACCGGCGCGTGGGCCCGGCGGAACTCTTACACTGCATGACAAACTTGCGCGGTATGTCCTCGACTCTGACGACGCCGACGCTCTATTTTAACGATATCGTTCGCGGGGGCGACGAGTTGCTCGCGCGAGCGAAGCGGTTGGCGGGCGGGTTGAACGCACTCGGGCTTGGGCCGGGCGACGTCGTCGCCGTGTTGATGCGGAATCGCCCGGAGTATGCCGACGTGATCGGCGCGTGCCGGATTGCGGGCACCTACTACTGCGCGATCAACTGGCACTTCACACCCGAGGAAGTTCGGCTGCTGGTTCTCGATAGCGGCGCCAAGGCGATTCTCGGCGACGGCGACCTCATCGACGCCGTGAGCGCCGCGCTACCCGCCGATTTGCCGGTGCTCGCCGTCGGCTCGTCGTCGCTCGCTGGTGCACTGCCGTACGAGTCGTGGCTCGCGAGCCAAGCCGATTATAGCGGCCCCGAAGTTTCGCCGCGCGCGCATATGGTCTACACCTCGGGCACGACCGGTCGACCGAAAGGCGTCGTGCGCGATCCGATCCCGCTCGAAGAGTTGCCCGCACGGCAAGCGGCGATACAATTCGTTGTTGAGGCAACCTTCGGCGTCAGCCCCGGATGCCGCGCACTGGTTCCGGCTCCGCTGTATCACAGCGCACCGACGCTTTTCACGCAACACGCTCTGCAGCAGGCCGAGATTCTCGTGCTGATGGAGCGCTTCGATCCCGAGAAGCTGCTCGCGCTGATCGAGAAGCATCGTATCGACGTCGTGTACCTCGTCCCGATCATGTACGTGCGGCTCCTACGGCTTCCCGATGAGGTGCGCGCGAAATACGACGTATCGTCGGTCCGCTTCGTCGCGTCTACTGGCGCGCCGTGCGCACCCGACGTGAAAGCGAAAATGATCGCGTGGTTCGGACCGGTGATCAACGAGACGTATGCGTCGAGCGAGACCGGCATGATCACATCGATCGGCTCGCTCGAGGCGCTCGCCCATCCGGGCAGCGCCGGGCGTCCCGTCGGCGATGCGCGGATCGAGATCTACAGCGAAGATGGGAACCTCTTGAAGACGGGTGAGATCGGCCTCATCCATTTCAAGCAGCCCGCATTTCCAGACTTCACGTATCGCGGCAACGCGGCGGCGCGCACGGCGATCGAACGCGACGGACTCGTGAGCCTCGGGGACATCGGCTACCTCGATGCCGAGGGTTATCTGTACGTGTGCGACCGCGCGTCGGACATGGTGATCTCCGGCGGCGTGAACATCTATCCCGCGGAGACCGAGAACCGCTTGTTGGTGTCGCCCGACGTGATGGACTGCGCGGTGTTCGGAATCCCAGATCCGGAATACGGCGAACGCTTACACGCCGTCGTCGAACTCGCGCCCGGCGCACACGTTTCAGAATCCGACCTCATCGAATGGATGAAGGCCGGTCTCTCGGGATATAAAGTACCTCGCACCGTCGAGATCGCAGCACTTCCGCGCGACGATAACGGCAAGATTGCGAAGCGAAAACTACGCGAGAAATATTGGGAAGGCCAGGCGCGCCGCGTTTAGACCGCGACGGTTTTTATTAGCTCTGCGACCTTCTGCTTCACCATCTCGCGAATTTCGCGGAGGCGCTCCGCCGGCTGGCCCTTCGGATCGGGGAGTCCCCAGTCCGCATCGATGCGTGGCACGCCTTCGACATCGCAACCCATCGTGATGATCTTGTCCGCGCGCCGAACGGCCGCGGCATCCAAGAGCTTCGGACGCGCGGCGGAGATATGGACGCCATCTTCCGCCATAATCGCGACGACACCGGGGTCGGGTCGCTCCGCTGCGATCGTCCCGGCAGACGCGACCTCGACCGAGTCGCCCGCCAAATGCCGGAGATACGCTTCGGCCATTTGGCTGCGACCGGTGTTGTGCTTGCAGACGAAGAGAACGAACGGTTTCATGAAACGCTCCCCTGCGCGGGCATGACTGATAACGTCGTGAATGTCGGAGCTGCGTAGAGTCGCTTGCGCGCCCAGAGCGAGACGTAGACGAGCGCGACGAGAGCCGGAACCTCGATCAGCGGCCCCACGACGCCGGCCAGCGCTTCGCCCGAGGTCACGCCAAAGGTGCCGATCGCGACCGCGATCGCGAGTTCGAAGTTGTTCCCGGCCGCTGTGAACGCGAGCGTCGAGCTCTGCGCGTACGGCAAACGCAGCAAGACGCCGAGCGCGAACGACCCCGTCCACATCATCGCGAAATAGACGAGCAACGGAATCGCGATGCGCATGACGTCGAAGGGACGCGTCACGATCTCGTGCCCTTGGAGCGAGAACAAGATCACGATCGTGAACAAGAGACCGTAGAGCGCGATCGGACCGACCGTTGGGAGAAACCTCCACTCGTACCAAGCGCGACCGCGGGCGCGCTCTCCAAGCGTCCGCGTGAGATACCCAGCGACGAGTGGGATGCCAAGGAAAACCAGAACGGAGATCGCGATCGTAGCGGGCGAGATCGCGACGCTCGTGCCGCCGCCGAGATGCAACCAGACGGGCAACGCATCGAGATAGAGCCATCCCAAGAATGCAAACGCGATCACTTGAAATAGCGAGTTGATCGCAACGAGAAGCGCGGCCGCTTCGCGGTCTCCGCACGCCAGATCGTTCCAAATAAGCACCATCGCGATGCATCGCGCGAGGCCAACGATGATGAGGCCGGTCCGATAAGTTGGAAGGTCCGGCAGTAAGAGCCACGCGAGCGCGAACATCAGGGCGGGTCCCACGATCCAGTTGAGAACGAGCGATGGAACGAGGAGGCGAGGCGTGCGCGCGATGCCACCGATCTCCGTGTAGCGGACCTTCGCGAGCACCGGGTACATCATCAAGAGCAGCCCGAGCGCGATCGGAACGGATGTCGAGCCGACGCGCCACGCATCGAGCGCACCCGCGACACCGGGCGCGAATCGGCCGAGGAGCAACCCGGCCGCCATCGCGACGAGAATCCAAACGGGCAAGAAGCGATCGAGGAGCGAGAGGCCTCCGACGACTCCTCGCTCGACGTTAATTCCCACGCACGAGTTCGGCTTCGCTCTCGTCGCTCGCGCAACACGCGGCGCCATCGTCGTCGCGCTCCGCGGTTTCCGCCACGACGTAGTACGTCTCCCAGCGACGGCCATCGGGGTCGGTAACCCACACCTTCGTCTGAACCGCGTAGCAGCACGTCTCTTCCATCTCGATGTCGACCGCGTAATCGGCTGCGCGAAAGCGTGCGATCGCGGCCTCGACTTCCTCGGGCGTTTCGACGACGACGCCGTAGTGAGCGCCCTCGATCGCTTTCGTTTCCGCATCCAAGTCGAGCGCGAGCTCGAGACCCGGTGACTCGGTGAGAAAGAGCGCGTAGTCTGCATAGTGCTTCGCGGGTTCGGATTGCAAGAGCGTCCGATAGAACGCGACGCTCGCATCGAGATCGCGTGTCGCGAGGTTGAGATGCATTTTCATGACGACCCGATGCTACGCCCTTATATCGATATTTGTCAATATCGAAATCCATCGATATTGATGGGATTCGATTTCCCGGACGGCGTACGTCATGCCTCATGGCGGACTTCTCCGAGGACGAGAGCCTCTTCAAGGCCTTGGCCGACCGGCATCGGCTTCGCATCCTCGCGACGATCGCGCGGTCCGGCGACGAAGTGTGCGTCTGCGATCTCACGGACGTCGTGCCGCTCCTGCAGCCGACGGTCTCGCACCACCTCAAGGTCTTGCGAGAAGCCGGCCTGCTGCTCTCGGAGCGCCGCGGGACCTGGGTGTACTACCGCATCGACCCACGGGCCCAGCCCCGCATCGACGCCGCGCTCGACCGCGCCATCCGCCCGAAGCGAAAGCTCGGAAAGACGGGATAGCGCCCTAAGACGCGGAGCCCGCGCAGTAGGTGTCTTCGGATTTCTTGACGTCGGAATCGAAGCCGACGCCGTCATCTCGCGTGTAGGTGATCGCGATGACGCCGTCCGCGGTCGGGATCAACATGCGGTTAATCACGATCTTGTGTCCGTCGGGGCCGGCCGCGAACTCGACCACGTGACCCGTCTTGCCTTGGCACGTGATGTCCTTATCGACGGACGGCTTGATCTTGTTCGTCGTGAGATTCGTGCGAATCGCCGCGAGCGCATCGTCGTACGCCCGCGTCGTCTGCGAGAACGTCAAACTCGTCGAGGGGTCTCCGGGTAAGTGCCACTGCATCGTCGGATGCGCGGGATCGCTCGAGAGTGCCGTATCCTCGGACCAGCCGGGCGGGCTCGCGAAGACGGTGGCCGCGGCTAAGCACGGAGCGGCAGAAAAGGCGATACACGCGAATACAAAGAGTCGAAAACGCATCAACACATCCTACTCGGCGCCGGTGGAATTCGGACCCGAAGCCCGGTAAACGAGAAGAGCCAGACGTTAACCGAATGGTGGAAACGCGCCTTCCAGCCGGGAAGTCTGAGAACTAGCCGTATCGCCCCGTGATGTAGTCTTCCGTCCGCTTATCTCGTGGACGCGTGAAAATATCGGATGTGGTGCCGACCTCGATCAGCTCGCCGAGCAAAAAGAACGACGTGAAATCGGAGATGCGCGCCGCCTGCTGCATCGAGTGGGTCACGATGATGACCGTGTAATCTTTTTTCAGCTCGCCGATCAGGTCTTCGATCTTCGAGGTCGCGATCGGGTCGAGCGCCGACGCGGGCTCGTCCATCAGGATCACTTCCGGCTCGACCGCGAGTACGCGCGCGATACAGAGCCGCTGTTGTTGCCCACCAGAAAGGTCGAGCGCCGAACGGTTTAGGCGATCCTTGACCTCATCCCACAGCGCGGCGGCGCGCAGGCTCTTCTCGGCGATCTCGGCCAGGCGCTTTCCATTGTTTTCGCCATGAATCTTCGGTCCGTAGACGACGTTTTCAAAGATCGACTTCGGGAACGGATTCGGACGCTGAAACACCATGCCGATGCGGTGACGTACCGTCACGGGATCGATCGTCGGCGCGTAGATGTCGATGCCGTCGAGCGTCACCTTGCCCTCGACGCGCGTTCCCGGCGTGAGGTCGTGCATGCGATTGAGCGCGCGCAAAAACGTCGATTTCCCGCAGCCCGAGGGGCCGATCAGCGCCATCACGTGGCGGTCGGGTACGTCGAGATTCGCGTGCTTCATCGCCTGAAACGAACCGTAGAAGATGTTGAGATCCTCGATCTTCATCTTGTTCGCGAGCGACTCGAGCGGAACGGTTTGCGACTCGGTCATCATGCCTTCCCCGTAAACCGAACCGTCAATTGACGGCCCACGACGCGTGCGACCACGTTAAAGACGAGCACCATCACGAGCAACACGAGTGCGGAGCCATTCGCAATACGATCCACGTCGGGAACGAGCGCTTCGCGATGAACCTGATACAGTCCGACGGCGAGCGTCTCCGCAGTATGGAACGGGTTGAGATCGTACGCGCTGCGCCCATACGAGACGGACGCCCCGGCCGTGTAAATCAATGCCGCCGTCTCACCGAAGATGCGACCCGACACGAGCACGACGCCCGTCGTCAGCGGACCGATCGCGCTCGGCAAAATCACCTTGAGAACCGTCTGCCACTTCGTCGCGCCGAGGCCCATCGAGGCCTCACGATACGTCGAGGGTACGCCGGCGAGCGCTTCCTGCGTCACGCGCATCATCGCTGGAAGATTGAGCAACGTCAGCGTGAGCGCGCCGCCGATTGCCGTGAAATGCCAGTGTAACGCAGAGACGAACACGAGCAGCCCGAAGAGTCCCATGACGATCGAGGGAACGGTCGCGAGCGATTCCGCGCTGAACTGCACGATCGTTTTGAAGCGCCCCCCCACCGCGTACTCCTGTAAGTACATGCCGGCGCAAACGGAGATCGGCACCGTGAAGAGTAGCGTGAGAATCAAAATGTAAAACGAGTTGAAGATCAGCGGCCCGATGCCGCCTCCCGCTTCACCCGCCGTGGGCGATCCCGTCAAAAAGTGCCACGAGATCGCACTCGCCCCGCGAACGAATTCGTATCCGATGAACAGTAGCAACAGCAAGACGACGAGACTCGAGGCGATCCAAAGCGCCGCCGTCGCGATGCGATCGACGATACGACGCGATCGCGCGTTACTGCTACGGAGACGTGCAACTGCGGGCGTCGCCACGACGAGCTGCGCCACTACGTCCGTCTCCGGAGTGCGAAGCGGATCAGAAGGATGAGACCCATAGAGATCAAGAGCAGCAAGAACGCCATCGCAAAGAGTGCGTGTTTGAAACCGGAACCGTCGGGGGCGTCTCCCATGTCCATGACGATCTCCGAAGTAAGCGCCGATGCCGGCTGCAAGAGCGACGTCGGGACGATCGCGGCATTTCCGAGCACGAGTTGAACGGCGAGCGTTTCGCCGATCGCACGAGCGATTCCGAGAATCACGGCCACGGCGATTCCGCTCGAAGCGGAGGGCAGTAAGACCTTCGTGATCGTCTCCCAGCGCGTAGCGCCGAGTGCCGCCGATCCCTCGCGCATCGAGGTTGGGACGACCTTCAGCGCGTCTTCCGAGAGCGAAATCACGGTCGGCAGAATCATGATGGAAAGCACGATGCCGGCTGCGAGTAATCCGTCGCCGTCCGGAAGGTGAAAGACGGTCGCAATCGCCGGTACCAGCAGGGTCAGGCCGAGCCATCCGTACACGACGGATGGAATGCCGACGAGCACTTCGATTGCGGGCTTAAAGGCGCTCGCGACGCGCTTCGGGGCGAGCTCTGAGAAGAACACGCCGATCGCAACCCCGAGCGGTCCGCCGATCAAAATCGCCATCCCGGTCGCGACGAGCGAGCCGAGAATAAAGGGCGCCGCGCCATAGCTTCCGCCGAAGCCGTCCCAATTCGTCCCGAAGAGAAACGAAATCGGCGAGTAGTGATCGCCCCAAAACAAGCGCGTCCCGTTGAAGGCGAGAAACCCGAGAATCAATGCGATCGCGACGACGAACACACCGCTACATGACATGAGAACGACGAGCGCGATACGCTCGTCCCGATGTGCCTTATTGGCGCGGACCCCTACCATGTGGCCTGTCGTCCCTTTCGTCGATTCGGTTCGGGCGGCCGAGCCGCCCGAACCGGATCGTGCGCGATCTAGCGGTTGGTTTCCGTGACCTTCATGTCTTTGATCTGGATGTAGCCCGTCTTTTTGAAGACCGCCGTGTCATCTTGCAAGAACGAGATGAATTTCTCCACGTCCTTCGACGGTGGACCGTTCGTGTAGATGTGCTCGTACGACCAGAACGGGTACTTGCCCGTCATGACGTTCGGTTCGGTCGCGGCGGCGCCGTCGATCGACACTTCCGTGACGCCCGTCGCATTATGCGTGCCGGAGAACGACGCATACGAGACCGCGCCCGGCGTCTGCGCGACTTTCTGAACGACGGTGCCCGTCGCATCTTCCGTGAGCGTCGGCGGCAGCGTGGTGATGTCGCCCATCAGCGTCTTCATGAACACGGCGCGGGTTCCGGAGCTCGCAGGCCGATTGATCACCGTGATCTGCTGATCTTTCCCGCCAACGTCTTTCCAGTTGGTGACCTTCAGCGTGAAGATATCCTGGACTTGCTTCTTCGTAAGTCCGGTGACGCCCGACGCGGGATTCACCACGACCGAGAAGCCGATGACCGCGACCTTGTGGTCGACGAGACCGTCGCTGCCTGCCGGCGCCAGAATATCGGAATCACCGAGGTCGACGGCCTTCGACGAGACGAGCGAGAGGCCGGTGCGCGATCCGCCTCCGGTAACGCTGATCTTCACGTCGGAGTTTTTCTCCTGATACTCATCGGCTGCGGCCTGTACGAGCGGCTGCAAAGCCGTGGATCCCGCTGCCGAGATCGACGTATCGGCGAACGCCATGGACGGGGCGAGGGCCGAGCAAAGCGCGATGGCCGCGAGACGTGCGGACCTGGACATGAAGAACCTCCTGAGTGCGATTGTGGACGAGCCGGATCGAAGACGAGCCGGTCGATGTTCGCAGCCTGAGAATAAGAGCTGCTTAACCTTAGGTTAAGAGCCCCTTAACGCAATGCCGCATGAACTGGAGCCCGAATCGATCGAGCGACGGCTCATAGTATCGCGGGTCGACCTTATCGTGGCCTTATGGCGACCTTAACGAGCGTCCATCTCTGAGGCGGGCCCGAGCGCCCGGCGACGAAGAGACGGCCTGTGCGGGAACACGTTCGCAGCGGTACGGAGGTCGTCGATGGCCTGCGGGGCATCGCGATCCTGCTCGTGGTCTTCTACCACTCGTGGCTTTTCTCGTGGCTCACGCCGGAGCTCGCGGTCTTCGGCCAGAGTTTGCCGGTCGACGTGTTCGCACGCGACGGCTATCTCGGCGTCGACCTGTTCTTCGCGATCAGCGGCTTCGTGCTGTTCTTCCCGCACGCACTCCGCGCGCTCGGGCAGCGGGTGCGGACCGAGACGCTGCCCGCGTTCGCGCGACGACGGTTTCTCAAGATCGTCCCATCGTACGCGATCGCGCTCGTCGCGACGCTCTTCTTCTCGATCGAGTACATCGCGCATAGCGCGCTGTTGACGAACTTTTTCACGCACGCGCTGTTCGTGCAGAATTTCTTCGACGACGGCTACGGAATCGCAAACTCCGTTTTCTGGAGCCTCGCGATCGAAGTTCAGTTCTACCTGGTGTTTCCAGCGGTCGCGTGGGTGTTTCGCCGGCTGCCGATTCCGACCGCCCTCGCACTCTTCGCGATCGCCCTCTTCTATCGCCACGCGATCGCGGACTGCTGTCTCGGCGTTCAGACGATTTACCGTCAACTCCCCGCCTATCTCGACCTCTTCGGAAGCGGCATGCTCGCCGCGTACGGCGTCGTGTGGGTGCGCGTGCGCGGCCTCCGCATCCCATCGTGGGCGTTCACGATCGCCGCGGCGATCTGCGTCGTGGCCGCCTTCAAGGCGATGCAGTCCGCCGATAGCGTGCAGTACGCCGTGCTCGGGCAGCAACGCTGGGACCTCGCCGGCCGCTCCCTCATCGCGCTCGCGGCCGGCGGTATCATTTTCTGCTCGTGCTTGGCGGATCGCGTCTGGCGCGGCGTGCTCGCCAACCCCATCACCCTGTTCCTCGGGCTCGTCTCGTACAACGTGTACCTGTGGCACACGCTCCTGATGATCTGGATGTGGAAGCACGACTTTCCGCACGCCGCAACCAAAGATCCGCACGCCGACCCGGCGTGGAAGATTCCCTACATCGCGATCGGCTGGACCGCGACGCTCCTCGTCGCGACGGCGATTACGTACTTCGTCGAGCGACCGCTGCTCGCGACGATCAAGCCGCAACGCTTCGCGTTCGATTGGAAGCGCGTCGCGTCGTTCACGCCTCGGGCAGCGAACGCACCGTCGGAAACACGCACGTAAACGTCGCACCGAGCCCGTACTCGGAATCGGCCGTCACGGTGCCGCCGTGCGCCTCGACGACTTGCTTTACGATCGAGAGCCCGAGACCGGTTCCCGTGGATTCGCGCGCACGACTTCGATCGACCACGTAGAAGCGCTCGAACACGTGTGGTAAATCGTTGTAGGGAATGCCGATGCCGCTATCGCGCACGACGAGCGACGCACCGCCATCGTGACCGCTCACCGAAACGACGACTCTGCCGCCCGCCGGCGTATGGCGGAGCGCGTTGTCGATCAGGTTCACGAAGACTTGTGCGAGGCGATCCGCGTCGCCGCTGATCGGTGTCTCGTCGCCCTCGAACGTGAGCGCGACACCGAGTTGCTCCGCACGCGGCTCGAAGGTCCGCTTGATGGTATTTCCGACGCTCGCCAGATCGACGTTCTCGCGACGCAAGCGCAGCTGGCCCGATTCGGCGCGCGCGAGTTCGAGGAGGTCCTGAACGAGCTGGACCATGCGATCGACTTCCCGTTTGATACGCGGCAAGAAGATATCGATCGCTTCGATATCGCCGTCGTTGTCGAGGAT